>JAAIGF010148459.1_pt1 | contig 14898 bp, 14 predicted proteins | sample 6487441 | NCBI WGS metagenome assembly JAAIGF01 (sample SAMN13974129, study PRJNA590717) | phyllosphere metagenome | biome: pepper field; feature: multiple bacterial spot infested pepper fields; material: pepper leaves; isolation source: leaves from pepper fields | host: Capsicum annuum ... | reverse complement strand
GACAAGGCCGGCAGTTATGGTATTCAGGGGCTGGCTGCGGTGTTCGTCAGCCAGATGCAGGGCAGTTATTCAGCGGTGGTCGGCCTGCCGTTGTGCGAGACTGCCGAACTGCTCGCGCAATTCGCGATTCCGTGCTGGCAAGCGACTGCCAGCGCATAACCCAGAGGTTGCAGGCCGCGTTGAACCGGGCACCTACGCCTGGCGCTGCTTTCAGCTTCATCTCAGCCAAGAGATGGGCGCATGAGTGAAGAGATCCTGATCAACATCACGCCGATGGAATCGCGTGTGGCGGTGGTGGAAAACGGTGTTCTGCAGGAAGTGCACGTCGAGCGCACCCAGCGCCGCGGCATCGTCGGCAACATCTACAAGGGCAAGGTGGTGCGCGTGCTGCCCGGCATGCAGGCGGCGTTCGTCGACATCGGCCTGGAGCGTGCGGCCTTCATTCATGCCTCGGAAATCTCCAGCCGTGAAGGCAGTGCCGTGGAGAGCATCAGTGCCCTGGTGCACGAAGGCCAGAGCCTGACCGTGCAGGTCACCAAGGATCCCATCGGCAGCAAGGGCGCGCGCCTGACCACCCAGCTGTCGATCCCCTCGCGTTATCTGGTGTACATGCCGCGCACCAGCCATGTCGGCATTTCCCTGAAGATCGAGGACGAAGCCGAGCGCGAGCGCCTCAAGCAGGTGGTTGCCGATTGCGTGGCTGCCGAGGGCATCGCCGAGGCCGGCGGTTTCATCCTGCGTACCGCTGCCGATGGCGCGCGGGCCGAGGAAATTCTCGTCGATATCCGCTATCTGCGCCGGTTGTGGACGCAGATCGCCGAACAGATGAAAAGCGCGCCGACGCCCTCGGTGATCTACGAGGACCTCAGCCTGGCCCTGCGCACCCTGCGTGACCTGGTCAGCCCGCGCTCCGAAAAGATCCGCGTCGACTCTCGGGAAACCTTCCAGAAAATCACCAGCTTCGTTGCCGAACTGATGCCGGAAATCTCCGATCGCCTGGAGCATTACCCGGGCGAGCGGCCGATCTTCGACCTGCACGGTATCGAGGACGAGATCCAGAAGGCCCTGGAGCGCAAGGTGCCGCTCAAGTCCGGCGGCTACCTGATCATCGACCCGGCCGAAGCGATGAGCACCATCGACGTCAATACCGGCGCCTTCGTCGGGCATCGCACGCTCGAAGAGACCATCTTCAAGACCAACCTCGAGGCGGCCACCGCGATTGCCCGGCAACTGCGCCTGCGCAACCTGGGCGGGATCATCATCATCGACTTCATCGACATGGAAGACGAGGAGCACCAGCGCCAGGTGCTGCGCACCCTGGAAAAGCAGCTCGAGCGCGATCACGCCAAGACCAACATCATCGGCATCACCGAGCTCGGCCTGGTGCAGATGACCCGCAAGCGCACCCGCGAAAGCCTCGAGCAGGTGCTGTGCGAGCCGTGCAGCCATTGCCAGGGCCGCGGCAAGTTGAAAACCGCGGAAACCACCTGCTACGAAATCTTCCGGGAAATCCTTCGCGAGGCCCGTGCCTATCAGCCCGAGGGTTACCGCGTGCTGGCCAACCAGAAGGTGGTCGATCGCCTGCTCGACGAGGAGTCGGGCAATGTCGCCGACCTCGAAGCATTCATTGGACGAACCATCAAGTTCCAGGTCGAAACCATGTACTCCCAGGAACAATACGATGTGGTGCTGCTTTGAAGGCGCCCGGCCGGGCCGGGGCGTGAACTGAATGGCGCGTTTGGGGCTGGCGTTCGCCACGCTGCTGCGCTGGAGCCTTGGGCTGTGCGCGCTGGGCCTGGTTCTGGCCGCCTTCTATGTGAGCCTGGGCCGCCAATTGGTGCCGTTGGTGGCCGAGTATCGCCAGGAAGTGGAAACCCGCGCCAGCGAGGCCCTGGGCATGCCGGTCAGTATCGGCGCGCTGGAGGGCCACTGGAGCGGCTTCGCGCCGCTGCTCACGGTACGTGATCTGCGCGTTGGCGAGGGTGAGCAGGCGCTGGCCCTTGACCAGGTGAAGGTAGTCCCTGATCTGCTCGGCAGCCTGCTGGCCTGGCAGCCGCGCCTCGCCGACCTGCAGCTCGACGGCCTGAGCCTGACGCTGCGCGAGGACGAGCAGGGCGCCTGGCACGTGGAGGGCTTGCCGCAGCGCCAGGATCAACCGCCGCTGGATATCGCCAAGGCGCTGCGCCAGTCCCAGGTACTCGGCCATCTTTCCTTGCTCGGCAGCCGAGTGGGCATCCAGCCCCACGGGCAGCCGCCGCTGCAGCTCACCGACATCAATCTCAGTGTGGATAACGGCAGCAGCCGTCAGCGCCTGAACGCGCGCATGCACCTGCCGGATGGCCAGCCCCTGGCCCTGCAGCTGCGCACGCGCATCCAGCCCGAGCACTGGCAGGACGCCCGCGCCGAGCTGTACCTGAGCGCACCGCAGAGCGACTGGGCCGCCTGGTTGCCGCCCAAGCTGACCCGCGACTGGGACCTGGAGCGGCTGCAGTTGGGCGGCGAGTTGTGGGGGGTATGGGACAAGCGTCAGCTGCAGCGCGCGGTTACCCGCCTGCATGCCCCCGCCATGGCAGGGCGTTATGGCCAGCGCAAGTCCATTGAACTCAAGGATCTGGCCCTGAATGCCTACTTCGAGCGCAATGGCGATGATTTCGACCTGCTGCTCGATGATTTCGCCTTCAGCCGCGGCGACAACCGCTGGGGCGAGGCGCGCATCGCCCTCGGCCACCAGGCGGCCCGTAATGACCAATCGCAGCGCTGGAAGCTGAGCGCCGATCACCTCGATGTCGGCCCTCTGGTGCCACTGGTCGAGAGCCTGGCGCCGATGCCGGACACCGCCCTGGAACTGCTGCAGACCCTCAAGCCCCATGGCGGGCTGCGCAACCTCAACGCCAGCTTCCAGCCGGAAGTCGAAAGCCCGGAGCGCCTGCAGTTCTCCGCCAATCTGGATCGCATGGGTTTCTCTGCCTGGCATGCCTCGCCTGCCGTGGAAAATGGCAGCGGCAGCATCACCGGTGACCTCGGCGGCGGCGAGCTGAAGGTCGACAGTGAAGATTTCTCCCTGCACCTCACCACTCTGTTTCCCAAGGCCTGGGTCTATCAGCAGGCCAAGGGCCGTCTGACCTGGACGCTCGATGACCAAGGTTTCACTCTGCGCGCTCCCTACCTGCAGGTGGTGGGCGAAGAGGGCAAGGTGGCTGGCGACTTCCTGATCCGCATGCTCAAGGATCCCGAGCGCGAGGACTACATGGACCTGCGCGTCGGCATGCGCGATGGCGATGCGCGCTTCACCGAGAAATACCTGCCCAGCCCGGTGCTTAGCCCGGCGCTGGATGAGTGGCTGAAGACCGCGATTCACAGTGGCAAGGTCAACGAGGGTTACTTCCAGTACCAGGGGTCTATCAACCGCAACCCCGATCCTGCCGTACGCAGTATCAGCCTGTTCTTCGACGTACAGGACGCCGAGCTGGCCTTCCAGCCCGGCTGGCCGGCGCTGCGCGATGCTCGCGGCCAGGTGCTGATCGAAGACAGCGGCGTGCGTGTGCGGGTGTCCGAAGGCAGTATTCTGAACAGCCGCGTGCGCGAGGCGTTCGCCGAGATCCCCCATGTCGACCCTGGCCGGACTCCGCACCTAAAACTCAAGGGCAAGCTGCAGAGCAGCGTCGGCGATGGCTTGAAGATCCTTCAGGAAACCCCGCTGGGCGTCGCCGATACCTTCGCCGGCTGGAAGGGCGAGGGCGCCCTGGATGGCGCGCTGGATCTGGACATCCCGTTGCAAAAGGGCGAGCAGGCCAACGTGATCGTCGATTTCAGCGCCGACAAGGCCGCGCTGACCATCAGCAAGCCCGAGCTGCAGTTGACTGACGTGACCGGCGATTTCCGCTATGACACAGGCAAGGGCCTGAGTGCTCCTGCGATCACCGCACGTGCGCTCGGCCATGCCATTCGTGGCAAGGCGGTGGCCGATGGCCGGCCGGGCCAGGCACGCAGCCATATCGAGGCCAATGGCGTGGTGGCCCTGAACCAGCTGACCCAATGGCTGGGCGTCAAGCAGAAGCTGCCCGCCGAAGGCAGCCTGCCGTATCGCCTGCGTTTGAGCCTCGAGGGCGCGCAAAGCCAGCTGCGTGTCGACTCCAACCTCAAGGGCCTGAGCATTGCCCTGCCGGCACCCTTCGGCAAGGCGAGCAATGATGAGCGATATGCCGACTGGCGCATGAGTTTCGGCGGTGCCGAGCAGCGCTACTGGCTCGACTACGCGGATGTCGCCAGCTTTACCCTGGCCGCGCCGCCGGGGCAGTTCGACCAGAGCCGCGGCGAGCTGCGTCTGGGCGACGGCCCGGCGATTCTGCCGCCCAGCCGCGGTGTGCGCGTGCGCGGGCGTGTCGCCCAGGTCAACCTGGCCGAGTGGCAGAAGGCGATCGAGCCCTACGAGCAGTCGTCGCGTCAGGACGCCCAGCACCTGTTCAGCGATGCCGAGCTGCGTATCGGGCGCTTCGAAGGGCTCGGTCAGCAGCTCGATGATCTCGACGTTGGTCTGCGCCCACTCGAAGGTGGTTGGTCGCTGAACCTGGACAGCACGCTGGCCAAAGGGCGTATCGACCTGTTCGAGGCCGCGGATCGGCCCATCGTCGCCGACATGGAATACGTGCGCCTGCCGGCCGCCAAGCCAAAGACCGAGGACGCGCCGGAGCCTGAAGGCCCCGACCCGTTGGCCAGCTTCGACCCACGGCAGATTCCGGCGCTGAACCTGCGCGTCGCCCATGTGTTTCAGGGCGATGACGACATGGGCACCTGGTCGCTCAAGGCGCGCCCGGATGGCCAGGGCGTGCAGTTCAGCGACCTGGACATCAACCTCAAGGGCCTGCACATGGGCGGCGCGATTGGCTGGCAGGGCGTGCCGGGGCAGACGCGCAGTTGGTACAAGGGCCGCATGCAGGGCGAAAAACTCTCCGAAGTGCTCAAGGCCTGGGGCTATGCACCGTCGGCGACCAGCGAGAGCTTCCGCCTGGACGCCGACGGGCACTGGCCGGGCTCTCCCGCCTGGTTCAACCTCAAGCGCTATTCCGGCAGCCTAGACGCCGCGCTGCGCAAGGGCCAGTTCGTCGAAGTGCAGGGCTCGGCCTCGGCGCTGCGGGTGTTCGGCCTGCTCAACTTCAATTCCATCGGCCGCCGCCTGCGCCTGGACTTCTCCGACCTGCTCGACAAGGGCCTGAGCTACGACCGGGTGAAGGGCAACCTGCTGGCCACCGATGGGGTCTTCGTCACCCAGGGGCCGATCACCATGACCGGGCCGTCGAGTAACCTGGAGCTCAACGGCACCCTGAACATGGTCAACGAAGGCATCGATGCCAAGCTGCTGGTCACCCTGCCGGTCACCAACAACCTGCCGATCGCTGCGTTGATCGTCGGCGCGCCGGCCATCGGCGGAGCGCTGTTCATCGCCGACAAGCTGCTCGGCGATCGCGTGGCGCGTTTCGCCAGCGTGCAGTACGACGTCAAGGGTACGCTGCACGATCCACAGCTGAAGTTCGACAAGCCGTTCGAGAAGCCCAACTGAGCCGGGAGGTCGTGATGTCATTTGCCGTGATCCAGATGGCCAGCCAGGACGATATCGCCGCCAACCTGCAGCAGGCCCGGCGCCTGCTGGAGCAGGCCGCAGCGGGGGGCGCGCGGTTGGCGGTGTTGCCGGAGAACTTCGCCACTCTGGGGCGCCGTGACGCGGGCGCACTCGGCCGGCAGGAGGCCCTCGGCGAAGGCCCGGTGCTGCCCTGGCTGCAACGCGCCGCTCGCGATCTCGATTTATGGATCGTCGCCGGCACCCTGCCGCTGCCGCCGCAGGGGCAGCCCGACGGCAAGCCGCGGGCCTGCTCACTGCTGGTCGATGAGCAGGGGCAGTTCGTTGCCCGCTACGACAAACTGCACCTGTTCGATGTGGATGTCAGTGACAGCCGTGGCCGTTACCGCGAGTCGGATGACTATGCCCACGGCGAGCACGTGGTGGTGGCGGACACGCCCGTCGGGCGTCTGGGTTTGACCGTCTGCTACGACCTGCGCTTTGCTGAACTCTATAGCGCTCTGCGCGACGCGGGCGCCGAGCTGATCACGGCCCCTTCAGCGTTCACCCGGGTCACCGGTGCCGCGCATTGGGAGGTGCTGATCCGTTCACGCGCCATCGAAACCCAGTGCTATGTGCTGGCCGCGGCCCAGGGTGGCGTTCATCCCGGCGGACGGGAAACCTACGGCCATAGCCTCATCGTCGATCCCTGGGGGCGTAAGCTGGCCGAACAGGCGCATGGCGAGGCGGCTTTGCTGGCCGATCGCGATGCTGCCGAGCAGGCTACGATCCGTGAACGCATGCCGGTGCTGCGACATAAACGATTTTTCGCTGCGGCCGAGCCGCGGCAACCTGATGTGGAGATTTTATGAGCGACCTGTTATCGACCGTCAGCGAGCAGCTGCTGAGCCCCGGCGGCCTGACCCTGGAGCACCTGCCGGGGGTACTCGGCGAGCTGGCCGGCCCTGGTATCGATGCGGCTGACCTGTACTTCCAGACCCAGGTCTCGGAAACCTGGGTGCTGGAAGATGGCATCGTCAAGGAAGGCAGTTTCAACCTCGATCAGGGCGTCGGCGTACGTGCCCAGTCCGGTGAAAAGACCGGCTTCGCCTACAGCAATGCGATCACCGCCGAGGCACTTAGCCAGGCGGCTCGTGCGGCGCGTTCGATTGCCCGCACCGGCCAGCAGGGTCGTGTGCAGGCGTTCAAGGCCACCGAGGTGATGCCGCTGTATGCCGCCGACAACCCGCTGGACGTGATCGACCGCGCCCAGAAAGTCGAGCTGCTCAAGCGCATCGACATTGCCACCCGTGCCCTGGACCCGCGCATCAAGCAGGTGACGGTAAGCCTGGCGGGCGTCTGGGATCGTATTCTGGTCGCCGCCACCGATGGCAGCCTGGGCGCCGATATCCGCCCGCTGGTGCGTTTCAACGTCAGCGTGATCGTCGAGCAGAACGGGCGTCGCGAGCGCGGTGGCCATGGTGGCGGCGGGCGTACCGACTACCGCTATTTCCTCAATGAGGACCGCGCCATGGGCTATGCCCGCGAGGCGTTGCGCCAGGCGCTGGTCAACCTCGAGGCGATTGCCGCACCGGCCGGCACCCTCCCGGTGGTGATGGGCGCCGGCTGGTCTGGCGTGCTGCTGCACGAAGCGGTCGGCCACGGCCTGGAAGGCGACTTCAATCGCAAGGGCAGCTCCAACTACAGCGGCAAGATCGGCCAGCAGGTAGCGTCCAAGCTGTGCACCATCGTCGACGACGGCACCCTGGCCGAGCGCCGCGGCTCGCTGAGCATGGACGACGAAGGCACGCCCACCCAGTGCACCACGCTGATCGAAAACGGCGTGCTCAAGGGCTACATGCAGGACAAGCTCAATGCCCGCCTGATGGGTGTGGCACGTACCGGTAACGGTCGACGCGAGTCCTACTCGCACCTGCCGATGCCGCGCATGACCAACACCTACATGCTGGCCGGCGAAAGCGACCCCGAGGAAATCATTCGTTCGGTGAAGAAGGGCATCTACTGCGCCAACCTTGGTGGTGGTCAGGTCGATATCACCAGCGGCAAGTTCGTGTTCTCCACCAGTGAGGCCTATCTGATCGAAGACGGCAGGATCACCGCTCCGGTCAAGGGCGCGACCCTGATTGGCAATGGGCCTGAGGCGATGAGCCGGGTGTCGATGGTCGGTAACGACCTGGCGCTCGACAGCGGCGTGGGCACTTGCGGCAAGGACGGCCAGTCGGTACCCGTGGGCGTCGGCCAGCCGACCCTGAAGATCGATGCGATCACCGTGGGTGGAACCGGCGCTTGAAAGTTTGCAGCCGGGGCGTGCCCCGGCCGTGCGAGCTGGCGAAACCTAGCGCAGGCCGCGCTGGCTTTCGTCGAGTTCGCGGATGTATTTGAAGATTTTGCGTGAAGAAGCCGGCGCCTTTTCCTGGGCCGCTTCATGTTGGGCATGACGGATCAGCCCACGCAGGTGCTGGCGGTCGGCCTCGGGGTATTCGACGACGAACTTCTCGAGCACCTCGTCGTTACCGGCGATCAGGCGATCACGCCAGCGCTCGAGATTGTGGAAGCGTTCGTTGTACTGACGCGTGGAAGCGTCGAGCTGATCGAGCAGCGTCAGGATGGCGTCGATATCCTGTTCGCGCATCAGCTTGCCAACGAACTGCATGTGGCGTTTTTTCGCCGAGTTGGCGGTGTGCTTGGGGGCTTCTTCCAGGGCGCGGCGCAACGCGTCGGTCAGCGGTAGCTTGCGCTGCAGGTCAGGCTTGAGGCCGGCCAGACGCTGGCCAAGGTCCTGCAGGGCATGCAGCTCGCGCTTGACCTGGGTTTTGCTCTTCTCGCCGGAGAAGTCGTCGGAGTAATCAGACATGGTGCGGTGATCCAATGGGAAACGCCGCCATGATAGCAGCAAGTTTCTTGCCGCATGCGCGACCCGCGTCGTTGCCGCTGTGGCTATCGTTCAGGAGTCGTTATGAGTGAAGTGGAAGTAGTCGGACCCGCCGCATTGCCAGGTTTGCAGGCGCAGGTCGAACAGATTCTCGCCGAGGCCAGGAAGCAAGGCGCCACGGCCTGCGAGGTCGCCGTGTCGGTGGAGCAGGGGTTGTCCACCACGGTGCGCCAGCGCGAGGTGGAAACCGTCGAATTCAATCGTGATCAGGGTTTCGGCATCACCCTCTACGTCGGCCAGCGCAAGGGCTCGGCCAGTACCTCGGCCACCGGCGAGGCGGCGATTCGCGAAACCGTGGCCGCCGCCCTGGCCATTGCCAAGCACGCCTCCGAGGACGAGAGCGCCGGCCTGGCCGATGCCGCGTTGATGGCGCGCGACCTGCCGGAGCTGGACCTCTATCACGCCTGGGATATCACCCCGGAGCAGGCAATCGAGCGCGCGCTGCTCTGCGAGGCGGCGGCCTTCGACGCCGACCCGCGTATCCGCAATGCCGATGGCACCAGCCTGGGCAGCCACCAGAGCTGTCGCGTGTATGGCAACAGCCACGGCTTCGTCGGTGGCTATGCCAGCACCCGCCACAGCCTCAGCTGCGTGATGATCGCCGAGAGCGAAGGGCAGATGCAGCGCGATTACTGGTATGACGTGAACCGCCAGGGCCATCTGCTCGCCGACGCTGCCAGCATTGGCCGGCGCGCCGCGCAGCGGGCAGTCAGCCGCCTGGGCGCTCGCCCGGTGCCGACCTGCGAGGTTCCGGTGCTGTTTTCCGCCGAGTTGGCCACCGGCCTGTTCGGCAGCTTTCTGGGTGCGATTTCCGGCGGTGCGCTGTACCGCAAGTCGTCGTTCCTCGAAGGTACCCTGGGCGAGCAGCTGTTCCCGTCCTGGCTGAACCTCGACGAGCGTCCGCACATTCCCCGGGCCATGGGCAGTGCCGCGTTCGATGGTGACGGCCTGGCCACCTACGCCAAGCCGTTCGTCGAGGGCGGCCGCCTGGTGTCCTACATCCTCAGCACCTATTCCGGCCGCAAGCTGGGAATGCCCAGCACCGCCAATGCCGGTGGCGTGCACAACCTGTTCGTCAGTCATGGCGAGGAGGATCAGCAGGCGTTGATCAAGCGCATGGGCCGTGGCCTGCTGGTTACCGAGCTGATGGGCCACGGCCTGAACATGGTGACTGGCGACTATTCCCGCGGTGCCGGTGGCTATTGGGTCGAGAATGGCGAAATCCAGTTCGCCGTGCAGGAGGTGACCATCGCCGGCAACATGCGCGACATGTTCCGGCAGATCGTCGCCGTGGGCAGCGATCTGGAGCTGCGCAGCAATATCCGCACGGGCTCGGTGCTGATCGAGAAGATGACCGTCGCGGGTAGCTGAATCCCAAGGGGCGCCTATGGCGCCCGCTGTCTCGCAAGCCGTCGCGCAAGGCGACGGTTTCGCTTATCCACCTGCTTTTTCCAAACGGCCCGCGGGGCCTGTCTGAGCGCAAATCGGCCATCGCCCTGAATCGCCACCTGCGGTTGCATTCGCCACAAAGGATTGATTATTTTTCCTATTTAGGAATTAATATCATTATCTTTTGAGGGATTGCCATGAGATTTCGCACGAGCAATACGCCTTGTCTGGACTGCTGGCACTGGTTGGGATTCAGGATCCGCTGCGCGTTGCTTCCCGACGAGCCAAGGCTGCTGGAGCTGCATTGGGCGCAAGGCCGGCAACTGGTCGAACACGGCCGCCTGTGCCCCTGGCGGATGTCGCTGACCACCCTGACCCTGCTCATGGACACCGCCTGCGACACGGCACTGCCCTGGCATTGGCGCAGTGTCTGCCTGGATCACGCCTATCGCTCGCTCTATGCCCTGCAGCACCTGGCGGTCAACCGCGAGCAGCAGTGCAACCTGATTCGCGTGCGCAATCGCCTGGCGACGTTGCGCATGCAGCCCTCGCTTTCGATGTCCGAACTGGCAGAAGGAAACCCCGATGAATAACCCTAGCAGCGACACCCGTATCGAACGCGACAGCATGGGTGAGCTGGCAGTACCCGCCGAGGCGCTGTATGGCGCCCAGACCCAGCGCGCGGTCAACAACTTCCCGGTGTCCGGGCTGGCCATGCCCGAGGCGTTCATTCGTGCCCTGGTACTGGCCAAGGCGGCCGCCGCTCGTGCCAACGTCGATCTGGAGCAGATTCTGCCCGCCCAGGGCGATGCCATCGTTGTGGCGTGCCAGCAATTGCTGGCCGAGGACTTCATGCGGCATTTCCCGGTGGATGTCTTCCAGACCGGTTCCGGCACCAGTTCCAACATGAACGCCAACGAGGTGATCGCCACCCTGGCCACGCGCATCCTGGGCGAGCCGATCAACCCCAATGATCACGTCAACTGCGGGCAGAGCAGCAACGACATCATCCCGACCACCATTCATGTCAGTGCATCCATCGAGGTCAGCGAGCGCCTGCTGCCCGCCCTGGGTCATCTGCTCAAGGTGCTGTGTGACAAGTCGCTCGAAGTCCAGCCTTACGTGAAGACCGGTCGCACTCACCTGATGGACGCCATGCCGGTGCGCATGAGCCAGGTGCTCGACGGCTGGGCGCAGCAGATTCAGGCCAACATCCAGTTGCTCACCGGGTTGCTGCCCGCACTGCAGGCGCTGGCCCAGGGAGGTACTGCCGTGGGCACCGGCATCAACGCCCATCCGCGCTTTGCCGAGTTGTTCTGCCAGGAGCTCAACGCCTTGACCGGCCGGCAGTTCACGCCGGGCAGCAACTTCTTCGCCCTGATCGGCTCCCAGGACACGGCAGTGGCGCTCTCCGGCCAGCTGAAGACCGTTGCCGTCTCGCTGATGAAGATCGCCAACGACCTGCGCTGGATGAACTCCGGGCCCCTGGCCGGCCTGAGCGAGATCGAACTCGAGGCGCTGCAGCCGGGCTCCTCGATCATGCCCGGCAAGGTCAATCCGGTGATTCCGGAGGCCACCGCCATGGTCGCCGCGCAGGTGATCGGCAATGACGCCGCCATCGCCATTGCCGGGCAGTCCGGCAACTTCGAGTTGAACGTCATGCTGCCGGTCATCGCCCATAACCTGCTCGGCAGCATCGAGCTGCTGGCCAATGCCAGCCGTCTGCTGGCCGACCGGGCCATCGCCAGCTTCAAGGTCAACGAGCCCAAGCTCAAGGAAGCGCTGGGTCGCAACCCGATTCTGGTCACCGCGCTCAATCCCCTGATCGGTTACCAGAAGGCTGCGGAAATCGCCAAGAAGGCCTACCGCGAAGGCCGGCCGATCATCGACGTGGCCGAGGAAATGACCGAGCTGGGCCGCGCCGAGCTGGAACAATTGCTCAACCCCGAGCGCCTCACCGAGGGTGGTCTTTAAGCGGTGCAACGCTCGCGCACCGATGTCCTGAACTCAGGCGAGGAGGTAGATCATGGAGCAGTGGAAGCGACTCATCGAAGCCGGTAACCGCTACTTCGTCGAAGGCCGCTGGGTCGAGGCGCGCGAGGAGTACCTGCAGGCACTCGCCCTGGCACAGGTGCTGTTCGAGCGCTGGCGTGACCCAGATGCGGCGGTTGCTGCCTTTGTTGTCTCGCAGCACAACCTGGCCGACCTGCAGTTGGCGATCGGCCATCCCGAGGGCGCAGCCGAGCATCTGTGTGCCTGCCACGAGCACTTGCTGCGCTGTGCGGTTGCCCAGCATTTATCACCAGCCTTGCGGCAAGCCACGCTGAATCACAGCCGGCGCAGCTACTCGGGAGTGTTGAACTTTGTCGCCGAACACGGGGCCTACCCCCGTACGGACCGATTGCTGGATGCCTGTGCGTCCGGCGATATGCCAACGGCAGCGCGCCCTGCGCCTGCCAACCGTCAGTACCATTAGAGGAGTGAAACCATGCCGTATAGCCTGCCTGCTTTGCCGTATGCCTACGATGCCCTGGAACCGCATATCGATGCGCAGACCATGGAGATCCACCACAGCAAGCACCACCAGACCTACGTCAACAACCTCAATGCCGCCCTGGAAGGCAACGCACTGGGCGAGCTGCCGGTCGAGGAGCTGCTGACCCGTCTCAAGGAGGTGCCGGAGGACAAGCGCGGCGCCGTGATCAACAACGGTGGCGGCCACGCCAACCACTCGCTGTTCTGGACGGTGATGAGCACCAATGGCGGCGGCGAGCCACAAGGCGAGCTGAAGGCGGCCATCGACAGTCAGTTGGGTGGCTTCGAGGCCTTCAAGGAGGCTTTCACCAAGGCTGCCCTGACCCGTTTCGGCAGCGGCTGGGCCTGGCTCAGCGTGACTCCGCAGAAGAAACTGGTGGTCGAGAGCACCGGTAACCAGGACAGCCCGCTGATGACCGGCAACACGCCGATCCTCGGCCTGGACGTCTGGGAGCACGCCTACTACCTGCGTTACCAGAACCGCCGCCCGGAATACATCGGTGCGTTCTACAACGTTGTGGATTGGGCGGAGGTTGCCCGTCGCTATCAAGCCGCGCTGGCGTGATCCCAGGTCCCCGGAGTCCCCATGAGCCCACTGCATGAGCTGATCGTGGCCAATCGCCGCTCACTGCGTCATGCACTGGGTTTCATGGTGGTTTTTGTGGGCGGGTTGATCCTCGTCGCCAAGCTCCTGACTGCCGCCCCAGGCTGGTTCTGACCACACCGAGTTGAGTGGCGCGTGCTGCGCGCCACTGCGCTGGCTAATCCTGCTACTCGCCTTCGTCGAAGTAGTCGTTGATCAGGTCGACCAGGGCTTGCAGCGCCTCGTCCTCGCGTTCACCCTCGGTCAGCAGGTGCACGTTGGTGCCTTTGCCTGCGGCCAGCATCATCACCGCCATGATGCTCTTGCCGTCGACCAGTGCTTCGGCGCTACGGCCGATCTTCACCTGGCACGGAAAGCGCCCGGCGACGCCGACGAACTTGGCGGCTGCCCGGGCATGCAGGCCGAGTTTGTTGATAATGGTGATTTCACGGGCGGGCATCGCGGCAATTCCTTAACTGAGGTCGCGGTGGCGAATCTGGACGTTCTTCAGCAGTGGCTTGAGCGCCTGGCCCAGGCGATTGGCCAGGTAGACGGAGCGGTGATGGCCGCCCGTACAGCCTATGGCCACGGTCACGTAGGAGCGGTTGCTGGCCGCGAAGCGCGGCAGCCATTTATGCAGATAGGTGTGGATATCCTGATACATCTCCTCGACATCCGCCTGTGCTGCCAGATATTCCTCCACCGGCTGCTCCAGGCCGCTGAAATCACGCAGCTCGGGTTTCCAGTACGGGTTGGGCAGGCAGCGCACGTCGAATACCAGGTCGGCATCCACCGGCATGCCGCGTTTGAAGCCGAATGACTCGATCAGATACGCGGTGCCCGGCTCCGACTGGTTGAGCAGGCGCAACTTGAGGGTATCGCGTAGCTGGTACAGGTTCAGGTGGGTGGTATCGATCTTCAGGTCGGCCCGGTCGATGATCGGGCTCAGCAGTTTGACCTCGGCAACCATGGCCTCGGCCAGGGAACGCTGGTCATTGGTCAGTGGATGACGCCGGCGCGTCTCCGAAAAACGCTTGAGCAGGGTTTCTTCACTGGCATCCAGGTACAGCACATCGCAACGAATGTTGCGTGAGCGTACTTCGTCGAGCAGTTCGGAAAAGCGCTTGAGCTGACTGGGCAGGTTGCGTGCATCGATGGATACCGCCACCTGCGGATGCAGCAGCTCGGTATTGGGCAGTGCGCGTTCCGCCAGCTCGGGCAGCAGCCCAGCCGGCAGGTTGTCGATGCAATAGAACCCGTTGTCTTCGAGCACGTCGAGCGCCGTGCTCTTGCCCGAACCGGAACGGCCGCTGACGATGATCAGGCGCATGGGTCCACCCCGCAGGCTATTGGCCGTTCTGAACGTTCACGACGGTCTGGTACAGGGCATCGCTGTCCTGGGCCTGGCGAAGCCGTTCGCGGACATCTTCGCGGTCGAACATGCTGGCGATCTGGCGCAGCAGCTCAAGGTGTTCGTCGGTGGCCGCTTCGGGCACCAGCAGCACGAAGAGCAGGTCGACCGGGGCACCGTCGATGGCGTCGAAGTCGACGGCATTGCTCAGCTTGAGCAGGGCGCTGATTGGCGTGTTGCAGCCGGGCAGCCGGCAATGGGGAATGGCGATGCCGTTGCCGAAGCCGGTCGAGCCGAGCTTCTCGCGGGCGATCAGGCTTTCGTAAATGGTCTGGCCATCGAGATCGGGCAGGTCGCGCGCAATCACGCTGGCTATCTGTTCGAGGACACGCTTCTTGCTGCCGCCCGGCACGTTCACCAGGGAACGGCCGGGGGTCAGGATGGTTTCAAGTCGGATCATAGGAGAAGGACGAACTCAGCGGGCCATTGCGCCCTGCTGGCGATCGAGCTGTTTTTCCTTGTGCTTGATAAGT
>JAAIGF010067893.1_pt1 | contig 14922 bp, 10 predicted proteins | sample 6487441 | NCBI WGS metagenome assembly JAAIGF01 (sample SAMN13974129, study PRJNA590717) | phyllosphere metagenome | biome: pepper field; feature: multiple bacterial spot infested pepper fields; material: pepper leaves; isolation source: leaves from pepper fields | host: Capsicum annuum ... | reverse complement strand
GCGGCGATCCTGCTGGTGTGGGCGCTGCTCGCGCTGAACACGCTCATCCTCGTCAAGCTCGTGCGCGTGCCGGCGCGGCCGCGCTTCACCGTGGTCGTCGCATCCGTCGCCGTGCTCGCGCTCATGGCGGGGGCGTTCGCGTGGGCCGGCACCTCGCTGAGCGCGCAGCGCCAGCTGCTCGCCGACGAGTTCCGCCCCGGGCTCATCACCGCGCCGTCCGACGGCCGCTACAACATCATGCTGCTCGGCGGCGACGCGGGCGCCGACCGCGAGGGGCAGCGCCCCGACAGCATCTCGGTCGTGAGCATCGACGCCGAGACGGGCGCCACGACCACGATCGGCATCCCTCGCGATCTCAGCAGCATCCCGCTCGCCTCCGACTCGCCCCTCGTCACCGTCGACAACCCCTGCGGCAGCGCGTGCCAGATCAACGCCTACTACAGCCGGGTCATGACCTGGGATCGGGACCTCTACCCCGACGCCGAGGCGAACGGCTCGGACAGCGGCATCGAGGCGACGAAGGATGCGGTCGAGGGCGCCACCGGCCTCACCATCCACTACTTCGCGCTCGTCGACATGGGCGGCTTCGAGCAGCTCATCAACGCGCTCGGCGGCGTCAGCATCGAGGTGCCCAACCGCACCCCGATCGCCTTCCACCAGGACTCGCGCGGCAACCCGATCATCGTCGACTGGTTCGAGCCCGGCGCGCAGACGATGGACGGCACCCGCGCGCTCACGTACGCCCGCGTGCGCTACGGCACGAGCGACTACGACCGCATGGCCCGCCAGCGCCAGGTGCAGGACGCGCTCATCGCTGCCGCGGACCCGTGGACCCTCCTCACCGACTTCACGACCATCGCGCCGGCTGTCGGCAACCTCGTGCGCACCGACGTGCCCCAGGGCGCCGTCGGCACGCTCGGCGCCCTGCTGCTCAAGGCCCGGGACCAGCCGCGGGGCACCCTCGAGCTCGTGCCGCCCCTGATCGACCCGACGGATGCGGACTTCGACCAGGTGCATCAGCTCGTGCGCGACGCGCTCGCGTCGGCGCCCGCCGCGCCCTGAGGCGCCTCTCAGCGGGGCAGCTGGAAATTCTGCGTGTAGTGCGTTCGCCCGTCCGCATCGAGCGCGTAGCCGACCCCGAGATGCGTGTAGTGCGGGTTCAGGATGTTCGCGCGATGCCCGGGGGAGGCCATCCACGCGGCGACCACGCGGTCGGGGCTCTGCCCGAACGCGACGTTCTCCGCCCAGGCCCGACCGAAGTCCGCCGGCGGGTCGCAGTGGAAGATGCTTCGCGCATCCGCCTGCCGCTGCGTGCAGTCCTGCGCGGACGCGTCGAGCGACGCGGACGCGCGCAAGGCCGGCAATCCGGCGGCGGCGCGCTGCTGGTTGGTCTGCTGCAGGATGAGGGTTCGCACCTGCTGCAGGTCGACCGCTTGCGCGACGACGGCGATCTGCGCTGGAGCGGGCGCCGCTGACGCAGGTGCGGTGGAGAATCCGGCGAGGGCGAGCGCCGCGGCGGCGGCGATGGTGATCTGCTTGCGCATGGTCGTTCCTCTCGTCTGCGGGCGACGACCGCATGTCGTTGCCGACCGATCTCCAGCCTGCCGCGGGCCGTGGTGCGGAGTCCCTGGGAGTCGAGGGACGCTCAGGAGGTGGTCAGAGCGGGAGGGCAGCGGGAGTGGGGATCCGTTCCAGGGCGGCGGAGAAGCGCTCGAGGAGGTAAGGGCTCATCGTCGCCACGTAGTCGCGCGTCAGGTGGTTGTCGTCGAGATAGGGGATCACGCCGCCGATCACGGCCGGGCACCAGCCGCCGAAGCAGAGCAGATCGGTCATGTCGACGGTCGTGAAGAGCGGATCGGCGACGAGGGGGTCGGGGACGGCCGTCTCGAAGTCCAGGTCGGCGAGCAGTTCGTCCTGGGGCACGGCGCACGGCCCGGCATCCATTCCGGACTCCTCGAGGCAGGCGGCAGGTGCGATCGCAGGTCGGGGAGCATCGCGAAGACCGATGACCGGCACCCCCGCATCGGTGATCCGCGAGTAGGCGTCGACGAACCCGTCGGGCACGACGAGATCCGGAGCACCCGCCTGTGCGATGCTCGCCGTCGTGATCACGACATCCGGCGCCTCAGCCAGGACGATGTCAGCGCGCTCGTCGTTCAAAGAGGCGCAGTTCTCAGCGGCTTCCCCACCCGACGCCCACTTGTCGTCACCGACACCGGAGAAGGGGCATGCCCCTCGATGGACTCCTGTCAACCGCAGCAGCCCGTCCTCGATGGCCGGCTTCAACGCCATCAACCACATCTCGGTGTGCGAGTCGCCGACGGCGACGACCGAGAGCGGGGCGGAGGCCGAACCCGCCGTGCAGTAGGTGTAATCGGCTCCTGTGCTCGTGGTCCGGTCTTCGCAACGCTGGCCCCAGTCGCCCCATTGATCATCGGCGAGAGCGGCCAATGAAGGCTGCACGTCGGCGAACGGGCTGAGCGATGCGTCACCGGCGGCGACGGCGGCCCCCGGATTGTCGGTCGGGGTGGACGCCAGCAACCAGTCCACGTAGCCGCGCGTCCCCCCGATCGCGAGGGTCGGCAGGAGCGCGAGCACGACCACGCCGCCGACCGGACGCCGCCAGCCGCCCCCGAAGGCGATGTTCCGTGCCGCTCCACGGACAGGACCCTCCAGCCAGCGTTGCGTGATGAATGCGAGCGCTCCTGAGATCGCTATGACGCCAGCGCCCGAGACGGCGTCGAGACGGTCGACACCGAGGAGCTCCCGGTAGATGGTGAGGACCGGCCAATGCCAAAGGTAGAAGCCGAACGAGTAATCCGCTGCGGCGACGAGCGGCCTCGATGCCAGCAGACGTGTGGCCCCGGCTCCTTGCCCGTTCGCGCCGCCGATCAGGATCAGCAGGGCGGCGCCGACGGGCAGCAGCGTCGCGATACCCGGAGATAGACGGGTGGCGTCCAGGACCGCCCCGAATCCGACGAGCACGACCACGCCCAGGGCAGCGCCGATGATGGAGATGATCCTGCTCCAGCGCAGGGCGGGGAGGGCGATCGCAGCGAGCGCGCCCGCGGCGAACTCCCAAGCCCTCGCACCCGTGTCGAAGTAGGCGAAGGTCTGGTTGTCGAAGACGCCGATGACGGCGTGGGCGAAGGAAGCTGCGAAGACCGCAGCCAGCAGCGCCGCGAGAACCCCCCGCGCCGATCGGCGTGATCTGCGTGATACGGCGACCGCCAGCACCGCGAGAAGTGGGAAGACGAGGTAGAACTGAACCTGCACGGCCATGGCCCAGAAGTGCTGGAACAGACTCGCGTTCGCCTCGTCGCCGAGGTAGGCCATGCTCTCGAAGCCGAGGAAGTAGTTGATGCTGAAGGTCGCCGCGGACGTGGCCTGTCGGGCCATGGTCGTCCAGTCGGTGATCGGCAGGAAGATGAGACCGGCGAGCAGTGCACCGCCGGTCACGATCCAGGCCAACGGCGCCATGCGGAAGAGCAGATCGCGATAGAAGCGCCCGAGTGCGACTCCGCCATTGCGCTCTATGCCGCGCAGAAGGGATTGCGTCATCACGAACGCCGAGACGACGAAGAACACATCGACCGCGCCCGAGATCCGATAGGTCCAGATGTGGTAGATCGCGACGAGCAGCGCTGCGAGGGTGCGGAGCCCTTGGATGTCGAGGCGTCGCGTCTGCACCGGGGCGTTCCGTTCGCGGAGTTCACGCCGCGCAGGCAGGGCTTCAGTGGTCATCGAACTCGGGTTCCGTATCCATGCGGGTGGGCTCCGCGGGCTGCGTGCGTCGTCGTTCCCCCGGCCACAGCCTAACGGGCCGCATCCGGGCAGTCGCCGCGGTCATAGATCGGCGTGCAGCTGCCACACCTTCTCGGCCGCATCGCGCCAGCTGAAGAGCTGTGCTCGATCATGGCCTGCGATGCGCATGCGCTCGCGGGTCTGCGCATCCTCGAGCAGCGCGGCGATGTGCTGCGCCAACGACGCGGTGAAGCCAGCGACGTCGTTCCGCGAGACCACGAGGGCCGCGTCCGCCGTGAGCTCCATGAGGGCTTCGTCGTCGGCATGGACGACGGGCACCCCGGCCGCCATCGCGTCCAGGATCGGCAGGCCGAACCCCTCCGCCGGACCGGGATGTATGAACACGGTTGCCCTGTTCAGTACGGTCGCGCGATCAGCCGCGTCCGCGGGATCGATGACATGCAGGCGCTCCTGCGCCAGGCCGAGCTGCGCTGCGGCGGAGCGGACGTCATTCGTGCCGAAGACGACGATCGGCAACGTCGGTCCGTCTGTACGGGTCATCCCGCGCAGCAGTGCGCCGATGGAGGCCTTGGCGCTCTCGCCGGTGCTCCAAGCCAGCAGGTACTCATCCGGGAGGGCGAGGGCGGCGCCTCGATGCTCCGCGTCCGCGGGAGCTTCGATCCGGCTGCTCGCACCGCCCGTGATCACGCGCACCCGATCTCCGAAGGAGGCGACCGCGGACAGCGCATCGGCCACGGTGTGGTTCGGTGCGATCACGGCGTCTGCATGTTTGGCCGCGCGTCGAATCATCGCCATGCGGAGCGCAGCCTCGCCCCTGGGCAACCGTTCCGGCGCCGTCCATGCCAGCGTGTCGTGAACCGTCACGACCGTCTGCTCCCCAGGCTTCGCGAGTCGATCGTGCTTGATGATCGGAGCGAGCAGATCCGGCGCGTGCACCATCCCACCGCCTGAGGATGCCAGGCCTCGTCGCCAGAGACCGTGGAGAGCCCGGCGGTCCATGGAGGACTTGCGCAGGCCGGAGAGGCCCGGCAATTCGTCGAGAAGTCGTGCATAGTCTGCACTCGGAGACGCTGAGACGAGCCCCTCGACTTCTACGCCCGGTGGAGCGGTTGCGATCATCTCGCGCGCGAGTTCAGCCGCGTAGCGGCCGACTTCGCCGCGCGTAGGGTCGAGGATCGCGTCGACGACGAGCCGCAGTCTGGGCACGGTGCCTCCGTCCTCGTTCAAGTGGGGGGCGGCGCATCAGCCGCACCTCCACTCTACGGAAGCCGGGTCGCCTCGGCTGGCAGGGGATCAACGAGGTCCGGAGCGGCCCGTCCGCTGTGTTCGCATCGGTTAGCATGGCTCCTTGCTGCTGGCGCCGCCGTGCCGGACGTCGTGAGCGAAAGGAAACGGAAGTGGGGATGATCGAAGTCTGGTCGCCTGCATTCCTCCCCACGCTCGTCGCCATCCTGCTGCTCATCCTGCCGGGTGCTGTGGTCATCGCCTCGGGATGGGGATTCCGTCGAATCGGGCTGATGCTCCTGGCTCCGGCCGCCTCCATCGCCCTGCTCGGCGCCAGCGCGATCATCGCGCCGGTGATCGGGATGCCATGGAACGCGTTGCCCCCAACGCTCTTGACCATCGCGGTCGCGGTCGTTGCATTCCTCGTGCGCGCTCGTGGCGCCGAGAGGCGGGGGCTGGTGAGCCGCTCGGCGTTCATCACGCCGCTGGTGGCTCTAGCCGTCGCCGCTTCCGTACTGCTGGCTCAGTTCGCGCGCGCATTCGGGGACCCCGGGAACATCTCCCAGACCTTCGACAACATCCTGCATCTCAATTCCATCCGCTATGCCCTCGAGACTCGGAACGCATCCATGTTCCACATCGGAGACACGTCGGACGTCGACTTCTATCCGAATGGATGGCATTCGCTGACGACGCTGGTCGCAGAGCTGTCGGGCGCAGAGGTGCCCGTGGCGGTCAACGCCGCGAACCTCGCCATCGGGGCTTTCCTGTGGACCGGCTCCAGCATGGCGCTCGCCTGGGTGCTGTTCCGTGGGCGCCGTAGCGCGATGGTCGCTACTGCGGCGCTGACGACCGCTTTCGGGGCCTTCCCGGGCCTGCTCTGGGCGTGGGGCGTGCTGTACCCGAACGTCACGGGCTACGCGATGATCCCCGCGATGATGGCGCTGACCGTCCGTCTGCTCGATCCGGCTCCGGTCCGCTCCCGGGTGCGTGATGCACTGCTGCTCCTGCTCATCACCGGTGGTGTCGTTCTCGCCCATCCGAACGCGTTCCTCGGCGGTTTCCTGTTCAGCGGGGTTCTGGCGATCGGGCTGGCGATCCGTACCGCCCTCAAGCGCCGCGATCGCTCCTCCATCATCGTCGCGGGTGCACTGCTCGCGGCTGTCGGTGCGATCTTCTCGGTGCTCTGGCATTTCGCACGGACTCCTGCCGATCATTCGGTGTGGCCCTCCACGCAGTCGTTCTCGCAGGCCGTCGGTCAGGCCGTCCTGGTCTCGCCTCAGGGGTATCGCCCCTCCATCGTCATCGTGGTCCTGCTCGTGGCGGCTTTCGTCGGACTCGCGAGACGACCATCCATGCTTCCCCTGGTGCTGCCTTTCGCTGCAGCGTGCACGCTCTACGTGGCGGTGACCGGTCTGCCGACTCAGCATCCTCTCCGGTTGTACCTCACCAACCCGTGGTATTCGGACCCCAACCGGTTCGCGGCGATGCTTCCCTTGGTCGCTGTGCCGTTCCTCGCTTTCGGCGCCGTGTACCTCACGGATCTCCTCCTCGCTCGCATCGGCTCAGCGATCGTGCCCGTCCGCTTGCGGAGACCGTTGGTGTTGGGCTCCGCTGCGATCGGTACGGCGCTGCTGCTCAGTCTGCCTGCGGGATCGAGCGTCACTGCGCAGCTGCGCTCCGTCAACGACTCCTACCGCGCGACAGATGAGGGCTTGGTCTCCGTGGACGAGCGCGCGCTGCTAGAACGTCTCGATGCGGAGGTGCCGGCCGACGCGGTCATCATCGGTAGTCCGTGGACCGGGGCGTCGCTCGCCTACGCGCTGGCGGACCGGGAGGTTGTCCGCAAGCACGTGTTCGGCGAGATCGGTGCCGACGAGCAGTTGCTGGATTCCGAACTCCGGCGGATCGACGACGACCCAGCCGTTTGCGCAGCGGTCGAGCGCCTCGGCGTCGACTACGTCCTCGATTTCGGGAGCTTGGACGTCTGGGGAGGTGATGGTCCGCTCAACTATCCGGGCGTGATCGATCTCGACCCCACTCCTAGTCTCGTGCTCGTCGACCAGGAAGGCGAAGCCCGCCTGTTCGCCATCGAGGGGTGCTGAGATGACCCGCCAACGGATCGCAATCGCCTACGACTGCCTCTTCCCCTTCACGACGGGTGGTGGTGAACGTCAGTACCGCGAGTTCGCAGAGGCCATGGTCGACGAGGGGCGAGTCGTGGACTATCTCACGGCCGTGCAGTGGGAGACGCCGCCGGAAGGGCTTCCCTTCGCGGTCACGGCGGTCAGCGGTCGTCTCGCGCTCTACTCGCCGGACGGAACCCGCCGCATCCCGGCAGCCTTGCGGTATGCGTGGGGCCTGTTCTCCACGCTTCGACGTCGAAGGGATTCCTACGACGCGATAGTGGTCAGCGCGCTGCCGGTCTTCAACGTCTTCGCCGCGCGTCTCGCCCTGGCCGGCACCCGGACGCGAGTAGTGGTCGATTGGCTGGAGATCTGGCGTCGCCCGCAGTGGGTCGAGTACTCCGGCGCCATCACCGGCACCATAGCCTGGGCACTCCAGCGGGTGGCCATCGCGGCCTCGCCGCTGGCGACGTGCCACTCCGCACTCTCCGCTCGACGTCTGCGCGCGGAAGGACTGCGTTCCGAGCCCTTGGTCAGCGCCGGACTCATCGGCCGCGACGCTGCTCCGGCCGCAGCGCATCCCGCGGCCCGGCCCCCTTTCGTGCTGTATGCCGGTCGACACATCCCCGACAAGCAGGTCGAGGCACTGCCCGCAGCAGTCCGCCGCGCACGCGAGCAACTGCCCGAGCTCCGACTCGTCGTACTCGGCGAGGGTCCGAGCACCGGCGCCGTCCATCGCGCGATCGCCGACGCCGATGGCGAAGAGTGGACCAGGACGCCCGGCTTCGTCGAGCAGCACGAGTTGGATACGCTCATGAGGGATGCTGCCTGTCTCGTCAACCCCTCCCGTCGCGAAGGCTACGGTCTCGTCGTCGTGGAGTCTTCGCGACACGGAACCCCTGTCGTGCTCGTCGAGCACGAAGGCAACGCCTCGGTCGAACTCGTGGAGGAAGGGGTGAATGGCCACATCGCTCCGAGCGCGTCGCCGGAGCACCTCGGTTCCGCCATCGTCGAAGCCGTCCGCGGCGGAGACGACCTCCGACGCAGCACTTCCGCCTGGTATCAGCAGGCGGTGACCACCCGTACGATCCGTCGGACGGTGGCGGCCATCCTGGCCGCCATCGACGCCCCCGAACGACAGCACCCCCGGAAAGAGCAGAAGCCGTGAACGAAACACGACCGTCCGAGGCCGTCGAGCTGACCATCCTCATGCCATGCCTGAACGAAGCCGAGACGCTCGCGATCTGCGTCGAGAAGGCGCAAGGCTATCTCGAGCGCTCCGGCGTGTCAGGCGAGGTGCTCATCTCCGACAACGGCAGCACCGACGGCTCACAGCAGATCGCCACCGATCTGGGTGCGCGCGTCTCGGACGCACCCCGACGCGGCTACGGCGCGGCCCTGATCAACGGGATCGAATCGGCTCGCGGCCGGTACATCATCATGGGCGACGCCGATGACAGCTACGACTTCACGAACCTCGACCCGTTCGTGGAGCAGCTTCGCGACGGCTCCGACCTCGTCATGGGCAATCGATTCAAGGGCGGCATCGAGCCGGGAGCCATGCCGCCGCTGCACAAGTACCTCGGAAACCCGGTGCTCTCCTTCGTCGGTCAGCTCTTCTTCAAACCTGGCATCACCGACTTCCATTGCGGCCTGCGCGGCTTCAACCGTGACCGCATCCGCCAGCTCGGTCTGCAGACGACTGGGATGGAATTCGCCTCCGAGATGGTCGTCAAGGCATCGCTCGAGAAGTACCGCATCGACGAGGTGCCCACGACGCTCAAGAAGGACGGACGCTCACGTCCTCCGCATCTGCGCAGCTGGCACGACGGCTGGCGGCACCTGCGTTTCCTGCTGCTCTTCGCGCCGCGTTGGCTCTTCGTGTACCCGGGCCTGGTCAGCTTCCTGCTCGGCTCGATCGCCGTCGGCATCCTCACGTTCGGCGGCGTCGAGATCGGAGGTACCGGCTTCGACGTGACGACCATGGTCTACGCGGGTGCGCTCAGCGTCGTGGGATACCAGGCGCTGCTCTTCTTCTGGTTGACCAAGCTCTACGCGACCCAGGAAGGGTTCCTGCCCGCGAGCGCGCGGTTCAGATCGATCGTGGCGAAATGGACCGCAGAACGAGGCCTGCTCGTCGGTCTCGCTCTGTTCCTCGTCGGTGTCGTCATCGCCGTCGTGCAGGTCGCACGCTGGGGCGGAGCCGGCTTCGGGCCGCTGGAGGCGACCGAGGTCGTGCGCGTGGCGATTCCGAGCTCCCTCTGCATCATGCTCGGGTTCCAGACGATGATGATGAGCTTCTTCTCGGGCGTCCTCGCGACGCCCACTCGCACCACCCGGCCCGACTCCGTCATCGAGAGTTGAACGCGCCGGGCGGGCCCGTGGGGTCCGCGTCCGGCCCGCCGGCGTGGCGGAAGCTGCTGGGCTTCGCCCTGCTGCCCGGCATCGCAGCCATCTCGCCGTTGGTGGTGTTGCCCCTCATCGCTCGCAGCGTCGGGGACATCGGATGGGCCAGTGCCCTCTCTGGCGAGGTGATCGGTACCTTCGCCGCCATCGCGTTGGCGTTCGGATGGACCACGATCGGTCCCTCCATGGTGGCAGTCGGCAGCGACCAGCGTCGAGGCGAGTTGTACCGGCAGTCCCTCGTGGTCCGAGGAATGATGGCTGCGATCACGTTGCCCCTCACCGTCGTGCTCTGCGTGTCCATCGCCGGTGAGGGGTACGAGCTCCTCGCCGCGCTCATGGGGCTCCAAGGAGCGCTCATCGCCACGTCCTTCACGTGGTTCGCCGTCGGCCTCGGGCATCCCGGCGCCATCGCCGTATACGACGCGATCCCGAGGGTCATCGCCGCGGTGCTGTCGGCGGTTGCGATCGGATTCGGAGCGCCGGCGATCGTCTTCCCCCTCGGGGGCATCGCAGTGACGATCATCGGCACATCGCTCTACTCGTCGCGGGTCCTCCGTCGATTCCCATCCGCTTGGCCCTCCTTGCGGCAGGTGCCCGGACTCCTCCGTGCAGCGTCGCCGGTGGCGCTCAGCGAGGGCGGTATCGGGGCGTACTCGTCGGTGCCCACTCCACTCGTCACTGTCACAGCGAGCCCCACGGACGCGGCGGGATACGCGACTGCGGACAAGCTGCTCAAGCTCGGGCAATTCCTGCCCATCACTCTCTCCAACGCCTTCCAGAACTGGACGGCCGAGGTCGTCGGCGAGCAGAGGGCGCGCAGGTTGCGCTTCGCGATGGCAGCGCACCTGGCGCTGGGACTCGTCGGTTGGCTGATGCTCGCGACGCTCGGCTCCTGGGCGAGCCGTCTCCTCTTCGGCGACGCCGCAGCTCCGACCGAACTGCTCGTGCCGATCGGACTCGCGTTCGCGTGCTACACCATGCGCACAGCCATGGTGCGGCTCGTCCTCTTCCCCGCGGGGTTCGCCCGGACGGTGATGGTGGCCACGTTGATCGGCTCGGCGATCGGCCTGCCGGTCCTCGTAGTCGGCACGTTCACGGTCGGGCCCCTGGGCGCGGCACTGGGCTACGCCCTCATCGAGTTCGTCTCCCTCCTGTGGCTGGTCCGGCGGACGCTGCAGGGCTATCGCCTGATCACGATCACGGGTTGACAACCGGGGCCGCGCCGACGCGGCGCCTAGGCATCAGAGAACCTGTACCCCACAATGGAGTTCGTGACTCGACGACACTCGTTCCGCACTCGGGGCCTCGGAGCGTTCCTCGCGATGGTGGGATTGCTCGCGACGGTGCTCGTGGCCGTCCCGTTGGCCGCACCTGTGACTCCCGCTGCGGCGAACACGGACTTCAACCCCGGCTACATCATCTCGGACGAGAAGTTCTTCGACTCGACGTCGATGGACGAAGCAGCGATCGCCTCGTTCATCCAGCGCGAGGGGTCGCGATGCACCTCGAACTGCCTGCGGGACTTCAGGCAGTCGACGACGAGTCGTCCATCCGACTCCTATTGCAGCGGCTATCAGGGGGCCGGTAACGAGACCGCCGCCCGCATCATCGAAAAGACCGCGCGGTCCTGCGGCATCAATCCGCAGGTGCTCCTCGTGCTGCTCGAGAAGGAGCAGACGCTGATCACCCACGCCTCTCCGAGCAATACCCGGTACACCATCGCCACCGGCTACGCGTGCCCCGACACCGCAGCGTGCGACGAGCGGTACTACGGATTCCACAACCAGGTCTACTCGGCAGCGCGGCAGTTCAAGATCTACGCCGAGGGGCGTTACTTCACCTACTTCGCGCCCGGCCGCACCTGGAACGTGCGCTGGCACCCCGAGGCCTCCTGCGGGAGCTCGCCCGTCTTCATCCAGAACACCGCCACGGCAGCCCTGTACTACTACACGCCCTACCAGCCCAACGCGGCGGCGCTCAGGGCGGGTCCGGGTGGCACGGGTGACGCCTGCTCGGCCTACGGCAACCGCAACTTCTCGCGATTCTTCAACCAGTGGTTCGGGTCACCCATCGCCACCACGAGCGGCGGGATCGCCGGTGTCTGGCGCGCGAACGGCGGCGGTTCGGGCTGGATCGGCAGCCCGGTCGCGGGCATGGAGTACGACGGCGCGAACGGCGGCGGCTGGAAGCAGCAGTTCCAGAACGCGACGATCTACTACTCGGCATCCGGAGCGGCGGGAGCGCTCAGAACAGGTACGTCCATCCACAATTCCTACCTCGGTCAGGGGGGCGTGGGCGGCAGCCTGGGCTGGCCGTCCTCGAACGAGGTCTGCGTCCCGAGCGGCTGCGCTGTCACCTATCAGAACGGCACGCTCGCATGGAATGCGCAGACGAAGACCATCATCCCCGTCACCGCCGCGATCGAGGACGGGTGGGCGGCTGCGGGGGGCATCTCCGGCGATCTCGGCGCTCCTCGTCTCGCTGCGTGGCGGGAGAACGCGAACGGCGGCGGCATGATGCAAGCCTTCGCCGGCGGTGACGTGCTGAGCTCCTCGGCCGGCGTCGAAGCGTTCCGGAACGGCAGCGCCCTGTACCGGCAGTACGCATCGGAGCGAGGGCCGGCTGGCCAATACGGATGGCCGAAATCCGGCGAACGTTGCGAGGCTGCAGGCTGCTCCATCGAGTTCACCGGCGGAGTGCTCATCTGGGACGCCGCGGGTGGACCGCTGCAGCGCCTCGACGGGCGTTTCGCCGCCGAGTGGATCTCCGGCGGCGGTGTCACCCATTGGGCTGGTATGCCCACCGGAGCGATGACCGCACGGGACGGAGGCTTCACCCAGCCGTTCCGCAACGGCACGTTCTACATGAAGACGGGCGGCGCCTTCGTGGGCTGGGGCATCTCGAGCCCACTCCAGCGCGAGTTCATCCGTCGCGGTGGTCCGGCCGGGGATCTGGGGTGGCCGACCTCAGGCGATGCCTGCACGAGCCTCGGTTGCGTCGTGACTTTCGAGCGCGGCAACCTGGTGCGTGAGAACTCGAGCGGCGCGATCACCTCCGTCGCACCGTCGCTCTTCGACGTGTGGCGTGCGGAAGGTGGCCTCGGCGGCGCCATAGGCGCTCCGAGCAGCGCGGCGGGGACCGTCTCCGGCGGGACCGTGCAGCAGTTCCGAAATGCCGTCGGTTACGTAAAGGCGGATGCCGGCGCCGTACTGCTCCGCAACGGCACAGGGCTCGTGGCCCGATACCGCGACCTCGGTGGCGTGACGAGCGCCCTCGGCTGGCCGAGGAGCCCGGAGACTTGCATCGATGGCGTCGGTTGCGCCATCACGTTCGAACGCGGCAGCCTCACCTGGGATCTCGGCACGAAGCGGACGCAGTCCGTCGAAGGCGCTCTCGGAAGCGCGTGGCTCGCCGAGGGCGGTCTTCGTCATTGGCTGGGTGCCGCTACGGGGGCTGCAGTGCAGTCGAGCGGGGGAGTCAAGCAGGACTTCCGCAGCGGCACGCTGTACTTGCGCAACGGCGGAGAGGCGGTGGGGTGGGGCTCGAGCAGCCTTCTGCACCAGGCGTACCGCCAGCGCGGTGGCGAGACCGGCTCGCTCGGATGGCCGATGACCGGTGACGCTTGCTCGTCCGCCGGGTGCCTGGTGCTCTTCGAACGTGGCAACCTCGTGCGGAACTCGGCGAACGGCGTCGTCTCGTCGGTGTCCGCATCGATGTACGGGGCCTGGCGCGACCGTGGGGGGCTCGCAAGTTGGATGGGTGCGCCGAACGGCAACGCGTCGACTCTCGGAGGCGGGGAGTCGCAGGAGTTCCGCAATGCCTTCGGATATGCCAAGAGCGGGGGTGCGGCGCTTTACCTCCAGCGGGGGAGCGCCCTTGCGAACCAGTATCGGGCCTCAGGCGGACCGACCGGCTCGCTGGGATGGCCCACCGGGGAGGAGTCATGCGATGGAGCCCGTGGCGAATGCATGATCCCGTTCGAGCGCGGCAGCCTCGTCTGGACGGCGTCGAACGGGCAGATCACCCGCCGATGAGACCGGGGTCGCGCGGTGACATCAGTGCTGCGCGACCTCGGCCACGGTTCGCTCGAAGTGCTGCTGCGGAATCCAGTCGGTGTCCCCGCGCAAACGCGCAGCGTCTCCGGTAATCGAGATCGGGTCGTTGGGGCGCAACCGCGAGGCGTCGATGTCGACCTGGGGCAGTTCCCGGCCTGTCGACGAGCAGATGGCTTCGAGGACTTCTCTACCGGATCGGCTGGTGCCGGTGGCGATGTTGTAGAGGTCGTACTCGAGGGTGTCGGCCTCGGCGAGGGCGAGGTAGGCGCGTGTGATGTCGCGCACGTCGGTGTAGTCGCGTCGAGTGTCGAGATTGCCGACTTCGAGGGGTTGCCCGTCGGGCAGGTCGCGGAGGCGGGCGATGAGGTCGGGGATCAGGAATCCTCGGCCTTGGCCTGGTCCGAAGTGGTTGAACGGGCGGGCGACGACGGTATCGAGGCCTCGGCCGCGGTAGTACGCGAGCTGGTTCTCGACCAGGATCTTCGACACCGCGTATGGCGAGTTGAACGCGACCGGCGAGGTCTCATCGTGCACGGACCCTTCCGGGCTCGAGGCGTAGACCGCGCCGGTGCTGACGCCGATGACCCGCCCGGTGGCGCCGGCTTTCAGGAGTGCTTCGCCGAGGTTGGTGACCATGGCGCTGTTGCCGGTTAGGTATGCCTGCGGGTCGTCGAACGACGGCCCGACGGCGGCGAGCCCGGCAAGGTGCACGACGGTCGCATCCGTGGGGGTCGAGGTGGGCCACTGCTGACGCAGGTCGGCGCCCTCGTAACCGTCGAGGTACTCCGCGATGCCGGGTGCGGGAGCTGGTTGGGTGGAGATGCCGTGCACGGACCAGCCGTCACCGGCGGCCTGGCGGGCGAGGTGCTGCCCGACGAAGCCGTTGACTCCGGTGACGACCAGTTGGCGACTCATGCGGAGGGGTGCTCGGCCTGCTGCTTGAGGTCGGTTTCGACCATGAGCTTCACGAGGCCGGGGAAGTCGACCTTGCGCTCCCAACCGAGGACCTTCTCGGCCTTGGTCGGGTCGCCCAAGAGGATGTCGACTTCGGCGGGGCGCATGAACGCGGGGTTCTGGACGACGTAGGGCTTCCAGTCGTCGATGCCGATCTCGGCGAACGCGAGCGTGAGGAACTCCTCGATGGAGTGCGTCTCACCGGTCGCGAGGACGAAGTCATCCGGGGTGTCGTGCTGCAGCATCCGCCACATGCCCTCGACGAAGTCGCCGGCGTAGCCCCAGTCGCGCTTGGGCCACAGGTCACCGAGCTCGATGGTCTCCTGCAGGCCCAGCTTGATGCGCGCGACGGCGTGGGTGATCTTGCGGGTGACGAACTCCACACCACGACG
>JAAIGF010258713.1_pt1 | contig 14939 bp, 11 predicted proteins | sample 6487441 | NCBI WGS metagenome assembly JAAIGF01 (sample SAMN13974129, study PRJNA590717) | phyllosphere metagenome | biome: pepper field; feature: multiple bacterial spot infested pepper fields; material: pepper leaves; isolation source: leaves from pepper fields | host: Capsicum annuum ... | reverse complement strand
GTGGGCGACGCACTGGCCAATCTGGACCAGCGCGCCACCGACAACAGCGAAGGCCTGCAGGACCTGGGCGACAAGCTGGTTGATACTGGCCTGGTCGACGCCTCGGGCAACACCAAGGCAGCGGTGGTCTATGACCAGAACACCGACGGCACGCCGAACTACGGTTCGGTGACCTTCGGTGACGCGGCCACGGGCCCGGTCCGCCTGAAGAACGTCGCCGATGGTGTCGATGCCGGGGACGCGGTGAACATGAGCCAGCTGACCGCGGTGAGCAACGCCGCTGCCACGGCCAATCCGTACATCGCCGGCCGCGGCGCCAATGCCACCAACGCCGCACGTGCGGTCGGGCTGAACTCGGTGTCGCTGGGCAGTGGCTCGGTCTCCAGCGAGATCAACACCGTCTCGGTGGGTAACGCCAGCAGCGGTCTGGTTCGCCGCATCACCAATGTGGACGATGGCCAGGCACGCACCGATGCGGCCACGGTTGGCCAGCTCAACGACCTGGTCGTGGGCGCCACCACGCGGACGCAGCAGCAGCTGAACACGTTTGACTCGCGCCTGAGTGCACTCGACATGAGCACGCAGTCGGCCGTGGACGATGCCTTCCTGAAGATCGACGGCCAGCCCACCGATGATGCGGCGACGGTGACGGCAGGGACCAATGCCATCGCCATGGGGTCCGGTGCCAACAGCACTGGCAGCTTCTCGGTGGCACTGGGTGCCGCTTCGGAGGCCACGGGCACCAGCGCGGTGGCCATCGGTGGCGAAGCCAAGGCGACCGCCAACGGCGCACTGGCCATGGGCCGCTCCACCGCCAGCGGCGGCAGCGCCGTGGCGCTGGGCAACGGCACCATTGCGTCGGGCAACAACGCGCTGGCCGCAGGCTTCAACGCCAATGCTACCGGCACCAACGCACTGGCCCTGGGCAACACCTCGCAGGCCACTGCCGACAACGCCATCGCCATCGGTGCAACGGCCAGCGTCAACACGGCCGCCACCAACTCGATCGCCTTTGGTCGTGGTGCCACGGTGGCCGCGGCTGGCGTCAACTCGATCGCGCTGGGTGCCGGTTCGCTGGTTGACCGTGCCAACGCCGTGTCGGTGGGTACCTCGGCACAGCAGCGCCAGATCATCAATCTGGCAGAAGGCACCTCCGACACCGACGCGGTGAACGTGGGCCAGCTGAAGCAGTACGTGGCCAGCAACGGCGGCGGCGGTGCGGGCAACCCGCTGGCAGTGGGCTACACCGACGCTGCCAAGGGCGAGGTCGCGCTGGAAGGCGCTGCCGGTACCGTGATCAGCAACGTCAAGGCTGGTGCAGTGGGTGCGACCAGCAGCGAAGCCATCAATGGTTCGCAGCTGCAGGGCACGGCGCAGTCCGTGGCTGACGCCATCGGTGGTGGTTCGGTGGTCAACCCGGATGGGTCGATCAGCGCGCCGAGCTACCAGATTGGCGGCACCGACTACAACAACGTCGGTGATTCGTTCAAGGCGGTGGATGATTCGCTGACCAGCCTGGACGGCCGTGTGACCCAGAACGAGGGTGATATCACCAACCTGGACGCACGTGTCACCGGCAACACCACTGACATCACCAACATCAACAACCAGCTGGGCGGCCTGGCCAACGGCACCGTGGGTCTGGTGCAGCAGGCTGCGCCAGGCGCCGGCCTGACCGTGGGCAAGGACACCGACGGCGACAACGTCAACTTCGCAGGCACCGCCGGTGCCCGCAAGCTGAGCGGGGTTGCCAACGGCGTGGACGACACCGACGTGGCCACCATGGCCCAGGTGAAGGCCATGGGCCTGATCGACCCGAACGACGGTCGTGCGCTGGCTGCACTTGTCTATGACGATGTCAGCCTGGCCCGCGCCACGCTGGGCGGCACCAACGGCACCATCATCGGCAACCTGGGCGATGGCCTGATCGCTGCTGGCAGCCGTGAGGCCGTCAACGGGGGTCAGCTGTGGCAGATGAATGCCGACCTGGAAGCGCGCTGGAGCGATCTGGACAGCCGCGTCGGCACCATCGAGAAGGGTGTCGCCGATGGCAGCATCGGTGCCGGCAAGGGTGCCGACCCGGGCACGGGTATCGGTGGTCCGGGCGCTGGCGACGGTTCGCTGGTGATCGGCGACGGCAGCAAGGCTGACGGTGACGGTTCCATTGGTATCGGTCGCGGCTCGGATGCCAGCGGCGACGGCTCGGTTGCCATCGGCGACGGCGCCACCGCGACCGGCAAGGACTCGGTGGCCATCGGCAAGGGCTCGACGGCCGACGGTGACAACGAGTTCTCGGTCGGTTCGGAAGGCAACGAGCGGGTCATCCGCAACGTGGCCGCCGGGTCGCTGCCGACCGACGCGGTGAACGTGCAGCAGATGGATGACCGCTTCAAGTCCGAGCGTCAGTACACCGACAGCCGCTTCCAGGCTGTGGACAAGCGCATGGACCGCATGGGTGCGATCAGCGCGGCCTACGCCGGCATGGCGCTGAACACCGCCGGCCTGGAGGGTGACAACCGCGTGGGTGCCGGCTTGGGCAACCAGAACGGCCGTGCTGCACTGGCTGTGGGCTACCAGCGCATCCTGGGCGAGAAGAAGAACGTGTCTGTTTCGCTGGGCGGTGCCTTCAGTGGCAGCGAGCGCAGCGTGACCGCGGGTGCCGGCTTCAGCTGGTAACGCAGACGCGTAGGTGAACGCGGAGGCGACGGCCTCCGTGCAGGAGTGGGCCCGCGGTCGAAAGACCGCGGGCCCTTTTTTTTGAAGCACGCGGGCATCGGCAACACGGGTAGAGCCGACCCCACGGTCGGCTCCGCGCGCAGCGCGGCAGGGTCACTGCGGTCTGTGCCAGGAGCAGCCGACCGTGGGGTCGGCTCTACGCTGCGGTTACAGGCTGCGGCTGACCGTGAAACTTCCGAAGATCGGCGACTGTTCCTGCCTGTCGAACTCGCGGGTGCTGTGATACCGCGCCACGGCGAACTTCCAGCGGCCTTTCATCACCGCGATGCCATAGCCGCCGTAAGCCACCAGCGCGCGCTTGTCCACGCTGTGGCTGTTGCGGAAGGTATTGCCGTCCAGTGTGATGTCGCGGATCACCCACGACGCATCGGCGGTCGCGAACACGTGCCACGACCAACCGGGCGCTCGCCCGCCGCGCGTCGGTGCGGTGTTCTCACCGGCCGGACGCAGCGGCGTGCTGCCGAAGTCGTCGGGCAGCTTCCAGCCAAAGCGCACCTCGCCCCCGCCATTGGCATGGGTGGCCAGGTTGCCGATCGCTCCACCGTAGTGGCTGATCGCATCCCAGCCCCAGCCTGCGGCATTGGCCGTGGCATCGGCTGGCCAGCGCCGCATCCGTTCGTGGGTGAGCATGAACACCGGCTCGTTGTGCAGCTGGTTGTCCCAGCCCTGGAACTTCTCGTCGTCCAGCAACGAGTGCACTGCATTCTGCACCTGCTTGCCCTGCGCCCAGGGACCGACAACGCCCAGTGTCAACTGTGTCGTCTGCAGGCGGCTGTCGCGGCGCGCGTTGTAGCCGAACGTGGCCACCAGCACGCCAGCATAAGGGCGGTCGCCCTCGATGACGTCGCGGCGGGTGAAGTCCTTTGGTGTGAAAATGCCCTGGGCCAGGCTGAAGATCATGTTCTGCTGCTCGAACTCGCCTGGGCGCAGCGCTTCAAGACGGTTGTTGACCCAGCGTGCCAACCGCGGCAGACACGGGTCATCGGTGTAGTCCATGACATTGGGCGAGACCAGGGTGATCTGCGCGCCATTGGTGTAGCCCTGATCCTGGTCCGCACCGCCGAACAGATCGTTGTCCACGCGGAAATTGACCTGCGGTGGGTGCTCACGCATCGAGTCGGGGCCGCACTGGCTTGCGCCAAGCGCCGGCAGTGTCGGTACACCTGCCAGCAGGCCCACGAGGACGACCGCCCTGCGGCGGAGAGGCAACAGAAGTGGCATCGGCGTCATGTCATGTCGAGAGAGGCGTGCAAACGGTACGCTGGCGTCCGTGATGACGCGAGCACGATGGGTGGATCGATCTGTTCTTTGCATCCATCGCGCCGTCGGACGCACATCTGCACACCTCACCGCGCCTTCTGAGTGATCTGGTTCACAGAATGAGTGGGCGTCCTGCTTTTCCGATGACTGCTTCAGCGCATACCGACGGCGCTGATCGAGCCCTTCGATTCAAGCTCGGCGCCGTGGCCCGTGCGGCCGCACGGGCTGCCGGCCGTTGCCGGTAATGGTCGGCGCTGCCGAGCAGCGTCCTGCAGGGAGTAGGCACATGGTGAAGCTACAGATTCTCCTGGCGCGCAGGCTGCTGCCGTCGCTGGTTGCCCTGGCGCTGTCCGGAACCGCGCCCGACGCGTCGGCGGGTCTGCGCGACCGTCTTGGCATCGGCAGCAGGACGGGAACGGCGGACATTCCCACCTGTGCCAGACCGTTGGGCAGCCTCGCCGTGCTCGAGCCGGAAGACCGCCGTGACTGGTGGAGCGGCGAGCAGTTGCCGGCCCCGAGCCGCCTGATCAAGGCGTTCGTGAGCCGCTCGCGCTGCTTCACCCTGGTCGACCGCGGGGCAGGGCTGGAGCTGGCCCACCAGGAGCGCGCGCTCGGCGCGGCCGGACAGCTGCGCAACCGCTCGAACATGGGCAAAGGGCAGATGCGGGCGGCCGATTACGCGCTGATACCGGACGTGGTGTCGCGCAACAGCGATGCCGGCGGCGGACGGATCGGCGGTGTGGTGAGCAGCCTGATCGGTGGCCGGGCCGGGAGCCTGGTAGGCGACCTCAGCCTGCGGCGCCGCACCGCTGATGTCACGCTGGCGCTGACCGATCTGCGCTCGTCCGAACAGGTGGCCGTGACCGAGGGCAATGCCCGTCGCACGGATCTGGGCTGGGCAGGGCAGGGCACGCTGTGGGGCGCAGGCGGGCTTGGGAGGCTGGGGCTTGGCGGCTACACCACGACCGAGATGGGCAAGGTCATTACCCTGGCCTACCTCCAGGCCTACCGGCAACTGGTGAGCGAACTGGGTGGGCTGCCAGCCGATCCGGTCAACGCTGCGGCGGCCCAGGCCGTGAGCCTGCTCAAGCCGGGGCGCCTGCTGGCCGACCCGCAGGGTAGCGGCGCGGCGGTGCGCACGCTGGAGGCCGGCCAACTGCTGTATCCCACAGGGGCCAGGCAGGGGCGCATGTGGGAGGTGGACGATGAAATGGGCAACCGCGGCTGGGTCAGTGCGACGTTGCTGCAGCAGGCGCGGTAGGACGCCACCGACGCGGCCGCTGCGGCGCCTGCGCGGTCTGTGACGGCCGGGGCTTGGGTTCGGGGGCGACCATCCCCATAATCGCGAAATGGAAATCAAGTCCGACAACCCCGACCACGGCTTCCAGTTCCCCGGCCAGTTCGAGCTCAGTGCAATGGGCCCGGCCAACCGCGGGCTGGAGCATGAACTCCCGCGCCTGCTGACCGCTGCCGGCATCGATGTAGTGACCGAGCGTGTCAGCTGGAAGCATTCCTCCAACGGCAAGTACGTATCGGTGCGCATTGCGTTCAAGGCCGACAGCCGCGAACAGTACGACACCGCTCATGGTGCGTTGCGCGAGCACCCGGAAGTGAAGTGGACGCTGTAACCGCGTCCTGTCCTGCCAGCACCTGCGTGACCGGGTCCGCGCCGCGCACGGCCATCGTGCGCGACCTGGGTCGTCAGGCCTACGAGCCGGTATGGCGCGCCATGCAGCGCTTCACCGATGCGCGGGGCGACGACACCCCCGATGAGCTGTGGGTGGTCGAGCACGATCCGGTGTTCACCCTGGGCCAGGCCGGCAAGCCCGAGCATGTGCTGGCCGCCGGTGAGATCCCGGTTCTGCACGTGGACCGCGGCGGTCAGGTGACCTATCACGGTCCAGGCCAGCTGGTGGTGTATCCGTTGCTGAAGCTGCCACGGCTGGGCGTGGGCGTCCGCGACTACGTTTGCCATATCGAACAAGCCATCATCGATACGCTTGGCGAATGGAACATCGGCGCCGAACGCCGTGAAGGCGCGCCGGGGGTCTACGTCGCTGGCGCCAAGATCGCAGCGTTGGGCATCCGCGTGCGACGCGGCTGCACCTTCCATGGGCTTTCGTTCAACGTGGCCATGGACCTGGAGCCCTTCCACCGCATCAATCCCTGTGGTTACCAGGGGCTGCAGGTGACCTCGGTGGTAGACTTGGGCGGGCCGTCCGGAATGGATGCGGTCAAGCGCGTCCTGCTGGACCAGCTGGCCCACCAGTTCGGGCTGCTGCTGCAGCCGGCCGCCGAGCTGCCTGACCTGGCTGCCTGAACCACCTGCCTTGCCACCATGCGGCCTGCGTGCCGCCGGGACCATCATGACCGAACAGACCGCCCGCACCATTCCCCTGCAGATGCTGCAGGGCGAAGCCGCTCCCACCGCTGCGCCGCTGCAGACCGGTGTCAAACAGCTGGGCGGAGACAAGATCAACCGCTCGCCGGTGCAGTTCGCCGACGCGCCGGTGCTGCGCAAGCCTTCGTGGATCCGCGTGCGCATCCCCTCCGGCAATGCAGTGCAGAACCTGAAGGCCAAGCTGCGCGAGAACCGCCTGGTCACCGTGTGCGAGGAAGCCAGCTGCCCGAACATCCACGAGTGTTTCGGCCATGGCACCGCTACCTTCATGATCCTGGGCGAGGTCTGCACCCGACGCTGCTCGTTCTGCGACGTGGCCCACGGCCGGCCGAAGCCGCCCGATGCCAATGAGCCGGCCAGCCTCGGCCAGACGGTGGCCGACATGGGGTTGAAGTACGTGGTGGTCACCAGCGTCGACCGCGATGACCTGCGCGATGGCGGTGCCCAGCACTTCGTCGACTGCATCACCGCCATCCGCGAGAAGTCGCCGGGCACCCGGATCGAAGTGCTCACGCCGGATTTCCGCGGCAAGGGCCGCATGGAACGCGCGCTGGAGATTCTCGCGAAGAACCCGCCGGACGTGTTCAATCACAACATCGAAACCGTGCCCGACCTGTACCGCAACGTGCGCCCGGGCGCCGACTACCAGTGGTCGCTGAACCTGCTGAAGAGCTTCAAGGCCCAGCACCCGGCCGTGCCGACCAAGAGCGGCATCATGCTGGGTCTGGGTGAGGCGTTCGAGCAGATCAAGGCCACCATGCGCGACCTGCGTGCGCACGACGTGGACATGATCACCATTGGCCAGTACCTGCAGCCGACCGCGCATCACCATCCGGTGCTCAAGTACTGGACGCCGGAAGACTACAAGGCGCTGGAAGACTACGGCTACGAGCTGGGCTTCAGCCACGTGGCGTCGGGCCCGATGGTGCGCTCGTCCTACCACGCCGACGTGCAGGCCAAGGGCGCCGGCGTCGCCTGAGCGGGCGCCACTGCGGGGCTTCGCCCCGCGCGGCGCGGCCGTGTTCACAATCTGCTACAGGGCCCGGTTTAGGCTGGGACAGCGGGTTTCTGAACGAGGGTGACATTGTCGGCAACTTTAGGCACTGTCATGGAGTCAGAACCCAGCGCAGTCTCTCCTTCGGCAAGGTGCCCAAGAGCCAGTCCATGAAATTCAAAGCCCCCGCATTCCTGTTCGCCCTGGCCCTGACCGCGCCGCTGGCGCTGTCCGCCCAGGCCGAAGGCCCTGCGCTGCCGTCGGCAGCGACCGCCGACCAGGTGACCACCTCCAAGCTCGTCTATGGGCTGCTCTCTGACAGCCGCTATGCCTACCGCCCGCGTGCGCTCGACGAAGCCACCTCGCAGGATGTGTTCAAGCGCTATCTGGAAACCCTGGATGGCGGCAAGCAGTACTTCACGCAGGCCGACGTGGCCCGGTTCGCACCGTTCGAGGCCAACATCGCCGCCGCGCTGCGGGGCGGCCAGCTGGAGCCGGCGTTCCAGGTGTTTTCGCTGTACAAGCAGCGGGTCGGCCAGCGGGTGGCCTATGCACGCGGTCTGCTTCGGCAGGAGCCGGATTTCACCACCGACGAGCGCTTCGAGTACGACCGCAAGAAGGTGCCGTGGGCAGCCACCGATGCCGAGTTGAACGAACTGTGGCGCAAGTCGGTCAAGAATGACTGGCTGCGGCTGAAGCTGGCGGGCAAAAAGCCCGACGAGATCCGCAGCACCCTCGACAAGCGCTACACCACGCTGGAAAAGTCAGTGAACGAGTTGAAGGGCGAGGACGTCTTCCAGTTCTTCCTCAACGCCTACACCAGCGCGGTCGACCCGCACACCGACTACTTCACCCCGCGCACCGCCGAGAACTTCAACCAGGCGATGTCGCTCTCGCTGGAAGGCATCGGGGCCCAGCTGCAGCGACAGGACGACATGGTGGTGATCCGTGAGGTCATCGCCGGTGGGCCGGCGGCTGTGGATGGCACCCTGAAGGTCGGTGACCGCATCGTCGGTGTCGGTCAGGGCCGTACCGGCCCGATCGAGGATGTGATCGGCTGGCGCATCGATGACGTGGTGGCCAAGATCCGTGGCGCCAAGGACACCGACGTCCGTCTGGAGTTCATCTCCGCTGAGGACGGTGTGGATGGCAAGCACCACACGCTGGTGTTGACCCGGCAGAAGGTACGGCTGGCCGAGCAGGCCGCCAAGGGCGAGACGCTGACCATTCCGGCGGGCGAGGGTGAACCCGAGCGCCGCATCGGGGTGATCAAGCTGCCGACCTTCTACCAGGACTTTGAAGGCCGCCGTCGCAACGCCACCGACTACGCCTCCGCTACCCGCGACGTGGGCCGCTTGCTGGCCGGTTTCAAGAAGGACAAGCTCGACGGTGTGGTGCTGGACCTGCGCAACAACGGCGGCGGCTCGCTGGATGAAGCCATCGAGCTGACCGGCCTGTTCATCGAGCAGGGCCCGGTCGTGCAGGTGCGCGAATCCGGCGGCCGTGTCACCGTCAACAGCGATCGCAGCGCGGCCGTGGCGTGGGATGGCCCGCTTGCGGTGCTGATCAACCGCGGCTCGGCCTCGGCCTCGGAGATCTTCGCCGGCGCCATCCAGGACTATGGCCGCGGCCTGGTGATCGGTGAGACCACCTTCGGCAAGGGCACCGTGCAGAACATCGTTGACCTGGACCGCTGGCCCAGCAGCGAGGGCAAGCGCTTCGGCCAGGTCAAGCTGACCATCGCGCAGTTCTTCCGCGTGAGCGGCAGCAGCACCCAGCACAAGGGCGTGGTGCCCGACCTGGCGTTCCCGGCCAGCGTGGATGCCACCGAGTATGGCGAAAGCACGTACGACAACGCGCTGCCGTGGACCCGGATCGCCGCCGTGCCGCATACCCAGTACGGCAACTTCGGCCCGCTGCTGCCACGCCTGGAAGAGCGCCACGCTGCGCGTATCCGCACCGACCGCGAGTTCCAGTGGTGGAACGAGGACGTGGAGCAGTTCCGTGCCGAGGCAGCGAAGAAGTACATCTCGCTCAACGAGGCCGAGCGCCGCGCCGAGCGCGACCGCCAGGAGAACCAGCGTCGTGAGCGCCAGCAGGTGCGCAAGGAGCTGGGGCTGGACCTGGACCCGCTGGCCGATGACAGCAGTGACGATGGCCTGACCGGTAACGAGCGCGACATCGTCAAGGACGCCGCACGTGAGAAGGCCGCCGAAAAGCGCCCGGACCCGCTGCTGCGCGAATCGGCCTCGATCCTGGCTGACGCGGTGAACCTGCTGGAGAAGGATCGTCCTCTGTCGGCGCAGGTGCTGCCACAGTCCACCGGCGCGGGGCGTTGGGCGGACTGACCGCGTCGCCGGGCTCATCCGGTTGGCGGGCAGGATGAACGATGAACAACGCAGGGTCGGCCGCAGGGCCGGCCCTGTTCCGTTCTAGACCTGTTGCTTACGTCCGCCGCGGTATGCTGGAGCGAGTCATTCTGCGGGAGCGCCCATGCGCCCTAGGTACCTGGTGGTCCTGCCCCTCCTCGGGGCCGCGCTGCTCGCCGGCTGCGGTGGCAAGGCGGCCGACAGCACCCTGCTGCGTGAGTCGTTTGACTCCGGCGACATGTTCTCGCGCACCGTCGACGGCACGCCGGCCCAGGCCTGCGAAGCCGCGCGGCGCACGTTGCTCAGCCAAGGCTACGCGATCGCCCGCAGTGGCGAGGACCTGGTCGAGGCCAGCAAGAACTTCCAGCCCAGCGAGGACCACCATGAACAGCTGGTGCTGCGCGTAGCCTGTGCAGCACGCAGCGATCAGGCGCTGGTGTTTGCCAGTGCCGTGCAGGACCGCTATGCGCTGAAGAAGAGCCCGACCTCGGCCAGCGTTGGCGTCGGTGCATTGGGGTCGGTCTCGCTGCCGTTCGGCAGCAATGACGACTCCCTGGTCAAGGTGGCCAGCAGTACCGTGCAGGATGGCCAGTTCTACACGCGCTTCTTCCAGCGGCTGCAGCAGTTCCTGCCGGCTGCAGCGGCGTCCTCGCCCCTGCCGCTGGACGCCGCATCGCCTGAGCCGCGTTGAAGTGTGGGGCAGGTCGTTCGGTCTGGCACTGGCGCTGCTGGCAACGCCGCCGGCCAGCGCCGACTGCGGTCGTGCGCTGCTGCAGCGGCTGGGGTGGAGTTTCCAGGTCGCAGCCGTGGAAAGCCCACAGGTGCATGGCGGACCGGTCTGCACCCGTGCTTCCCTTCCTGCAGCCAAGGCCGGCGGCGACCTGCGCGTGCAGGTGCCGGCCGACCTGTCGCCGGCCCGGTGGCAGGCGCTGGAGCGCCAGCTGCTCGACCATCCCGCCAACCTCTGCGCCTACGCGTTTGAACTCGGGGCCGCTGCGCGCCGGGCTGCAGAGGCGTTGCAGGACAACCCTGGCTACCGCTTCTCCGCGCTGCAGATGGGCTGGATCGGGTTCGGTTGGCAGGGCGCGGCCGCGCAGGGCTGGCGGCGCACGGCCAGCTTCGGGCGCGGCTATCAGCCCAGCGCCGGCAATGCACGGGCGATGGATGCGTTTTACCACGGCCACGTTCGCAGCGAATGCGGGGTCGGGCGCCAGGTGGCGCAGCTGGCTACCCAGCGCGAGCTCTACGGCGATGCGGCCTTCGATGCCGAGTTCAGCCCGGCCGAGCTGACTATCGGCACGTTCAACCAGCTGCATGGCACTGACAGCATCCTGCTGGGCGCGCAGCGGGGCGAGCTGTTCGCCGATGGCAAGGCGGTGCGCACCGCTGCGATGGGACGACAGGCGTTCATGGGCGTGCCGGGCTTCATCGAGCACGCGCTTGAGCGCGAGACGCTGGACGATCTCAGCAACCAGGCCGAGAACTTCATCGTGGTCGATGTCGGTGAGCAGGCGGCGCAGGCACTGGCCGCGCAGGGCGGGTTCGCTGCCTGGGACGCGCGCAATGCACAGCTGTGGACGCTGTCGCGCCAGCTGCCGCGGCGCGGCGTGGCCTTTTTTGAACGTCTGCTGCTGCAACGCGATCCCGCGCTGCGCGCGGCGCTGAGTCCGTCGCAGCAGGAGGTGGCACGGCAGATGGACGCGCTGCTGGACGATCCGTTCTACCAGCAGTTCCTCATCTATGTGCATCCGCGCGGTATAAAACCCATCGGCGACCACATCGTCCGCCTGCTCGACCGCAACCCGCGCACGCCGTACGTGATCGAGCTGGCGATGCACAACCTGCATACCACGCTGTACCGCCGCTGGCAGCAGGCGCAGCTGCGCAGCTGCGCTGCTGCGCGATCAGGCATACCGACCTACACCACCGGGCCAGGACCATGAAGATGCGGATGCGACATGCCGGTCGGGCCCCCGCACACAAGGAACACTGATGGATATCGCAATGATCGGGTTGGGCCGGATGGGCGCCAACATGGCGCGCCGACTGCAGCGGGGTGGCCACCGTGTGGTGGGCCAGGACCCCGGGGTGGCCGCACGTGATGCAGTGGCCGCCGACGGCCTCGAGGTCGTGGCGAGCCTGACCGAAGCGGTTGCCCTGCTGTCGCAGCCGCGCGTGGTATGGCTGATGGTGCCGGCGGGCGCGATTGTCGACCAGACGCTGGCGCAGCTGATGCCGCTGTTGTCACCGGGCGACGTGGTGATCGACGGCGGCAACTCCAACTACCAGGACTCGATGCGGCGTGCCGGTGAAGTGGCCATGCATGGCATCAGTTACCTTGATTGCGGTACCAGCGGCGGCGTATGGGGGCTGCAGGAAGGCTACTGCCTGATGGTGGGTGGCACGGAGCAGGCCGTGGAGCAGGTCGCGCCACTGCTGCGCAGCCTCGCCCCGGCACCCGACCGCGGCTGGTCGCGCGTTGGCCCCGCCGGTGCCGGCCACTTCACCAAGATGGTCCACAACGGCATCGAGTACGGAATGATGCAGGCCTACGCCGAAGGCTTCGCGCTGATGGAAAGGAAGCACGAACTCGATCTGGACCTGGCCAACATTGCCGAGCTGTGGCGTCACGGCAGCGTGGTGCGTTCATGGCTGCTGGACCTGAGCGCGCAGGCGCTGCAGCGCAACCCCGAGCTGGAAGGGATCGCCCCCTATGTTGCCGACTCAGGCGAAGGCCGCTGGACCGTCGCCGAAGCCATCGCGCTGGACGTACCAGCGCCGGTCATCACCCTGTCGCTGCTGGAGCGCCTGCGCTCCCGCCAGGAAAACGCCTTCAGCGACCGCCTGCTGGCCGCGATGCGCAACGAGTTCGGCGGCCACGCCATCAAGCCAGCCCTCCCTCCAGCCCCGCTCATCAAGTAACACCCCACAATCACCCAATCCCCAAACCCCAAACCCCAAACCCCAAACCCCAATCCCCAATCCCCAATCCCCAATCCCCAATTCCCAATCCCTAATCCCTAATCCCTGTTGGAAGGTTCGAGGAGCAGCGGCATCTTGCCTGTTCCCACCGTCAATCGGGATGTGTCGAAGGTGGGGCGGTGAGGAATTGCGGGGTGTGGAGCGCCAGGGATGGCGCGAGACAAGGCACGCAGGACGCAGTTTTTGCCGTCCCCGCAAGTCCTCACCGCCCCGCCTACCCTGAAGACCACGCCCAGCCGACGCTTTCGCTTTCGCTTTCGCTTGAAGCCCGCCGCAGGCGCGGGTACCGAGCAGCGCCCGGTAAGCCCCCTACAACAGGACCCGCCGACCCTGCTCTGCACTCAACCGTCCCGCATCAAGCAACTGCATCACCTGCAGCGCCTGCAGAGGCGTCACCTCCGGCGCCCCCCTCCCCGCGACCGCCTCGGCGAAGCGCCGGTAAATCCGCCGGTATTCACCCCGGACCGTGTCCACAGACCGCCGCCGCAGCTCACCTGCACCGTCGACCCAGCAGTACTCGCCGTGCCGCGGGTCCAGCCCCCAGCCCGGGGCCCCGGGCGCGACCCCCGCGTTCAACTGCGCCTCCTGCACATCCTGCCCGTGCTTGAGCCAGCTTCCCGCACTGCCGTGCACCCGATAACGCGGGCCCGGCGCCGTCACCAGCGAACCGGCATGCAGGAATGCGCGCATGCGCGGGTAATGCAGCACCGCGTGGAAATAGTCGACGCCACCGCTGCCACGCTGACAGCCCAGGTCCACCGTGATGGCCGAGGGCAGGCCGAACAGCACCAGCATCTGGTCCAGCAGGTGCGGTGCCAGGTCATACCAGAGGCCACTGCCGGGCGCATCCTGTTCGCGCCAGCGTGATCGCACCTGTGGACGGAAGCGATCGAAATGCACGTGACACTCGGCAATGTCGCCGAGAACGCCGTCAGCGAGCAAGGCCTGCAAGGTCAGAAAGTCCGAGTCGAAGCGACGATTCTGAAACACCGTACAGATGCGTTGCCGTTCCTCGGCCAGCTGCAGCAGTTCACGCGCCTGCCCGCTGTCCAGCGCGAACGGCTTGTCGACCAGCACGTGCTTGCCTGCCTCGAGCGCCTGCGCGGCCATCGGGGCGTGCAGCGCATTGGGTGTGGCGATCACCACCGCGTCGACGCCTGGATCGTCCAGCGCCTGCTCCAGCGTGTCGCGGATGCAGACATCGGTGAACTGGCGGCGCAGGTCGTCGCGGCGCGAGCTGACCACGGTGTGCAGCGCCACGCCGCAGGTGTGTTGAATCAGCGGGGCATGAAAGAGGCGGCCGGCAGCACCGTAACCGACCAGCGCAAGCTGCAGAGGGGCGTCCATCCGGCGCTCCAGGAGGGGAACTCCAGCGTAGCGACGCGCGCCTTGCGCAACATGAATGGTTTCAGTCGCTGGCAGGTGGATTCACCCGCGCATCATGCCGCTGCCACGCGCGGTGGACGCCGGTCTGGCCACACTGTGCACACACACCGAGAGGAGGTAGGACGATGAAGCACATCAATCAGTTGACGATGGCAGCCGGTCTGGGTCTGCTGCTGGCCGCACCGCTTGCGCTGGCCAACGACCCGCCGCGTACCGATCGCCAGCACGATGGCCACGCCATGACCCATGCCGATCGCCACGACTCCAACGAGCCCGTCACCGACACCTGGATCACCACCAAGGTGAAGGCTGATCTGCTGACCAGCAGCAACGTCCCGGGTACCGAAGTCAAGGTGGAAACGGTCAATGGCGTCGTCAGCCTGAGCGGCACCGTGGCCAACCAGGCCGAGCATGACAAGGCGGTGACCACCGCACGCGGCATCAAGGGCGTGCAGCGCGTCGATGCGTCGGCGCTGCGTGTTGCGCCGATGGCCAGCCGCTGAGTTGAACCGGGTAGGCGACCCCTGCTCGTGATGTCGGCAGCGTTCGATGTCTTTCCGTAATGCCGGGCTTTGCCCGGCATTACGCGTTCTGCGCATGCGGAAACCAGTCGCCGCTGGTCTCACCGCCGGTCGGCTGGCCGCCATCCACGCCGAGTGACGCTCGCGCTGTCTGACGCTTACGGTATATTGCAAAGCGTCACTACCTGCCAGGGGGAGGCAGGTGCTGTCAGGTCGGGCTGTCTCAGCCCGCAGGCTGACTGATGAGGGGCTATGGGACGGGCACGGATCGAGCAGTTTCGCGACCGCTG
>JAAIGF010330496.1_pt1 | contig 14940 bp, 13 predicted proteins | sample 6487441 | NCBI WGS metagenome assembly JAAIGF01 (sample SAMN13974129, study PRJNA590717) | phyllosphere metagenome | biome: pepper field; feature: multiple bacterial spot infested pepper fields; material: pepper leaves; isolation source: leaves from pepper fields | host: Capsicum annuum ... | reverse complement strand
GGATAACTACGCGGTGCGTTTTTCAACTTACCGGCGTCGTGATGCGGCAAAGTGAACTATTTGGCCTGAACCGGTATTAAGTTACCGCCCCTGCGTTGAAACGCGGGCTTCGCCTTCTTATAACGAGGACGATATTCCCGCCGAATGTGCGAGAGCGCATTGGAGAGGGAGCGGGAAGGCTATTATAACGAAGAGGTATTGATGCCCTGGAGCAATCAAAATGGCGGCGGCGGCCCTTGGGGCGGCGGCGGTAACAGCGGCGGCGGTGGAGGAAACAACCAGGGCGGCCCTTGGGGACAGGGACCGAACCGTCCGCGCGGCGGCGGTGGCGGCGGAAACGGCAATGGCGGCCCGCCCGATCTGGAAGAGATCATCCGGCGCAGCCAGGATCGTTTCAAGAACGTTCTCCCCGGCGGCTTCAATGGTGGCGTGATCGCCATTCTCGTGCTTGTCGTGCTGGCTTTCGTGGGTATTCAGTCGGTTTATACCGTTCAGCCGGACGAGCGCGGCGTAGAGCTTCGCTTCGGTAAGCCGAAGGATGAAGTGTCGATGCCGGGCCTGCATTTCCATTTCTGGCCGGTCGAAACCGTCGAGATCGTCAAGGTTACGGAACAGCAGCAGAATATCGGCGCGCGCGCGACCTCTTCTTCGGCTGCAACGGGCGTGATGCTGACGGGTGACCAGAACATCGTCAACGTTCAGTTCTCGGTGCTCTACACGGTATCCGACCCCAAGTCCTATCTGTTCAACGTCGATGCGCCTGCCGAAACGCTTCAGCAGGTATCCGAAAGCGCCATGCGCGAAATCGTGGGCCGTCGTCCGGCGCAGGATATTTTCCGAGACAATCGTCAGGCGATTTCCGCTGAAGTTCGCACGATCATTCAGGCGACTATGGACAGCTATGGTGCGGGTCTTTCGATCAACGCCGTTGCTATCGAAGACGCAGCGCCGCCGCGTGAAGTGGCCGATGCCTTCGATGAAGTTCAGCGTGCCGAGCAGGATGAAGACCGTTTCGTGCAGGAAGCCAACCAATACGCCAACCAGAAGCTCGGTGCAGCGCGTGGTCAGGCAGCACAGATTGTGGAAGAGGCGAATGCCTATAAGAGCCGCGTCGTGAACGAGGCTCAGGGTGAGGCCCAGCGCTTCGTGTCGATCTACGATCAGTATCGCACAGCACCTGAAGTGACCCGCGAGCGCATGTTCATCGAAACGATGGAGCAGGTGTTCAAGGGCTCGAACAAGGTCATCATAGACGAAAAGCAGGGAGTGGTGCCTTATCTGCCCTTGAATGAAATGATGCGTGGCAACCCGGCCGCAATCCAGCAGGGAGGCAACTGATATGGGTAATCGTCTTACTGCGATCCTCGTCGGCCTCGCCGTCATCCTGTTCTTCGCCTATTCCTCCTTCTTCGTGGTCAATGAGCGCCAGCAGGCGATTGTCGTTCGCTTCGGTCAGATTCAGGATGTGAAGACGCAGCCGGGTCTCTACTTCAAGCTTCCATTCGCATTCATGGATGCGGACCGCGTGCAATATGTCGAAAATCGTGCCCTGCGCTTCGATCACGACAATATTCGCGTGCAGGTTTCGGGCGGCAAGTTCTATGAGGTCGATGCTTTCGTCGTCTACCGCATCACGGATGCCGGTCGTTTCCGGCAGACGGTTTCGGGTGATCAGCTTGCCGCTGAAACCCGTCTGCGCACGCGTTTCGACGCATCTCTGCGCCGTGTTTACGGTCTTCGCGGCTTTGAAGCAGCGCTTTCCGACGCCCGCGCCTCGATGATGCAGGAAGTGCGTGACGATCTGCGTCCAGACGCGGAATCGCTTGGTCTTTCCATCATCGATGTCCGCATCCGTCGCACGGATCTGACGCAGGAAGTCTCGCAGCAGACCTTCGAACGCATGAAGTCCGAGCGTCTGGCCGAGGCGGAGCTCATCCGTGCACGCGGTAACGAAGAAGGCCAGCGCCGCCGCGCTATCGCGGATCGCCAGGTCGTCGAATTCGAATCCGACGCACGACGTCAGTCGGAAGTTCTTCGAGGTGAAGGCGACGCGGAACGCAACCGCATCTTCGGCGAAGCCTTCCAGCGCGACCCGGCCTTCTTCGAGTTCTACCGCTCGATGAATGCTTACGCGAACTCGCTGAACGGGACGGGCACGACGCTGGTTCTTTCACCAGACTCGACCTTCTTCCGCTTCTTCAACAACATCAACAATATCAACGGCGCACAGCCCGCGGCTCCAGCAGCCCCGGCACCAGCGCCTGCGAATTGATCGTTGGTTGATAGATATGAAAAGGCCGCCTTGTGCGGCCTTTTCTATTTCGTGAAGAATTTTCGTGTGATGTCGCGAGCTTTACGCTACCCCTGCGAATGTCGTGGATGAGGGGAGATTCGGGCCGCATTCACGAAAAGGTATTTTTACACTTCATCATTCCGCCTTATGCTTGGCTATTAAACTCAAGCCCCGGTTTGCAATTTGCGAGGACGCTTTATGGCTGTGACCCTTCTTTCGCCTTTCCGCAGCAGCATTGCCGCTTTGGCAGGGCTTGCCGTCGTTGCTGGCGGGGTCGGTTTTCCGGTCAGCGCAAGGGCGCAGAGCAACGGGCCTGCATCGGTGGCGGATCTTGCGGAGCCTCTTCTGGATGCGGTCGTCAATATTTCGACCTCACAGAGCGTGAAGGCCGAAGGTAAGGGACCGACGCCGCCGCGTATTCCCGATGGCTCGCCATTTCAGGAATTCTTCAAGGATTATTTCGACAACCAGAAGTCTGAGGGCGGCGAGAAGGTCAGCTCGCTGGGCTCCGGTTTCGTGATCGATCCAGCCGGATATGTGGTGACGAATAATCACGTCATCGAGGGTGCCGACGATATCGAGGTAATCTTTCCCAATGGCAACAAGCTGAAGGCGAAGCTCGTCGGGACCGATACCAAGACCGACCTCTCCGTGCTGAAGGTGGAGCCGAAGACCCCGCTCAAGGCGGTGAAGTTCGGTGATTCACGGACCATGCGAATTGGTGATTGGGTGATGGCCATCGGTAACCCGTTCGGTCTCGGCGGCTCGCTGACGGTCGGCGTCATTTCGGCGCGTGGCCGCAATATCAATGCCGGTCCCTACGACAATTTCATCCAGACGGATGCGGCCATCAACAAGGGCAATTCCGGCGGTCCGCTCTTCAACATGAAGGGTGAAGTGATCGGCATCAACACGGCGATCATTTCGCCAAGCGGCGGCTCCATTGGCATCGGTTTTGCTGTGCCGACGGAGCTTGCGCAGAATATCGTGCAGCAGTTGATCGAGTTCGGCGAAACGCGCCGTGGCTGGCTCGGTGTTCGCGTTCAGCCGGTGACGGACGATATTGCCGCAAGTCTGGGCATGGACAATGCGCGCGGCGCGTTGATTTCCGGTGTCGTCAAGGGTGGACCCGTGGAGAACGGCCCGATCCAGCCGGGCGACGTGGTGCTGACTTTCGACGGAAAGCCGATCCACGAGATGCGTGACCTTCCACGCGTGGTGGCGGAAAGCCCGGTTGGCAAGGAGGTCGATGTCGTGGTGCTGCGCGATGGCAAGGAGCAGACGGTCAAGGTGAAGCTTGGCCAGTTGCAGGATAATGCCGAAGAGCAGCAGCCCGGCGCTGGTAGCGATGACGCCATGCCGGAAGACGGGCAGGGCGGTGAGATGACCGCGCCGGAAAACAAGGACGGCGCACAGAACGACCAGCAGGCTCCTGAAGTGCGCGAAGCGCCCCAGACGGTGCTGGGCATGAACCTTGTCATGCTGACTGACGATCTGCGCACGGAAAAAGGCGTGGCGGAAAGCGTCGAGGGCGTTTATGTCGCCAGCGTCACGCCGGGATCGGTTGCCGAACAGAAGGGCGTGAAGGTGGGTGACGTCATCGTTGAGGTCGGTCAGGATTTCATGGAGGTGCCCGGCGACGTGCTGGTGCGGGTCAACGGCCTGAAGGCCGCCGGGCGCAAGAACGCGCATATGATGGTTGCCGACGCTCAGGGCAATCTTCGTTTCGTGGCCGTGCCGTTGGAATAGTCGGCGTCAGCCAGAATTGCTCAGGCGCATTTGTTCATAGATGCGCTTGATCATTCTACCCTGTTCTTCACAGCCGGAGATTCAAACCGGCTTTTTTGAGAATAATTCCATAAAGAGGGCCTGCGAGCGCTCGGCGCCCTCTTTGGTCAGAACCACGGATTTGTTCTTATTGACCGGATCGTCGATGAAACCTCTTTCGTGAAGCCTCGCCAACACGTCCCAGTCCATGCCTTTCCAGGCGCGATTATTCTCATGCAACGTCAGTTGCAGAAGCGCCAGCACTGTGTCGTCGATCTTGTCATTATCGATATCCATATCTTTCCCTCGCCAAGATTGGGGCTGGCGGCACCATAACACTTTGGCAGCGTTCCGCCGTTTCCTTTTTGCTGAAGCGCTAAAGGCCGCAAATATTTTTACGCCGCCCGGCAAACTACGCAAAGCTGGTTCTATATAAAAGCACTAGAGAATGTAGGCTTCCTCCCAACGCGCTGATCAACGAGTGATGCAGCAGCGGCTTTCAGTTTCGCAAGGACAAATCCGGGCGAGCAGATCAAGGCGAGGGACCGATGACACGTAAGATCAGACTGGGAGCATTTCTGCCGGGCGGCGGCCAGCATATCGCAGCATGGCGTCATCCCGATCAGCCCGCAGACGGTGCGGTCAGTCTGGAGTTCCACAAGCAGTTGGCGCAGACGGCGGAACGTGGACTTTTCGATGCCTATTTTCTTGCGGATAATCTGGCGATCGGGTTTGGCGGGGCGAGGGAAGGCGGCAATGCGAAGGTGGCCGGGTTCGAGCCGACAACGCTTTTCTCGGCATTGGCGACCTTCACCAAAAATCTCGGCTTCATCGCCACCTCCTCGACTACGTATGAAGAGCCCTATCTGACGGCGCGCAAATTCGCTTCCCTCGATCTCATCTCCGGCGGGCGGGCCGGGTGGAATGTCGTGACGACAACGGGTGATCCGACCGCGCAGAACTTCAATCGCGATACGCAGTTGCCGCATGCAGACCGCTACAAACGCGCTGCCGAGCATGTGGATGTCGTCAAACAGCTTTGGGACAGTTTCGAGGACGATGTCTTCGTGCGGGATGTGGAAAATGGCGTTTTCTACGACAAGTCCCGGCTGCATGAAGCCAACCATCGGGGTGAGCATTTTCAGGTTCGCGGACCTCTGAACGTGTCGCGCTCGCCGCAGGGTCATCCGGTCATCGTTCAGGCGGGCCAGTCGGATGATGGTCGCGGACTGGCAGCGGCCACCGCAGAAGTTATATTCACGGCCCATCAGCATCTCGATACCGCGCAGGAATTCTACCGCGATATCAAGAACCGCGCGCGTGGCTTCGGGCGCGATCCGAACCATATTCTCGTCATGCCCGGCGTGTCGCCCTTTGTTGGCAGAACGCAGGCGGAAGCGCAGGAGAAATACGAGAAGCTCACCTCCCTCATTCTGGAAGAGGATGGCGTGGGGCTGTTGAACGGGCTGACAGGCGGTACGCTGGATCTGCGCGGCTATGATCTTGATGGCCCGTTGCCAGTTGCGCCACCAACGGAGGGCATGAAGAGCCGTCAGGCGCTTCTTCGCCAGATCGCGGACGAAAACAACTTCACCATCCGCCAGCTCTATCAATGGGTGGCGTCCGCGCGCGGGCATTTTACCATCGTCGGTACGCCGGAAACGATTGTCGATACGCTGCAGGAATGGTTCGAAAACGAAGCCGCCGATGGCTTCAATATATTGCCGCCATGGCTTCCGACCGCGCTGGATGACTTTGTCGATCTGGTGATCCCCGAGCTTCAGCGTCGTGGCCTGTTCAGAACGAAATATGAGGGCGCGACGCTGCGCGAAAACCTCGGTCTGCCATTCCCCATCAACCGCTGGACTGCTGCGCGCTCGGTCGTGCAGGCCGCTGAGTGAGGTCGCATCATGTCTTATGAAGACGCCAAGAGTGTTCATCCAGCCCTGCTGAATTATCGCGAAGCGCGCCAAGAGCCATCCATCGTGCAGATTGCTGGCAACTATCTGAAACCATTTCTGTCCAGATACGGTTTGGTGATCGCATTTCTGGCAGCCTGGCAGATTTCCAGCGTCTACGGCTGGATCAACCCTGCGGTCTTTCCCCGTCTGGATACGATCTTCCTTGCGCTGTGGAAGGGTATATCAAGCGGCGCTCTGCTGGGGGATATTGCGATCAGCCTTCAACGGTCCGGTATCGCCTTTGCCTCAGCCGTCATCATCGGTATACCGCTTGGGCTGTTCATGGGGCAGGTCGCAGCCGTCGAGAGGGCGCTCGATCCGTTGCTTCAGTTTTTCCGCCAGACTTCGGCGCTTGCACTCTACCCGGTCTTCATTCTGCTTCTGAGTCTTGGAGAGACATCGAAGGTCTTCGTGATTTTCTGGGCTACGCTCTTCCCCATCCTGCTGTCCACGATCAGCGGTGTGAAGGAAGTGGATCGCAAGCTGATCGAGATGGCGAAGACCTATGGCGCGGGCTCCATTGCCATCTTCCGCCGTGTCGTTCTGCCTGCATCGGTGCCTGCCATTTTCGTGGGCCTTCGCCTTTCGGCAACCACCGCGCTGCTTTTGCTGATTGCCGCTGAAATGATCGGCGCGAATAAAGGCATCGGTTTTCAGGTGATGAACGCCCAGTACAATTTCCAGATACCGCTGATGTTCGCCGCCATTTTTCTTCTGGCTTTGCTCGGACTTGCGGCAAACGCTCTGCTAGTTCTTCTGCAACGTAGGCTCTGCCGCTGGTCCGAACTCTCGCGATAGTTCCGGCATCCGCACATCTCACAGCTTTCATTCTCAACACGTTAGGGCGCCTCTTGCACGTCGCGGGACACGCATGGCCTCTAACGACAGCCATCAAGGGGAAAATCCATGGCGTTTCATTCTCGTAAGCTTCTTCTTTCCGCAGCCATCCTTTTTGGCCTCACCGGTGCCGCTTCCGCCGAGGACGTGAAGCTGCGCTATCTTGCGAGCCAGGGCGGACTTGCCGCCCATGAACTGGCTGCCAAGCTTGGTTATTTCGATGGGACAGGCGTGACGGTCGAAACCGTTGGCTATGCTCAGGGCGGCCCGGCTTCATTGTTTGCGCTGGCATCTGGAGACGTGGAGATCGGCAGTGCCGCCACTGCCGCGGTGCTGAACTCGATCATCGGCGGAAACGACTTCGTCGCGGCCTATCCATCCAACGGCATCAATAACGAGGTGCAGTCGGTTTTCTATGTGCTGGATGACAGCCCGATCAAAGGTATCAAGGATATTGCCGGCAAGACGATTGCCGTTAACACGCTTGGTGCGCATCTTGATTATACGATCCGCGAGGCGCTGCATTCCGTCGATCTTCCCACGGATTCGGCAAAGCCTGTCGTGGTGCCCGGCCCGCAACTGGAGCAGGTGCTGCGTTCCAAGCAGGTGGATATTGCCGCCTTCGGTTATTGGCAGACGACTTTCGAGGGGGCGGCAAAGAAGAATGGCGGCATCCGCCCGATCTTCGATGATACCGATGTGCTGGGCGATATTGCGGGTGGCTTCGTGGTTCTGCGCCGCGATTTCATCAAGGCTCATCCAGACGCCGCCAAGACATTCGTCGAGCAATCTCAGCGCGCACTGGATTATGCCCGCGAGCATCCTGAAGAAACCAAGAAAATCTTTGCCAAGGCGCTGGAAGAGCGCGGTGAAAACCCGGAGCTGGCGCAGTACTTTCTTGGCTATGGCGTTCGCCCCGGTGGCAAGGCCGTCGACCGCGACCTTCAGTTCTGGATCGACATTCTGACGCGCGAAGGCAAGGTGAAGGAAGGGCAGATCACCGCCAAGAATATTCTGTACTCGCCTGAAACCGCAGCCAGCAATTAAGGGGCGCTGAAGATGAGTGTCGCGCAAACTCTGCGTGGGGAGGTGGCTATCCGCCATCTCTCCAAGTCCTACCAGCTTAACGGCAAGCCTTTTCAGGTGCTGAAAGACATCAACCTGCATATCCGCTCCGGCGAGAGCCTTGCCATCGTCGGCGCAAGCGGCTCAGGTAAAACCACGCTTTTGCGTGTTCTTGCGGGATTGGAAGAGGCGGATGGCGGCGATGTGCTGATCGACGGCGCCGCAATCCGGGGCGTCGGCAAGGAGCGGGCGGTCATTTTTCAGGAGCCAAGGCTTCTGCCATGGCTCACGGTTCTGGATAATGTCGCTTTCGGTCTGGAAACGCAGGGCGTCGCGCGCGAGGAGGCACGCAGCTGTGCGCGACATTACGTCAATCTGGTGGGCTTGCAACAGTTCGAAGAGGCTTATCCCCGCCAGCTTTCAGGTGGCATGGCGCAGCGTGTCGGCATTGCCCGTGCGCTTGCGGTCCAGCCGGAAATCTTGCTGCTGGATGAGCCGCTGGGCGCGCTCGATGCCATGACGAAGATCGGCATGCAGCAGGAACTGGCCCGCATCTGGCGCGAGGAAGACGTGACGACCGTTCTCGTGACGCATGATCTGGAGGAGGCAATCTATCTGGCCGACCGCATCCTGATCCTGCCGCGCGAGAAAGGCGCATCACCGCGCATCATCGATATCGACCTGCCGCGTCCGAGGGATCGAAGCTCAGCGGCTTTCGTGCGCCAGCGCGAAGAATTGCTGCGGCTTTTCGGCCTGCACTAAACCGGCGGATGCCTGTGCATCGCCTTCCATTGCTCGTTACTGAGCGCGTAAGTCACATGTGGCTTCAGCTGGGGGTGCGTATCTGGCACGCGTGGATGGTCGAAATCCCGGGATGGGTCGCGGATGAGGCCGATGCGTTTCATGACGGCTGTCGAACGGTGGTTGTCATGGACCGCAAAGGACACGATTTCGCTGAGCTGTTTCTCATCGAATGACATGGAAAGCAGCGCTTTCGCGGCTTCCGTCACGAAGCCCTGGCCCCAGTAGGGGGCAGCGAGACGCCAGCCGATTTCCATCGTGCCGGGTGGGAAAACGCCGTCTACGGTGACAGGAGAGATGCCGCAGAAGCCCATTGGCTTGCCAGTCTCACGATGCTCCAGAGCGTAGAAACCGAAGCCGGTGGCGTGGATCATATCGTTGATACGCTCCAGCAAGGCGTCCGATTCCTGCTGGTCGCGGCGCATGGGGAAGAATTCCATGACCTGAGGATCGGAATTGATCTCATGAAAAAGCGCCCGGTCGTCATCCTTCCAGTCGCGAATGATGAGACGCCGGGTGCCGCTGATGATCATGGGGTGACGAAATCCGATTTGCGGTAACCTTGGAGATAGAGCAGCGCGGTCAGATCGCCGTGGTCGATGCGGATTTGCGCTTCCGCTGCAACGGCAGGTTTGGCGTGCAGGGCAACGCCGCTGCCTGCGAGGTGGAGCATGCCGAGATCGTTTGCGCCATCGCCAACAGCAATCGCGTCCTTCGGGGAAATGCCAAGTGTCTGCGCGATGTCGTTCAGCGCATCGACCTTGGCCTGCTTGCCCAGAATGGGCTCGGCAACCGTGCCATCGAGATGGCCGTCCTGCTCGCCGAGAATATTGGCGCGGTTCTCGTCAAAGCCCAGCATTTCTGCCACGCGCGAGGTGAATACGGTGAAACCGCCGGAAACCAGCGCCGTGTAAAAGCCCTTTGCCTTCATCGTCGCGATCAGTTCTTTTCCGCCCGGCGTCAGCGTAATCCGCTTCTCGATCACATCGCCGATGACCGATGTCGGCAAGCCCTTCAGCAGCGCCACGCGCTCGCGCAGCGCGGGTTCGAACTCGATCTCGCCATTCATGGCGCGGGCGGTGATCGCCGATACTTTTTCCTTCAGGCCCACTTCAGCGGCAAGCTCATCGATGCATTCCTGGCCGATCATGGTGGAATCCATATCCGCAATCAGGATTTTCTTGCGGCGCTCGTCCTGCTCCTGAATGGCGATATCGATTGGTCGGTCAACGACAGCCATTCGCAGCACTCTTTGGGCGGCGGCAAGATCGGTTCCTTCCCGCAACACCAGATCGCAGGCAATGCCATCTGCCAGCCAGTACAGGCCGGACGCATCCAGTGCTTTCGCCGCACTTTCGGCGATAGTGGAATTCAGAACAGGGTTTGACGGATTGGCGATAAGCGTGGCAACGAGAGCCATGATGAAAAACCTTGATGATAAATTCGATGCGATCCTGATAACCGGCCCGACGGCAAGCGGCAAGTCCGCGCTTGCTGTTCGTTTGGCCGAACAGCACAACGGCGTCGTCATCAACGCGGATAGTATGCAGGTCTATGACACCTTGTGCGTGCTGACGGCGCGCCCGTCAGAAGAAGACATGCAGGGCATTCCGCACCATCTCTATGGTCATATTCCCGCCAGTTCTCTCTATTCCACCGGCGAATGGCTGCGAGAGATCAGCGCCTTGCTGGACGAACTCCGTGTGGAGGGCCGTCTGCCCGTCATCGTGGGCGGCACCGGTCTTTATTTCAAAGCGCTGACAGGCGGCCTTTCGGATATGCCGCCAATCCCCGCCGATATTCGCGAGCGTTACCGGCAACGTCTGATCGAAGAGGGCAGCGCGCCACTCCATCAGGAACTGCAAGCTCGCGACCCAGAGATGGCAAGGGCGCTGAAACCGGCGGATGGCCAGCGTATTGTCCGCGCGCTGGAGGTGCTGGAAGCGACGGGCAACTCGATCAGGACCTATCAGACGGCAAGCGGCCCGATGATCATAGACCCCGACCGTGCGCAAAAACTCGTGGTGCTGCCAGAGCGCAGCATCCTGCACGAGCGCATAAACCGCCGCTTCGAAAACATGATGCAAAGCGGCGCGGTGGAGGAGGTGGAAGCCTTGCTCTCCCTCGATCTTCCACCGGATTCCACCGCGCTGAAAGCCATCGGCGTCTCACAGATCGCAGAGATGCTGGCAGGTCGCATGAGCCAGGAAGACGTCACAGCAAAATCCGCCGCCGCCACCCGCCAATATGCCAAGCGCCAGATGACCTGGTTCAGAAACCAGATGGGCGAGGATTGGCAGCGGGTTGCGCCGTAAAGCGCTTATCTGCGCCCGATACGCGTGATGGAAACCGGATCGATATATTCCATCGTCAGCAGCGCGTTTATCCTGCGCGCCGCCAGCCCCGCAAGGAACCAGCCCTTGCTGGCTGAAATATCGAAGCGTGGCGCGCGCCGCCCCTCCCGAGGCTCGGATGCTGCAAGGAGAACGTCTGCCAATTCATCAATGCGGTAGAGACCGCCCACGCTTGGCAGCGGCATTTCCTTGCGCTTCTGAAGCGCCTGTCGGCGAATGTGAAGTTTCTCGGCAACATCCGAAAGGCTGACGAGGTCTGGACGAGTTTCCCGCAGGCGGGAGCCTTCGGGCAGGCCTCCGACAATGGCACGTGCTGCCGATAATATGACCTCCTCCGCATCGTCTCCTTCAGCCTCTAGCTCGATGCCAAGAAGGCGGGGATTGCCGGTGCCGATAACGGCATCTTCGAAACCCGCTTCGAACACGGCATCCGACAGGGCAAAGGGATCATGCGTCCCTTCGGGAAGCTCGAAAACAAGCTCGAACTCAAATTTCTGCGTCATCGCCGCTACCCATGTCTTTTTCATCGAGTTCGATACAGCCGAAAGCCTTGCTGCGCAGCTTTGCTGCGTGGCTTGACGGATTTTGCGGCGTCGAATTGATTGTCATCTGGCAATATTCTCCGCCTCTGCATTCCGCGCTGTTGGAAGGGCAGCGCAGCAGCCCCCAAGCGTGGCCTTTGCCATTTCGCTTGATGACAGTCCAACCGAGGGCTTCCAGTTCACGTAGAACAGCCTCGACTTCCTTTTTGGGATGTCGTTCACGTGCCAAATCTAGTCTCAAAACTTATGTTGTCAATCGTCAACTTAATTATTGGTGCAGTATTACTTAGTCGTCCCGGTACAAATTACCGAGTGGCTTTTTCAACAGTGTTTCTCTCAGAGACGGGCGCTGTTCGAGTGTTGAGAAGGATCGTGTCGCGTCTCGTTCGAAATCCGCGCGGTTGGTGCCGTAGCCGGTTTCTGTGGTTTGCGAGAGGCGGGGCAGGGCGCCTGCGGGGCCGCGGGGGAGCATGTCTGGGCGGTAGGGTTCCCGGCCGGTGTTTCCCGTTTCGCTGAATTCGCGGGACCAGCTTTCCAGCTCGCCGTCGTCGTAATCCTTGGAGACTTTTGCGTCGTAGCTCTGCTGGAAGCCGGAAATGTTTGGGCCTGCGACGGATCGCATGCGTTTGACGATGGAGCGCAGGTCCACCGTGTCTGGGGTGTCCTCATGGATGGCAGGGGCGATGCCGTTGGCTTTTGGCAGCATGTTTTCCGCCACGCGGTTGAACCGCATGCGCATCGGCACGCTGATGGCCTCGCCGAAGGCTATGGCTTCTCCGTTGCCGATGGAGGCGAGGAAACTGGTTGTGGATGATGAGGAATTCGGGATGGCCGAGCGGATGATTTCCTGATCGCTCTCATTGGAAAGCCGCATGGCGAAGACGGTAGAGCATTGCGAGAGGATCGTCTGATCCAGTTCGCCGGGGCGCTGGGTGATGATGCCGAGCGAGACGCCGTATTTGCGGCCTTCCTTGGCAATGCGGGCAATCGCCTGTCTTGTAGGGAAGAAGCCGAGATTGGGGTCTGCGGGCACATAACGGTGCGCTTCTTCGCAAACTACCAGCGTATGAATGGCACCCTGGCTCCACAGCGCCAGTTCGAAGGCCATGCGGCAGAGAACCGATGCAACGGAGTTGACGACTTCGGACGGGATGCCTGCCAGCTGGAAGACGGAGATCGGTTTGCCTTCTCCCGGAACGCGGAAAATATGCGCCACGGTCTCCATGATCGTATCGCTGATCGTATTATTGGAGAACATGAAGTGGTAGCGCGGATCGTTGATGGCCGCCATGATGCGCATTTTGAGATTGCGCAGAACCGGCTTTTCGACCCGCCCTTCAAGCCTGCCGATACGCTCGTCGATCAGCGCCAGCAGGTCTGCGATGCGGTAGGGTACGGGCGTATCCGCCGTCAGCGAGGATTTTTCGGAGGCGCGGCGCACATGCGAGATTTCTGTTCCACGGAAGGCGCGCTTGGCCTCCGGGATCATGTCACGCAGAATATCCAGCTCGTCTGCCGCCGGTTTCTGGCCACGGAATAGCACCTCGACGAACTCTTCCAGCTTCATAAGCCAGAAGGGCAAATCCAGAGTGTCGGTATCGATGACGACAGAGGTGGTCGGGAAGGCCGCCGCGAATTCATTATGAGGATCGAGAATGAGCACACGAAGCTTCGGGTCTTTCTCGATGGCCTTGTTCAGAAGCAGCGAAACGGCGGTGGACTTGCCGACGCCGGTGGAGCCTAGAACCGCGAAATGTTTGGACAGCATCTCGGGAATGCTGATCGTCGCGTCGATCGTCTCATCCTGCGTCAGACGCCCGACGATGGTGCTGCCCTTGCCGGTGTTCTCGTAGATGCGCATCAGATCGCTGGCGCGGATGCGGTGGGCGATGGCGCCGAGATAGGGGTAGCGTGAAATGCCGCTTGAAAAACGTTCGCTGCCATCGCCGGTGCGATAGATTTCGCCGAGCAACTCCACCTCGATCAGCAGCGTATTGTTGCCGCGCTCGGACCAGTGGCGCGCATCGGTGTTCATGGCATAGGTGAGGGCGGCCACACGGGTTTCGCCGAGATCGATAGAGATCAGCCGGCCCACGGACCAAAGTTGCGCAAATTCGAGATTTCCGGGTTCGACGGTTGCGGAAATGGTGGCGCGGGAGCCGTTGCAGGAGATGACGTGGCCCAGCAGGCGGTTGCCGGAGGTGGAGTCGTCGCGGCGGTCATGCTCGCCAGCCTTTGCGGATTTACGCAGATCGTCGTTAAACACGCGTTTCCCCTGTCATGTCGCTATTCTTATTGTTCGACGTTCCCTCCATGTTAAACGACCGCATTTAACAACTGGTGTAATGCACGCGCACATTTGTTTCGTCTAATGACGGTTTTTGGCAATAAACTTCATCGCGCGCGATTTTTTCCGCAATTTGCGTTGACGGAGCCCGTGTTTCTGTCTAACACTCCGCCCCATGAAAAATCTTAACGTACTTATCGTGGTGGGACGGCGCATGGGCAGGATGGTATAACCATCCGGCGAAAGCACCCATGCGCTGAACGAGGCTCCTCTAGGGGCCTTTTTTTATGTCTCCACTTGGGCCGCAAGGCTCAGCGATATCCAAAGCCAAATCGGGATGGAACAGGCAATGACGGATAAGGACAATACGGAAAACAGCAACACCATGACGGGCGCAGAAATCGTTCTGCGTGCGCTCAAGGATAACGGTGTCGAGCATATATTCGGCTATCCGGGCGGCGCTGTGCTTCCGATCTATGACGAGATTTTCCAACAGGAAGAAATCCAGCACATTCTGGTTCGCCATGAGCAGGGTGCGGGACATGCGGCAGAAGGTTACGCGCGCTCCACTGGCAAGGTCGGCGTCATGCTTGTTACTTCCGGTCCGGGCGCGACGAATGCCGTGACACCGTTGCAGGATGCGCTGATGGACAGCATTCCGCTGGTCTGCATTTCCGGCCAGGTTCCAACGACGCTGATCGGCTCCGATGCTTTTCAGGAGTGCGATACGGTTGGCATCACACGCCCCTGCACCAAGCACAACTGGCTGGTAAAGGACGTCAACGAGCTGGCGGCCATCATCCATGAAGCCTTCCGCATTGCGCAGACGGGCCGTCCCGGTCCGGTCGTTGTCGATGTTCCAAAGGACATCCAGTTCGCGACCGGCACCTACACGCCACCATCCGCTGCCGTTCAGCAGAAGAGCTACAAGCCGAAGGTTCAGGGCGATCTGAACGCCATTCAGGCGGCCATCGAGCTGATGTCCAAGGCCAAGCGTCCGGTTTTCTACACGGGCGGCGGTGTCGTCAATTCC
>JAAIGF010379347.1_pt1 | contig 14961 bp, 16 predicted proteins | sample 6487441 | NCBI WGS metagenome assembly JAAIGF01 (sample SAMN13974129, study PRJNA590717) | phyllosphere metagenome | biome: pepper field; feature: multiple bacterial spot infested pepper fields; material: pepper leaves; isolation source: leaves from pepper fields | host: Capsicum annuum ... | reverse complement strand
TGGCTGCTGGTGGCGTGGCGCATGGCGCCGCTGCCCGCCCGTCGGGCCGCCGCCAGCGCTGTCTGAAGTACTTGCATTTTGGCTGGACAAATTCAGCCTGCGGCACTTGCCAAGGGGTAGGTGCCCGCGTTTTGATCTACGACATCGTGTGGCGTGCGCGCCGCACGGCGCAATGTGGCCGTCGTGTCGACGGCGGCATTGCTGCCCACGCATCAACAGGAGAAAGTGGCCATGGCATCCGTCAACAAAGTCATCATCGTCGGCAATCTGGGCCGCGACCCCGAAGTGCGCTACACGCCCGATGGCGCCGCCATCTGCAACGTGTCGATCGCAACCACGTCGAACTGGAAGGACAAGACCACCGGCGAACGCCGCGAAGAAACCGAATGGCACCGCGTGGTGTTCTACAACCGCCTGGCCGAAATCGCCGGTGAATACCTGAAGAAGGGCCGCTCGGTCTACGTCGAAGGCCGCCTGAAGACCCGCAAGTGGCAGGACAAGGACACTGGCGCCGACCGCTACAGCACCGACATCGTGGCCGACCAGATGCAGATGCTGGGCGGCCGTGAAGGCGGTGGCATGGGTGGTGGCGGTGGTGGTGCAGACTACGACGATGCGCCGCAGCAGCGCAGCGCCCCGCAACGTAGCGCGCCGCCGCAGCAGCGTGGCGGTGCAGGCGGTGGCGGTGGTTCGCGTCCGGCTCCGGCGCCGTCGAGCGCGCCGAACTTTGCGGATATGGATGACGATATTCCGTTCTGAGACGCAGTACGGCGCTGTTTTCTGATGAAAGCCCTGGGTATGAAACTTGGGGCTTTTTTGTCTGTGCGTACGGGGTGGGATCGCTTCTTGGCAGGCTCTTGCTTTGCCACTGGAGGTAATGCCGCCAAAAGCTTGGCTACGCCACCTGCGCATCCCACGCCTGCATCGCAATATCGGCCGCATCCTTCAACTCCACACTCGTCGCCCCATCGCGCGCCAGAATCGACATGCCGTTCTGCACCGTCTGCACGAACCGGCTGAGCCCCTCGACGTTGGCCCCAGCGGGCAATTCGCCTTCCTCCACGGCCCGGTTCAGGCGCGTTTTCACTCGCTCGAACGTCACCGCCCGCATGGATCGCAGCAGGTCTTCCAGCTCGCCATGTTTGCCTGCACCGACTGACGCAAGCGCCACCATGCAGCCATTGGGGGCGTTCTCGATGCAGCCGGCGAGGGTGGCGGCCGAGTCCATCAGCAGGGCTGCGACCGCTTTCCGGGCGGTCTGCGCGCTGAAGAAACCTGACCATACAAGACCTTCGTACATGGTCCGGTAGTGACCCAAGGTTTCGACGTAGAGCGCCTCCTTGGAACCGAACGCGGCATACAGGCTCGGCGATCCGATCCCCATTGCGGCCGTCAGGTCGGACATCGAGGTCGCGTCGAATCCCTTGGCCCAGAACAAATGAGTCGCCTGCGTCAGCGCGGCGTCGCGGTCGAACGCACGAGGGCGTCCACGCGTGCGGGGCCGCGTGGCGTCTTCGGTTTGAGGGTCCTTCGGTGTTTTTTGCATCGATCGTTATATAAGCCCGCTGGCCCAACTTGGCAACCTCGGATGTATTTTATATCGATCAACACAAAAATTTGACGGAGTCCGGCAGCGCACCTACTATTTGTGTGTCGATCGATATAAATATCGGTCAGGCGGAACGCTGGCGTTGCCGGCTCGCCCACATGAACAAGGACACAGCAATGAGTGATCTGACTGGAAAGCGCGCCCTCGTCACCGGCGCATCGCGGGGAATCGGCGCGGCCATCGCCGTGGCGCTGGCGCAGCGCGGGGCCGATGTGGCCATCACCTACGAACGCTCGGCCGAGCGGGCTGCGGAAGTCGTTCGCGAGATCGAGGCAGCGGGTGTGCGTGGCCTCGCCATCCAGGCAGACAGCGGCGATCCCGCCGCCGCCAGGCAAGCGGTGGATGCCGCTGCGCAAGGACTGGGCGGCCTGGACATCTTCGTCAACAACGCCGGCATTGCTCGTCACGGTCCGTTGGCAGACATCAGCCTTGCCGACGTCGATGCGCTGCTGAACGTCAACGTGCGAGGTGCCATTCTGTTCACGCAGGCTGCGCTCGCGCACATTCCGAACGATGGCCGCATCGTGCTGATCGGTTCATCGTTGGGCGAGAAAGTGCCGGTTGGCGGCGTGACTGTTTACTCGGCGACCAAGTCGGCGCAGTTGTCGCTGGCGCGCGGCCTGGCCCGCGAGCTTGGGCCGCGTGGCATTACGGTCAATGTGGTGCAGCCCGGTGCGACCAACACCGACATGAATCCCGCCGACGGAGCAATGGCCGATGGTCTGCGGGCCATCACGCCGCTGGGACGCTATGGCGAACCGGCAGACATTGCGGCAGCGGTCACGTTCCTGGCCAGCCCGGCGGCGAAGCAGATCACGGGGACGGTGCTGACGGTCGATGGCGGGTCCAACGCCTGACCGCGCCTTAGCTCAGCGCTTTTGCAGACCCGCAAGCGCCCGCCGCGCTATCCAGAGCAGACTCAGCACGAAGATGGCCGCGGTGGGCACGAAAGCGAAGTGGGTGACGCCGACCACGAAGTAGCGCCATCCCGTTTCCATCGCGGTGGGCGACATTTGCTCCAGGTTCGGTGAGGTCCATGAACCCACGAGAAGCAAACCGCTGAAGAACAGCAGTGGCGTGCTCTTGACCAGCAGGATGACGCGAAGCAGCCACTGCACCCAAAGCCAGCGCTTCAGCCAGGACAGTACCGAGGCGACCAACTGCAGGACGCAAAGCAGGCTGAGCATTGCCAGGACAGCCCAGATCAGGTTTGCGCCGAGCAGGACGCCCTGGAGGATGGTCAGCCAGTCTGTGTTGAGGGGAGGCATGGTCGCAGAGGTAGCAAGGGGCAGTCGAACGTGCTGCCGCTAATCCGCAGCTTACGCGCCAAGCCGGAACATTTTCTTTGCCAGCGTCACCACGCCCACAATGATGCCGCCTGCCAGGATGCCAGCCATCGCTTCCAGCACCGTGTTGACCACGCTTCGCATCAAGCCGCTCACACCGATGGCGGCCACTGCCGATTCGATCGCATGAGCGACCGGTGGCATGCCGTGAACCAGAATCGCCCCGCCCACCATGAACATGGCTGCCGTGCCGACCACCGATAAAGCCTTCATCAGGTACGGTGCCGCGGCAACGATGCCGTGTCCCAGGTTCTGGCTCAGGGTCGAACTGCGTCGGCTCAGGGCCAGACCCCAGTCGTCGAGCCTGACGATCCCCGCCACCACGCCATAGACGCCTATCGTCACCAGCAGGGCGGTGCCCGACAGCACGAGCGCCTGCGTCACCAGATTCGCGCCCGCTACGGCGCCCAAAACGATGGCAATGATTTCCGCCGACAGGATGAAGTCGGTTCTGACGGCTCCCTTGATCTTCTTTTTCTCGAAGGCCACGATGTCCAGATCGGGATCCTGCAGGGCCTGCTTGCGCGCGACTTGCTTGTCGTCGTCGGCATGCAGGAACGTGTGCATGAGCTTCTCGAAGCCTTCGTAGCAAAGAAACGCGCCGCCCACCATCAGCAGTGGTGTGACCAGCCACGGCGCGAAGGCGCTGATTAGCAGCGCAGCCGGCACCAGGATGACTTTGTTGAGCAGCGAGCCCTTGGCTACTGCCCAGACCACGGGCAGCTCGCGATTGACCGGTACGCCCGTCACCTGCTGCGCATTCAGCGCCAGGTCGTCGCCAAGTACGCCGGCCGACTTCTTGAGCGCGACCTTGCTCATGAGCGCGACATCGTCGAGCAGCAAGGCAATGTCGTCGAACAATGCGAAGAAACTACTGCCCGCCATGTTGCGCTTTCCAGGGGAGAATCATTGCGGTGGTTTACCGACCAATCGGCTTCTTCGCCTCTTCCAGCTCGGCCCGCGCTTCGTTCAACTTCTCCTGCCGCTTGGTAATCTTGTCGGCATCCCCATCACGCTTGGCTTCGGCCAGATCGCGCTCGCGTTCGGCCACTTCTTGCTGTGCCTCGCGAATATCTTCGTCGCGTTCCTTGGCAAGCGATTCGTCCGTGCAGTTCGCCTTGTTGGCCTTCAGCGCGCGCTGCAGGCCTTCCACCTGTTCGGTGCGGTTGTTCGCGCGAGCTTCGGCGATCTGGTTTTCGATGTAGGTCCGCTTGGCGACGCAGGCGGGCGAGGGGTCGGCCAGGGCGGGGCCGGTGAAGGCGGCGAAGAGGGCGCCGCACACGATCAATCGCTTCATGGGTGTTCCTTTGTAGAAAAGGGCGGGTGCGCGCCCGAAGTCGCTGGCTGGAACCCGTCACCCGCAAGCGCGATGCCTACGGTCGGGTTGCCCTTGACAGCTTGGCTTTCCGAACTCGACACTCCGATGCAAATAGGTCGTATTCATGCTGCCACCCGGACGCCTCCGCGGGGGAACGGTTCCGTCTGCCTGACTGCGCCACATAACGCTTTTCCTTCGATGAGTGTTTTCTCATGTCCTTCAAGCTGATCCGTCACGCCGCCTGCGCGAGCGCCCTGGTGTTCTGCGGCATTGCGCCCGCGCTTGCCCAGTCCAACGAAGTCACGCTGTACACCACCCGCGAGCCCGGCCTGATCCAGCCGCTGCTGGCCGCCTTCACGGCGCAAAGCAAGATCCAGGTCAACACCGTCTTCGTGAAGGACGGCCTGCTGGAGCGGGTGAAGGCGGAAGGCGCACGCTCGCCGGCCGATCTGCTGATGACGGTCGACGTGGGCAACCTGATCGATCTGTTCGAAGGCGGCGTCACGCAGAACGTGAAGTCCACCGCGCTGGAAAACGCCATCCCGGGCAACCTGCGTGGCCCGGATGGCGCGTGGTTCGCGCTGTCGATGCGGGCACGGGTGCTTTACGTGGACAAGGATCTGCCGCTGCGCAATTTCCGCTACGAAGACCTGGCCGATCCGAAGTACAAGGGCAAGGTCTGCATCCGTGCCGGCCAGCATCCGTACAACACGGCGCTGATCGCCGCGATGATCGCCCACAACGGCGAAGCCAAGACCGAAGAGTGGCTGCGTGGCGTCAAGGCCAACCTGGCGCGCAAGGCCGCTGGCGGCGACCGCGACGTGGCGCGCGACATCCTGGGCGGCATCTGCGACATCGGCCTGGCCAACACGTACTACGTGGGTCACATGAAGGCGGCCAAGGAAGGCACCGATGCCCGCAAGTGGGGCGATGCCATCAAGGTGGTCAAGCCCACTTTCGCCAACGCGAAGGGCGGCGGCACGCATGTGAACATCAGCGGCGCGGTCATCGCCAAGCATGCGCCCAACCGCGACAACGCCGTGAAGCTGCTTGAATTCCTGGTGTCCGAGCCGGCGCAGAACATGTACGCCCAAGCCAACTTCGAGCACCCGGTGCGCAAGGGCGTGGCGCTGGACCCGATCGTGGCCGCCAACATCGGCGAGCTGAAGATCGATCCGCTGCCGCTGACCGAGATCGCTCGCCTGCGCAAGCAAGCCAGCGCGCTGGTGGACAAGGTCGGCTTCGACAAGTGATAGTTGGCGGCTTTGCCGCCGCCTGCTCGTTGCCTGCATGAAATCGTGGCCGGAATGTTCCGGCCACAGTCGTTCCAGGGCAGAGGGTTTGGCAGCGACTGGCTGGCCGTACTGGGGTGGAAAGGGCCTTTTGGAAGGCAACGAGCCGAGCGTGGGCAAAAGCCTGACGTTCTCCAGTTCTTTGGACGACCTGCTGCCCTGAACCCGTTTCTTCATCGACTTCATGACTTTGCAGACATGCTTGTGAGTGCTACCGGCCTGCGCCCCGTTGGCCCATGCTGGCAGGCCGCATCCTGGCTGATCGCACTGGGCGTGCTGGCGCCGATCGCGGCGCTGGCGTGGCTGGCGCTCGGGGCCGATCTGTCGCACTGGCAGCACCTGGCCGTTCACGTCCTGCCGGATGCCGCCTGGAACACCGCCGTGTTGCTGGCGGGCGTGGGCACCGTCGTGCTGGTGGTGGGCACTGGCTGTGCATGGCTGGTCACCGCCTGTGATTTCCCCGGGCGACGCGTGCTGAACTGGGCATTGCTGCTGCCCCTTGCCATGCCGACCTACATCGTCGCCTACGCCTACCTGGATCTGCTGCATCCGATCGGCCCGGTGCAAGGCGTGCTGCGCGCCATCCTGGGCTACGACAGCCCGCGCCAATGGCGCCTGCCCGATCTGCGGTCCATGGGCGGGGCGATCTTCGTCCTGGGGTTCGTGCTGTACCCCTATGTCTACATGACGGCACGCGCGATGTTCATCACGCAGCCGGCGCATTTGCTCGAGGCCGCGCGCACGCTGGGGGAAGGACGATGGGGCGCGTTCCGGCGGGTGGTGCTGCCGCTCGCGCGTCCGGCCCTGGCGGTGGGCCTGAGCCTGGCCTTGCTGGAAACGCTCAACGACATCGGCGCGTCCGAATTCCTGGGCGTCAGCACGTTGACGGTCGCGGTCTACACGACGTGGATCACCCGCTCCGACCTGGCGGGGGCCGCGCAGATCGCCTGTGCCATGTTGTCGGTGGTGATACTGCTGGTGATGCTGGAGCGGCACGGCCGACGGCATCAGCGCTTCGGCAGCGCGCAGCGTATGCGCGGCATCAGTGCGCGCAAGCTGCATGGGGTCAGGGCGTGGGCGGCCACGGTGGTGGCGACGCTGCCCGTGCTGATCGGCTTCCTCGCGCCTGCGCTTTACCTGGTGTGGGAAAGCGCCAAGCGCCTGCATCTGGGGCTGGGCGTATCTCATGAACTGCTGGCCAGTCTGGGCAATACGCTGACCCTGGCGCTGGGCGTGACCGTCCTGTCCGTGGGCGCCGGGCTGGTCGTGGCCTGGGCGGCTCGCCAGGGGGCAGGCACCAGCCGCCTTTTGCGCTGGCCTGCCCGGGTGTCCACGCTGGGGTATGCGGTGCCGGGCACGGTGTTGGCCATTGGTCTGCTCACGCCAGCCCTGACGGTGGATGCGGCGTTTGCCAGCCTGCTGGGGCTGCCCGGCCTGCCCTTGATGGGGCTGGGCGTGATCCTGGTCGTGGCCTGCACGATCCGTTTCCTGGCCATGCCGGTCGGGGGCATCGAGGCAGGGCTGGCGCGCATTCCGCCCTCCCTGGAACAGGCCTCGCGGCTGTTGGGCGAAAATGTCGGCGGCACGCTGCGGCGGGTTCACCTGCCGTTGCTGCGCCCGGCGATTGCCGCCAGTGCGCTGCTGGTCTTCGTCGATGCCATGAAGGAACTGCCCGCCACGCTGCTGCTGCGGCCCGCCAATTTCGATACCCTGGCGACCTGGCTGTATGCCGAGGCAGCACGCGGCACCTACGAAGAAGGGGCGCTGGCCGCCCTGGCCATCGTGGTGGCGGGCGTGGCGCCGGTCATCCTGCTGGCGCGCACGCAATTGGCCAATGAACGCACGTCCGATTCCCCGGCCGGGGCCGCCGCTGTTGGTGCGGTCCTGCCCAATCCTTGAGTCTTCCGTTCGCATGACCGCATCTCTTCGCATCGACGCGCTGTGCCTGGCGTACGACACGCCGCGCGGCCGCAACACGGTCGTCGATGGCCTCGCGCTGGACCTGCCGGCCGGGCGCATCGCCTGCCTGCTCGGCCCGTCGGGCTGCGGCAAGACCACGGTGCTGCGCGCCATCGCGGGTTTCGAGCCGGTGCGCGCCGGCGAGATCCGCCTGGGCGACACGGTGGTGTCCTCGGCAACGATCCACATGCCGCCCGAGCGGCGGCACGTTGGCATGATGTTCCAGGAATACGCGCTGTTTCCGCACCTGACCGCTGCCCAGAACGTGGCCTTCGGCCTGCGCCGCCAGCCGCGTCCCGCCCAGCAGGCGAGGGTGGCCGAGCTGCTGGCCCTGGTCGGGCTGCCCGAGGCGGGCGCACGCTATCCGCATGAACTGTCGGGCGGTCAGCAGCAGCGCATTGCACTGGCCCGTGCATTGGCGCCCGAGCCTGCCGTGCTGCTGCTCGACGAGCCGTTCTCGAACCTGGACGCCGCCACCCGCGCACGCCTGACGGCCGAAGTTCGCGCCATCCTGCGCAACGCCGGCCAGACCGCCGTGCTGGTCACGCACGATGAGGGCGAGGCTCGCCAGATGTCGGACCATATCGGCGTGATGCGCCAGGGCCGGCTGATCAGTTGGACCGAGGGTGCCGAACGCATCGAACGCCAGACCCACGCCGCGTGATCCGCGCCTGAAACAAGGACGAGCATGTTCGAAGGACTGACGTGGTCGCTGGTGCTGATGTTGCTGGCGATGGGACTGACCAGCGGCTTCCTGGCGGGTTTGCTGGGCGTGGGCGGCGGCATGGTGCTCGTGCCCTTCCTGGTTCACATCCTGGGCAGGCAGGGCGTGTCGGGCGACGTGGTGGTACAGATGGCCGTGGCCAGCGCCATGGCGACGATCCTGTTCACCTCCATGTCGAGCATCCTGGCGCACCAGCGGCGCGGCGCGATCCGATGGGACATCGTGCGCGGTCTGGTGCCGGGCATCCTGTTGGGCGGCCTAGTATCGGGCGCCGGCATTTTCTCCGTCATCAAAGGGCAGGCACTGGGGCTGTTCTTCGCGGCGTTCGTGGGCTGGTCGGCCTGGCGCATGTTCCGGGGCGGCAAGCGGGCCACGGCCGACAAGCCCCTGCATGGCAGGCTTGGCCTGGCCCTGGTGGGCAGCGGCATCGGCATGCTGTCGGGGTTGGTGGGCGCAGGCGGCGGGTTCCTGTCGGTGCCCTACATGACGAACCGTCGGGTCGCCATCCACAACGCCGTCGCCACCAGCGCGGTGCTGGGCTTTCCGATCGCCGTGGCCAACGTAGTGGGCTATGTCGTTAGCGGGTATGCCGTGGCACCTGCCGCGCCGCACAGTTGGGGTTTCTTCTACCTGCCTGCCGTGATCCTGATCGCGTTGTGCAGCGTGACCACGGCCCCCTTGGGCGCGCGGCTTGCTCATCGGCTCGACGTGGCGGCGCTCAAGCGGGTGTTCGCCTTGCTATTGGCGGTGCTGGCGGCATACATGTTCTACAAGAGCCTGGCGTAACGCGGCGGTTGGCCGCTCGCCCGCCAACCGGTCGTCACATGGGCGAGATATGCGGGGCACATCATCGGACATGCGCTGTTTGCAGGGCAGTTTGCCAAGGTGAATGGCGCATTCGGCCGATGCCGATCCATGTCTGACCAACCCTGATCCCAACCCGACTCACGCCGGTGAACCCATGACGACCGCCAAGCCTTTGAATGTGCTGTTCCTGTGCTCGCACAACGCCGCTCGCAGCATTCTTGCCGAAGCCCTGCTCAACCATCTCGGTGGTGGGCGCTTTCGCGCGTATTCGGCTGGCACCAATCCGCAGCCCGATCAGCAGCCGCATCCCTTTGCCCTGGATGCCCTGCGCATTGCCGGTATCAGCACAGAAGGGCTGCGCAGCAAGACCTGGGATGAGTTCATTGCACCCGGCGCGCCGCACATGGATTTGATCGTCACGGTCTGCGATGACGCTGCCGGCGAAGCCTGCCCCGTCTGGCCCGGCCATCCCGCGACGGTGCACTGGGGTTATGCCGACCCGCTCGCCGTCGAAGGGTCTGACGAGGCGCGTCATGCCGCCTTCAACCGGACGCTGGTGGCGATTCGCCAGCGCCTGGAACTGTTCGTCAATCTGCCCGTGGAAGCTGTCGACAAGCTGGCCTTGCAGCAGTCTGCCAGCGAGCTTGCGCAGTCCTGACTCCACCGCCTTCTTTTCCCCAGGAACCTCGCCATGCTCGTGGCCGTCTGCATCTTCCTCGGCACGCTGGCGCTGGTCATCTGGCAGCCCCGGGGCCTGGGCATCGGCTGGAGTGCGTCAATCGGCGCGCTGGCCGCCCTGGCGCTGGGGGCGGTCCAGGTGGCCGATATTCCGGTGGTCTGGTCCATCGTCTGGAACGCCACGGCGACCTTCGTGGCGATCATCGTCATCAGCCTGCTGCTGGACGAGGCGGGCTTCTTCGAATGGATGGCGCTGCACGTTGCCCGCTGGGGAAAGGGGCGAGGGCACCGCTTGTTCGCGTTCATCGTTTTGCTGGGCGCAGGGGTGTCGGCCCTGTTCGCCAACGACGGCGCGGCGCTGATCCTCACGCCTATCGTCATGGCGATGCTGGTGGCGCTGGGCTTTTCGCCCGTGGCGACCCTGGCCTTCGTGATGGCGGCAGGTTTCATTGCGGACACGGCCAGCCTGCCGCTGGTGGTGTCCAATCTGGTCAACATCGTGTCGGCCGATTACTTCGACATCGGCTTCAACCGCTACGCCGCCGTGATGGTGCCCGTGAACCTGGCGGCGGTCGCAGCCAGTCTGGGCGTGCTTTACCTTTACTTCCGCCGTGACTTGCCGATCGCCTACGACATGGCGCAGTTGAAGTCGCCCGCTGCGGCCATCCGCGACCGCGCCACATTCCGGGCGGGGTGGGTGGTACTGGCGCTGCTGCTGGTGGGCATGTTCGCGCTGGAGCCGCTGGGTGTGCCGGTCAGCGCGGTGGCGGCGATTGCGGCGCTCATCCTGCTGGCGGTGGCCGCGAAAGGGCAGGTCATCGCCACGCGCAAGGTGCTGCGCGGTGCACCCTGGCAGATCGTGCTGTTCTCGTTGGGGATGTACCTGGTGGTCTACGGCTTGCGCAATGCGGGCCTGACGAACCATCTGGGCACCTGGCTGGACTGGTTCGCGCAGGGCGGGGTCTGGGGCGCTGCCTTCGGCACGGGGTTCCTGACGGCGGGCCTGTCGTCCATCATGAACAACCTGCCGACGGTGCTGGTGGGGGCGCTGTCCATCGAACAGTCCAGCGCGACCGGCGTGGTGCGCGATGCGATGATCTATGCCAATGTCATCGGTTGCGACCTGGGGCCGAAGATCACCCCCATCGGCAGCCTGGCGACCCTGCTCTGGCTGCATGTGCTGGCCCGCAAAGGGACGACCATCACCTGGGGCCAATACCTGCGCATCGGCGTCGTGCTGACCTTGCCGGTGCTGGCCATCACGCTGGCCGCGCTGGCATGGCGCCTGGGTCCTGGCTGATACGCCCGCTGCCGCCACATTTTCAAGAGAGACTGGAATGTCCGAGATCACCATCTATCACAACCCTGCCTGCGGCACCTCGCGCAACGTGCTGGCGATGATCCGCAACGCCGGCATCGAGCCCACCGTCGTCGAATACCTGAAGACGCCGCCCGACCGCGACACGCTGGAACGCCTGGTCGCGCAGGCGGGTGTGCCGGTGCGCGAACTCATGCGTCGCAAGGGGACTTCCTACGACGAGCGTGGCCTGGACGACCTGAAGTGGAGCGATACGCAGCTCATCGACCTCATGATCCAGGAGCCCGTTCTCATCAATCGCCCCATCGTCGTCACCCCGCTCGGTACGCGGTTGTGCCGCCCATCCGAGGTGGTGCTCGACCTCCTGCCGGCACCGCAGACGGGCGCGTTCACCAAGGAAGACGGCGAGCCCGTCGTCGATGCGGCGGGCCAGCGCATTGTCAAACAGGAATAAGCCAGCGACGGCCTGTCCGGACGGGTTCCGGCGCATCCGCGGGTAGTTCCGCACTCATGCCGGTCTAAGCGCCCGCTAACATGCATCTCTCGCATGGTGGGAGCGGCCGTGAACCTGAAGCAGATCGAGGCATTTCGTGAGGTGATGGCGTCCGGCTCGATGACGGCCGCCGCCCAGGCACTGAACACGACCCAGCCCAACGTCAGCCGGCTGATCGGCAAGCTCGAAGCCGCCACGTCCCTGACGCTGTTCGTGCGCCACGGCAACCGGCTGCTGCCGACCGAGGCCGGCCTGGCCTTTGCCAATGAAGTCGAGCGCGCCTACGTCGGCATGCAGGACCTGGCCGATGCTGCCGTCGGCCTGCGTGAAACCGGCGCCGGCACCTTGCGCATCGCCGCCGTGCCCACCTTGGCCGCCGGCCTGCTGCCACGCGTGGTGAAGCGCTTCGAGCAGACCCATCCGGGCACGCGCTACGCCCTGTACACCGGCAGTTCCACCACCATCGTGCACTGGGCGGCCTCGCGCTTCTGCGACGTGGGCATCGTCAGCCACGTCACCGACATCCCGGGTATCGAGATCGAACCGCTGTGCGAAGTGGAAGCGGTCTGTGTGCTGCCCGACGGCCATGCACTGGCGACCCAGCGCGTGGTCACGCCGGCCGACCTGGCCGACGAACGCTTCATCGTGCCGACCCGCAACGACGCCAATCGCGGCAAGGCCGACAAGGTGTTCGACGACGCCGGCATCCGCCGCCAGATCGCAGCCGAAACGCCCTTCAGTTCCCTGCTCTGTTCGATGGTGGCCCTGGGTATGGGCGTGGGCATCGTCCACCCGCTGGTGGCGCGCGATTACGCCCGCGACGGGGTCATCGCCCGTCGTTTCGCCCCCACGATCCTGATGTCGTCCTACCTGGTATTTCCCCGGGAGCGGCCGGGTGGGGTGCGGGTCGCCGACTTCGAATTCTGTCTGCGAAATGCCCTGGCCGATGAGCTGGGCCCCAGTGTGCAGTTGCTCTGAAAGCCAGTCGGGACGGGCTTTTCATGGTTCAGTTTCATTTTGTTGCAGGAATGCTGCGCTGCGTCGATTTCTCAGAAATTGTCAGGATATGGCGGCTCGCCGTGCTTAGACTTGTTTTTTCAGGAGCGTAGCCGCGCCATGGGGCCGGCACGTCAAAGCGCGATGGCGCAGAGGGCTCGACCATGTTCGGACGTGCAGAGAAGCAGCGTTGCGAGGCACTGGCAGCACAAGTCCAGCGTCATGAATCGGTACGGCAGGCGATGGACCGATCCATGGCCATCATCGAGTTCGACCTCGACGGCAGGGTCATCGCTGCCAACGAGAACATCCGCAAAGCCCTGGGCTATGGCGAGCAGATCCTGGGCATGCACCACCGCAGCTTCTGCGACCCCGATTACGCCTCGTCGAAGCCCTATACGGAATTCTGGGCCGCGCTGCGCCGGGGCGAGTTCTTCTCGGACCGTGTCGCGCGACGCACGCGCGACGGCCGTGGCCTCTGGCTGGAAGCGAGCTACAACCCGATCCACAACGCCGCGGGCGACGTGGTGAGCGTGTTGAAGGTGGCTTCCGACGTGACCGTGCGAGCCAATGCCGAAGCGTCGACGCAGGCGCAACTCGACGCCGTGCGGCGTTCGATGGCGGTCATCGAGTTCACGCCCGACGGGCACATCATCACGGCCAACGACAACTTCCTGGCCACCGTGCATTTCACGCTGGACCAGATCCGCGGCAAGCACCATCGCATCTTCTGCGACGACGAATACGTGAAGAGCCCCGAATACGCGCAGTTGTGGAACACGCTGCAGCGGGGGCAGTTCTACACTGGCCGCGTGCTGCGCCGTTGCCGCGAGCGCCATGCCTGCTGGCTGCAGGCCAGCTACAACCCGGTCTTCGATGCGCAGGGGCAGGTCACCTCCATCATCAAGTTCGCCTACGACATCACGGCGCAGGTCGAACAGGAAGCGCGCGCCAATGAAAGCGCCCAGCTCGCCGTGGAAACCTCGCATGCATCCGAGGCGCTGTACGCCGCCGGCGTCAGCAGCATCAACCGCACGGCCGACGAAATCCGTCGCATGGCCAGCCGCATCGAAGACGCCAGCCGCAGCTTCCAGCAACTGGGCGGCAATTCGGCCCGCATCACGCTGATGGTCGAGACGATCCGCAGCATTGCCGAGCGCACCAATCTGCTGGCATTGAACGCGGCCATCGAGGCTGCCCGCGCAGGCGAGCAGGGCCGGGGCTTCGCGGTGGTCGCCGACGAGGTGCGCAAGCTGGCCGAACGCACCAGCTCATCGACGGCCGAGATCGAAACCATCGTGGTCAACACCCAGCAACTGACCATCGATGCCATGCAGCAGATCGACAGCATCCTGGTCGACGCGCGGCAAAGCGTGTCGCTGACCGAAGACGCCAGCGACAAGGTATTGCGGATCAAGGATCAGGCCCAGCAGGTGCTGGAAGCCATCAGTCGTTGCGCCGCAGGCGTGGCAGCCTGAACGCCACCAGCGTCGTGCCGCGCTGACTCAGCGCGGCACGCGCACGATGCCGCTGCCTTCGGGCATGGCCTGGCGCGGCAGGGCCACGCGGACATCGACGCCGCCCTGGTCGAGTACGACCTCATCGGGATGCACGGCTCGCAGGCGCATGCCGTTGGCGCTGTCGCCCACCGACCAGGCGCGCGGTGGACCACCGTCGACCGACAGAATGGCCACGCCCCGGCTGCCGGTGGCGATGATGCCCGACACCGCCACGCGCATCGAACGCGCCGTGGGCACGGCACCGAACCACGCGGTCACCGGTCCGACATCCATTTGCGCAGGCAACGGTGCCGACAGGGTCGGCGGCATGGCGGCGGGCGTCGGTGCCAGCAGGCGCGCACTCCAGATACCCAGGCCAGCGGCCAGCGCGACCATGGCGGCCACGCGCAGTGCGGTGTGGGGAGCGAGCGTCATCGGTTTCGGATAAAAGACTGGGGAAACTACGGGGGAAGACAGCGGGCGACATGCGATTACAACAGCGTGTCATGTCGTATGGATGACAAGCTTGCCAGAAAGATGACGGGTTTCTGTCATCCATGTGTCTTGTTTTATTTGTACCATCCTGCTCTGACCCCCGCTGTTGCGATCGTGGCGCTGCGCGCGCCTTCGTGCACAGTGGGTGTCGTGCTTGTCGATTCCTTCTGTACCGGAGCGCGCCTTGCGTCAGTCCCGCTTTCTTCGCCACCGTGCGCCGCGCGCCGCGCAACGTGGGTTCACCCTGATCGAAGTCATGGTCGTGGTGGTCATCCTCGGCATTCTTGCCGTGATGGTCGTGCCGCGCGTACTCGATCGTCCCGACCAGGCCCGCCAGACCGCGGCCCGGCAGGACATCGCCGGCATCATGCAGGCGATGCGGATGTACCGGCTCGACAATGGCCGCTATCCCACCAACGCCCAGGGC
>JAAIGF010257045.1_pt1 | contig 14962 bp, 14 predicted proteins | sample 6487441 | NCBI WGS metagenome assembly JAAIGF01 (sample SAMN13974129, study PRJNA590717) | phyllosphere metagenome | biome: pepper field; feature: multiple bacterial spot infested pepper fields; material: pepper leaves; isolation source: leaves from pepper fields | host: Capsicum annuum ... | reverse complement strand
GCGTCGTCGAGCCCTACAAGACCGCCAACACGGCGGAAGGGCGCTTCGCCGTGACTGGCAAGGACGCCGATCGCTTCAACTTCAAGGTGCCCACGCTGCGCAACGTGGAACTGACCTACCCCTACTTCCACGACGGCGCGGCCGACACGCTGGCCCAGGCCGTGGACACCATGGGCCGCCTGCAGCTGGGCCGCACGTTCAGCGATGCGGAGAACGCCGACATCGTGGCCTTCCTCAAGACGCTGACGGGCGAGCAGCCGCAGATCACCTTGCCCATCCTGCCGCCCTCCAGCGACAAGACGAAGCGGCCGCAGCCGTTTGAGTGAGAGCGCGGCCCGGTCGCGGGCCGCTTTGGAAGGCCGGCGCCCTGCGGGGGGTGCCGGTCTTTTTTTCTGAAGGAGGGGGCCGCGCACCGGCAGCCCTGAACCCCTGCACGCCGGTGGTGATGGCTTGCCGCAGGCTGCGCATATGTTTACAACCAGAAAATCGTTCTCCCCCTGCGGGGTGCGGGCGATAGTGGCGCACCTTTTCCCTGTTCAGAGACCCTTCAAGACACCATGCGATTTGCTCCCTCCTTGCTTGCCGCCGCCGTGATCGCTGCGGCCGCCGTGCCCCTGGCCTCCCAGGCCGCCACCTTCCGCTTCGCGCGCTCGGCGGACCTGTCCTCCTGGGACATCCACGCCCAGAACGTGGGCGTGAACAACGCACTGCACTCGGCCGTGTACGAGACGCTGGTCGAATACAACAGCAAGACCTTCAAGCCCGAGCCGCAGCTGGCCACCGAATGGAAGCGCGTGAGCCCCACGCAGCTGCGCATCACGCTGCGCCAGGGCGTGAAGTTCAGCGACGGCTCCGCGCTCACCGCCGAGGACGTGAAGTTCTCGCTGGAGCGCGCCAAGGCCAAGACGTCGAACTACGCCGTCTACACGCAGGGCATCGACCGCGTGCAGGTGGTGGATGCGCAGACGATCGACATCTTCTCGGACATTCCCAACCCGGTGCTGGTGAACCAGCTCACCGAGCTGCGGATCATGAGCAAGCCCTGGGCCGAGAAGAACAATGCCGCCACCCCCAAGGACATCAAGACCAGCGACGAGCCCTACACCCACCGCAATGCGCTGGGCTCCGGGCCGTTCGTGCTCAAGTCGTGGCAGCCCGACCAGCGCACCGTGTTGGCTGCCAACCCGCACTGGTGGGGCAAGGGCAAGTACGCCGGCAACGTGACGGACATCGTCTACACGCCCATCAAGTCGGACGCTACCCGCACGGCCGCGCTGCTGTCGGGCGAGGTGGATTTCGTCCTCGACCCCAGCCTGCAGGACGTGCCGCGCATCCGCCAGCAGCCCGCGCTCAAGGTGCTGGACGGGGCGGAGAACCGCACCATCTTCCTGGGGCTGGACCAGTTCCGCGACGAGTTGCAGAACTCCAGCGTGAAGGGCAAGAACCCGCTCAAGGACGTGCGCGTGCGCAAGGCGCTGTACCAGGCCATCGACATCAGCGCCATCCAGCGCGTGGTGCTGCGCGGCCTGGCCCAGCCCACCGGCGCCATCGTGGCGCGGCAGGTGAACGGCTGGACGCCGAAGGCCGACGTGCGCTGGCCCTACGACCCCGCCGCCGCGCAGAAGCTGCTGGCCGAGGCAGGCTACCCGCAAGGCTTCGAGGTGGACTTCGCCTGCAGCGCGGGCCGCTACATCAACGACGAGCAGCTGTGCCAGGCCATCACGGCGCAGTGGGCCAAGGTGGGCGTGAAGGCCAAGCTGCGCTCGCTACCCTTTGCCACCTACTTCCCGATGATCCAGCGCAACGAGGCCAGCATCTACCTGCTGGGCTGGGGCGTGCCGACCTTCGACGCGTTCTACTCGCTGCAGTCGCTGATCCGCTCGCCGGGCGCCGGCGGCGACGGCAACTTCAACCTGGGCCGCTTCAGCGATCCGCAGCAGGACGCGCTGATCGAGCGCATCAAGAAGGAAACCGACACCGCCACGCGCAACGGCCTCATCGAGCAGGCCCTGGTGAAGGACCACGAGCTGATCTCGCACATCCCGCTGTACAACCAGATCATCCCCTGGGCCGCCACGCAGAAGGTGGAGATCATCCACCGCGCGGACAACCGCATCGACTGGCGCGTGCTGAAGGTGAACTGAGCCGGCGCTGGACCGTCGCCGTGAAAAAAGGCCGCCCCCGAAAGAGGGCGGCCTTTTTCTCTTGGCGGCGCGATCGGACGAGCCGGCCGGCTCAGGCGCCGATAGCGCCCACCACCGTGCCCGACACCTCGCCCAGGCCGATGCGCGCTGCGCCCTCGCGCTCGCACCAGCCGCGCAGGGTGAGCGTGTCGCCGTCTTCCAGAAAGCTGCGCTGCTCGCCCGTCGGCAGGGCCACGGGGCGCTGGCCGGCCACGGCCAGCTCCAACAGCGAGCCGGCCTCGCCCTCTTCGGGACCGGAGAGCGTGCCCGAGCCCAGCAGATCGCCGCTCTGCAGATTGCAGCCGTTGACCGTGTGGTGCGCCACCAGCTGCGCCGGCGTCCAGTACGCGGCGCGTGCGCTGTCGGTGCGCGACAGGCGCAGGGGCGCCAGGCCCTCGGCACGCATGCGCGCGGACTGCAGCAGCACCTCCAGCGTGATGGCGAAGGCGCCGTGGGCGCGGTTGCCGGCCGAGTCCAGATAGGGCAGCGGCTGCGGGTCGCCGCCCGGCCGCGTGAAGGGCGCGCGGAAGGGGGCCAGCGCCTCCAGCGTGACGATCCAGGGCGACAGCGTGCTGGCGAAGTTCTTCGACAGGAAGGGGCCCAGCGGCTGGTACTCCCAGCCCTGGATGTCGCGCGCGCTCCAGTCGTTGAACAGGGCCACGCCGAACAGGTGCTGCTCGGCCCGGGCCATGGCGATGGGCTCGCCCTGCGCGTTGCCGGCGCCGATGAACCAGCCCAGCTCCAGCTCGTAGTCCAGCCGCCGCGACGGTGCCAGCACGGGCGCTGCCGCATCGGGCGCCTTGAGCTGGCCGCGCGGGCGGCGCACCGCCTGGCCGCTCACGCCGATGGACGATGCGCGCCCGTGGTAGCCGATGGGCACCCAGGGGTAGTTGGGCAGCAGCGGCTGGTCCGGCCGGAACTGGCGGCCCACGTTGGTGGCGTGGTGCACGCTGGTGTAGAAGTCGGTGTAGTCGCCGATGCGGCAGGGCACGAGCATCTCGGTGCCCGCCCGGGGCACGAGGGCCTGCTGCCACGCCGCCTGCTGCGCGCTGCCGGCGGCCAGGCCCTGCGAGAGCCGTGTGCGCAGCGCGCGGCGCGCCTGCGGCGCCTCCGCCATCAGCGCGTTCATGTCGTCGTGCGGCACGAGGCCGGCGGCGCGCAGGTCCAGGATCCGGTCGCCGATCGCCACGCCGATGCGGGCGCTGCCATCCTGCGCGCGGAAGCGGCCGAAGGGCAGGTTCTGGATGGGGAAGTCGCACTCCGCTGCGTTGGCGGATGCGACCCAGCTGCGCAGGGCCGGGTCGTGGGTGCCGTCGGTGGTGGGGGCCATGCGGTGATTCCGCTCAGTCGGCGGTCATGCCGGCGGTGCGGGCCACGGTGCCCAGGCGCTCGTATTCGCGCTGCGTCAGCGCGCCGAACTCCGCGGCCGTGGAGCTGCGCGGCGTGAAGCCGGCGGCCAGCAGGCGGTCCTTGATGGCGGGCTCGGCCAGGGCTTCCTGCAGCGCCTTCTCCAGCCGCTGCGCCACGGCCGGCGGCATGCCGGCGGGGCCGTAGACGCCGAACCAGGGCTCCACCGCGTAGCCGGCCAGGCCCGCCTCGGCGAGCGTGGGCACGTCGGGCAGCGCGGGCGAGCGCTGCGAACCGGCCACGGCCAGCGCGCGCAGTTTGCCGGCCTGGATGTGCGGCAGCGATGCCGGCAGGTTGTCGAACGCCACGGGCACCTGGCCCGCGATCAGGTCGGTGATGAGCGGCGCGCTGCCCTTGTACGGCACGTGCGTCCATTCGGTCTTGCTCATCTGCCCGAACAGCACGCCAGCGAGGTGCATGGAGGTGCCGGCGCCCGCGGTGGAGAACGGCAGGCCCGGGTGCTTGCGCGCGTAGTCGATCAGCTCGGCCACGTTCTTCACCGGCAGGGCGGGGCCGGCTTCCAGCACGATGGTCGACTGGCCCAGCATCCCGATGGGCGTGAAGTCCTTGCGCGGGTCGAAGGACATCTTCTTGTAGATGTGCGGGTTCAGCGCGTTGGTGGAGATCGCGCCCATGCCCACGGTGTAGCCGTCGGGCGCGGCCTTGGCGACCGCATCCATGCCGATGTTGCCACCCGCGCCGCCGCGGTTGTCGATCACGACGGGCTGGCCCAGCGTCTGCGCCATGCGTGCGCCCACCGTGCGGGCCACGAGGTCGGTGGTGCCGCCGGCCGCGTAGGGCACGATGAAGCGGATGGGGCGGGAAGGGAACGCGTCCTGCGCGGCCAGGGGGCCGGCGGCGGCGCCCAGCAGCAGGGCGGCAGCGGCGGTGCCGAGCAGCGCGCGGCGCGGCAGGGCGAAGGAACGGGGAGCGTGCATGGAATGTCTCCTGGAGTCGTGGTGTTCGGATGCACTGCGATTGTTGCGATCGCTGCGGCGCGCACCACCGGTTTTTCCACTGCGTGGACAACCGTGGGCCGGATTCCATTCCCGCGGCGGGTATCCTGCCCGCCATGACCACCGTGGTGCTCGACCGTGTCCTGCGCATCCTCGACCAGCTCTCGCGCTACGACGCGGGCGGGCTGACGCTGTCCGACATCGCGCGGCAGGCGGACATACCCCACCCCACGGTGCACCGGCTGCTGCGCGATCTGTCGGAGGCGCGCCTCGTCACCGCGCTGCCCGACGGGCGCGGCTACGTGCTGGGCCGGCGGGCGTTCGAAGTCGGCCTGGCCGCCCGCGCACGGCACGACGTGGCGCCGCTGTTCGAAGCGCACCTGCGCCGGCTTACCGAGGCCACGGGCTATGCGGCCTATCTGTTCGTGCGCAGCGGGCCCGAAGCGGTGTGCCACGACCACACCCACCGGCAGCGGCTGGACCCGCCGCTGTCCGTCACCGTCGGGGGCCGGCGGCCGCTCGGCGTGGGCGCCGCGGGCCTGGCGCTGCTGGCCGCGCAGGACGACGCCCGCGTGGAGGAAGCGCTCGCGGCCCACGCCGCGGTGCTCGGCCGCTACGGCGGGCTCGACGTGCCCGCGCTGCGCACGCTCATCGCACAGACGCGGGCGCTGGGCTATGCGCGCAGCGGCGGCTGCCTCAACACCAACACCGCCGCCGTGGGCCATGCCGTGCGCGACGCGGGCGGCTGCGCCTTCGCGGCCGTGAGCCTATCGACCACGGTGGCCCGCCTCACCCAGCGCGAGGCCGCGCGCCTGGCCTCGCTGCTGCGCGCCGAGATCGCGCAGATCGAGCCGCGGGTGCGCTTCGCGTGGAGCGATGAGGCGGTGCTGCGGTGATGCGCGCGGGCGCCGTGCCGTGCGGGCGGGGCCCGTTCAGACGAGGGCTTGCTGCACCGCTGGCCGTGCGGCCACGCGCTGCGAATGCGCATGCACCTTTGGGAAGCGGGCGATGTCCACGCCGTCGCTGGCGAGCCAGCCGGCCACGGTGAACAGGTAGCCGTCGGCCACCGTGTAATGGCCGCCCATCACCCAGGGCCCGTCGCCGAGGTAATGGCGCTCGATCAGTTCGAAGCATTCGGCCATGTTCTCCGGCACCTTGCGCTGCATCGCGGCGATGGCCTCGGGCGCGTCGGCCCAGCGGCTCGCGCGCGGGCGGTGCGCATGGGCGACGTGCACGGTGGAGGCCAGGTAGCTGTGGAACTCCTGCATGCGCGCGAAGCCGTAGGCATCGGTGGGTGCGAGGTGGGCCTGCGGGAACCGCTGCGCGACGTAGGCGAGCAGGGCGGGCGTTTCCGTCAGCACGCCGGCTTCGGTGGCCAGCGCCGGCACGCGCCCCTTGGGATTGATCGCGAGGTAGTTCGGGCTGCGCTGTCCGCCGGCCGAAAAATCCACGCGCACCAGGCGATGCTCCGCGCCGGCTTCGTGCAGGGCGATGCGCACGGCCTGTGCGCAGGTGCCGGGGGCGTAGTAGAGGGTCAGTTCAGGGGTCATGTCGTTTCGGGGGCGTGATAGAGGTGGCGGGTGGATGCGAACAGGCGCACGAGGCCCAGCAGCGCATCGGTATGGGGCGAAGGGACGCCGGTGATGCGCGCGAGTTCGTGCACGGCGCCGACCAGGGCGTCGATCTCCAGCGGCTTGCCGGCCTCCACGTCCTGCAGCATCGAGGTCTTGAAGGCGCCGAGCTTGCGCGTTACCGCGTGCCGGTCCTCGGGCTGCTGGTCGATGGGCAGGCCCAGGCGCTCGCCGACGGCTTTGGCCTCGCGCATCACGTCGGAGACGAATGCGCGCACGAGGTCGTCGTCCAGGATGCGGTCCGTCGTCGCGCCGGTGAGCGCGCTGATGGGGTTGATCGTCATGTTGCCCCAGAGCTTGAACCAGATGTCCTGCTGGATGCGCGCGGACTGTTCCACCTCGATGCCGCCCCTGGCGATGAGCGCCGAGAGCGCCTCCAGCCGCGGGCTGGTGCCGCCGCCGGCCTCGCCGAGGATGAGCCGGTTGCCGAAATGCTGGCGCACGACGCCGGGGCCTGCGAGCGAACAGCTGGCATGCACCACGCCGCCGATCACGCGCGACGCGGGAATGGCGCGTGCCAGCACGCCGCCCGGGTCCACGGCCGCCAGTTCGCGCCCGTGCGCCGGGCCGGTGCAGCCTTCCAGGAACCACCAGGGCACGCCGTTCATGGCCGTGAGCACGGTGGTGCCGGAGCCCAGCAGCGGCGCGATGCGCGCGGCCACGTCGGGCAGCGCGGGGGCCTTCACGGCCAGTACGACGGCGTCCTGCGGGCCCAGCGCGGCGGGGTCGGCGTGCGCCTCCACCGCGGCGTGTTCCTGCGTGCCGTCCGGCCGGATGCAGCGCAGGCCGTGCGTGCGCAGGGCGCCCAGCGTGGCGCCGCGTGCCACGAAGGAAACCCGGGCACCGGCACGCGCCAGTGCCATGCCCAGCCAGCCGCCGATGGCGCCGGCACCATAGATTGCGATCTGCATCGTCTTCGCCCCTCCAGGAAGTCGCCACGCCCGGCACCCGGGCGTGAGAAAGCCCCGCGGGCGCAGGGTGCGCGGGGCCGGAGAGGCTATTGTGCTGCGGATGGCCGGGCCAGCCGCGGGCGCCGTGCGTCAGCGCGCGGCGCTGGCGGCGTCCGAGGCTGCGGAAGCCGGCGGCACGGCGCCAGCGGTCGAGCCGCCGAACACGGCCCCGCCGGACGGTGCCGGCGTGGTGGCGGAACTGGAACCCGTGGCGCCGTCCGTCGTGCCGGTGCCCGTTCCGGTGCCGCCCATGCTGCTGCCGCCGGTGCTGCCCGAGCCCATGCTGCCCGTGTCGGAGGCGGGCGGCATCGGTGCCGGCGCGGTCGTCGGGGCCGGCGTGCTGGCCGGGGTGTTGTTCACGTTGCTTTCCTTGTTGCGATCGCAGGCGGACAGGGCCAGCACCGAAGCGAGCGCGATCGGGGCGGCGACCAGCCAGCGGCGCGACGTGCGCGAGGGCGAGGCGGAAGAGGCGGTGTTCTCGGTCATAGGTTCGTTCTCCGTACAGCGTTCAATTCAGGGAAGGCGGCGCCATGCCACCGGGAGACCCATCCTAGGAAGCCTGCGGACCTCGCCGAGTAGGATAGGGTTGACGACGCATTTGCTTACGGTTTGATGCCCAGCCGTTCCATCCGCTCCGGGTCCGGGCGTGAAAATCCCCGCTCCGCCCCCAGATGCAGAGTGCTTCCCGCTCCCGGCGCCGCACCGCGCGCCCGTGCAGGGCCGGCGCGGCGTACCCTCCCATTCCTGCTTCTCTCCTCCTCCCGGATTCCCTTTCCCATGGCCAAAGACAAGACCGTTTTCACCTGCACCGAATGCGGAGGCACCAGCCCGCGCTGGCTCGGCAAGTGCCCCGCCTGCGGCGCGTGGAACACGCTGGTGGAATCGGCGCCCGAGGCCGGGCCGGGCAAGAACCGCCTCAGCGCGCCGGCCTACGCGGGCCTGGCGCAGGCGCAGGCGGTGACGCCGCTGGCCGCGATCGAGGCGTCCGACGTGGCCCGCACGCCCTGCGGCATCGACGAGCTGGACCGTGTGCTGGGCGGCGGCATCGTGGAGGGCGGCGTGGTGCTGATCGGGGGCGATCCGGGCATCGGCAAGTCCACGCTGCTGCTGCAGGCGCTGGATGCGCTGCAGCGCCTGGGTCTGCCCACGCTCTACGTGACGGGCGAGGAAAGCGGTGCCCAGGTGGCGCTGCGCTCGCGGCGGCTGGGGCTGGACCACAGCCAGGTCAACGTGCTGGCCGAGATCCAGCTGGAGAAGATCCTCGCCACCGTCGAGGCGACGCAGCCCGCCGTGGCCGTGATCGACTCGATCCAGACCGTGTATTCGGACCAGCTCACCAGCGCGCCGGGCTCGGTGGCGCAGGTGCGCGAATGCGCGGCGCACCTCACGCGGGCGGCGAAATCGTCCGGCGTCTCCATCGTGCTCGTGGGCCACGTGACCAAGGAAGGCGCGCTCGCCGGCCCGCGCGTGCTGGAGCACATGGTCGATACGGTGCTGTACTTCGAGGGCGACACCCACAGCCAGTTCCGGCTGGTGCGCGCGATCAAGAACCGGTTCGGCGCGGTGAACGAGATCGGGGTGTTCGCCATGACCGAGAAGGGCCTGAAGGGCGTGACCAACCCCAGCGCCATCTTCCTGAGCCAGCACAGCGAGCCGGTGCCCGGCAGCTGCGTGCTGGTCACGCTGGAAGGCACGCGGCCGATGCTGGTGGAGATCCAGGCCCTGGTGGACGAGGGCGGGCCGAGCCCCCGGCGCCTGTCGGTGGGCCTGGACCGCGACCGCCTCGCCATGCTGCTGGCCGTGCTGCACCGCCATGCGGGCGTGGCCTGCATGGACCAGGACGTGTTCGTGAATGCCGTGGGCGGCGTGCGCATCAGCGAGCCCGCGGCCGATCTGGCGGTGATGCTGGCCATCACCAGCAGCCTGCGCGGCAAGCCCCTGCCCAAGGGCTTCATCGCGTTCGGCGAGGTCGGGCTGGCCGGCGAGGTGCGCCCCGCGCCGCGCGGCCAGGAGCGGCTGAAGGAGGCCGCCAAGCTCGGCTTCAGCATGGCCGTGGTGCCCAAGGCCAATGCGCCCAAGAAGCCCATCGAGGGCCTGACGATCCATGCGGTGGAGCGGGTGGAGGAGGCCATGGAGGTGGTCCGCGGCATGGGGTGAATTCCTCCCCCTCCTTGGTCGCCCTCACTGTAAGCACCACCCACAGCGAGGGGCTTGCTCCGGCCGACGACAATCGGCGCATGAACCTGGTGCGCCGCTTCTTCATTCCCGTCCTCATCGCCCTGCTCGTCATCGCCGCCTACCGCTCCTATGGCTGGCAGGGCATCTTCGCCGTCGGCGGCGGCCTGATCATGTGGGCGCTGCTGCATTTCACGCGGCTCATGAACATCATGCGCAAGGCGGCCGACCGGCCCATCGGCTACGTGGGCAGCGCCGTGATGCTCAACGCCCGCCTGCGCGAAGGCGTGAACCTGATGCACGTGGTGGCGATGACGCGTTCGCTGGGCGAGCTGCTGTCGACGCAGGGCGAGGAGCCCGAACGCTACCGCTGGACCGACGGCACGCAGTCGCACGTCACCTGCGAGTTCCGCGGCGGCCGGCTGGCGGCCTGGGAGCTGGTGCGGCCCGCCACGGACACGGGCGACGATACCGCCACGGATCCTGCCGGGAATGGCGCGCCCGCCGGTGCCTCCGGCGCGCTGCCGCCCGCCGCTGGGCCGTCCGCGCCGTAAAATCGCCGGTTTTGCGGGCTGCCGCGGCCGTGCCGAAAGGGCCGGCCCGATGCAGCCCGAGACGATCCCGGCAGACAAGCCCTGGAGAAAAGGAATCCCATGAGCCCCGTAGTTCCCTCGATGGCCGACCGTGACGGCAAGATCTGGATGGACGGCCAGATGGTCGACTGGCGCGACGCCAAGATCCACGTGCTCACCCACACGCTGCACTACGGCTGCGGCGCGTTCGAGGGCGTGCGGGCCTACCAGACGCCCCAGGGCACGGCGATCTTCCGCCTGCAGGAGCACACCGAGCGGCTCTTCAACAGCGCCAAGATCCTGCGCATGCAGATCCCCTTCACGCAGGACGAGGTGAACGAAGCCCAGCGCGCCGTCGTGCGCGAAAACCGGCTCGCCTCGTGCTACCTGCGCCCGCTCACCTGGATCGGCTCGCAGAAGCTGGGCGTGTCGCCCAAGGGCAACCAGATCCACCTGATGGTGGCGGCGTGGGCCTGGGGCGCCTACCTCGGCGAGGAAGGCATGCAGCGCGGCATCCGCGTGAAGACCAGCAGCTACACGCGCCACCACGTCAACATCACGATGACGCAGGCCAAGGCGGTGAGCAACTACACCAACTCCATCCTGGCCAACATGGAAGCCACGGAAGACGGCTACGACGAGGCGCTGCTGCTCGACTCCGCCGGCTTCGTGTCCGAAGGCGCGGGCGAGAACGTCTTCGTGATCAAGAACGGCGTGGTGTACACGCCCGACCTGTCGGCCGGCGCGCTCAACGGCATCACGCGCAACACGATCCTGCACATCTGCAAGGATCTCGGCATCGAACTCGTGCAGAAGCGCATCACGCGCGACGAGGTGTACATCGCCGACGAGGCGTTCTTCACCGGCACGGCCGCCGAGGTCACGCCGATCCGCGAACTCGACCGCATCGCCATCGGCGCGGGCAGCCGCGGCCCCGTGACGGAAAAGATCCAGGCTGCGTTCTTCGACATCGTGAACGGCCGCAACCCGAAATACGCCCACTGGCTCACGCTGGTCTGATTCCCTTCCTTTTTTCCTGCCGCACAGCGCGAACCCCACCATGACGCAAGCCACCATCGAACTGCTCGCCAAGGACCTGAACCCGCAGGGCGGCGTCTTCTGCCCGAGCCCCAAGGCCGACATGAAGGTCTGGAACACCCACCCCAAGGTGTACCTGGACGTGGCCCACACGGGCGAAGCCAAGTGCCCGTACTGCGGCACCGTCTACCGCCTGAAGGCGGGCGAGACCGTTCGCGCCGCCCATTGAACCCGCCGGTGCGGCGCGTGCAGGCCGCCGCGCTACGCCGCCGCGCTGCGGTGGGGCCGCTCCTGGGCGCTGGCGTGGCCCGCGTTGCCGCGGCAGGCACGTTCCCAGAGGCTGCCGTGCGCCGGGCCGCCATGCTGCTCGAACAGCGCCGCGAAATGCCGGCGCTCGCCGCCGCGCAGCTTGACCAGCGGCGCCGGGTGCGGCTCGGCCGGCACCAGGCACAGGCGCGGGTAGAGCAGGTACCACTTCCAGCCCAGGGCCTTCTGGTAGAAGAACGCCGTGTCCTCGGCCTTGAGGAGTGCCAGCCGGAAGGCGTTGGGGCGACGCAGCACCTGTTGCGCCGCCACGTGGATCAGCAGGTAGGCCGGATCGGGTATGCCCTGCAGCAGCGTGCCGGCGTCCTCCCGGGCGCGCAGCCGTTCCAGGTAGGCGTCGGTGCCCTCGGCGACCAGCGCCCGGTGGAATTCCTCCTGCCACGCCACCACGAACGGCGCCTGCGCCGGAGCGCCGAAAGCCCAGCTCTCGACCACCGGGAACCGGGCGTCGTGCGTGTAGCCCTCCAGGTAGAAACCGGCGAATTCCGCGCCGCGCGCCTGCCGCAGCGCGTCCATCCACACGGGCGAGCGGGTGAGCAGGATGGTGGCGTCGAGCCAGTAGCCGCCGTGGTGGCGTACGAGGTAGAGGCGCACCCAGTCGGACTGCTTGGTGGGGTGCAGCTGCGCGAAGCCGGCGGGCAGGTCGCCGGCGGCCACGAAGTCGCCGATGTTGCGGCGGTGGATCACCTGCACCTCGAAGCCCGGGCAGTGGGCACGCCAGTTGGCGACGCACTGGTCCACCATCGGGTCGGCCGTCTCCGTGTCCCAGTACGTCCAGATGCGGGGCGGAATGGGGGCGGCGGCCACTGCGGACGCCGTACTGGAAGCTCCAGGCTGTCCGTGGCCTTCGAACACCGCCGCCGCCGGCTCGCCGGGATAGCGGGCGGCGCCCCGGGGGCGGACGGTGGTCAGCAGGCGGTAGGCCGTGCGCAGTGCGCGGGCGGAGATGCGGAGCGTCATGGAAGGAAGGGCCTCACGGACTGCGCGGGGGCGCGACGGTCGGCATTCTGGCACCGCCGCCCTGCGTTACGATCGGCCGCCGCCGCCGAGCGCGCCAAAGCAATGTCCCGTGCTCGGCGTACCTGCGCCTCTGCTGGTAGGGCGCAGCCGGCCGAATCCTCCTTTGTCCGCGTGCCCGCGAAACTCGAATCGCTTCCCCGATGACCCTCGCTGCCTTTTCTTCCCTGCCGGGGCCGGCTCCCTGGCCGCAGCGCCTCACCACGCTGGCTGCCTTCCTGGTGCCGGCACTGGCATTGACGGTGCCTTCGGGCTATTCGTACGGCGCGGTGCTGCTGCTGCTGGGCGCGCTGCTGTGCCTGCCCTGGTGGGTGCGCCTGCGGCCCGACCGCGGCACGCTGGCGCTGGTCGGCGTGACCTTCGCCATGGGCCTGCTGTGGTGCGTGCTGTCGGACCCGCGCGAGAGCATGGGCCAGTGGGACCGGCCCATCAAATTCTGGCTGGGCACCCTCTGCGGGCTGTTCATCGCCTCGCAGCCGCCGCTGCCGCGGCCGCGTCCGGTGTTCTGGGGGCTGCTCGCAGGCTGCCTGGGCGCGGGGCTGGTGGCCCTGTGGCAGGTGCATGCCGAGGGCGCGCCGCGGGCGTCCGGCTTCCCGAGCGGCCGCACGAACGCGATCCAGTGGGGCAATCTGGCGCTGCTGCTGGGGGCCATGCTGGCCCTGCAGCTCGCGGCCCTCTGGCGCCAGTTGCCGCGCCTGGCCGTCTGGTGCGCTGCCGTGGCCGCGCTGCTCGCCGTGAACGCGTCCGTGCTGTCGCAGTCGCGCGGCGGCTGGCTGGCCCTGCTGCTGGCACTGCCGCTCGGCCTCTGGCTGCTGCGCCGCGTGCATCCAGGGCGCATCGCCGCGATCGCCGCCGTGCTGGTGGCCGCGCTAGCCGTGCTGACGGCCATGAACTGGCAGGTGGTGGAAGAGCGCTGGGAGCGCATGCACGACGAGGTGGCGCAATACGACACCCGCGGCGAGGCCGACAACTCCGTGGGCCAGCGGCTGGAGCACTGGCGCTTCGCCTGGCAGGTGGGCATGGAACGGCCGCTGACCGGCTGGGGCATGGCCGGCTACATGCGCGAGAAGGCCGCGCGCGTGGCCGCCGGGCAGTACGAACGCTCCATCATGGAATACATCTACGTGCACAACGAGCTGCTCGACATCTTCGTCAAGACCGGTCTCGGCGGCGTGCTGCTGATGCTGTGCTTCTATGGCGTGCCGGCGGCGCTCTTCTGGCCCGGCCGGCGCCGCATGCAGGCGCTCGCCGGTGCGCCCGAGGCGGTGCGTGCGCAGGTGCTGGCGCTGCGGCTCTCGGGCCTGGCGATCCCGGTGCTCTATGCGGGGTTCGGAATCACGCAGGTGTTCTTCGCCCACAACAGCGGGATCATGTTCTACATCTTCATGAACATGGTCGTCTGGGCGGCGCTGCTGGGCGTGCAGCCGTCGCCGGCTACGCGGGCGGCCGACGCACGCGCTTGACCCTGCAGGCCCGGGTGTGAAAGCGACCCCTTCAGGTCCCCTCGCAGGCCCTGCCTCGGACGCTACTGCAGGCCCGGCGGGTGCCCTCCGGCCCCGGGTGCTGCACTTCGTGACCGGCGGATTCTCCGGGGCCACGCAGGTGGCCGTGGATCTTGTGCGCGCGCACGGCGCCTCCGGCCGCTTCGATGCCCTGCTGGCGCTGCGCGCCAAGCCGCGCACCACCACGCCGGAGCGGGTTGCGGGGCTGCGGGCCGAGGGGCTGGCCGTGGAAGTGGTGCCCGGCTGGGCGCACGCCGCCACCGTCTGGCATCTGGCCGCGCTCTGCCGCCGCTGGCGGCCCGACATCCTGGTGGCCCATGGTTTCAGCGAGCACCTCTGGGGCCGCTATGCGGGCCTGCTGGCGGGCGTGCCGCATCTGGTGCACGTCGAGCACAATTCGCGCGAGCGCTACACCGCCTGGCGGCTGGCGCAGGCCCGGTGGCTGGCGCGGCGCACGGCGGCCATCGTCGGCGTATCCGAAGGCGTGCGCAGCGCGCTGCTGGAGCGCGGCTTTCCCGCGCAGCGCAGCCATGCGATTCCCAACGGCATCCGGCTGCAGCCCTATGCACAGGCCGATGCCCACCCCTTCGGCGCGCGCGAGCCCGGCATCGCGATGGCCGCCCGCTTCGCCCGCCAGAAGGACCACGCCACGCTGCTGCGCGCCATCGCACTGCTGCGGGAGCGCGGGCTCGCGCCGCCGGTGCACCTGGCCGGCGGCGGCAAGGCCGGTGCACGCCGCGCGGCCGAGCGGCTGGCGCAGGAACTGGGGCTGCTGCCCCAGGTGCGGTTCATCGGCCATTGCGCCGATGTGCCGGGCCTGCTGATGGGCCGGCAGATCTGCGTGCTCTCCACGCACTACGAGGGTATGCCGCTGTCGCTCATCGAGGGCATGGCCGCGGGCTGCGCGGTGGTGGGCAGCCGCGTGGTGGGCGTGCAGGAAGTGATCGATCCGGGCCGCAACGGCCTGCTCGCCGAGCCGGGCGACCCCGCCTCGCTCGCGGACGCGCTGGCGCGGCTGCTGACCGATCCGGCCGGCGCCGCGCGCATGGCCGCCGCAGCGCGCGCAGAGGCCGAGGCACGCTACGGCCTGCCCACCATGACGGCGCGCTACGAGGCGCTGCTGGCGGGGCTGCTGCATTCCCATGGCAGTGCCTCCGGCACCGCGGAGGGCCGCCCGTGACCCGATCGCCTGCGACTGCGCCGCCGC
>JAAIGF010240300.1_pt1 | contig 14964 bp, 16 predicted proteins | sample 6487441 | NCBI WGS metagenome assembly JAAIGF01 (sample SAMN13974129, study PRJNA590717) | phyllosphere metagenome | biome: pepper field; feature: multiple bacterial spot infested pepper fields; material: pepper leaves; isolation source: leaves from pepper fields | host: Capsicum annuum ... | reverse complement strand
GACGATGGCAACCCGCAGCTCTTCAGCCTGCGTGGCGTTGATCAGCATTCGCTTCATTGTTGCGTTCCTCGCAAGCGGCTACCGCGCGGAACGCCATGGAGTTTCGCCTCTGGACACGGCTGGCCACCCATTCGCGCAGGCGCGGGGAGGGTGGCCCGGGTTTCCAGCGCTACGACACCACGGCAGGCCGCGGGAGCGCTCTCATTCTGGTTTTTGGGTATTACGGACCGGCGGCAGCTGTCAGCAGGGCTGGAGCGCCACGCGGGGCATGTTCAGCGCGATTGCGTGTCAGGCAACCGGCGATGGCCGGGAACGCCGGCGAGCCGCTAACATGGCCGCCCCGGGGGCGGTGGTCGCGCACTGTGCCGGATTCGTCGGAAGCTGGGCTTCTGGCCCGTGGTAACTTCCAACGAAATCAATCCCTTATCTCGCCGCCCGAGTGTACCAGAATAAACTGCCTGATGACCGCCCAAGACACCCCGATAGCTGCTGCCGACAAGCCCTCCGTGCGCATGATCACTGTTTCCGAGGATCGTGCAGGACAACGACTGGACAATTTCCTGCTCGGCCAGCTGAAAGGGGCGCCCCGCAGCCTCGTTTACAAGCTGGTGCGCAGCGGACAGGTCCGGGTGAATGGGGGGCGTGCCAAGGCCGAGCGCAAGCTGGAAGCGGGCGATGAGGTACGCGTGCCGCCGGTCCGGTTGGCCGAGGAGGGAGAAAGGGCGGCGCCGCCGGAGGGATTCATGCGCCGTCTGGAGCAGGCCATCGTGTTCGAGGACGAGCGCCTGCTGGCGTTGAACAAGCCTTCCGGAGTGGCCAGTCACGGTGGCAGCGGGATCAGCTTCGGGGCCATCGAGACCCTGCGCGCGCTGCGGCCGGGCCGCACCCTGGAGCTGGTACACCGGCTGGATCGCGACACCTCCGGGCTGCTGATCGTGGCCAAGAAGCGTTCGGCGTTGAGCGAGCTGCAGGCGCTGCTGCGGGAGGACCACGGTGCTGGCATCCGCAAGCGTTACCTGACGCTGCTGGCCGGGCGCATGCCGGACGGGACGATGACCGTGGATGCGCCGCTGCACGTGGGGCTGCGCCAGGGCGGGGAGCGGCATGTGCAGGTGAATGCCATCGGCAAGCCATCGGTGAGCCACTTCAAGGTGCTGGAGCGCCGGGGCGGGCATTCGTATTGCGAGGTGCGCATCGAGACCGGTCGCACGCACCAGATCCGCGTGCATGCCCAGCACCTGGGGCATGCGGTGGCCGGTGACGACAAATACGGCGATCCTGCAGTCAACAAGCGGCTTCGTGAGCAGATCGGGCTGAAGCGGCTGTTCCTGCATGCGGCGTCGCTGGAGTTCGCACTGGACGCTGGAAGGACGCCTTACGTGCTGAATGCGCCACTGGCCGATGAGCTGGTCGAGGCGCTGGATCGGCTGAAGTAGGCCGGCGAACGGCGAAGCCCCTCGCGGCTGGCGGCCGGGTACCTGTTCCATGAGGGCCGGGCGGCGTGGGTTGTCGGGACACGCTGCAAGTACGTCCATGTAAGCTCCTTTCGCCCCATCCGGGGGCTCAACGGGTCCCGCCAACCCACGCCACCCGGCCTTTGACACATCACGCGAGCGCCAGCCGCGTGAAAAAAGAAAAAGAGCAGAAGCGCAGGCAGCCCGGCACCTCCTCCCACTCCCATCCACCCGGGCCGTCCACCGCGAGGGGGCTCAGCCCGTTCGCTGGCCTACCACTTGAACAGCACCAGGCTCAGGGCCAGGGTGACCATGCCCGCCACCAGCCCGTAGACCGTCTCGTGACCCTTCGCGTAACGCTTGGCCGCCGGAAGCAGTTCATCCAGCGCCAGGAACACCATCACGCCCGCGATCAGCCCGAATACCCAGCCGAATGTCGCGTGTGACAGCGAACCGGACAGCAGGAAATAGCCGATCATCGCGCCGATCGGCTCGGCCAGCCCGGACAGCAGGCTGGCGCTGAAGGCATAGAATTTGTTGCGCGTCGCGAAATACACCGGCACTGCGATGGCGATGCCCTCGGGTATGTTGTGGATGGCGATGGCGAAGGCCAGCGGCATGCCCACCGAGGGGCTTTCCAGCGTAGCGAAGAAGGTGGCCAGCCCTTCCGGAAAGTTGTGGGCGGTGATCGCCACCGAGGTCAGCAGGCCGACACGTTTGATGTAGGAGCGGTTGTCCTCGCGGAAAGCGGGATCCTGTGCATCCAGGCTTTCATGGGGGTTGGGGATGAAATGGTCGATCGCCACGATCACCAGGATGCCCAGCAGGAACGCGAAGGTGCCGTAGGTGAAACCGAGGCGCGGATCGTAGGCCTGGGTGAACGAATCGATCGACTTGTTGAGGATCTCCGACAGCGACACATACACCATCGCGCCGCCAGCGAAGGCCAGGCCGAATGCCAGCAGGCGCGGATTCGGGCGCGTCGAAAACAATACCAGCAGGCTGCCGAGCGCGGTGGCCAGCCCGGCCGCAAGCGTGACCGCCAGAGCGATCCAGATGTTTTCCTGGGAAATCTGCAGCATGGGCCGGCGCGGTCCTTCAGATGAAGAGCGCCCGGTGATGCCCGGGCGCGGGAGGGAAAGGAGGGAGGCGGGCGCTGGCTGGCCTCATGGGCGGGAGACGGAAATCACCCGCCGTCATGCAGGGGAGTGCAGGGCGAGGTGGCGATCAGCCGCCGCGTCGCAGGCGCTCTTCCACCGCGAAGCATTCATCCGGACGGGGCTGCGGCGGATTGAAACTCACCGGTACCTGGATGGTCGCCGGTACAGCCTCACCATTGCGGGTGGCGGCCTTGAACTGCCAGCCCAGCACGGCGCTGCGCGCCTGTTCGTCCAGTTGCGGGTTGCCGCTGCTGGAAATCTGGCTCACCTCGCTGGGCTTGCCGTCCACGCCCACCACCACCTTCAGCGTGGAGGTGCCGCCCACGCCGGTACAGGCGAGTTCGATCGGATACTGCGGCGGCGGGGTCTTCACCGCAGCCACCTCGGTGGGCGGCCGGGACGGCGTGGCGGCGGCATCGGATTGACCGGCATTGCCGCAGGCCGACAGCAGGGCGGCCGCAGCCAGGGGCAGGAAAAGCGGGCGCAGGGTCATGTCGATCACTCCGTGAGGGCGGACGCTTTGGCGGCGCAGATGAAGTCGTTCTCGCTCAGTCCACCGACATCGTGGGTGGAAAAGCGCACAACCACACGGTCGTAATGCACACCCAGGTCCGGATGGTGGTCCTCGCGGTGGGCGATGAAGGCCAGGGCATTCACGAAGGCCATGGTGTGGTGGTAGTCCTTGAAGCGGAACGTGCGCTGCAGCGCGTGGCCGTTCTCCACCAGTTCCCAGCCCGCAACGTCCGGAAGCAGTTCGGCCACGCGGGCCTGGCCCAGGGCATGTTCCTTGCCGCGGCGGGGGGTGCAATGGGCCTGAGCCAGCGGCACCAGATCGTTCATGGGATTCTCGACTCCAGAAGGCATTGACTGAACAGTGCGCGGTCAGGTGTATAAAGCAAATGATCGCGCAACGGGTACTTCGCTAGAATAGCCGCATGATCCAGATTTCCGACACTGCCCAGAATCACTTCCGCCGCCTGATCGAACGCGAGGGCATGCCCGGCATGGGCGTTCGCCTGAGCGCTGTCGATCCCGGCACGCCGCGTGCGGATGCGCGCCTGGAGTTCGCCGATCCCTCCGAACTGCTCGGCGATGAGTGGGCAGTGGACTGCGAGGGTTTCACCCTGTATGTCGACGCCACGAGCGTGGCCTGGCTGGACGGCGCGGAGATCGACATCGTCGACGGTGCGGCCGGCGGCCAGCAGCTGACCATCAAGGCGCCGCGCATCAAGGGTGAAGCGCCCGGTGACGGCGCATCGCTGGTCGAACGCGTGCACTGGGTGGTCGAGAACGAAGTCAATCCGCAGCTGGCGTCGCATGGCGGCAAGGTCGCCGTGCAGGAAGTGTCCGCCGAAGGCGTGGTGCTGCTGCGTTTCGGTGGCGGCTGCCAGGGCTGCGGCATGGCCGATGTGACCCTGAAGCAGGGCATCGAGAAGACCCTGATGGGCCGTGTGCCCGGCGTCACCGCGGTGCGCGACGCCACCGACCACGACAGTGGCCAGGCGCCTTACATGCCGCGCGGCAACGTCGCCTGACGCCCGCTGCGTGCCGTCGGTCCGCGCTGCACGGTTGATCGACCACCTGCTGGCACGCCAGCAGGATCCGCCCATCCTGGAAAAGAAGACCGGCCTGCCATACGGCTGGGCGATCTGGCTGCGTTCGCTGTCGCCGGCGCCACGCCCGCTGCACGCGCGCGAAGTGATCGCGGTGCTGCTGCCGCGTCCGCTGCCGGGGCCGCCGGGACGTTCCCCACAGTTGAGTACGTGGCAGGCGATGCGCCGGCTGGCCTGGCAGCAGTGGGGCCCGGCACCGCGCGACCAGCGCTGGATGCGCTGGTTTTCAGCGTCAGCCAGCCTGCTGCTGCACCTGTTGTTCGCTTTCCTGTTGTTGTGGGTGGCGCTGGTGCGCCCGCCGGCAACGAACAGCGGAGGGGCCGACGGCGAACGCATCCAGATCGAATTCATCGGCCAGGGAGCGCAGGAAGGCGGTGGCGATCAAGACGGTGAGGTGGCTGCGACGACCTCGGCACAGGACACCGGGGCCTCGGCTGCGGCGGCGTCCGCTGCCGGCAGCGCCCGGCCCGCACCGGCGCAGGTCGCTGCGGCTGCTGCGTCCACGCCACTGCCGTCCAGCGCGGCGGCCGAATCCTCGCCGCCTGTAGAGGTCGCCGACGCCCTGCCGCCCCCTCCCGCGCCGCCATTGCAGGCCACCGAGGTCGTCGAGCCGACCAGCGATTTCGTGGTTCCGCCGATCAGCGTTCCGCGTACGGAAGTAAGCGTTGTGCCGCGCGAAACAACGCCCACCGTGCGCGAGCGCGAAATAAGTACCGTGCAGGCCCCGGCCGTGCGTTCGCCTTCAGTGACGACGCCGCTGCAGGTGCGCAGTGCGCCGACTCCCACCATGGACGTGCGCGAGCGCGAGATCGTCATGCCCGACGAGGTCAGCGTGACTGCGCCGGCACCGGTGGCGGTCGTGCAGCGGCCGATGGACGTACCCACGCCACGCGAGCCGGTGGTGCGCGAACGCGAGGTTGCCACGGTCAGCGCGCCCGTGGTGACCGCGCCGCCGCTGCGCAGCCGCGAGCCTGCAGTGCGCCAGCGGAATGCACAGGTTCCCAGCGTGCGCGAACGCCGCGTTGCCGATGCACCGGTGCCGGCACGTGATGTTGCCGCAGAGGCGTCGAGTAGCCGTTCGCCGGCGCCTTCCTCATCCAGCGCGACAGCGACGAGCGCATCGCAGCGTCCCGGCAACCAGGCTTCGTCGACAACTGCGCAGGCCGGTGCGCGGCCTGCGCCGACGCCCGGCAACTGGGCCACGCCAGCGCGCGGCGATGACTGGGGTGCGGCCAGCCGCAACACCGAAGGTGCATCCCAGGGCATGGCAGCCAACCGTGATGCGGGGCGCGGCGACGGTGTGTTCAACGCCGATGGCAGCGTGCGCGTGCCCGGCCAGGAAGGCGCCGGAGAAAGTGCACGCGGTGCGCCTGGCGGCGACAACGATGGCTGGACGGCCGACCGCATCGCCCAGTCCGGTACCTGGCTGAAGCGGCCGCCCTATGATTACAAGCCGACGTCGTTCGACAAGTACTGGGTGCCGCACGAATCGTTGCTGGCCGAATGGGTGCGGCGTGGCGTGCAGTCCATCGAGATTCCCCTGCCGGGCACCAGTACGAAGATTTCCTGCGTCATTTCGGTGCTGCAGTTCGGCGGCGGCTGCGGATTGAACGATCCGAACATGCAGGACCAGCCCGCCGTCGCCCGCCCGCCGCCGGACATTCCGTTCAAGAAGGAACTGCAGGAAGACAACGGCAGCCGCTGAAGCAGCGGCGTCAGTCCTGCCCGGCCTGCGGGTCCTGCTGGTCTGCCAGCGACAGGAACACCCACAGCGGCACGTCCTGGTCCACCCAGAACTGGGTGACGTCATCCAGGATGCCGAGCAGGGTGTCGAAGTCCGCAGTGGCCTGCGCGCGCAGCGCGTCCACATGATCGAGGAACAGCGCATGTCCGCCCTTGGCAGGCAGCCACTGCAGGTCGCGCAGGTTGTCCGCCAGCGCGTCCCAGTTGCCGCCGAACCCCGGTGGGAAATCCAGCTGTGCCGCCAGCCGCGCGAGCAGGGTGCGCTTGTCTGCCACACCGTCCAGATCGATCCGGCACACGCGCAGACCGGCATCGCGCATCGCCGCCGCCAGTGACGCTTCGTCGCCGTCGCTGATGGCATACACGCCGGCGTTGTTGATGTCATGCAGGCCGAGGCCGAATACATCGTGGGTCATCGGGCACCTCCGGAAGGGGGAACGGTAAAGCTTCGGAAACTCTGGTAATGGTCGCTGGTGTAATACCAGGCCTGGGGCGGATCGCCGCCGGTGATGATGCGGCGCGCCCCGCGATTGCTGGCGCCGGGCGTTTCCACGGTGTACTCGCGGTAATAGCCGCGTGCGCGTAGCGGCAGTCGTTGTTCGCGGTTGCCGAAGACGCTGCCGTCCTGGCGGTGTGGAAAGGGTCCGCCGCGCTGTATGAGGGCGATGGTTGCAGCCGCTTCGGCGGGCAGGAATGCCGGCAGCGAACGGTGGTTGCGGTCATCGTCGCGGGTGGGGCGCTGCGGGGTCTGCGACCCTGCCCCCTGCGCCGGCGCGCCGGTCAGTGCGGGTGCGAACTGCGGGCTGGCGGGACGCTGAAGGTAATGGTTGCCAGCGAGCCCAAGCAGGAGAAGGACGACGGCGGCGATCAGCAGGCGGGGATTTCGCATGGGGCGACCGGAACGTAGTGACCCGGTCACTGTAGCGCGTGGCCGCTGCATGGACGATGAGGGTGAATGTCGCACCATCGTCATCTGCAGGACGAGGTTTCCTTTACACGGCCCTTGGTAATCTTCACGCCTGTCCCCATCATTCACTGCGCACCACCCGGCGCTCGCCGGGTGCCCATGTAACGAGGAGATGCACCATGGCTTACACCCTGCCCAAGCTGCCTTACGCCTACGATTCCCTGGAACCGCACATCGATGCGGCCACCATGGAAATCCATCACACCAAGCATCACCAGACGTACATCAACAACGTCAATGCGGCGCTGGAGGGTACCGAGTACGCCGATCTGCCGGTGGAAGAGCTGGTGAAGAAGCTGAAGTCGCTGCCGGAGAACCTGCAGGGTCCGGTGCGCAACAATGGCGGCGGTCATGCCAACCATTCGCTTTTCTGGACGGTGATGGCGCCCAACGCCGGCGGCAACCCGGTGGGTGATGTGGCCAAGGCCATCGATGCCGATCTGGGTGGATTCGAGAAGTTCAAGGACGCCTTCACCAAGGCCGCACTCACTCGTTTCGGCAGCGGCTGGGCGTGGCTGAGCGTGACCCCGGACAGGAAGGTCGTGGTTGAAAGCACCGGCAACCAGGACAGCCCGCTGATGGAAGGCAATACGCCGATCCTCGGCTTGGACGTCTGGGAACATGCGTACTATCTGAAGTACCAGAACCGCCGTCCGGAATACATCGGCGCATTCTTCAACGTCATCGACTGGAACGAAGTCGAACGCCGTTACCAGGAAGCCATCGCCTGATCCCCACGGAAAGGGGGACGGAGGTGGTTGATTGCAATCAACCGCCCCCGTCCCCTTTTTCGGGTGGCTGCAGGCGCAGTGTAGCCAGCACGCCCAGTGGCAGTGCGGGCAGGTCACGTTCGGCGGGCAGTTCGATACGCTGCTGGCGCAGGCCGATGAATGACTTCACCTGGAACAGTACGTCCATGCCGTGGCTCGTCGCGATGGACGCGGAAGCGCTACCGCCGTTGTGGTTTTCCGTGCGTGCGGACGGATTGCGACGCGCTGGCTGGAAGCCGGGTGTGCTGCGTACCAGCTCGCTGCTGTTGGCCGCGAAGTCCCCGGAGATCAGGCTGGGATGGCCATCCGAGGTGGCGGCGATCCACGCCATCAGATCGTTGGCCTGGTGCTGGCGGCTGCCCGCCGTGTCCGGCTGCGGCCGCAGGCGTGCCACGTACACGTTGACATCGCTGCCATCGGCAAGCGACAGCCGCATCATTCCCGCCGCGCTGTAGCGGCCAGGCGGGTGCAGCAGGGTTACTCCGTCTTCTTCCACCTTGATGCGGCTCAGCATGGCACTGCCATGGCGTTCGGGCTGGCTGGGCGGATCGGCAGTGATGAAATCGCAGCTGTAGCGCAGCTGGACGGCCAGCCAGCACGCCGGGTTGCGGCGTCCTTCCTGCATCACCTGATGCACCGAGATCACGTCCGGCCGCAGTTCGCCCAGCACCCGGGCAATGTCCTGGCGGCGCCGTTCCCATGCCGGGTCGTCGCGCTGCGGCAGCTGCAGCGTGGCCACGCTGATTTCGGCCATGTGCGTGGCGGAGGCCGGGCTGCCCAGCACGGCGCTCGCAGGCACCATCAGGCCGACACACAGCAGCAGGGAGGGGGAAGGGGCGCGCATAACGATAAGTTTACGCTTGCGCCGTGCAGGCATCGTGACATCCCCTGCCGTCGACGCTGCTGCCTGCCATGGTCCGGGGCTGGTTGTCACGCAGCCATGCAGCGTGCGCAGCCCCCGGTCATTCCGGTACCCTTGGCGCTTTCGTGTCGCAGGAAAGCCTTACAGGATGAGCCACAACGCAGCCGCCCACGCCGGCCAGGGACGTATGCCGCGCCAGATTCCGTACATCATCGGCAATGAGGCCTGCGAACGGTTCAGTTTCTACGGGATGCGCAACATCCTGGTGCAGTTCCTGATCACCTCGCTGCTGCTGCAGGAGATCACCGCCGAAGGCCGGGCCGGCGAGGCGAAGGACATCATGCACAGCTTCATGATCGGCGTGTACTTCTTCCCGCTGCTCGGCGGCTGGCTGGCCGACCGCTTCTTCGGCAAGTACCACACCATCCTGTGGTTCAGCCTGATCTACTGCGCCGGGCACCTGTGCCTGGCGTTGTTCGAAAACAGCCGGCAGGGCTTCTTCCTTGGCCTGGGGCTGATTGCGCTGGGCGCGGGTGGCATCAAGCCGCTGGTGGCCTCGTTCATGGGCGACCAGTTCGACCAGAGCAACAAGCACCTTGCCCGGCTGGTGTTCGACGCCTTTTACTGGATCATCAATTTCGGCTCGCTGTTCGCTTCGCTGCTGATCCCGCTGGTGCTGAAGAACTGGGGCCCGCAGTGGGCATTCGGCATCCCCGGCATCCTCATGTTCATCGCCACGTTCGTGTTCTGGATGGGCCGTCGGCGCTATGTGCTGACGCCGCTGCCGCCCAAGGATCCGCATTCGTTCGCCAACGTGGCGCGCACCGCGCTGACCCAGCGCGTGGAGGGGCGTGGCCGCCCGGGGCTGGCGCTGGCAATTGCCGGCATGGTGCTGGCGGTGGCGTCGTTCGGTCTGGTGGGTTCGCTGGGCATCGTCATCTGCCTGTGCCTGGCACTGGTGGCCATCCTGGTCGGCATCGGCGGCGGCACCTGGCTGCAGCTGGATCGCGCCCGCGCCGTGCATCCGGCCGAAGCGGTGGAGGGCGTGCGCGCGGTGCTGCGCGTGCTGGTGATCTTCGCCTTGACCACGCCGTTCTTCTCGCTTTTCGACCAGAAGGCGTCCACGTGGGTGCTGCAGGGACAGCAGATGGCCATGCCGGAATGGTTCACCGCCTCGCAGATGCAGGCGCTGAATCCGCTGCTGGTGATGCTGCTGATTCCGTTCAACAACCTTGTGCTGTATCCGATGCTGCGGCGGTTCGGCTACGAGCCCACGGCACTGCGGCGCATGACCGCCGGTATCGCCTTCAGCGGCCTGGCCTGGATCGTGGTCGGTGGCATCCAGGTGCTGATGGACGGCGGCAATGTGCTGTCGATCTTCTGGCAGATGCTGCCGTATGCGCTGCTGACCTTCGGTGAAGTGCTGGTCTCGGCCACCGGCCTGGAGTTCGCTTACAGCCAGGCGCCGCAGGCGATGAAGGGCGTGGTGATGAGCTTCTGGAACCTGACCACCACCATCGGCAACCTGTGGGTGCTGTTGTCCAACGCCGCGGTGCGCAATGATGTGGTGACCGACCGCATCGCCACCACCGGCCTGAGCGAAGCTGCCTTCCTGATGTTCTTCTTCGCAGGATTCGCCTTCGTGGCCGCCCTGGCCTTCGGCTGGTATGCGCGCCGCTACCGCATGGTCGACAACTACCGCACCGCCTGAGCCTGACATGACCCCCGTCAACCTGCTGCTGATCGCCGTCACCGCCGTCCTGTCCTGGATGGCGTTCAACAACCGCGCGCTGGCCGACCGCCTGATCCTGTGGCCACCGGCCGTGGACCGCAACCGCCAGTACGATCGCCTGCTGACCTACGGTTTCATCCATGCCGACTGGCCGCACCTGATCTTCAACATGATCACGCTGTTTTTCTTCGGCGGCTATATCGAACGGGTGATGCTGCAGTTGTCCGGCAGCTACCTCACCTATCCGGCGTTCTATCTCGGTGCGCTGCTGGTTTCCATCCTGCCCAGCTACATAAAGAACCAGAAGAATCCCAATTACCTGAGCCTGGGGGCTTCGGGCGCGGTGTCGGCGGTGCTGTTCGCCTTCATCCTGCTCAGCCCGTGGACCATCATCCTGGTGTTCTTCATCCCGGCGCCGGCGATCATCTACGCGGTGTTCTATGTCGGCTACAGCATCTGGATGGACAAGCGCGGCGGCGACCGCATCAACCACAGCGCGCACCTGGCCGGCGCCGCGTTCGGCGTGCTGTTCATGCTGGCAATGCAGCCGAGCATCTTCGGGCATTTCCTGACCGAGCTGTCCAACCCGCGCTTCGGTTTCGGCGGCTAGCCGACAGCGCTGCGGCGACCCCGGCAGCGCGGGCCGATCACCTGTCCCCGGCCGCCTGCAGATGCCTGGCGGCCCCGGACAGGAGCCAGGAGCGCGGCTTCACGCCATCGTGGCGCCTGCCTGCGCACGATAGCGAGGCCGTCCAAGGAGAGCGTTCCATGGCGTCGGTTACCCCTCCCGGATTGGCCTACGAGGTTTCCCATGACCTTGCTGGCCATCGTTTCACCGCGCGTGTGCAAGGCCACCTGGCGCTGCTGGAATACCAGCTCAAGCGCAGGCGGATGACCATCACGCATACTGAAGTCCCCGAGGCGATCGGGGGGCGGGGAATTGCCGGCGAGCTCACCCGGGTGGCCTTGCGCTGGGCCCGTGAGAACCAGTTCCGCGTGGTGCCGGCCTGCGCGTACGCCGAGTCGTTCTTCGACCGGCATGAGGAATTCCATGACCTGTTGGTGGAATGAGCTGCCACGGGCGTTGCAGAGGAAGAGGATGAAGGTGTCTGGGACGATGTCGGGTGAGCAGGGGACTTCAATGAAGGGTGGCATGGGCAGTCAACGAGCGCTGGGTGGCTCTGTACTTCTGCTGGCGTTGGCCGGTGCACTGCTGTCCGCGTGCAACCGGCACGATGGCAACGAGGCAACAGCGCCTCGCGCGCCGGTAGCGGCGGACGCAGCGGCCTCGGGCGCGCAGGACGCGCCGGCGGAAGGACCGGTGCAGCTGACCGATGTCATCGAGAACACGCCGCAGGCGATTGTCGGCATCAGCTATGCACCCGGCCTGGACCGCTATCCCGGCCTGGCCAAGGCCTTGCAGGATTACAGCAACGCGGCGCGCGGTGAACTGCAGCAGGCCTTGGATGGGCTGGGCAACGACAAGCCGACGATGCCGTACGAGCTGTCGCTGGCCTTTGAAAAACGCCTGGAAACGCCAACGCTGGTGGCGGTGAGCGCGGAGGGCAGCCGCTATACCGGCGGCGCGCACGGCGAGCCATTGGTGGCGCGCTTCGTATGGCTGCCGCAGCAGGAGCAGATGCTCACTGCGGCCGAGCTGGTGCCCGGCGACGCTGGCTGGAAGGCAATCGGCCAGTACATCGCCGACCAGCTGCGCGAACGCGTGGCGACCCGGTTGAGCAGCGAAGACCTGGCGCCGGGAGAACTGCAGGAGTCGCTGCGCAGCGCCTCGCGCATGATCGCCGAGGGAACATCGGCCAAGGTGGAAAATTTCGGGCAGTTCGAACCGTTGACTGGCGCAGGTGGGCGGATTGACGCACTGCGTTTCGTGTTTCCTCCCTACCAGGTGGGGCCCTATTCGGATGGCACCCAGACGGTGGACGTTCCTGCGTCCGTACTGGTGCCGCATGTCGCGCCGGCCTATTCGGCGCTGTTCGCACAGGGCTGACGGAGGGACCCGCGGTGGAGGCTGCGCTGCAGGCACGGGTGACCGGGTTGCTGCAGGAGGCCGGTATCGCGGTCGGTGGCCCGCAGCCGCAGGACATCCAGGTCCATGATCCGCGCTTCTACGCGCGGGTGATGGCGGAAGGCTCGCTGGGACTGGGCGAGAGCTATATGGATGGCTGGTGGGACGCGCACGAACTGGACGCGTTCGTGCTGTGCCTGATGCAGGCGCACCTGGACGAACGGGTGCACGGCTGGCGCGAGCTGGCCGATGGTGTGCGGGCGCGGTTGCTGAACCTGCAGACGGGACAGCGCAGCTTCGAGGTCGGACGCCGCCATTACGACCTTGGCAACGATCTCTACCAGGCGATGCTTGGCAAGCGACTGGTCTACAGCTGCGGTTACTGGCGCCAGGCGCAGGACCTGGATGCGGCCCAGGAAGCGAAGCTGGACCTGGTCTGCCGCAAGCTGGGGCTGCAGCCGGGTCAGCGCGTGCTGGATATCGGCTGCGGCTGGGGCGAGGCGCTGAAGTTCGCCGCCGAGCGTTATGGTGTCACCGGCGTGGGCGTGACCATCTCCGCCGAGCAGGCGGCCTTCGCCCGCGAACGCTGCGCCGGCCTGCCGGTGGCGATACGCATGCAGGATTATCGCGAGGTCGACGAGCGCTTCGACGCGGTGTTCTCCATCGGCATGTTCGAACACGTCGGCGACAAGAACTACCGCAGCTTCTTCGAGGTGGCGCGCCGCTGCCTGGCGCCGCAGGGGCTGCTGCTGCTGCACAGCATCGGCAGCAACGTCTCGCGGCACCGCACCGACCCGTGGATAGCCCGCTACATCTTTCCCAACTCGATGCTGCCGTCTGCCGCGCAGGTGGCCCGCGCGTTCGAAGGACTGTTCGTGCTGGAGGACTGGCACAACTTCGGTACCGATTACGACCGCACGCTGCAGGCCTGGCGGGCGAACGTGGAGGCGGCCTGGCCGCGGCTTGATGCACGACGGTACGACGAACGCTTCAGGCGCATGTGGCGGTTCTACCTGGCCGGTTCGATGGCGGCGTTCCGCTGCCGGCATGCGCAGCTCTGGCAGCTGGTGCTGTCGCCGGAGGGCGTGGCTGGCGGGTATGTCGCGCCTCGCTGACATATTTCCACCCTCATTGGTGCTGCGCGCGACACCATGTGGCGCGGCTCCCTGTCGCGATGAGGCCACCTCCAGCGTTCAATATGGTGAACCAGTCACCCTTTCCCGAGCGCAGAACCATGCATCACCGTAGCTTCCGCAGGCATATCATCGGCTTGGCGTTGTCCCTCTTCGGCACCACTGGTGCTCTGGCGCAGGATGCCTGCTTTCCGCAGGACCCGTGGGGGGGTGAAATACCCTGCATGCAGTCCGGTTATGCCGGCTGTTACCGGTACCAGCTGGACAGGATTCCAGCAAACGTTGGCTACATTGAATCCGAACGCATGTTCGGCTACGGCGACAAGGTGGCCGGCGTGCTGGCCGATGCGGTCGGTGCCAGTGGCCAGGTCATGCTGGGCGGGGGCAATGACGGCTCGCCGGTGACGCTATACGCGCGGGTGGGCTCTGCCCCCACGCCCGATCAGTTCGATTGCCGTGCCGAACTCGCCGTCGGTCAGCTGTGCACTCTGCCGCGGGGTGCGGACATTCATTATCTTATCCAGGCGGGCGGTACGCCTACCCGCGTCTCCTTCTACGCGTTTCCGATGTAACGATCCGGAAGCCTCGCCCACGAAAAAGCCGCCCGGTTTCCCGGGCGGCTGATGGGTATCGCGAGAACGCCTGTCGTCAGTTGCCGGCGCCGGTCAGCCCGCGCTTTTCCAGCAACGGCTCGATCTGCGGTTCATGGCGGGCAAAATCACGGAACAGCTGCATCGCATCGACGCTGCCGCCGCGTGAAAGCAGGGTCTTGCGGAAGTGGTCACCGTTCCTGCGGCTCAGGCCGCCGTTGTCCTTGAACCACTTCTGGGTGTTGGCGTCGAGCACTTCCGACCAGATGTAGGCGTAGTAACCGGCCGAATAGCCGCCCATGATGTGGCTGAAGTACGGGGTGCGGTAACGCGGCGGAACCGGCGCGTAGTAGATGCCGTCCTTCTCCAGCGCGGCGCGCTCGAAGGCCATCACGTCCTTGGCGGCGGGTACCTGGTCCGGGCCGATCTGGTGCCAGCGCTGGTCCAGCATCGCCGCGCCCAGGTATTCGGTGGTCGCAAAGCCCTGGTTGAACCTGGCGGCGGCCACCACCTTGTCCAGCAGCGCCTGCGGCATCACCGAACCGTTCTGGTAGTGCTTGGCGTAGTTCTTCAGGATGACCGGATTGTCGGCGCACATTTCGTTGACCTGCGACGGGAACTCGACGAAATCGCGCGGCACCGAGGTGCCGGAGAAGTACGGATACTTCACGTTGGAGAACATGCCGTGCAGGGCATGGCCGAACTCGTGGAAGGTGGTGGTCACTTCATCCCAGGTCAGCAGGGTCGGCTGGCCGGCCGGCGGCTTGGGGATGTTGAGGTGGTTGGCGACCACCGGCTTGAAGCCGGTCAGCTTGGACTGCGAGACGTAGGAGTTCATCCACGCGCCACCGCGCTTGGACGCACGCGCATACGGGTCGAAGATGAATATCGCCAGCTGGCTGCCGTCGGCATCG
>JAAIGF010017017.1_pt1 | contig 14969 bp, 13 predicted proteins | sample 6487441 | NCBI WGS metagenome assembly JAAIGF01 (sample SAMN13974129, study PRJNA590717) | phyllosphere metagenome | biome: pepper field; feature: multiple bacterial spot infested pepper fields; material: pepper leaves; isolation source: leaves from pepper fields | host: Capsicum annuum ... | reverse complement strand
GGGCGGTTCAGGGAGAATCCGGCGTGGGGACCAAGCTACAAAGCGGTCGCAAGACCCAGAGCCGAACGGTCGCCCACGCCGGGCTCTCGGCACCTAAGATGCCAGATCGGCAAGAGATAAGAGCCGACCCCACGGTCGGCTCGCCGCGCCGCGCGCGGCGCGTGGGCCCACGCAGCCGTGGCGTTGGCAGGTGACGATCGTTGGTCGTCACGCGCCAGCGGCGCAGCCGTACCGGCGCCTCATCCCGTTCCGGCCGGGAGCTGCCGGGCAGAGCCCGGCACTACCTGGCCCGGCGGCCGGGGCCTTGGCAGGTGACGACCGTGGGTCGTCACGCCCCAGCGGCGCGGCCGGGCCGCTGGGGCTGCACGTCAGATGCACGGGTACCCGCGTGACGACCCACGGTCGTCACCTACCGGTTCAGGATGATCCGGTCTGTCGCCATTGCCCCAGGTGGTAGAATCGCGTCTTTCCTCTTTGCGCTTCATCGTGCCATGCACCTCTCCCTGCTCAAGACCAAGATCCACCGCGCCACCGTCACCCATTCGGAACTGAACTACGAAGGTTCCATCGCGATCGACGACAATCTGCTGGCCGCTACCGGCATCCGTGAGTTCGAACAGGTCCATATCTGGGACGTGACCAACGGTGCGCGCTTCTCCACCTATGCCATCCGTGCCGAAGCCGGCAGCGGCGTGGTCTCGCTCAACGGCGGTGCCGCGCGTCATGTGCAGGTGGGTGACATCATCATCATCGCTGCGTTCGCTACCATGAGCGAGCAGGAAGCGGACAGCTTCAAGCCGAAGCTTGTTTACGTGGACGGCAGCAACCAGATCACCCACACCAACGATACGATCCCGACACAGGCCGCATGACAACCAACAACGGATTCGACACGCTGCACTCCCACGCCCGGCGCCTGCAGGGCGCAAGCATTCCAGGCCTGCTCGCCGCCGAACCTGGCCGCGTGAAGGAGCTGGCGCTGCGGGTCGGTCCGTTGTACGTCAACTTTGCGCGCCAGACCTACGACGCGGCAGCGCTGCAGGCGCTGCTGTCGTTGGCCGCCGAGCGTAATGTCGGCGGCGCGATTGCGCGTCTGCTGCAGGGCGAGCAGGTCAACCTCACTGAAGGCCGCGCCGCGCTGCATACCGCCCTGCGTGGCGATGTCGTGGACGCACCGGTGGCGGCCGAGGCCTACGCCACCGCGCGTCAGGTGCGCCAGCGGATGGGCGAACTCGTCCGCGCGCTGGAAAGCAGCGGCGTGACCGACGTGGTGAGCGTCGGCATCGGCGGTTCGGACCTGGGCCCGCGGCTGGTGGCCGATGCGCTGCGTCCGGCGCAGGGTGGACGCCTGCGCGTGCATTTCGTATCCAACGTCGACGGCGCTGCGATGCAGCGGACGCTGGCCGGGCTGGACCCGGCGCGTACCGCCGGTGTGCTGATTTCCAAGACTTTTGGTACGCAGGAAACCCTGCTCAATGGCCAGATCCTGCACGACTGGCTGGGGGGCAGCGAGCGCCTGTATGCGGTCAGCGCCAACCCCGAGCGCGCGGCCAAGGCATTCGCTATCGACGCCGCGCGGGTGCTGCCGATGTGGGACTGGGTCGGTGGTCGCTATTCGCTGTGGTCGGCGGTCGGCTTCCCGATCGCGCTGGCCATCGGCTTCGAGCGCTTCGAGCAGCTGCTGGAGGGCGCCGCGCTGATGGACGCGCACGCGCTGGACGCACCGCTGGAGCGCAACCTGCCGGTGCTGCATGCGCTCACCGACATCTGGAACCGCAACGTGCTGGGCCATGCCACGCACGCGGTGATGACCTACGACCAGCGCCTGGCGCTGCTGCCTGCCTATCTGCAGCAGCTGGTGATGGAGAGCCTGGGCAAGCGCGTCCAGCGCGACGGCGCACCGGTGGCTGGCGATACCGTGCCGGTCTGGTGGGGCGGTGCCGGCACCGATGTGCAGCACAGCTTCTTCCAGGCGCTGCATCAGGGCACCAGCATCGTGCCGGCCGACTTCATCGGCTGCGTGCGCCATGACGACCCCTACGCGATCAACCACCAGGCGCTGCTGGCCAACCTGCTGGCGCAGACCGAGGCCTTGGCCAATGGCCAAGGCAGCGACGATCCGCACCGCGCGTATCCTGGTGGCCGCCCGAGCACGCTGATCCTGCTCGACGCGCTGACGCCGCAGGCGTTGGGTGCCCTGATCGCCATGTACGAGCATGCGGTGTATGTGCAGTCGGTGATCTGGAACATCAACGCGTTCGACCAGTTCGGCGTGGAGCTCGGCAAGCAGCTGGCCAATGGGCTGTTGCCCGCTCTGCAGGGTGAGGCGGTCGAGATTGCCGACCCGCTCACCGCCGAGATCCTCGCCCAGCTCAAGCGCTGACGCTTCACCGGGGCGGAAATGCGTGACGACCAACGGTCGTCACCTACCCCGCGGCTGTGGCCTCGATAGGTGACGACCGTTGGTCGTCACGCTCCAGCGGCGGCGGGGAGGTTACCCGCGGCTGGGGTCGCGCTCGGGGCTGGGGCGCTTGGCCAGCTTGCGCTGCAGCGAGCGCCGGTGCATGCCCAGCAGGCGCGCGGCGGCCGAGACATTGCCGCCGGTCTCATGCATGGCCTGCTGGATGTGTTCCCACTGCAGCCGGCTGATCGGGGTCATCGCATCGGGCACGTCCAGCTCGCCGTCATCGGCCGGGCCGTCGTCCTCTTCGCCCAGCGCGCGCAGGATCATCGGCACCGTGGCCGGCTTGGGCAGGTAGTCATCGGCGCCCAGCTTGATCGCTTCCACTGCGGTGGCAATGCTCGCATAGCCGGTCACCAGCAGGATCCGCATGTCCTCGCGCAAGGCCCGCAATGGCTGGATCAGTGCCAGCCCCGACTCGCTGCCCAGCTTCAGATCGATCAGCGCAAACGCCGGCGGTTGCTGCCGCGCCAGCAGCAGCGCGCTGGCGATGTCCTGCGCGGTACGCGTTTGCAGACCCTTGCGGGCCAGGCTGCGCTGCAGCGTGCGCAGGTAGAGGTCGTCGTCGTCGACCAGCAGGCCATCGCCGGTCAGCTGCGGGTGGGAGGGCAGGGCGGTGTTCATGGTGTTTCCTCGTGAGGCGCCAGCGGCACGCGGAAGCCAACGCGGCTGCCGGTGCCGACAGCCGGACGCATCCACATCTGGCCGTGCAGGCGCTCGATGGTGGCATGGGACAAGGCCAGGCCGACGCCCATGCCTTGGCTCTTGCTCGAGCTGAAAAGCGTGCCGGGCAGCACGGCCTGGCGCGCATTGAAACCGTGGCCGAAATCGCGGACCTCGCCGACCAGATCCTCCCCATCGACGCGCAGGTCGAGTTCCACTTCCGCATGGCCGGCCTTTTCACCGGCATCGGCTGCATTGTTCAGCAGCACCATCAGCAGATGGCCGACGCCGGCGTCCAGCGGCAGGGTCAGCGGCGCGTCGTCGTTGCGCCGCAGGCGGATCGTCGGCCGTACCAGCCGCCACTGCTCCAGCACCTGCAGCGCGGTCGCCGGGCCACGACCGGGGCGGTCCGGCGCCGCCGGGGCCGCCAGTGCCAGTACGCGCTCGCGGCACTGCACCAGCAGCTCGCGCAGGGTCTCCAGGTCCTCGCGCACCTCCGGGTTGGCTTCCTGCTCGGCGATGTCGTCGGCCAGCAGGGTCATCGTTGCCAGCGGCGTATTGAGTTCGTGGGCCACCGACGCGGCGTGCGTGGCCAGCGCAACGATGCCCTCGTTGCGGGCAAAGCGTTCGCGCAGCAACGACAGCTCGTGCTCGCGGCGGCGCAGCGCCATCGCCAGGCGGGTGGAGAAGGCGAGCACGACGGTCGCCGAGATCAGGAAGTTGGCCACCACGCCCCAGCGCTGCAGTTCCACCGGCGAGAAGTAACCACCGTCCGGCAGCGGCAGGCCGAAGATGGCGCTGACGCTGTAGCCGAGCAGGCAGGTTGCGGCCACAGCCAGCGTCCAGCGCGCGGGCAGGGCGAGGGCCGCCAGCGCGATGAGGATCACAAACAGCGAGCCGAACGGATTGCTGATGCCACCGCTGCAGCCCACCATCCAGGTCAGCACCGCCACGTCCACCAGGATGTGGCCGAAGGCGGTGACCGGCGCGGTGTCGGTCTCCCGGTCGCTGCGGTGCTCGCGCCATTGCACGTAGACATTGAACGCTGCCAGTACCGCCACCCCCGCCCACAACGGTCCTTGCCGCAGTGGCAGGCCCAGCACCCACGTTGCCACCAGGATGGTCGCCGCCTGGCCGGCCACCGCCAGCCAGCGCAGGCTGCACAGGGTTCGCAGGAAGGGGGCGTCGGTACCGGTCATGGCGCACATCGTATGCGCAAGCTGATGAAGCTGCCTGCGACAATCGGCCGCATCGGGGCGTCGGCAGTCACCCGTCCGCCGGGCCGCAGCGGTAGAATGGGCGGATGCACGACGCCGTCTCCCGCCCGACCCCTCCTGCCGAGCCTGCTGCCTGGCCCCGTCGCTTGACCCAGCCTGTCCGCATTGGCGGGGTGGTCGTGGGCGGGGGCAAGCCGGTGGTGGTGCAGTCGATGACCAATACCGATACCGCTGACGTGGCGTCCAGCGTCAAGCAGGTCGCTGAACTCTGGCGTGCCGGCTCGGAAATGGTCCGCCTGACGGTCAACAACGCCGAGTCGGCAGCGGCGATCCCGCGCATCGTCGACAAGCTGGCGATGATGGGTATCGAGGTGCCGCTGATCGGCGACTTCCATTACAACGGTCACCAGTTGCTGGCCGCCGAGCCGGCCTGTGCCGAAGCGCTGGCCAAATACCGGATCAACCCGGGCAATGTGGGCTTCGGCAAGAAGAAGGACACCCAGTTCGCCCAGCTGATCGAGTTCGCGATCCGGTACGACAAGCCGGTGCGCATCGGTGCCAACTGGGGCTCGCTGGACCAGGCACTGGCTGCCCGCCTGATGGACGAGAACAGCCAGCGTGCCAAGCCGTGGGATGCCGGGCGTGTGCTGCGCGAAGCGCTGATCCGCTCGGCGCTGGACTCGGCCGAGCAGGCGGTGGAGCTGGGCCTTGCCCGCGAGCGCATCGTGCTGTCGGCCAAGGTCAGCGGCGTGCAGGAACTGATCGCGGTCTACCGTGATCTGGCCAACCGCTCCGACTTCGCCCTGCACCTGGGGCTGACCGAGGCCGGCATCGGCAGCAAGGGCATCGTTGCATCGGCCGCCGCGCTCGGTGTGCTGCTGCAGGAAGGCATCGGCGATACCATCCGCATTTCGCTGACCCCCGAGCCAGGGCAGTCGCGGACGCAGGAAGTCATCGTCGCCCAGGAACTGCTGCAGACCACCGGCCAACGCGCGTTCACCCCACTGGTCACCGCGTGCCCAGGCTGCGGTCGCACCACCTCCGAGTTCTTCCAGGAGCTGGCCAAGGTCGTGCAGACCCACGTGCGCGAGAAGATGCCCCTGTGGAAGATCGAACACCCCGGCGCGGAGAACATGACGCTGGCGGTGATGGGCTGCGTGGTCAATGGGCCGGGCGAGTCGCGCCACGCCAATATCGGCATTTCGCTGCCGGGTACCGGTGAGGCGCCCTCGGCGCCGGTGTTCGTCGACGGCGAAAAGAAGATCACCCTGCGCGGGGAAAACATCGCCCAGGAATTCGTCGCGCTGATCGACGACTATGTCGAGCGCACCTATGTCCGAAGCGCCGGATAAGCCCGAGGTCATGGCCGTCGGCGCCGAAGCGGCGCCGGTGGTGAGGCACTGGATGGCGCGCAATGCGTGGCGTTTCGTGCTGCTGTTTGCCGGGGTGCTGCTGCCGCTGGCCGGTTTCGTCAGCCTGGCCGAGGAAGTCCACGAATTCGAGGCCTTCAACTTCGACGCACCGCTGCTGTGGCGCCTGCACGGGTGGCATGACCCGGCACTGGACTACTGGGTGGTGCTGATCACCCGGCTGGGCTACGAGTGGTTCCTGATTCCGGCCGATGTGCTCATTGTCGCCGGGCTGCTGTTCTGGCGGCGCTGGCGCGAAGCGACGTTTGCAGCACTGTCGTTGGCCGGTTCGGCGGTCCTGAACCTGGGCAGCAAGCAGTTTTTTCAGCGTGATCGACCGAGCCTATGGGAATCCATCGCGCCGGAGAGCACCTACAGCTTCCCCAGCGGGCACGCGATGGGCTCGATGACCTTCGCCTGGGTGGTCGTGCTGTTGGCCTGGAATACCCGCTGGCGCTGGCCCGCAGTGGTGCTGGCCCCGTTGTTCACCCTGCTGGTGGGCGGCTCGCGCGTCTATCTGGGCGTGCATTATCCGTCCGACATCCTGGCCGGGTGGCTGGCGGCGACAGTGTGGGTGGTCGGCTGCTTCCTGCTGCTGTTCCGACGGCGCACCCCTTGGCGCGCAAGGCCTGTGGCGGCTTTGCCGCGCTGAGGCTGTCGCCTCCGGCAGCGCCGTGGCAGCGATAGGGTATATTTATCAATCAGACAGGTTCGGTGGGATGGGGTGTGTGGCCATGGGGATGGAGTGTGATCTGCACCGCACATCGGCTCGCAGTGGCGTCAGTCGCGCTTGTAGGGGCCGGGCAAGGCGCCTAGCGTGGCACTCACAAGCGGCGGTGGAAGGGGTAAGTGCATGACGATTCGTGTCTATCTGGTCGACGACCATGCCCTCGTCCGTACCGGGATGAAGATGATCCTGTGCGGGGAGACCGATATCGATGTAGTCGGTGAAGCCGAGACCGGCGAGGAAGCGCTGCGTGAGATCCGCCAGCTGCAGCCCGACGTGGTGCTGTGTGACCTGCACCTGCCCGGTGTCAGCGGACTCGAGGTGACCGAACGGATCGTGCGCGGGCAGCAGGACGTGCGCGTGGTGATCGTGTCGGTACTTGAGGATGGGCCGATGCCCAAGCGGCTGCTCGAGGCCGGCGCGGCCGGTTACATCGGCAAGGGCTGCAATGCGCAGGAGCTGTTGCGTGCGGTACGTGATGCCGCGTTGGGACGGCGCTATCTGGGCAGCAGCATCGCGCAGAATCTGGCGTTGTCCACGGTCGAGGGCAGCGCATCGCCGTTCGACGCGCTGTCGCCGCGCGAACTGGAAGTGGCCCTGCTGCTTACCCAGGGCCTGCGACAGGAAGACATCGCGCGGCGCCTGAGCCTGAGCGCCAAGACCATCAACACGCACAAGGCGCGCCTGTTCGAGAAGATGGGTATCCACGACAACATCGCGCTGGCGCGCATGGCCAGCCAGTACGGGCTGGTCGACCCAGCGCGCCCGATGTAAACCCGGAAGGGCGGCTCCACGGTAGAGCCGACCCTACGGTCGGCTCACCGCGCGCACGCGCGGCCAGGCTCGCGCGAACAGCCCAGGAGCGGTTCAGGCCGTACGCACGCGCGCAACAATGCGGGCCGCCTGCGCGGCGCTGTCGCGGACCTTGTCCCATGCGCCATCGGCGATCCAGTTGGCCGGCACCATCCACGAGCCGCCGATGCAGACCACGTTCTTCTGCTCCAGGTACTGCGCGGCGCTGTCTTCGGTAATGCCGCCGGTCGGACACAGCTGCAGGTCGGCCATCGGCCCGGCCAGGCCCTTGATCATCGCCAGCCCGCCCACCGCCGTGGCCGGGAACAGCTTGCAGACGCGGAAGCCGCGGGCGTACAGCGACAGCAGCTCGGTCGGCGTGGCCGCACCGGGCACGACCGGCAGCGGCGCCTTGGCCAGCGCATCGGCCAAGGGCGCCGGGGTACCCGGCGTGACCAGGAAGTCGGCACCGGCGTCGATGGCCTGCTGCATCTGCTGCACGCTCAGCACGGTGCCGGCGCCGACCACCACACCGGGCAGCTCGCGCTTGAGCATGGCCAGGGCCTCAAGCGCCACCGGCGTGCGCAGGGTGAGCTCGATGGCCGGCAGGCCGCCCTCGAGCAGGGCCGCGCTGACCGCGCGGGCCTGCTCCAGCGTGTGGACGGTGAGCACCGGCAGGATGCCGGCTGCGCGCAGCAGGTCGGCCGCGCGCTGTTGGTGCTGTTCAATGCTCATGCTGCATTCCTTTCATCATGCGTGGGGCTGCCCTGGACGCTCACGCGTCCTTGGCTTCGTGCGGCGCCAGCGCCGCGTCCGGGTCGCGTCCCAGATCGTATTCGGCGTCGTAGTTCCAGGCGCTGCCGTCGGCGGCAGCCGGGCCGCAGGAGATCGAGATGGCACCCTGGTCGGCCGGGCCCACGACCTGGCGGTTCACCGCGAACAGGTTGCGGCCCAGATCGTGCGCGACCGGTGCGGTGTTCGGCGCCAGGTCGCGCGCGGCCCATTCGGCCGCGTCCACCAGAACCTCCAGCGTGCCGGCTTCACCGTCCAGACGGATCATGTCGCCCTCGCGCACCTTGGCCAGCGGACCGCCACGCGCTGCTTCCGGGGTGACATGGATGGCCGCCGGGATCTTGCCCGACGCGCCGGACAAGCGCCCGTCGGTAACCAGCGCCACGCGACGGCCCTGGTTCTGCAGCAGGCCCAGCAGCGGTGCCAGTGAATGCAGTTCGGGCATGCCGTTGGCGCGCGGGCCCTGGTAGCGGACCACCGCCACGAAATCCTGCGGCAGCACACCCGCGGCATGCAGCTTGTTGAGCACCTGCGGGGCGTCGACCACCACCGCCGGCGCTTCGATCTGCCGGTACTGCGGTTTCACCGCCGAGAGCTTGATCAGCGAACGGCCGAGGTTGCCGCGCAGCAGGCGCAGACCGCCCTGGGCCTCGAACGGCTCGGCCACCGGGCGCACAACCTCGGTGTCGGCGCTGGTTTCGATGCCGGGCAGGTAGGTCAGCGCGCCGTCACGCAGCTGCGGCTCGCGGGCGTAGTCGGCCATGCCGCCACGGGCGACGGTGACCAGATCGCCGTGCATCAGCCCGGCTTTGATCAGCTCGCCGAACACGAAGGCCGGGCCGCCCGCAGCGGCAAACCGGTTCACGTCGGCCTCGCCGTTGGGGTAGACCCGGGCCAGCAGCGGAATCAACTGCGACAGCTCGTCCATGTCGTCCCAGGTCAGGATGACACCGGCTGCACGTGCCACCGCGATCCAGTGGATGGTGTGGTTGGTCGAGCCGCCGGTGGCCATCAATGCAACCACCGCATTGATGATGGCGCGCTCGTCGATCAGCCGACCCAGCGGACGGAAGTCGTCGCCCAGTGCGGTGATGTCCAGCGCCCGTTCGGTGGCCTCGCGGGTCAGTGCGTCGCGCAGCGGCGTACCCGGGTTGACGAACGAGGCGCCCGGCAGCTGCACGCCCATTGCCTCCAGCAGCACCTGGTTGGAATTGGCCGTGCCGTAGAAGGTGCAGGTGCCGGCACTGTGATACGAGGCCGCCTCCACTTCCAGCAGTTCTTCGCGGGTAGCCTGGCCGGCAGCGTAGCGCTCGCGCACCTCAGCCTTCTGTTTGTTGGGAATGCCCGGGGTCATCGGACCGGCCGGCACGAACACCGCCGGCAGGTGGCCGAAGGCCAGCGCGCCGATCAGCAGGCCGGGCACGATCTTGTCGCACACACCCAGATACACGGTGGTGTCGAACATGTCATGGCTCAGCCCGATGGCGGTGGCCTGGGCGATGACATCGCGCGAGAACAGCGACAGTTCCATGCCGCCGCGGCCCTGGGTGACGCCGTCGCACATGGCCGGCACGCCGCCGGCAACCTGCGCGGTGGCGCCGAGGTCGCGGGCGATCTGGCGGATCTGCTCCGGATAGGTCTCAAACGGCTGGTGCGCCGAGAGCATGTCGTTGTACGAGGTGATGATGCCCAGGTTCGGCGTCACCCCACCGCGCAGGCGGCTCTTGTCGGTGCCGCCGCAGGCGGCGAAACCATGGGCGAGGTTGCCGCAGCTCAGGCGGCTGCGGAACGGGCCATCGCGCATCGCATCGTCCAGCGCGGCCAGATAGGCGGCGCGCGAAGCGGCGCTGCGGCGCACGATGCGTTCGGTGATGGCGTGCAGGCGGGGGTGCAGACTCATGGGCTACCAGTATTCCGAGGTGGCGGGAGAGACGCGCTCAAGCGCACCAGTGCACGCGCAGGCGCGCACCGGGCAGGTTGATGGCGTTGAGGATCGGGTACTGCTGCGGGTCGTTGTTGTCCAGTGCGTGGCGTAGCACTTCCAGCTTCTGCGCACCGCGCAGCAGCAGCAGGCGATGGCGGCTCAGCGCCAGACCGCGCGGGGTGAGGGTGATGCGCAGCGGCCACTGGTTGGCGCCCGGGCAGCCGGTGGCGTCCAGTGCGGCGTAGGGCAGAGTGCTTTCCACCACCCTTGGCAGGTCGCGCGAACCGGGGAACAGCGATGCGGTATGCCCATCATTGCCCATGCCCAGCACCACCAGACTCGGCGGCTGGCTGTGGTTGGCCTGCAGGTTGGCCGCGTACACGCACTCGGCCAGCGGCTTGCCGATGCGCACCAGCGGATCGAAATGCACGCCCTCGGTGCGCTTGAGCAGGTGTTCGTTGACCAGCCAGGCGTTGCTGTCACGGTCCTGTGGCGAGAGCCAGCGCTCGTCGGCCAGGCTCACCTCGACCCGGTCCCAGGCCAGGTCCAGCTCGGCCAGCGCCTGGTACACCGGCGCCGGGGTGCTGCCGCCGGACAGCAGCATGCGCGTGCGCCCGTTCTCGGCAATACCTTCGGCCAGCGCGGCGGCCATTTCCGCGGCAGATTTCTCGATCCAGTCGTCCGGGTCGCGGTAGGTGACCAGATCAAAGCGGTCGGTGATCAGCGGTGGGGTCATGCGCGGGCTCCGGCGAGGGCGCGTTCGGCATCCACCGCGTACGCAGCGGCGCCGAGCAGGCCAGGGTTGGGGTGGATCACGGCCAGCGACGGCACCCGACCCATGATCGAAGAGAAGCGCCCCTTGTTCTCGAAGCGCTGGCGGAAACCGGAGTGTCGCAGCGACTCCAGCATCCGCGGCACCAGGCCGCCGGTGAGGAAGACGCCATCCCACGCGCCCTGGATCAGCACCAGGTCGCCGGCGATGGCGCCGAAGATCGCGCAGAACAGGTCCACCGCACGCAGCGCCTGCGGGTCATTGGCCGCCGCGCGCGCGGTGACCTCGGCCGGCTGCAGCAGGCCCGGATCGAACCCGGCCATCTCACACACCGCACGGTGGATGTTGACCAGACCGGGACCACAGACCAGGCGCTCGTTGGAGACGCGGCCGAAGGTTTCCGACAGGATTTCCAGAATGCGGATTTCCTCCGGCGTGCCCGGCGGGAAGCTGACATGGCCGCCTTCGGTTTCCAGCGGCCAGCAGCGATCATCGCGCACCACCAGTCCGCCCACACCGAGCCCGGTGCCGGGACCGATGACGCCGTAGTTGGCCGGTTGGCCGGGCAGGCGCGGGCTCCAGCGGGCGCCGCCCAGCTGCACCACATCCTGCGGCTGCAGCAGCGAGATCGCCATGGCCTGCGCGGCAAAGTCGTTGATCAGGTGCAGTTCGTCAAAGCCCAGCACCTGCGCGGTGCGGCTGCGCGAGATCACCCAGGGGTGATTGGTGATGCGGGCCTCGTCGCCGTCCACCCGCCCGGCCACCGCGAAGACGCCACGGGTGGCGACCGCATCGGCCTGCTGCAGGTAGTGCGCGGCCGCGTCGGCCAGCGAGGGAAACTCGCTGACGGCAAACTCGGCGATGCTGTCCTGCTGCAGCGGGGTGGCGTCGCGGGTGTCAGCCAGCGCGAAGCGCGCGTTGGTGCCGCCAATGTCGGCCACCAGCACCAGCGAGGGTGCCGCGCTCATGCCTTGTCTCCACGGGCGGCGGCTTCGATTTCCTGCGGCAGGAACGTGGCGGCCTCGGCCGGGCCCCACTGGCCGGCCGGGTACGGCTCAAGCGGCAGCTGCGCGGCTTTCCACGCATCGGCGACGCTGTCGATCCAGGCCCAGGCCGCGCGCACTTCGTCATCGCGCACGAACAGGGCATGGTTGCCGTTGAACGCATCCAGGAACAGGCGCTCGTAGGCGATACGACGGTGCAGGCCGGTCGGCACGGAAAGCTCCAGCTCCAGCGGCTGCAGTTCCAGCGCGCCCCATTCCGGGCCGGCCAGGCTGCTCATCAGGCCCAGCTGGATGTTCTCCTGCGGCTGCAGCTGGAACACCAGACGGTTCGGCGCAGCCTGGCTGCGGGTGGGGCGCTCGAACAGCCAATGAGTGACCGGCTTGAGCGTGACCACCACGCGTGAGGTGCGTTCGGGCAGTCGCTTGCCGGTGACCAGATGGAACGGCACGCCGCTCCAGCGCCAGTTGTCGATGTGGGCGGTGACGCCAGCAAAGGTTTCCACTTCGCTGCCTTCCGGCGGCTGGTAGGCCTGCGCCGGCTGCCCGTTGATGCTGCCGGCGGTGTAGCGGCCGCGGATGCTGTCACGCGCAGCGGTACGTGCTTCCAGCGGCCGCAGCGAGCGCAGCACCTTGACCTTTTCGTCGCGGATGCGGTCGGCCTCCAGCGAAGCCGGTGGCTCCATCGCCACCAGGCACAGCAGCTGCAGGATGTGGCTCTGCACCATGTCGCGCAGCGCGCCGGAGCGCGCGTAGTAGGCATCGCGGCCGTCCACGCCCTCGCTCTCGGCCACCAGGATGTGCACCGATTCGATGTAGTTGCGGTTCCACACCGCTTCCAGCAGCGTGTTGCCAAAGCGCAGCGCGATCAGGTTCTGCACTGCGGCCTTGCCCAGGTAGTGGTCCAGGCGGAACACCCGGTCCTCGTCGATCCACTGGGCAATGGTGGTGATGATCTGCTCGGCGCTCTCGCTGTCGCTGCCGATCGGCTTTTCCAGCATCAGCCGGTGCGGCGCGGCCAGCACTCCGCCCTTGGCGAGCCCCTCGCAGGTGGAGATGTACAGCCCCGGCGGGATGGCCAGATAGCTCACACAGCGGCGGTCGGCCAGGTCGGAGACCGCATCGGCCACCGAATCGACATCACGCAGGTCCACTGAACGGTAGTCGATGCGACGCAGCAGCGACTGGATGTCTTCGATCGGCGCCTGTGGCATGGCCTGCTGCAGGCGCGGACGCAGAATGTCATGGAAGGCGTCGGTGTCATGCGCCGACAGCGCCATCGCGCGGATGCGGAAATCTTCCGCCAGCAATCCGTCGGTGAGCAGCCGCAGCAACGAGGGGAACAGATAGCGCTGGGCCAGATCGCCGGTGGCGCCGAACAGGAGGAGGGTATCGTGCATCGTTCGAGTTTCAGATCCGGGTGACATCGTTGTCAATCGCTTGCTCGCTGGGTTTCGGCAGGGTCCGGTCGGTCGTCTGTCCACTGTCTGGACGGCTGCCGCCGGGACGGATTCCGGGCGCATCGGGAGGTGCAATGGTGCAGCACGACCCATGGGTCAGAATGCCCTGTCTGGATAGTGCCACGTGAAAACGTTTACATGGCAGAATGGGCAACTGTATTCGATTGCATTGGCTTCCGTCATGCGGCATCGAAGCAAATCCACTGTCATCGGGAGGGCCGAGGGCAGTCCACATGCAACAGCTCCGGCATCGGGCGGACGGGAAGAGTGATATGGCAAAAGTGCAGCTGCAGGGTATTCGCAAGGTCTACGACAACGGTCAGGTTGCCGTCCAGAATGCATCGTTCGAAGTTGCCGATGGCGAACTGATGGTGCTGGTGGGGCCCTCAGGCTGCGGCAAGTCGACGCTGTTGCGGATGATTGCCGGACTGGAGGAAATCAGCGGTGGCACCCTGACCATCGGCGACCGTGTGGTCAACGACGTCGCACCCAAGGACCGCGACATCGCCATGGTCTTCCAGAGTTATGCGCTGTATCCGCACATGACCGTGGCCGAGAACCTGGCTTTCGGCCTGAAGCTGCGCGGCCACGACAAGGCCACCATTGAAGCGCGTATCAGCGAGGCGGCGCAGACGCTGGGCCTGACCAGCATGATGGACAAGCTGCCCAAGGCGATGTCCGGTGGCCAGCGTCAGCGCGTGGCGCTGGGGCGCGCGCTGGTGCGCGAGCCGGCCGTGTTCCTGCTCGACGAACCGCTGTCCAATCTGGACGCCAAGCTGCGCCACAGTGTGCGCACCGAGATCGCGCAGCTGCACCGCAAGCTCGGCACCACGATGATCTACGTCACCCACGACCAGGTCGAGGCGATGACGCTGGGCCAGCGCATCGTGGTGCTCAAGGATGGCGTGATCCAGCAGATCGACACGCCGATGGCGCTGTATGACCGCCCGGCCAACCTGTTCGTGGCCGGGTTCCTTGGCAGCCCCGCGATGAACGTCCTGCGCGGCACGTTGCAGGGCACTGCGGCCGGCGTGAGCGTGGAGGCGGCCGACTGGAAGGCGCCGCTGGGCCAGGCGATCATCGCCCCGTCATGGCTGGGCAAGGCGATTGCCGTGGGCGTGCGCCCCGAGCACCTGCAGCCGGCCGAGGCGGGCGACGAACATGTGTTCAGCGCCCGCATCGAAGGCATCGAGCCGGTGGGCAACGAGATCTTCGTCAACATGGTCAGCGGGGGGCATGCGCTGACCATGCGCGTGGCACCGCGCGCGCTGCCCGCGGTGGGCGAGGACATCCAGGTAGCCGTGCAACCGCAGGCCCTGCATTTCTTCGATGCCGACACCGGCGAACGCCTGGTCGCCTGAAACCGCCTGGCGCGCGCGGTGTACGTAGTGCCGGGCTCTGCCCGGCGAGCGCGCAGCGCGGCCGTTAGCATTGAGGTGTCCGGGGTAGGTGACGACCGTTGGTCGTCACGCCTCAGCGCCGCATCCGTGCCGTGACCCCGTGCGCAGGAGCCACAGCGTGACGACCAACGGTCGTCACCTGCCGCAGCCGCGCGGTCTTCGTAGCGCCGGGCTCTGCCCGGCGAGCGCGCAGCGCGGCCGTCAGCGTTGCGTTGCGGTGTCCGGGGTAGGTGACGACCGTTGGTCGTCACGCCTCAGCGCCGCATCCGCGCCGTGACCCCGTGCGCAGGAGCCACAGCGTGACGACCAACGGTCGTCACCTGCCGCAGCCGCGCAGTGTATGTAGCGCCG
>JAAIGF010285991.1_pt1 | contig 14972 bp, 11 predicted proteins | sample 6487441 | NCBI WGS metagenome assembly JAAIGF01 (sample SAMN13974129, study PRJNA590717) | phyllosphere metagenome | biome: pepper field; feature: multiple bacterial spot infested pepper fields; material: pepper leaves; isolation source: leaves from pepper fields | host: Capsicum annuum ... | reverse complement strand
GCTGACCGCGATGCGGTCACCATTGATAAGCAGGTTCTGCCCATCGACCTCGACGGCAGCGTCGAAAATGCCGTGTACGCTGTCGTACTTGAGCAGGTGAGCGTTGATGGCGCTGTCGCCCAGGTCGTTGATGGCGACGACCTGCAGTTTTTCGCGGTAGCTCTGGGTATAGAGTGCCCGGAGCACGTTACGGCCGATACGGCCGAAACCATTGATGGCAATTCGCAATGTCATGAGCGTCGATCCTTATATGTTGTTTTAAAAACAAGATTATTCTCATGAAAGTAGAAATCAAGCGTTTTAGCTGTCAATATTTTGATAAAAATACAATTCGAAGTGCTACCTGTTAGCCCGGAGTCGACACCATGCATCCCCGCATCCTCGAGGTAACCGACCGCCTGATCGCCCGCAGCCGCGCCACCCGTGAGCGCTACCTGGCGCAAATGGCCGCCGCCGACAGTCAGGGCCCGCACCGCGGCGCACTGCAATGTGCCAACTTCGCCCACGGTGTAGCCGGTTGTGGTTCTGCCGAAGACAAGCAGCGTCTGCGGCTGATGAACAAAGCCAACGTCGGCATCGTCACTGCCTACAACGACATGCTTTCGGCGCACCAGCCTTATGAACATTACCCCGAACTGATCAAGCAGGCGTTGCGCCAGGTCGGCTCGGTGGGCCAGGTGGCGGGCGGCGTGCCGGCGATGTGCGATGGCGTGACCCAGGGTGAGCCCGGTATGGAGCTTAGCCTGGCCAGCCGCGAGGTGATCGCCATGTCCACGGCCGTGGCGCTGTCGCACAACATGTTCGATGCGGCGATGCTGCTGGGCATCTGCGACAAGATCGTGCCGGGGCTGATGATCGGTGCGCTGCGCTTCGGTCACCTGCCGATGATCTTCGTGCCGGGCGGGCCGATGCCTTCGGGCATTCCCAACAAGGAAAAGGCCGAGGTTCGCCAGCTCTACGCCGAGGGCAAGGCGACCCGCGAGCAGCTGCTCGAATCGGAGATGAAGTCCTACCACAGCCCCGGCACCTGCACCTTCTACGGCACCGCTAACACCAACCAGGTGGTGATGGAAATCATGGGCCTGCACCTGCCGGGCTCGTCCTTCGTCAACCCGTACACGCCGTTGCGTGACGCGCTGACCGCCGAGGCCGCCCACCAGGTGGTGCGCCTGACGCGCCAGGGCGGCGAATACACGCCGCTGTGCCGGATCATCGACGAGAAGGCCATCGTCAACTCGGTGGTGGCCCTCAACGCCACCGGTGGTTCGACCAACCACACGCTGCACATTCCGGCTTTCGCCCGTGCTGCCGGCATCCAGCTGACCTGGCAGGACATGGCCGACCTGTCCGCCGTGACCCCGACGCTGGCCAAGGTCTACCCCAATGGCCAGGCCGACGTGAACCACTTCCATGCCTGCGGCGGTGTACCGTTCATGGTGCGCACGCTGCTCGAAGCCGGCCTGTTGCACGAGGACGTCTACACCGTCGCCGGTCACGGGCTGTCGCGCTACACCCAGGAGCCGTTCCTCGATGGCGAGCGCCTGGTCTGGCGCCAGGGCCCGGAGCAGAGCCTGGATCGCAACATCCTGCGTAGCGTGCCGGAAGCCTTCTCGCCGGAAGGCGGGCTGCGGGTGCTGACCGGCAATCTCGGAAATGGCGTGGCCAAGGTTTCGGCGGTAGCGCCGGAGCACCAGGTGGTCGAGGCGCCGGCACGGGTTTTCGAAACCCAGGTCGATCTGGCCGAGGCTTTCAAGGCCGGCGAGCTGGAGCGCGACTTCGTCGCCGTGGTGCGTTTCCAGGGGCCGAAGGCCAATGGCATGCCGGAACTGCACAAGCTCACGCCATACCTGGGCATCCTCCAGGATCGCGGCTTCAAGGTGGCGCTGGTCACCGATGGGCGGATGTCTGGCGCGTCGGGCAAGGTGCCGGCGGCCATTCACGTCAGCCCCGAGGCCTGGGATGGTGGGCCGTTGGCGCGGGTGCGCGACGGTGACCTGATCCGCGTCGATGGCGTGACCGGGCACCTGCAGGTGCTGGTCGACGACATCGCCTGGAACGCCCGCGAGATCGCGCCGCGCCCACAAGGCACCGGCGTCGGCTGTGGCCGTGAGCTGTTCGCTTTCATGCGTGCCGCGTTCAGCCCCGCGGAAGAGGGCGCCAGTGCCTTCACCGCCGAACTGGATTCGCTGCGATGAGCCTGGCGCTGGTTGGCGACATCGGTGGCACCAACGCGCGTTTCGCCCTGTGGCGCGATGGTGGCCTGCATTCGGTGAGGGTGTCGGCGACAGCCGAGCATGCGACCGTTGAGCACGCCATCGCCGCCTACCTGGCCGCCGAGGGCTTGGCACTCGGCGAGGTGGAAACCATTTGTCTGGCCTGCGCCGGGCCGGTGGAAGTCGACCCTTTTCGTTTCACCAACAATGCCTGGCGTATCGATCGCCGTGCGTTCTGCGCCGAGCTGCAGGTGCGCGAGCTGCTGCTGCTCAACGATTTTTCCGCCATGGCCCTGGGCATGACCTGCCTGCAGGATGATGAGTACGTTGCCGTCTGCCCGGGCGTGGCGCAGCCGGGGCGCCCGGCGGTGGTGATCGGTGCCGGCACCGGCCTGGGCGTCGGCACCTTGCTGAGCCTGCCCGATGGCAGCTGGCACGCCTTGCCGGGTGAGGGCGGCCATGTCGACCTGCCGGTTGGCAGCAACCGCGAGGCGTTGATCTGGCAGGCGCTGCACCGCCAGCTCGGGCACGTCAGCGCCGAGGCCGGCGCGCTCAGTGGCAATGGGCTGCTGGCGCTGTACCGCGCCACCTGCGCGGTGGATGGTCAGCAGGCTTCGCTGCAGAGCGCGGCCCAGGTCACCCGTGCTGCGCTGGAGGGCGAGCCGCTGGCAGTCAATGTGCTGGAGCTGTTTTGCTGCCTGCTTGGTCGGGTCGCCGGCAACAACGTGCTGACGGTGGGCGGGCGAGGCGGTGTGTACATCGCCGGTGGCATGGTGCCGCGCTTCGCCGACTTCTTCATGGCCAGCGGCTTCTCGCGTAGCCTGCGCGACAAAGGCTGCATGAGCGATTACTTCGACGGCCTGCCGGTATGGCTGGTCACCGCGCCGTACCCGGGACTGGTCGGCGCGGGGGTGGCGGTGGAGCAGCATCTGCAAAGGAACTAGCGACTCGACCACTGTGTCTAGCATCGCCGATAACAACAACAAGGATTATCGATGTGAGCCCAACCGGAAAATCGATCCTGCTGGTCGACGACGACCAGGATATTCGTGAACTGCTGCAAACCTATCTCGGCCGTGCCGGGCTGCAGGTACGTGCCGTGGCCGATGGCGCCGGGTTTCGCGAGGCGCTGTGCGAGGGCGGCGCGGACCTGGTGATTCTCGACGTGATGTTGCCCGACGAGGATGGCTTCAGCCTGTGCCGCTGGACACGCGAGCACCAGCGTTTCGCTCAGGTGCCGATCATCATGCTCACCGCCAGCTCCGACGAGGCCGACCGGGTCATCGGCCTGGAGCTCGGCGCCGACGATTACATCGGCAAGCCGTTCAGCCCGCGCGAGCTGCTGGCGCGAATCAAGGCGTTGCTGCGCCGGGTGAATTTCGCCCAGGAGCGTGGTGCCGAGGTGCTGGCCTTCGATGACTGGCGCCTGGATATGGTCAGCCATCGGCTGTTCCACCTAGACGGTGAAGAAGTGCTGCTATCAGGAGCCGACTTCGCGCTGCTCAAGCTGTTTCTCGATCACCCGCAGCAGATCCTCGACCGCGACACCATCGGCAATGCCACCCGCGGGCGCGAAATGATGCCCCTCGAGCGCATCGTCGACATGGCGGTGAGTCGCCTGCGTCAGCGTTTGCGTGACACCAGCAAGCCGCCACGGCTGATCCGCACCGTGCGTGGCAGCGGCTACCAACTGGCCGCTGCCGTGACCGCCCAGGCCGGCAATGCGCGCTGACTCGCGTCGGCTGGTGCCGATTCCACGCTCGTTGCTGGGCCGCATGTTGCTGCTGACGTTGCTGGCCGTGCTGGCCGCGCAGACGCTGTCCAGCGCCATCTGGTTGTCGCAGTTGCGCGCCACCCAGCTCGAGGGGTTGGTGACCGCCGCGCGCAGCCTGGCCCATTCGATGTCGGCCAGCGTGCGTTATTTTCGCTCGTTGCCGGTGGCCTACCGGCCCATGGTGCTCGACCAACTGCGCAGCATGGGCGGTACCCGTTTCGTGGTCAGCCTCAACGACCGACCGCTGTCGATGCAGCTGTTGCCCGACACGCCGCGCAAGCTGGCGGTAACCGAGGCGGTGAGCGACGTGCTGCGTGCATCCCTGGGCAACAGCGCGGATATTTCCGTGACCTTCGTCAGCCCCGATGACCTGCGCATCTTCAATGGCGGCCTGAAACTCGACGAGCTGCCGCGCTCCTGGGCTCACTACGCCCTGACCCTGGAACCGGTCAATCCGCCGGTGCTGGTCACCCAGATCCAGCTGGCGCCCGGTGAGTGGCTGTATATCGCATCCTTGCTGCCCGAGCCCTACACCAGCCTCGAGGAGCCGGTGCTGCCGACCCAGCAGCTGTGGTTCATCCTGCTCAGCAGTGGTTTTCTATTGCTGTTCATCGGCATTCTGGTGCGTTGGCAGAGCCGGCCACTCAAGCGCCTGGCGCGCGCTGCGCGGCACATGTCGCTGGGCGCCGATATCGAGCCGGTGGTGGAGGGCGGCGGGCGCGAAGTGGTCGAGGTGGCGCGCGCCTTCAACGCCATGCGCGAGCGGATCAGCCGCTACCTGACCGAGCGCGCCCAGCTGTTCAGCGCCATTTCCCACGACCTGCGCACGCCGATCACGCGGTTGCGCCTGCGTGTCGAACTGCTCGATGACGAAGCCCTGCAAACCAAGTTCGGCCGCGACCTCGACGAGCTCGAGCTGCTGGTCAAGGGCGCCCTGCAATGCGTCAAGGACACCGACATCCACGAGAACATCGAACCGGTGGACCTCAACCAGCTGCTGCATTGCCTGGTCGAGCCGTACCTGGCACCGGCGGGCAACGGCCGCGTGACCCTGCACGGCGAGGCCCAGGCGGCCTATCTCGGCAAGCCACTGGCGCTGCGGCGCTGCATCGGCAACCTGATCGACAATGCGCTCAAGTACGGGCACCGCGCCCACCTGCATGTCGAAGATAACGACGAGGCTTACTTGCTGCACGTCGACGACGAGGGGCCGGGCGTGCCCGAGCAGCGTCTCGAGCAAGTGTTCGAGCCGCACTTTCGCCTGGCCGGGCAGCAGCAGGGTTACGGCCTGGGCCTGGGCATCGCGCGCAACATCGCCCACAGCCATGGCGGCGAAGTGACCCTGCAGAACCTGCGTGAAGGCGGGCTGCGGGTGAGGTTGTGCCTGCCGCGCGTAGCGGATTGAATGTCACCGCCTGGTGACAAAGCCGCAGGGCTTCGTTACCTGGGGCGCCTCGGCGCGCCAGTAGACTCGGATCAGACAACGGCCCACGAGCCGGCCGGGCAGATCGCCCCCCAGCTCGTTTGCATGGAATAACAATAATGATCACATCCCCGTTACCCGCTGACAGCTGGCTGGTTGAGCCTGCTCACCTGGCCTGGCTTAACGCCGAAGGCCTGCGCCTGCTGCCGTTTGCCCGGGCCTCCAGGGTCGAGGATGGCTTCGCCGCCCTCGATGAAAAAGGCCGGCTGCCGGCAGATGCCATCGCCGAGCTGATCCACACCACCCGCATGACGCACTGTTTCGCCCTGGCCCATCTGCAGGGTATCGCTGGCTATGATGCGCTGGTCGATCACGGCATTGCCGCCTTGCAGGGCAAGTTGCGCGATGAAGTGGCTGGAGGCTGGTTCGCCGATGCCCGCCGCAGCGGCGACAAGACCGCTTACCTGCATGCCTTCGTGGCGCTGGCTGCCAGCTCCGCCCAGGCCGCCGGCAGGCCAGGGGCCGAGGCACTGCTGGCCGAGGCGATCAGGATTGTGGAAACGCATTTCTGGAGCGAAGAAGAGGGCGCGCTGCGCGAAAGCTTCAACCGCGACTGGTCGCAGGAAGAGCCGTACCGCGGCGCCAACAGCAACATGCATGGCGTGGAAGCCTTTCTCGCCCTGGCTGATGTCACCGGCAATAGCCTCTGGCTGCAGCGCGCGCTGCGTATCGCCGAGCGGTTGATCCACGAGCATGCTGCTTCCCAAGGGCATGCCGTGGTCGAGCATTTCGACCGCCAGTGGCAGGCGCTGCTGGAGTACAACGCCGACAACCGCGCCGACCCGTTCCGGCCCTATGGCAGCACGCCAGGGCATAGTTTCGAATGGGCGCGTCTGCTGTTGCATCTGGAAGCCGCCCTGCAACGCGCGCGCCTTGCTGCGCCAGCCTGGTTGGTCGACGATGCTCGCGGGCTGTTTGCCAGCGCCTGCCGCGATGCCTGGCATGCCGATGGTGCGCCGGGGCTGGTTTATACCCTCGACTGGCAGGCACAACCGGTAGTGCGCGCCCGGTTGCACTGGGTGCAGGCCGAAGCCAGTGCAGCCGCCGCGGCGCTGTTGCGACGCACCGGGGAGACCGAGTACGAGCAGTGGTACCGATGCTTCTGGGAATTCACCGGCCGGCACTTCATCGATCTGCACCAGGGCAGCTGGCATCACGAGCTCGACACCAGCAACCGGCCCGCCGCCAGTATCTGGCCCGGCAAGCCGGATCTGTATCACGCCTACCAGGCCGTTCTGCTACCCCGGCTTGAACTGGCGCCGAGCCTGGCCACGGCCTTGGCGCCCATGTAACGAGATGGTGACATTTATGCATCGCTTCGTTACCTGTGTGCCCGCGAACCCTGATTACACTCCCTGCAACGCAAGCGCCATGACTTGCCGCTAACAACAAGAAAGGTACTTCGATGAACGCGATCACCCGTCTCGCTACTGCCGTTTCTCTCGCCTCGCTGTTTCCCCTCACCGCTCTGGCGGCCGACTCCAAAGGTACGGTCGAAGTCGTGCATTGGTGGACTTCCGGTGGCGAAGCGGCAGCCGTGAAGGTTCTGCGTGAGCTGGTCGAAAAAGACGGCTACACCTGGAAGGACAGCGCCGTGGCCGGTGGTGCCGGCTCGGCCGCCATGACCGTACTCAAGACCCGCGTGGTCTCCGGCAATCCGCCAGGCGCTGCACAGATCAAGGGCCCGGACCTGCAGGAGTGGGGCGCGCTGGATCTGCTCGCACCGCTGGATGACGTGGCCAAGGCCAACAACTGGGATGGCCTGCTGTCGAAAACCGTTTCCAACACCATGAAGTACGACGGCCACTACGTGGCCGTGCCGGTCAACATCCACCGCGTCAACTGGCTGTGGATCAACCCGCAAGTATTCAAGAAGGCCGGCATCGACAAGGCGCCGACCACCCTGGACGAACTCTACGCTGCCGGCGACAAGCTCAAGGCCGCCGGTTTCACGCCGTTGGCCCACGGTGGCCAACCGTGGCAGGACAGCACCGTGTTCGAAGGCCTGGTGCTCGGCATCATGGGCGCCGAGGGCTACCACAAGGCGTTCGTCGAGAACGACGAGGCGACCCTGACCAGCCCGCAGATGACCGAAGTGTTCACCGCACTCAAGAAACTCTCCACCTACATGGACGACAACCGTGCTGGTCGTGACTGGAACCTGGCCACTGCCGAGGTCATCGACGGCAAGGCCGGCATGCAGATCATGGGTGACTGGGCGAAGAGCGAGTGGACCGCCGCCGGCAAGGTGGCAGGCAAGGACTACCAGTGCGTACCGATGCCGGGCACCGCTGGCAGCTACACCTACAACATCGATTCGCTGGCCATGTTCAGGCTGAAAAAAGAGGGCGACATCGCCGCTCAGCATGCGCTGGCACGTATCGCGCTGGAGCCCGAGTTCCAGTACGTGTTCAACGAGAACAAGGGCTCGATCCCGGTGCGTTCGGACCTCGACATGAGCAAGTTCGACAGCTGCGCCCAGGCCTCCATGAAGGACTTCAAAGAGGCCGACAAGGCCGGCAAGCTGGAGCCGAGCATGGCCCACAGCATGGCCACCAACCTGGCGGTGCAGGGGGCGATCTTCGATGTGGTCACCAACTTCATGAGCGACAAGAACGCCGACCCGAGCAAGGCCGGCGCGCAGATCGCTGCGGCGATCAAGTCCGCACAGTAGCGTGAAGCGGGCCGCTGCCCAGCGGCCCGGCTGATTTCATCATCCGTTCGTGCGCCAGGCACTGCGCCTGTCGCCGGCGGAGTTCGTCCCGAATTTCTCTACACACGGTAGGCCCGATGAGTGTCACGACGGTAATCGGCAAGGCTTCACCCTTCGATGCGCTGCAGCGCTGGCTGCCCAAGCTGGTACTGGCGCCCACCATGCTGGTGGTACTGGTGGGGTTCTACGGCTATATCCTGTGGACGGCAGTGCTGTCGTTCACCAATTCCAGCTTCATGCCCAGCTACAAGTGGGTGGGCCTGCAGCAATACGTGCGCCTGATGGACAACGACCGCTGGTGGGTCGCCAGCAAGAACCTGATGGTGTTCGGCGGCATGTTCATCGGTATCAGCCTGGTGATCGGCGTGTTGCTGGCGGTGCTGCTCGATCAGCGCATCCGCCGCGAAGGTTTCATCCGCACCCTCTACCTGTACCCCATGGCGCTGTCGATGATCGTTACCGGTACCGCCTGGAAATGGCTGCTCAATCCGGGCCTGGGCCTGGACAAGCTGCTGCGCGACTGGGGCTGGGAAGGCTTCCGCCTGGACTGGCTGGTGGACCCCGATCGGGTCGTCTACTGCCTGGTGATCGCTGCCGTGTGGCAGGCCTCGGGTTTCGTCATGGCGCTGTTCCTGGCCGGGCTGCGCAGCGTCGACCAGTCGATCATTCGCGCCGCCCAGGTGGACGGCGCCAGCCTGCCGACCATCTACCTGCGCATCGTGCTGCCGAGCCTGCGCCCGGTGTTCTTCAGTGCGGTGATGATCCTCGCCCATATCGCCATCAAGAGCTTCGACCTGGTGGCGGCGATGACCGCCGGCGGGCCTGGCTACGCCTCCGATCTGCCGGCGATGTTCATGTACAACTTCACCTTCAGCCGCGGCCAGATGGGCATCGGCTCGGCCAGCGCGATGATGATGCTTGGCGCGATCCTGGCGATTCTGGTGCCGTACCTCTACTCGGAATTGCGAGGCAAGCGCCATGACTAAAGCCTTCAGTCCAAGCCGTCTGGCGATTCACGCCACCCTGTTGTTTGCCGCGGCGCTGTATCTGGTGCCGCTGGTGGTGATGCTGCTGACCAGCTTCAAGACCCCCGAAGACGTGCGCGCCGGCAACCTGCTGTCGCTGCCGGATGCCTTCACCCTGATCGGTTGGGTCAAGGCCTGGGACGTGGTCGGCGGGCACTTCTGGAACTCGGCGAAGATGGCCATTCCGGCGGTGCTGATCTCCACGGCGATCGGCGCGCTGAACGGCTACGTGCTGTCGATGTGGCGCTTCCGCGGTTCGCAGCTGTTCTTCGGCTTGCTGCTGTTCGGCTGCTTCCTGCCGTTCCAGACCATCCTGCTGCCGGCCTCGTTCACCCTCGGCAAGTTCGGCCTGGCCAACACAACCGTCGGCCTGGTGCTGGTGCATGTGGTCTACGGCATCGCCTTCACCACGCTGTTCTTCCGCAACTTCTACGTCAGTGTGCCGGATGCGCTGGTCAAGGCGGCGCGCCTCGATGGCGCCGGGTTCTTCACCATCTTCGGGCGCATCCTTTTGCCGATGTCGCTGCCGATCATCATGGTCTGCCTGATCTGGCAGTTCACCCAGATCTGGAACGATTTCCTGTTCGGCGTGGTGTTCGCCAGTGGCGACGCGCAGCCGATCACCGTGGCCCTCAATAACCTGGTCAACACCAGCACCGGGGCCAAGGAATACAACGTGGACATGGCCGCGGCGATGATCGCCGGGCTGCCGACCCTGCTGGTGTACATCGTGGCGGGCAAATACTTCCTGCGCGGCCTCACTGCCGGCGCGGTCAAGGGTTGAAAGCTGCTGCGCTCGCTCGCGGCACTTTCGAAGTGGAGAGAAGTAGATGGCAACGCTTGAACTGCGCAACGTCAACAAGTCCTATGGCAGCGGCCTGACGGACACCCTGAAAAGCATCGATCTGAAGATCGACGATGGCGAATTCCTGATCCTGGTCGGCCCCTCGGGCTGCGGTAAGTCCACCCTGATGAACTGCATCGCGGGGCTGGAAAACATCAGCAACGGCGCCATCCTGGTCGACGACGCCGACATCAGCGGCATGAGCCCCAAGGATCGCGACATCGCCATGGTGTTCCAGTCCTACGCGCTGTACCCGACCATGAGCGTGCGCGACAACATCGCCTTCGGTTTGAAGATGCGCAAGATGGCCCCGGCGGCCATCGACGAGGAAGTGGCGCGGGTCGCCAAGCTGCTGCAGATCGAGCACCTGCTGGCGCGCAAGCCCGGCCAGCTTTCCGGCGGCCAGCAGCAGCGTGTGGCCATGGGCCGAGCCCTGGCGCGGCGGCCGAAGATCTACCTGTTCGATGAGCCGCTGTCGAACCTCGACGCCAAGCTGCGCGTGGAAATGCGCACCGAAATCAAACTGATGCACCAGCGCCTGAAAACCACCACGGTGTACGTCACACATGACCAGATCGAAGCCATGACCCTGGGCGACAAGGTTGCGGTGATGAAGGAGGGCGTGATCCAGCAGTTCGGCACCCCACAGCAGATCTATAACGACCCGGCCAACCTGTTCGTGGCCAGCTTCATCGGTTCGCCGCCGATGAACTTCGTGCCGGTGCAGCTGCAGCGTCGGGCCGGTCAGGTGTGGGCCATGCTCGCGTCATCCGAGGGCCGCTGCGAGTTGCCGCTGGGTGAATTGCCGGAGGGGGCCGAACAGCGCGAGTTGCTGCTGGGCATCCGCCCCGAGCAGGTGCAACTGGCGGCTACCTCTGCTCAGGCCAATACGCTGGGCGCACGGGTGGAAGTTACCGAACCCACCGGACCGGACACCCTGGTTTTCGTCACCGTCAATGACAGCAAATTGTGCTGCCGCCTGGCGCCCGATCAGGCGCCACCGGTAGGCCAGCGGCTGGAGCTGCAGATCGATGCGGCGCGGGCGCTGCTGTTCGATGCCAAGAGCGGCGAGCGCGTGCGGCCCCTGGCCAGCACCATGCAGCCGAGCAACGTCACCTCGCTAACGAATCGTTGAGAAGGAGCCGGCGTCGCAGTCCTGATGCCGGCATTGCAAAAGCGGTAACAACAATAAAAAACTGCAGGAGAGGATATGAAACGATCAGCAGGTATCGGCCTGGCCATGGCGCTGGGCTCCCTGACACTGCCGGTTACAGGCATGGCGGCGACGGAGTTTTCCGGCTACGTGCGCAGTGGTGCCGGCACGGCCGATGGCAATGGCAGGCAGTCATGCTTCCAGCTGCCGGGGGCGCGTTCCAAGTACCGCTTGGGTAACGAGTGCGAGCATTACGCCGAGCTGGATCTACGCCAGGATCTGTTCACCCTCGACGATGGCTCGGTACTGAGCATCGAGGGCATGGCGCAGCTGTTCAACGAGTATGGCCACACGCCGAAATTCACCGGTGACCGCGGCACTGCGCGGATGAACCAGATGTACGCCGAGTGGAGCAACATGCCAGCGCTCAACGGCGGTTCGCTGTGGGCCGGGCGACGCTTCTACAAACGTAACGACATCCATATCTCCGACTTCTACTACTGGAACCAGAGCGCCACCGGTTTCGGTATCGACGAGATGAAGATCGGTGACTACAAGTACAGCTACGTGTTCTCGCGCAAGGACAGCTACGACCAGAAGGAATACATCAACCGCCACGACTTCAACGTCGGCGGCTTCGTGACCAACCCGGGTGGCGAGATCGAGGTGGGTGTCAGCTATATCGACAAGCCATCTTCCGTCGAAGACTCGAACAGCGGCTGGGCGGTGACCGGCCAGCACGTGCAGAAGAACTTCCTCGGCCTGGGCGGCGATAACAAGCTGGCCCTGCAATACGGCGAAGGCCCGGGCACCGGCCTGGGCTACACCGGCGACCCGACCCTGGATCGCGGCGCCAAGAGCTGGCGCGTGGTGGAGTTCTTCGACTTCCAGATGACCCCGCGCCTGGGTGGCCAGGTGCAGGCCGTTTACCAGAAGGACAAGCGTGAAGACGGCGGCGATCAGGACTGGTGGTCGGTGGGCGGGCGTACCAGCTATGCCTTCACCCAGCAGTTCAAGCTGGTCGGCGAGATCGGCCACGACCAGGTGGACGCATCCGGCGGCACCCGCAAGCTGAGCAAGTTCACCGTGGCGCCAACCTGGTCGCCGAACGGGCCGGGCTTCTTCGAACGCCCGGAAATTCGCCTGTATTACACCTACGCCACCTGGAACAAGGCCGCGCAGGAAGCGGCGAACCTGCTGGCTGAAGGCTCGGCCCTGTCCGATACCGGCGCTTTCGGTAGCGCGCGCAACGGCTCGAACTTCGGTGTGCAGGTCGAGTACTGGTGGAAGTAGGGCGCTGAGGCCTTTGCGTTTGCGTGACCCCTTTGGTGGGGTACGCGGCGCGTCGGGATCGTGTTGAGTCACCGTAAGCGTTCTGGCGCCGCTCCACCCACCCTACGGTCCCCCATCGCGTAGGGTGGGTGGGGGCGCTGAACGTTATCGTTGGCCTTGGCTCGGTCTTTGTGCGCCGCAACCCACCATCGATATCGGCGTCGCCCCGTGGTGGGTTACGCCGCGCTCAAGAATCGTGATGAGTCACCGTAAGCGTTCTGGCGCCGCTTTACCCACCCTACGGTCCCCATCCAGCAGGCTGGGTGAAAGGCGTGGGTCGCTATCGCTGGGCTTACTCGGTCCATGGGCGCCGTAACCCAACATTGGCATCGGCATAGACACAGGCCTCAACCCGGCTCTTCGTTGGCCGGATAACGGCTGGCGTTGAGGCTTTCCTTGATCTTGCGCAGGTGCGGCTGGAAATCCGCGCCACGGCGCAGGGTCATGCCGGTTGCCAGCACATCGAGCACGGTGAGCTGGATGATCCGCGAGGTCATGGGCATATAGATGTCGGTGTCTTCGGGCAGCGGGATGTGCACGCTCAGGCTGCACGCCTGGGCCAATGGCGAGCCGGCAGCGGTCAGGCCGAGCACCGAAGCGCCATTTTCCCGAGCCAGGCGCGCCACCTCGACCAGCTCGCGGGTACGGCCGGTATAGGAAATGATCACGAACAGATCACCCGTATGCGCCACCGAGGCGAGCATGCGTTGCATCAGCACGTCCGCGTGGGCGGATACCGCGAGGTTGAAGCGGAAGAACTTGTGTTGCGCATCCAGGGCCACGGGAGCCGAGGCGCCGAGGCCGAAGAAGTGGATCTGCCGGGCCTGGATCAGCAGGTCGACGGCGCGACTGATCAGGTTCGGATCGAGGCTCTGGCAGGCGCTGTCCAGCGAGGCGATGGCGCTGCCGAAGATCTTGCGGGTATAGGCCTCGGGACCGTCGTCGGCTTCCACCGCGCGGCTTACATAGGCTGCGCCGCTGGCCAGGCTCTGCGCCAGTTGCATTTTCAGTTCCGGGTAGCCGTTGACGCCGAACGAGCGGCAGAAACGGTTGACCGTCGGCTCACTGACCTGGGCGGCTTGGGCGAGGGCGGCGATGCTCAGGCGAGTGGCCTGCTGCGGATTGAGCAGGATCACTTCGGCGACCTTGCGTTCGGCCTTGTTCAGGCTGTCGAGGCGGCCCTGGATCTGTTCGAGGAGGTTGCGCACGCGATCCATTGTTGTCCTTGTTCGATGAAATGCCGGGTTATCCTAAGCCGGGGCTGGCTTACTGGCTACTCGCCCGACGTACTCTATGGATATGTTGTGTTTATTACTACATTCATGGTTGCGAAATGGCCAATTACCCGCTATCAATAGGGCAACTTTAGAAGAACAAAGATCATGTCGATGATTCCCGTTGAGCCTTGTACCCTCGCTCTGTTCGGCGCCCTCGGTGACCTGGCATTGCGCAAATTGTTCCCCGCCCTCTATCAGCTCGATCGTGCCGGGCTGCTGCACGAGGATACCCAGCTGCTCGCCCTGGCACGCGAGGGGGGTGATCCTGCAACGCACCTGAGCACCATCGATAGCCATCTGCGCCGTTACCTGCCCGCTCCCGAGCTGGACGAAGCGGTGATGCAGCGCTTTCAGGGGCGCCTGCGCTACCTGAGCATGGAGTTTCTGCCGCCTGATGCGTATCCGCAGCTGGCCGAAGCGGTCGGTAAGGGGCGCCAGCTGATCGCCTATTTCGCCACGCCGGCTTCCGTATATGGCGGGATCTGCGCCAACCTCGCTGCGGTGGGCCTGGCCGAGAACACCCGGGTGGTGCTGGAAAAACCCATTGGCCATGACCTGGCGTCATCCCGTGCGGTCAACGATGCAGTGGCGGCTTACTTTCCGGAAACCCAGGTCTATCGGATCGACCATTACCTGGGCAAGGAAACGGTGCAGAACCTCATCGCCCTGCGTTTTGCCAACAGCCTGTTCGAAACCCAGTGGAACCAGAACCACATCACCCACGTGGAAATCACCGTGGCGGAGAAGGTCGGCATCGAAGGTCGCTGGGGGTATTTCGACAAGGCTGGCCAGCTGCGCGACATGATCCAGAACCACCTCTTGCAACTGCTTTGCCTGATCGCCATGGACCCGCCCGGCGACCTGTCGGCCGACGCCATCCGTGACGAGAAGGTCAAGGTGCTCAAGGCCCTGGAACCGATGACCGCCGAGCAGCTGTCGCGCCATGTGGTGCGCGGCCAGTACGTGGCCGGCACCAGCGATGGCAAGCCGGTGCCCGGTTATCTGGAAGAAGAGAATTCCAACGCCCAGAGCGACACCGAAACCTTCGTCGCCCTGCGCGCCGACATCCGCAACTGGCGCTGGGCCGGCGTGCCGTTCTACCTGCGCACCGGCAAGCGCATGGCGCAGAAGCTGTCGCAGATCGTCATCCACTTCAAG
>JAAIGF010011662.1_pt1 | contig 14989 bp, 13 predicted proteins | sample 6487441 | NCBI WGS metagenome assembly JAAIGF01 (sample SAMN13974129, study PRJNA590717) | phyllosphere metagenome | biome: pepper field; feature: multiple bacterial spot infested pepper fields; material: pepper leaves; isolation source: leaves from pepper fields | host: Capsicum annuum ... | reverse complement strand
CAGCGCCGTAACCGGCGTTTCAAGGTTTATAACCGTCAAATCATCGTTTTTAAACCGTTTTTGCACATAAGTGTACGGGTAGCCGTAACCTTCCTGCTCCAACAGCGATTGTACCTTACCGGAAAAAATCACGTCTCCCGCGAAAGTGAGGTTGACGACCTTGCTGCTGACGGTCTTGGACGACGCCGCGACTTCTTGCAGCTCGGGAACAGCCGTTGCCTCGAAGTCGGCAGCCTGATCTTCGGCTTCCGTCGCAGCGGAGACGTCTTCGTCCTGCGGCTGAGAATCGACTTCATCGTCAGTATGCAACTCTGCGGCAAGGCCGCCTGCCGACGGCACGGCCGCGCCTATGGCGGAACCGGCGGTCAGAGGCGGATTCCCGTCTTCGGAATCCGCTTCGCCGCCGTTCGGCAGCGCGTCTGCGGCCTCTTCTTCGGCCGGAGACTCAACGTCCGGCTGCACATCCGTGCCGGACCGCTCTTCCGGATCGGCTGCATCGCTGCCGATCTGCTCCTCCTCAGCCACCGCTTCCGAAGCAGCCCGCTCTTCGGCTTCGGACGATACTTCCTCGTCCGGCAAGCCCGGTTCCTCCGCAATCCCTGCCGCGGAGGCTAATGCAGATTCATGCTGAGCAGCTGCCGCGCGCAAAGCCGCAGCCGTGCTCGCTTCCCTGGCCGCATGCTCGCGCGCATACGCCAACGCGCCACCTGTCGCGACAAGCATCGCCAATATCAAATTAACCGTCAACAGTACCCGGCGCTTACGCTTCCGGGCTTTTTGGGTTCGAGTGCTTCTCGAACGCGGGGAATCATTCAAGACGTAGAATCTCCTTCAGCTTATTCGGGCATTTCTCAAAACGTACCACCGATATCGAAAACTATTCTTCATTATAGCAGGTTATCCGGCAGAAGGAGAATAAGTACCGGCAAAAACGAAAAAAGCCGCCTCCTTATCCTGAAGATAAAGGAAACGGCTTCGTTCAATCATACCGCAGACATCGCCGGAACGGCGCTCGCCATTTCCGTCGAAATCTCTTTCGCCTGACGGATACAGTCCGGCAAACCCACGCCGTCGTATCCCGCTCCGGCAATATAAATCCCCGGCAGCTCTTTCGCCATTTGCTCGCGCAAATCCGCGATTTGCTGCTTGTGACCTACCGGATACTGCGGCATCGAATGATTCAAGCGCGTCACTTCCGTGAATAGCGGCTGCGCATCGATCCCCATCAGATCGAGAATATCCTTGCGTACCAGCTCCACCAATCCGGCATCGTCTTGTTTCAACGCTTCCTGTTCCCCGGCCCGTCCTACGTAACAGCGCATCAACACCTTGTCGTCCGCGCTGGTGTGCAGCCACTTGGTCGATGTCCAGGTACAAGCCGTAATCGTACGCCCTTCCTTGCGCGGAACCAGGAAGCCCGATCCGTCAAACGTCGTTTGAATATCCTTTTTATCAAAAGCCAACACGACATTCGCTACCGACACATAATCGATCGCATCCAGCGCCGACGTGTCCACATGCGGCGACAACAACTGCGATGCGGCAAAGGTCGGCGTCGTGACCACGATGTAATCCGCCGCAAGCAGACCGCCGTCTTCCAGCGTCACGGCGTAGCCGCCTTCCGGCTGCTTGCGAATCGATGAAGCACCGGTGTTCAACCGTAGGCTTACCGTACCGGAAAGTTCCGTGATCAAGGCATGTACCAGACTTTGCAAACCCTGGCGGAAGGTCAGGAACATGCTTTTTTTCGTCCCGGTATGCGTCTCGACAGGCTTGCGCCCCGTCATCATGCCCCGAATCAAGCTGCCGTGCTCCCGCTCGACGGCGCCGAACTGCGGGAACGTCGATTTGAGGCTTAGATGGCGCGTATCCCCGGCGTAAATGCCCGCAAGCAGCGGCTCGGTTACGTTTTCCAATACTTCATGCCCCAGGCGCCGTTCGATGAAATCGCCCAACGATTCGTCTTCCTCGCTCCGGCGCGGCGGCAGCACGTAATCCATCAACGCGCGCAATTTGCCCGCGGGCGAGACCAGTTTGCTGGCGAGAAACGGCTTGATTTGCGTCGGAATGCCCAGCACGAGTCCCGAAGGCATCTCGTGCAGCTTGCCTTTATGCAGCAGGTAAGTTTTTTTGGCATCCGGGTTGGTCGTCACCAGATCATGATCGATCTCAAGCTCTTTTGCCAGGTCGACCATCGCCGTCTTGCGGGCCAGGAACGAATCCGGGCCTTTTTCGATAACGAAGCCTTCCTTGTGCAGCGTCTCGATCTTTCCGCCCCATGCATGCCCTTTTTCCAGCACGGTCACGTTCGGCTCAAAGCCCGCTTCGCGCAGAAAATTCCGGGTATAATAAGCGGCGCTGAGGCCCGTCAGGCCCCCGCCGATGATGACGACGTTACGCTGTTCAGCCATGAACCAGCGCCCCTTTTTTGCATTCGGTAACCACGCAGTCGGCTATCGTCTGCATGTAGAGCGGATCGGTGTTCAGCGAATCGATGCGCATCAAGCGAACGTCCAGCTCCGCGGCCACGTCCTGCGCTTCGATATCCAGATCGTACAGCACTTCCAGGTGGTCGGACACGAAGCCGAGCGGCGACACCAGCATATAACGAACTTCCTTTTCGGACAGATCCTTCATCGTATCCAGCACGTCCGGACCGAGCCAAGGCTCAGCCGTGCGTCCCGCGCTCTGCCACGTAAACTGCCAGTTGGTCACGCCTGCCGCAGCCGCGACCGCCTCGGACGTTTCCAGCAGCTGGTCGCGGTAAGGGTCGCCGATCGACAGTATGCGTTCCGGCAGACTGTGCGCGCTGAACAAGACTTTGACCTCGTCGCGCGGCGCGCCGCTTTCCGCGAACGCGTCGAGCTTGGCCGATACGCGCTTGGAGAATGCTTCGATCAGCTTCGGATGCAGATGGTAGCTTTCGATAAAGCTCATCTTGACTCCGGCTTCTTCCGCCGTTTCTTTCGCGCGCTTGATATAGCTGCCTACGCTCATCGTCGAATAGTGCGGAGCGAGCACGATGCCGACTGCTTCGGTAATGCCGTCGGCGGCCATGTTGCGCACCCCGTCTTCGATAAACGGCTCCGCATGCTTCAATCCTTGATAACACACGAATTCCGCATCCGGCAGATTTTGCGCGTTCAACTCGGCCTGAATGCCTTCGACCTGACGGTCGGTATTTTCGCGCAGAGGAAACACGCCTCCCACGATCGCTTCATAGCGGTCTTTCAGTTCTTTGAGCTGCTCCGGCGCGGGCGGATTGCCTCTGCGGATATGGGTATAATACGCTTCAACGTCATCTAAGCTTTTGGGCGTTCCGTAAGACATGACGAGTACTCCGATTTTTTTCTTCAACTTGATATCCCCTCTCTTGCCATGATGGGAGTCGGCGTAGGCCGCTCCAAGTCCGATCTTTTATGCGTTAACGTTTTTTAAAGCGCGAAAAACCGCAGCGGAGCGGATTTGCGCCTTGTTTCCTTCTATTAACCCCGAGCCGCGACGCGTGACAGCGCCTGAGCCGAGTATTCATGCACATATCCGGTCAACTCGCGTAATTTCTCCAGCGAAGCTTCCGGGAACAAACCATGTCCAAGGTTGAAAATGTATCCGGGCTGCCGCACGCCCTCGTCGATGATTTTCGCGGCACGTTCATGAATGAGTTCCTGCGGTCCGGTCAAGACGAACGGATCGAGGTTGCCCTGCACCGCATAACCAGGTCCCAGTCTTTTGCGGCCTTCTTCGATCGATACGCGCCAATCCAGCCCAACTACATTGGTTTTCAATCCGCGCAGCGTCGGAAGCAGCTCGCCCGAAGCGACACCCGGGAAGTAAATCTTCGGGATGTGCTGCATTTCCGGCATCGCCGACAGCTCGTCGAAGATTCGCGTAATGGTCGGCAGTACATAGTACGAAAAGTCCGCCGGCGACAACGCGCCGACCCAGCTGTCGAATACCTGGAACGCTTTGCCGCCGTTTTGCACGTGCGCGCGCAGATAAGCGATCACCATGTCGCCCAGCTTGTCCATGAGCGCGAACCAGGTTTTCGGCTCGCTGTACATCATCGTTTTGGTGCGGATGTAATTTTTCGACGGACGGCCTTCGATCAAGTAGCTGGCAATGGTAAAAGGAGCCCCGGCGAACGTGATCAGCGGCACGTCCAGCTCGCGGTCCAAGATCCGAATCGTTTCCAGCACATGGCCGAGATCGCCTTCGACGTCGATCGGACGCAAACGTTCCACGTCGGCAAGGCTGCGAATCGGATTGTCGATAACCGGGCCGATGTCTTTGACGATATCAAAATCGATCCCCAGCGAAGCAACCGGATTCATGATGTCCGAATACAAAATGGCCGCGTCCACGCCCAGCTTGCGTACCGGCATCAGCGTGACTTCGGCTGCAAGTTCCGGTTGGCGGCAAATTTCGAGCAGCGAATAGTTTTCTTTGATTTTACGGTACTCCGGGTCATATCTGCCGGCCTGCCTCATATACCAGACAGGCAGACGATCGACCTCTTGACCATAACAGGCCCGGATAAAACGATCATTGTAAGTCATGTCGATGAGAGCCTCCAATTCCGGTTGATAACGGTCTATAAAATACATTCAATTTTAATTATGCGCTTTTGAAACGTTTGTCACAAGCTGTGATTGCGACGATTGTTTGACGTTTTCCTACCTATATATTATCCACCCGAAGCGGCCGTTTGGAAACCGGTTCGGGCATTTTCTCATTCAACGTTCACGTATTCTTCACCATTGCGATCGCCAATCCGTCGTAAGCAGGCAGTAAGGTTCCCAGCAGTCTCGGGTCATCCGCCATCCGGCGATTGAATTCCCGCACGATTTGAATCGCCGGACCGTTGCGCTCGAAATTCAGCGTCCGTCCGCGCAGCAGCAGATTGTCCGCCACGATCACCGCGCCCGGATTCGCCAGTTCGATCGCCAGATCCAGATAGTTTAGATAGTTCAGTTTGTCCGCATCGATGAAAAAGAAGTCGAATTTCTCGCCGGCCGCCTTCAACTGTTCCAGGCTATCTACCGCAGGTCCGATCATATACCGCGTCTGTTCGCCGAAACCGGCTTCAATCAGATGGTTTTTCGCCACTTCCGCGTAATCGGGCCGAATTTCCAACGAAGTGATGGAGCCGCCTTCTCCCATGCCGCGAGCCATGCAGATCGCACTATACCCGCCGAGCGCTCCGATTTCCAGAATGCGCTTAGCCCCCGTGAGCGTAACCAGCAGCGTCAGCATTTTGCCGTATCCCGGCGCTACCGATACGTCCGGCATTTTCGCGGCGTGGATTCTTTCCTTGATTCTGATTAAAAGGTCGTCCTCGCGGGCGAGATCGTCCATATACATTTCGGCAGCCGAAGCGCTTGTATGCAAGTCGTTCATTTTCTTCACTCTCCGTTTTCGCTTATCCATTGTTTCCGAATATATTGTAACCTCGGCAGTGTTCCCCTATAATTGAGCATTGGGCGCACGAATACCCCCGGAAGCGCGTTTTGCGCCCGGATACGTCAAGTCTTCATCTGATCATTGTACGATTTTATCGCAGGCTTCACAAGCGGCATCGAGGATTTTATTTGCCACGAAGCAGATCTGTACCGCCTGCTTTCACCTTTAATAAACGGAGCTGAATTTATGAGAATTCCTGAACAATTAACCTTGATCGCGACTTGTGCCATGGGCATCGAAGCGGTCGTCGCACGCGAATTGAAAGACCTTGGCTACGCCGATGCCCGCACGGAAAACGGCCGAGTCACCTTCACCGGCACGCCTGCCGATATTTGCCGCGCCAATCTATGGCTGCGCACCGCGGATCGCGTCTTGATCAAAATGGCCGAATTCCCTGCCGTGACGTTCGAAGAACTGTTCCAAGGCGTCAAAGCCGTCGATTGGGCCGCTTTTATCCCCGAGTACGGTGAATTCCCGGTCAACGGACGCTCGCACAAATCGCAGCTGTCCAGCGTCCCGGCCTGCCAATCCGTGACGAAAAAAGCGGTTGTTGAGAAAATGCGGGAATCGTACGGCACGGAATGGTTCAACGAAGACGGTCCGCTGTTCACGCTCGAAGTGACGATGCTGAACGACATTGCCACGATCACGCTCGACACGACCGGCCCTTCGCTGCACAAACGCGGCTACCGCAAAACGACCGTCGAAGCGCCGTTGAAAGAAACGATGGCCGCCGCGCTGATCCTGCTCAGCCGTTGGGGCCCGCACCGTCCGTTTTACGATCCGTTCTGCGGCTCCGGCACGCTGCCGATCGAAGCCGCGCTGATCGGTTGGAACATCGCGCCGGGCCTGCGCCGCAGCTTCCCGTCCGAGCGTTGGGACTTCGTACCGGAAGAACTGTGGAACCAGGCACGCGACGAAGCGTTCGACGCGGTGCGCGACGAGATTCCGCTCAACATCGGCGGCAGCGATATCGATCCGGAAGCGGTCGAGGTCGCCAAAGCTTCGGCCAAACGCGCCGGACTCGGCACCGAGATTTCGTTTAACGTCCAGCCTGTCGCCCGCTTCAAAGCAGAAGGCAAATTCGGCTGCGTGATCACCAACCCGCCTTACGGCGAACGTCTCAGCGAAGAAGAGGAAGTCGAGAAAATGATCCGCCAACTCGGACGCGCCGCGCTCGATCTGCAAGACTGGTCATTCTTCGCCATCACGCCAACCGCGAACTTCGAGCAAAACTTCGGCAAAAAAGCCGACAAGCGCCGCAAGCTGTTCAACGGACGGATCGAGTGTCAGTTCCTTCAGTTCCTAGGACCGCTGCCTCCCCGTCGTTAAGGAGTGAATATATTGCATATGTGGACTTCATCATCAACCAGACCCGGCCCCAAGCCGGGTCTTCTCTTTACCTCGATCGTCTATGTGTTGTTTGTGCTGTTGATGCTGGGCAAGCTGCGGTTGCTGCACGGCAATCTGCAGCTTCCGTACATCGATATGGGCGCCACCGATTTTCTGATCGCTGCGGGCTGTGTGCTGGCTCTGTCCTTTTGGGTGTTCTGGCTGCCTGTTCGTGCTCGTCTCTGGGCGTTGGCGCTGCTGAATCTGCTGCTGACCGCGCTGATCTTCGCAGACCTCGTCTATTTCCGCTATTTTGGCGATTTTCTCACCGTACCCGTGCTGCTGCAAGCCGGGCAGGTCGAATCGCTCGGCGGCAGCATCGCGGAACTGCTGCGCTGGCGCGACCTTTGGCTGTTCGCCGATTGGCCGCTCATGCTGGCCGCTGCGCTGTGGGGTTGGTCGAGACGGCGTAAAAGCGCCCGAGTCTTTTCCAGTACCTCAACGTACTCGCTTGGAACGGGTACGTCATCCAGCCGAAGCGTTCGCTTCTTGAAGCGTTTCGCGGCCGGACTTCTGGTGCTGGTCATCGGGTTTTCCGCCGCCTTTTTCCCGATCCGGCACGCTTCCCAGACTTGGGCCAAAAACCTATTGGAAAACAACTGGTGGAATATGTCGATGTACAATGTGACGGGCTTGCTTGGCTTTCACGCGATCGACGCTTACCGCTACGCGCAGACCGCTATCGGCAAAGGCCAATCGTTATCGGATGAACGTCTGATGGAAATTCGCGACTGGTTCGAGCAGGGCCGTGCGTCTCGCACGGGTCCGGCGGAATTGCTGGGCAAGTATAAAGGCAGCAATGTCGTCATGGTGCAAGGCGAAGCGTTCATGAACTTTTTTGTCGGAAAAGAAATCAACGGACAGCCGATCACGCCGAATCTCGACGCGCTGATGCAGGATAGTCTGTATTTTGATCAGTTCTACCAACAAACCGGACAAGGACGCACCTCGGATGCCGATCTCGCCGCCAACTTTTCGCTGCACCCGCTGCCTTCGGGCTCGGTGTTTATACGCTACGCTGACAACGAATTCGAGACTTTGCCTTCGATCCTGAAGGAGCAAGGCTACTCGGCCAATGTGTTCCACGCGTACGACGGCAGCTTCTGGAACCGGAACCGGATGTATCAGGAGATGGGATACGACCGTTTTTACACGGAAAAAGATTATGAGATCGACGAACCGCTCGGCTGGTCGCTCGGGGATCGCTCGTTCTTCAATCAGTCGGTCGGGTTTATGGAAAATACGCCGGAGCCGTTCTATTCGTTCCTGATCGGACTGAGCAGCCATCACCCTTACAACTTGGCGCTGAAAGATGAGGATAAGCTTCCGGTCGGGGAGTTCGAAGGCACGACGTTCGGCGATTATCTGCAATCCGTCCATTACGTCGATTCGGCATTGGGCGGTATGGTCGAACGATTGAAAAACGACGGGTTATGGGATAATACGATCTTCGTGTTCTACGGGGACCATGACTTTTCGCTCGACGAACGCGAAGCGGTGGGAAAATTGCGGGGACGCGAAGTGTCGGAGTTCGAGTACACGCAGATGATGGGCCAGGTTCCGCTGCTGATGCACCTGCCGGACGGCGAGTTTGCGGGAACGTACGAACAGCCCGGCGGCCAGCTCGATATCATGCCGACGCTGCTGTCGCTGCTCGGCGTGGATGCTGGGGATTACGCGTTGATGGGCAGCAATCTGCTGAACGACGCGGCGCAGGATCGATTAGTCGTTTTGCGCACGGGCGCTTTTACCGATGGCAGCATTTATTACGAGCCTTCCGCCGACGGTGTGTTCGAGAACGGGATCTGTTATGACCTGGCGACCGGACAACCGACCGATGTGGAGCAAGCACGGGCGGGGTACGACGAAGCGGTGAAGAGGCTGGCGATTTCGGATGACGTACTGGCGAAGGATTTGATTCCGACGCTGGAGTATTAAAGAAATGAGATGTTTTCAGGCCCTAAAGACAGACATTAAATTTTTTAAAAAAAGTAAAACTAATCATTCAATACTTCCGTTTACATTTTAAGGAGGTTCTTAAATGGTTCATTAACTTTTGATTTCATTTGTTAACATGCTCAAACAATCTATCTAAACTACAACAAATCAAGGAGTGTCGTCAAAAAGTTTAGAAACAGCTTCTTTGAGTAAAGTCGAAAAGGGATTAGCTCGTCGTATATCAGGAAACTCTCTAGTCCCAACGAATGCCGCAAAATAATTTGGAAAATAGTGAGGTAGACCGATGTCCAAAAAATTAAAAATCACATTAACATGTTCTGTTTTGATTTTGTTATTTTTAATTTGGGGTTCGCTTTCCTATCTCAAATCACTCGATAACCAAGTACCTATGATCAACATTCAAGCGAATAAAACGATTCCAAAAAAATTATCGATAGAGCAACACTTTTTATACGATAAGTCTACACTGTTCGAAAGTGATCAAATAACAAACAAACAATCGGAAATACATTCTCGGAAAAACAACGGCGAATCTTCGATTGTGCTGGTCATTGACGGGGTCGAAGAAACGATTCTCGGTTATCTGGATACCAGCGATAGCCTTGCCAAGATTACGCTGAACGTGTTCGATGAAAATTCTGATCTTGTTGTAGACTACGAGGTTCATACCGTTTTCGGTGAAGAGAGCGGAACAATGCAAGTTGCTTTCGCTCAGCCAAAATAAGCTTTCCCAATCAAAAGCCCCGATTTCCGTCAACGCGGAACTCGGGGCTTTTTCGAGAAATCGGTTATATACGTAACTGGGCAATAAAGCCAAACGGCTCGACGCCAACCCCATTGTCACGATATACCGATTATGATTTTTTAATAAAAGGCGCGACCTTCTCCAGCACTTCGGCTTCTGTCGGAGCGCTGACGTAACGGCCGTTGATGAAGACAAATGCCCGCTTGCCGCAAGGACCGCAGTACGACTTGCAGCCGACTTTGATCTCGGCATCGGGAGCCATTTTTTGCAGCTTCGGCACGATGGTCTTCATGCGTACGTGCTGACATTTATCGCAAACGCGAATATCGTTAGCCATGATTCTTCCCTTCTTCTTCGGCGGTTCTTAGTGGTCGCCGTGGTTGCCCTTCGAAGGGTTCGTGATCACAAATCCTTCTTCCTGGGTGCTGTACAGGTAGTCGATCTTGATTCCGTCGAGCAGCGGCTCGCTGGCATCGACCAGAACGCTGATGTCCTTGTCGGTTGCTACCAATTCGTCGCCGTCTTTTTGCTTGTCCAGATCCATGCCGTAGTGGGCGTGATCGCCATGCGAATGCGTAATGAATACGCGGACATTCATTTCTTTATTTTCTTCCTTGTTCAACTCTTCCAGCAATTTCTTGGCAGCGTTACGCGTAATTTTGACCTTCATGACAGACTCCTCCCGCCTACGGTTTTCAGCCGCGGCTCTTCATAAAATGATGATGCAGCAAAAAGGCAACCTCAACATTATCCCGTTACATCGATGCGACCTGCCAAATTGCTTTCGTTCTTGCGATATACTCGGCCAGCCACTTTTGTGCGATTTTCTCGAACATATCCGATTCCCCGCTATGCAGGAACCGATGCTCGGGGATGGAATCGCCAGTCTCCAGCTGTCCTTTTTCATACAAGATTGTGCTGACTTCACGGGCTGTCTCTTCCGCCGAACTGATCAGATTCACCGACGGTCCCATGACCCGCTGAATCGTGTCCGCAAGGAACGGATAATGGGTACAGCCCAAAATCAGGCAGTCGAGCGGCAGCGCGCGCAGCGGGAGCAGCTCGTTTTTGACAATCTCATACGTAGCCCGACCGCTAAAATGCCCCTGCTCAACCAGAGGAACAAATGACGGACATGCACGGCTAACAACATTGACAAAAGGAGAGATTTGCTTGAGCGCCTGGGCATAGGCCCCGCTATCGACCGTTCCTTTTGTGCCAATGACTCCGATAATGCCGTTATTGGCTTTGCTGATCGCCGCACGGGCACCCGGATGGATGACACCGACAACCGGAATATCCACCTTTTCCGCAATCGTATCGAGCGCCGCGGCGGTGGCCGTATTACAGGCGATGACGATCATTTTGGGATTGAACGTCATGAGATAATCGACGATCTGCTCCGTAAATGCGCGAACTTCCATAAGGTCACGCGGTCCATAAGGGGTACGCGCCGTATCTCCGAAATAGACGATTTGTTCTCTCGGCAATTGACGCATGACCTCTCTGGCCACGGTCAGGCCGCCGACTCCCGAATCCATTATCGCAATAGCTTGCTGCACGAGTACACGCTTCCTTCATATCGTTTTCCCGAACATCCACCTCTTATGGACAAAACACCCTAAGACATGGACCGGGGTTGAAATTAAGCCTAAACTCTATCATAGCGAAGCGACTCTCTCGCCGCAAGCAACTTTTGGACGAATCATGGGTTACTCTTCTTCAGAAGACGAGGAATGAGAATCTTGTGCTGGCGGAGTCTGACGGCTCTCCTGCATTCGATACTCGCGCTCGGAGCGGAATTCCGTTCCGTCTTCTTCCCGCAACCGATAACCCGAGCCGGAATCTTCTTCGTCGTTTTGCCAAGCGTTCGCCTCATCCTTTTCGTATCCAACCGGATCTTCGGTTTGCGTTCCGGCATAATAAGGATGGCCTGGATTGAGGTCGATCACCGCACGTTCGGGAGCCAGGACGGAACGCTGACGCTCGCAGCGCCATCTGAGTCCGGCACCGCCGAGCAATTGCCCGTCCGCTGCTTCACCCGCGTTTCCGTAGACGTAGTAGGATGCCCCGTAGATCATCGGAATCACGCGGTCCGGCGTCATATCCACCACGCGGCACTGAATGTCAGGCACACCCAGAGCCGTCAAACCGAGCGTATCGACCAGCACTTCATTTTGCCGCTGCATCTGATAAACCCTGACGTTCAGCGCTCCGTAAAGAGGCTCGTTCGGATAAGAACTCAGGAAGGCTCCCGCATCGATCAATTGTCCGCTTGGCTGCCAATAGATCGCATCACAGCCTGTCGTCTCGATCACGCTTGCCAGAACGGACTGGAACATATCGATACGGCGCTCGAATGGCAGCATCGCAGCGTACCAATCGCATAGCGTTACCGCGTACCGATACTCTTCAAGCCGTTCCGCTCCGCCTTCCCATTTCCAGCTCTGTTGCAGTACACCTTCCCAATTCAGATCCTCGCGAATTTCTCTGGGCTCGAAGACTCTCGTCTGCGCAGGCACTTCCGAATCGGTGAAATTCACCGTGTAATCGCCATGGTAAAAAACAGCGGCCAGCTCAAAGCGATCGCTGCCGGTTGTCTCTTTGCGACGCAGCGCCTCGTTTTCCACTTGTTCCGTCTCCCGAAACGGTCCCGTGTTGATCGCCGTCTTGCGAATGCGTTGATGAATCCGCTCAAGAATAAGCGAGGGCTCAAGCTTCGGTTCCTCACGAAACAATAACTCGACTGCGTATACCGGAAGGAATCCCGGTTTCATTTTTTTGCCTTCTTTTGGTTGTTGCCTTGCCGAATCGGCCATGTGTCTGCTTCCCCCTCCGTGTCTATCCGCTGCCCCTCTTAGTTCGGCCTGCTGCTCTCGCCAAGTTCGCTAAGCAAATACCGGTTCACCCGATCCGCAAAATGTTCCAAAGCGGCAGGCAGCTCCATCGTCAGCGGGTGCAAGGCTTTACGATCCCATTCGTAATAATCCTGCACCAACGGACGACGCAATCTGACCAGTCGCAGCAGCACCTCGTGCAGCTGGTCGTCGATCACGGCCTCTCCGTGAATAATATCTACAATGTCCTCGTAACTGCCTGCATCTCGCATAATGAATCCGTCGATCAGATAGCTTCCGATATCCGTGACAGCTTCCAATGCCAAATGCAAAGCGCGTTCTTGCGCCAGTCCTTGCAGGAGCGTTCCCTCCCACTGCGCAGCGACCAAACGCATCGCTTCGATCGTCTGCGGCAGCGACAGCAGACGCTTCTCGATCTGTTCCCGATTCACGTAATACAATGCCGGTTCCTCCTGTGCATCCGCTGCGGCTAAAGCTTCACAAGCCGCTCGGTTCCTGGATTTTCGCGTTTCGTTTTTTCACGATAAATGGCAATCTCGCAAACCGATATTAGATTTCGTAGTCGACGGCGTACGAGACTTCCTTGACGCCATTGATGTATTCGATGATCTTCTGATGCTCCGGATGCGTCTGATAGCCTTGCAGATCATCCAGCGTCTCTACGGTTGCCGTCAGCGCGATATCATAAGAACGCTCCGTTCGCAGGATATCCGTTCCGATCTCCAGCGATTTGAGCTGCCCGATTTTGCCTTCCATGCTGCGCAAAACGCCTGCCGCCTCCGCTACGCTTTCCGCCGAACGGTTTTTCAACTTAAAAAAGACGATATGTTTAATCATGCTATTCATCTCCCTGTGCCATTGAATTGACCTTCAAAAAAGCCCATAAAGAAACTATATCATAAGGAGAGCGGTTACAGCCAAAATCGAACACGGCGATTTAGCGAAAATACGTCGTCCTTTGTCAAAGGCAGCGCAAAGAAAAAGGCCGTTTGCCGTGATTCCGGCAAACGGTCCTTCCCCGCTCAAGCAAAATGTTTTCCTTAACGATTAACGCGAACGACGAAAGCGAATTGCAGCACCGGATACCATCAGCAGCAAACCTGCATACAGGAACATCATGTCGCTGCCGGTTTCTCCCGTTTGCGGCAGTTCGGAAACGCCGGTCCAATTCATCGAAGCCGCAGAGTTCGCTGCATCCGTTGCCGTAGCGTCCATTGCAGCAACTTCCGCGGTTGGCGTCGCTGCGATCGTCACAGGACGTTCTCCGATATCGGCCGTCGATGCTTCCGCCGTTACAATCGCTCCATCCGTCACGCCGCGGTTCTCGTCCGCTTCCGGTGACAACGCATCAAATTCGTCACCTTCGGATGCCGTAGCTGTCGTAACGTTGTTTCCAACCGATTCACCGTCTTCATCGCCGGCAGGCAGCGCACTTGGCGTATTGCCCGAAGACGCGATTACGGTTCCCGGCACGGATGCTACGACTACGCCGTCAACCGTGATTCCGCCACCATTACCACCCGTTCCCGGGTTCGGTGTGGTTCCACCGTTGTTACCGCCCGTGCCTGGATTTGGCGTCGTACCGCCATCGTTACCGCCCGTTCCCGGATTCGGTGTGGTTTCGCCGTTGTTACCGCCCGTGCCCGGGTTCGGCGTCGTACCGCCATCGTTACCGCCCGTGCCCGGGTTCGGTGTGGTTCCGCCATCGTTACCGCCGCCAGTGCCTGGGTTCGGTGTCGTACCACCGTCATTACCGCCGCCAGTGCCTGGGTTCGGTGTAGTGCCACCGTCATCGTCCCCACCGTTACCCGGATTTGGATTCGTTCCGCCATCATTGCCCCCTGGTGCTGGAGTAAAAGTAGAGCTTTCCAACACTGATACCTGAACGCCCGGCAGAATGCCGTTCAAGTTCAGATCAAGCAGCGAGGAATTGTTGGACGTTCCGCTTCCGTTGACGGAGTCATTGTTGCCCAGAAACGTCAGTCCGACGTCGTTGCCAAGCAAATCGTCGAGATTCAGGTTCAACAGCGAATCGGAATTGTTTTGCGTTGCAGGGTTCGCCGTACCGGAGTTCGTGTTATTGGATTCGTTTTCCAGCACGCCCAGATGAATGTTGTCGCCCAACACTTCGTTAAGGTCTACGTTCAACAGGGAATCGTAGCTGCTGTTCGTCGTTGTTGGGTTCGATCCAGTGGTTGTGCCCGAATTCGTGTTCGTTGCTTCATTTTCCAATACGCCGACGTGAACAGTATCGCCCAGCACTTCGTCGAGGTTCACGTTGACCAGCGAACTCGATTCGTTGTTTGTGGTCGCAGCTGGCGTTCCTGTCGCTGCACCGGAAGTTGTGTTCGATTCTTCATTTTCCAGCACGCCGACTTCAACGCTCTCGCCCAGCACTTCGTCGAGGTTCACGTTGACCAGCGAACTCGATTCGTTGTTTGTGGTCGCAGCTGGCGTTCCTGTTGCTGCACCGGAAGTTGTGTTCGATTCTTCGTTTTCCAGCACGCCGACTTCAACGCTCTCGCCCAGCACTTCGTCGAGGTTCACGTTGACCAGCGAACTCGATTCGTTGCTT
>JAAIGF010200180.1_pt1 | contig 15013 bp, 12 predicted proteins | sample 6487441 | NCBI WGS metagenome assembly JAAIGF01 (sample SAMN13974129, study PRJNA590717) | phyllosphere metagenome | biome: pepper field; feature: multiple bacterial spot infested pepper fields; material: pepper leaves; isolation source: leaves from pepper fields | host: Capsicum annuum ... | reverse complement strand
TGCGTGCGGGCGTGGTCGAAAGCGATCATCGAGGCCGGCCCCCCGGTGGCGAGGGCGATCGCCAGAGCCACCAGCAGCCACGCCGGCGCGGTCCCGGGCCAGAGGATCACCGCCGTCCAGGCGACGAGCTGGACGCCCACGGCGGGAAGCACGAGCGCGCGCGATCGCAGGTTGGGGATGCGGCGAGAGAGCTCGCCCATGATCGGCCCGAGCGCCATACCGGCGAAGACGTAGAGCGTCGTGATGAGCGTCGCTTCGGACTGCGTGCGTCCCTCGCCGGCGGTGAGGAACGGAATGCCCCACAGCAGGATGAACGCCGTGCCGGCGAACGGCGTCGTGAAATGCGACCAGAACGCCAGCCGGGTACCCGGATGCGCCCAGGCCGCGCGGATGCCGACTCCCGTGTCGACGCTCGAGGTGACGACGCGGATGGCTCCGGTGCCGGTGTCGACGCTGACGTCGCGATCGACCTCCGGCGGGTGGTTGCGCACGAGCAGGAACACCAGGACGGCGAACAGGACACCCAGTCCCGCGACGCTGCCGAAGGTCACCGACCAGCTGGTGGCGTGCAGGAGAGCTGAGAGGGGGATGACGGCGACGAGCTGGCCGGCCTGACCGAGGATGCCGGTCATCTGCACCATCAGCGGCCCGCGCTGCGCCGGGAACCAGGTCGCGACGAGTCGGAGGACCGCCGGGAAGATGGCGGCGTCGCCGGCGCCGAGGAGCATGCGCGCGACGATGGCGACCCCGACGCTGGGGGAGAGGGCCATCGTCAGTTGGCCGACCGCCATGAGGATCATGCCGATGGTCATGATGGGGCGCGAACCGTATCGATCGAGCAGGACGCCGATGGGGATCTGCATCCCGCCGTAGACGGCCAGCTGGACGACGGCGAACATCGACAGCGTCGCGGCATCGGCCTGGAAGCGCTCGGCGGCGTCGACGCCCACGGCCGCGAGCGACGTCCGGTTCGTGATGGACAGGACGTACGCCGCCACACCGGTTCCCCAGACGAGCCACGCCCGGAGCCCGGGGCCGCTCATCCGTGCTGCGGCCGTCATCGGCCGATCCGTCGGAGCAGGGGAGGCGCCGGGAAGATCACCCTTCTACGCTACTCCGGCGTCTGCGTCTACCCGCACGGCCCGCGGTGTCCGGTGCCCCGGTCGTTCTGCCATGATGCGGAGCATGAGTGCTCCGGTGGTCCCGCGATGACCGCGCTGTCGGCTCTCGAGACCGACGCCGCGATCCTCGTCGAGCACGTCGCACGGCGTGAGCAGCCGGCCGACGGCGAGACGGTCGCGCGGCTTCGCGCGGAGTTCCCGAGATTGCACGGGCTGTTCCGCGCGCTCTACGGCGATCGCGCGACCTCACTCGAGTCGCTCCTGACGCTCATCGACGCCGTGCTCGATGCACGTGCCGATCGGCCCGCCGAACTGCGGCGACTCGACCGCGACCGCGCGGCGCGGCCGACGTGGTTCGAGTCGGAGCGGATGCTCGGCGGTGTCTGCTACGTGGACCGGTTCGCCGGTGACCTCGACGGCGTGCGCAAGATGATCCCGTACTTCCGGGAGCTCGGTCTCACCTATCTGCACCTCATGCCGCTGTTCGCCAGCCCAGAAGGTGACAACGACGGCGGATACGCGGTCTCGGACTATCGCACCGTCGACCCGGCTCTGGGGACGATGGCCGACCTCCGCGCGTTGGCCGCTGATCTCCGCGACGCGGGGATCTCCCTCGTGCTCGACTTCATCTTCAATCACACCTCGAACGAGCACGAGTGGGCGACGCGCGCCCTCGCCGGCGACCCGGTGTACGAGAACTTCTATCTGATCTTCCCCGACCGCGAGCTTCCTGATGCGTACGAGCGGACCACGCGCGAGATCTTTCCGGACGACCATCCGGGCTCGTTCGTGCCGCTTCCCGATGGCCGGTGGATCTGGGCCACCTTCTACCGGTTCCAATGGGATCTCAACTACGCGAACCCCGACGTATTCACGGCGATGGCGAGGGAGATGCTGTTCCTCGCGAACCAGGGTGTCGAGATCCTCCGGATGGATGCGGTCGCCTTCATCTGGAAGCGTCTCGGGACGACGTGCGAGTCACTGCCCGAGGCTCACCTGCTCCTGCAGGCGTTCAACGCGGTGCTGCGCATCGCGGCGCCGGCGGTGCTGTTCAAGTCCGAGGCGATCGTCCACCCCGACGAGGTGCAGGACTACATCTCGCCCGACGAGTGCCAGCTCTCCTACAACCCGCTGCAGATGGCGCTGACCTGGGAGGCGCTGGCGACCCGTGACGCCCGGCTGCTTCAGCTCGCGCTCGACGAGCGCCACGCGCTTCCTCCCGGGACCGCGTGGGTCAACTACGTCCGAAGCCACGACGACATCGGTTGGACGTTCGCGGACGAGGATGCCGCGCGCTTCGGGATCGACGGCGGGCCGCATCGGCGCTTCCTCAACGACTTCTACATCGGCCGCTTCGCCGGCTCGTTCTCGCGGGGCTTCCCGTTCCAGGAGAACCCGCGCACCGGCGATGCCCGGATCGCAGGCACAACGGCCTCGCTGGCGGGGATCGCGGCGGGCGACGACGGCGGTGAGGACCGGGTGGTGCTCGCGCATGCGCTCGCGATGTCCACCGGCGGCATCCCGCTGCTGTACCTCGGCGACGAGGTGGCGCAGCTCAACGATGACACGTTCCAGGACGGCCCGGCGCGGCGAGGAGACAGCCGGTGGGCGCACCGGCCCGAGCGACCCTTCGAGCGGTACGAGGAGCGGCGGGACGAGTCCACGGTTGCCGGACGGGTCTTCACGCGGCTCCGGCGCCTGATCGACGTGCGCCGAACCACGACGGAGTTCGCCGGGAACGAGCTCATCCCCTTCCACACCCCCCACGCCGCGGTCGTGGGGTTCATACGTCCGGCGACGGATGAGCACGGGGGAGCGGTGCTCGTGCTCGCCAATGTCGCTGACGAGCCGGCGGCGATCCCCTCCGAGACCGTGAGCGGGCTGGATGAGTCGGCGTGGGACCTCATCCGGGACTCCGCGGTGGGGCTCGGGAGCGGCCTCGTGCTGCCGGCGCACGCGTTCGTGTGGTTGCGCGTCCGCCGGCTGTGAGGCGGGCTACACCGTCAGAGGACGTCCTCGAGTATCAGCTCGCGCAGAGTGACGCGTCGAAGGTCCCGGGCGGTGACGACCGTGCCGTCGCCGAGGTTGCTGCGGCCGCTGAGGTGCTCCGCGATACGGCGCGCCACGAGCGCGCGGTCCTGGCCGTCGTCCAGGACGATGCCGACAGCGGTCAGGTCGCGGCCCAGCGAATTGCTCGAGTGAACGCTCGCGTGGTCGATCAGCTCGCTCGCGAAGGCGCGGCCTTCGTTCAGCCGACTCGCGGCGTGGACGACGGCGACGAGGATGCGCGGTGACACGCGGCTCAGCTCGCGTTCCAGGAGTGCGTCGACGTCGGCGATGCACGCCGGGAGCTCGTCGGGGGAGTCGGGGAGCGACACCCCGATCGTGAGTGCATCGGGCCGGTGATCCGGCGTCGAGACCTGCGTCAGTGCGTCGATAATGTCAGCATCCAAGCCGGCGATGTGCATGGCCGTCTCCCTTCGTCGCGCTCCATTCGAGCGAGGATGACCGATTACTGTACCAGCTGGACGGTACGAATGCAGGTCGGCGCGACGAGGCTCACCCGGAGGTGACCAGAATGCGACCCGGGCCGAGGGGAACCAGGGGGGAGCGATAGGAGAGGCCGGTGTCCGCGGGATGCAGCACCACTCGAGCCTCGCCGAACCGCCACAAGCGATTGAAGAGGAAGACGGTGATCTCCACGGCCTCGTCGTCGGGCACGAGCCAGGTGCCGACGCCCCATTGCGCGGGCTGTCCGCGGCCGTCGATCACGACCGTCGGTCGCACGCCGGGAATCAGATGGAGCATCGGCCGGCGGAGAATCAGCGTGACGCGTCGTCCCTTCGATGCGGCGTCGCCGGTCACGCTCGTTCCGCGCGGGGGTGTGTCGGTGTCATCATCGCACCACGGTATCGGCAGGCGCGGCGGTCACCTACGGGCGGTCCAACCCCGATACGCAGTTATGGGCGTCTGCGGCGGGCGGCGAACGCGATTCCGAGAAATAGCAGCAGCATGCCGGCGTGCCTCCGTGGGGAGACATCAGACGAGGACAGATGCGGCTCCAGGGGCTGGCCGCAACGCGGAACTGACATAATGTGCATTATCGGATCAACTGACACCGGAAGTGGGTCTGGTTGGATGACGGAATGCAGCCAAGACAGTCTGTGCTCGTCCCGGGTGATCGGGTCGCGGTGCTGTCCCCGTCATTCGCGGCGCCCGGTTTCGCCCCGGCGGTGCACGAGCAGGCGTTGAGCCGCATCCGTTCGGACCTGGGTCTCGTACCGGTCGAGTTCCCGACGACCCGTGAGCTCGGTGCCAGTCCTCAAGCACGCGCCCGTGACATCGGCGCGGCGTTCGCGGATCCGACGATCGCTGCGGTCTTCGCGACTCTCGGTGGAGACGATCAGATCACTGTTATCCCGTTCCTGGATGCAGGCGTGATCCGGGACAACCCTAAGCCCTTCTTCGGATACAGCGACAACACGAACCTTCTCAACTGGCTCTGGCAGTTGGGGGTATCCGGTTACTACGGCGGGTCGACGCAGGTTCACCTCGGCGCCGGACCCGGCATCGACGAAATTCATCTCAGGTCGCTTCGTGCGGCTCTGTTCACCGGAGGCGAGATCGAACTCACGAATCCCACCGAGTCCGAGGACTTCGGGCCGGACTGGCGATCGCCGGCGGCGCTCATCGAGTTCGGGACACGGGAACCCGCCGAGGACTGGACCTGGTCGGGTCCTCGGCGAACCGTGGAGGGAACCACCTGGGGCGGTTGTCTCGAAGTGATCGACCAGATCGCCGTAGCGGGCCGGATGCCCAGGCTCGAGGATCTCCGCGGGTCGATCCTCATGCTGGAAACCAGCGAAGAATCGCCGCCTGCGGCTCTCGTCAAGCGATGGATCCGAGCCCTCGGCGAACGCGGCGTCCTCGGAGTGGTCGACGGGGTGATGGTGGCGCGTCCCCCGGTGAGCGCTCACGACAGGGTCCCTGTACGTGACGAGCGCCAACGGCTCCGGGCCGAGCAACGCGACGTCGTGCTCAGCGAGGTGACGCGCTACAGCGAAGACGCTGTCATCTGCATCGGCGTGCCGTTCGGACACACCCGCCCGCAGTGGGTCCTCCCCTACGGCGGCAGGGTGAGACTCGACGGACGCAGGCGTGGTGTGACGGCGCTCTACGGTTGAGCTCGGCGCAGGCGCCCGCAGGAAGACGGCACCAGCTCACACCCGTGGGACGAGCGCGCGACCGCGCGGCCGTCCTGACGGCAGCCCGCCGCTGACCGCGAGAGCGCCGAGGACCGTTGCCGTGATCGTCGACACCGTGAGAAGAGCCGACGCGAGCGTGCGCTCCGATCCCGATGCGTACGACGCGCACAGCGCGACGGCGGTGATCGCCGCCAGCAGGATCAGGACGGGTGTGAGTCCGCGCAGTCGGCGCTGCGCTGTCGTGAGCACGGCCGAGCCGCGTTCCCGGCGATGACGGGCTGCGCTGACCAGGAGCGCAGCGATCGTGCACCAGAAGCCCACGACGAGACTCGCCGTGACGACGTCGCTCGGTCGGTGCCAGCCGGCGGCGATGACGCCCATGCCGGCGACGGTGGCCCACACGACGAGCACAGGCGCGAGGACGAACTTCATCCGCGTCGGGGCGGCGAACAGCGCGGCGCAGGCTGCCGCGATCGCGATGGTCGCATGACCCGACGGCAGGGAGTTGTGGTACGTGCCCCAGCCGCTGGCGAGATCGGGGCGCGCGATGATGTCGTGCTTGAGCACCTGCGTCACGATGCTCGCGCCGACGAAGACGACCGACGCTGCGCCCGCCTCCGCGAACCGGCGGGTGACGAGCGCCGTTGTGATGCTGACCACCATCGTCACGGCCGCCACGATGAGGATGTAGTTGGCGCTCACGTGCTGCGCCGCCAGCAGGATCGGGTTGCTCGACGATGTCGTGGCGACCATCGCCGCCTGATCGGCGTGCTGTCCGGAGGTCGTGAACACGCACACCGCGATCGTCACGGCGATAGCCGCCAGCTGGACGGCGGCCAGCGGGATGTAGCGCACGCTGCGTCTCATGTCTTCACCTCTTCCACGTCTGAACAACCGTACGAACCGGAGCCTGTGAGCGGGGTCAACGCCTACCCGCACTCCCCTAGGCTCGAAGGGTGCAGGTCGTGACCGGGTTCGTCGTCGTCGGGGTCGCGATCGTCGTCGGTTACGTCATCGGCCGCATCGATCTGCTCGGACCTCACGGCCGTCCCGTGCTCGCGCGCCTGATCTTCTTCGTGCTGTCGCCGTTCCTCATGTTCGTCGTGCTCTCGCAGGCCGACGTGTCGACCCTGTTCTCCGCGTTGCTGCCCGTCTCAGCGATCGCCGCCGTCTCGATGTTCGTCGTCTACGCGTTGATCGCGCGGCTCGTGTGGCGCCGTTCGGTCGGCGAGACGCTCATCGGCATGCTCTCGGCCGGGCAGGTGAACTCCAACAACATCGGCATCCCGCTGTCGCTGTATCTGTTGGGGTCGGCCGCGTTGCCGGCGCCCGTCATCCTGATGCAGCTGATCGTCTTCACCCCGATCACGATGGCGATCCTCGAGGCCGTCACGACCGGACAACGCAAACCGTTGCCGATCTTGAAACGGACCGTCGGCAACCCGATCGTCATCGCCTCGGTGGCGGGAGTGATCGTGTCCGTCTCGGGCCTGCGGTTGCCGCCGATCGTGCTCGACCCGCTGCAGCTGATCGCGGACGCCTGTGTGCCGGTGCTCCTGATCGCGTACGGGATGTCGCTCCACGGACAGCGCGTGCTGTCTGCATCCGGCCGTCGCCGCGACATCCTCCTGGCATCGGGGCTCAAGCTCATCGCGATGCCCCTCGTCGCCTGGGCGGTCGCCGCGCTCGCGTTCGGCCTCTCCCCCGCCGACACGTTGGCGGTCACGGTCCTCGCGGCCCTCCCTACCGCGCAGAACGTCTTCAACTTCGCCCAGCGCTACGACATCGGCGAGACGATCTCGCGCGACACCGTGTTCCTCACCACGCTCGGCTGCGTCCCCGTACTCCTCGCCGCGACCCTGCTCCTCGGCTGAGTGCCTCTCACCCCGCGCCACTCGCCCGGCGCTGCACCGCGCGCTCTGATGCCGCTTCGTCGTGTCCAGTAGCGTGAGGCGAGACGGGAGCGTCCGACTTCCGTGAAGGAGGCCCTGCCATGACAACTGCGGAGAACATCGCCGGACGATTCATCCGATCGCTGCGGACATCGTTGATCCTGACCGGCGTCCTCACCCTGGTTCTCGGCCTGCTGATCCTCATCTGGCCCGGGCGGACGGCCCAGGTGCTGACGGGCATCATCGCGGCGTACGCGATCGTCGCGGGTGTCGTCTACGCCGCGCTCGGCGTCTTCTCGCGGACGAAGGACGGTTGGGCGCGCGTCGGACACATCGTGCTCGGCATCTTCTTCGTGGTCGTCGGCGTCGTGGCGTTTGCCAACCTCGCCGCGTTCACGGTGTCGTTCGCTGCGTTCCTCGGCGTCCTGGTGGGCATCATGTGGATCATCGAGGGCGCGGTGTCGTTGTCCGTCGTCGGTGAGTCGTCGTCGCGAGGCTGGACGATCGCGTTCGCGATCCTCTCGATCATCGCCGGCGTCCTGCTGCTGTTCACGCCCCTGTGGGGCGTCATCGTGCTCTGGTGGCTGCTCGGCATCTCGGCTGTCGCCCTCGGAATCGTCAACATCATCCGAGGGCTCTCGCTGCGCTCCTGACAGGTGGGGGCGTCACACCGGGAGGTGGCGCCCCCACCAGTCGAGGATGGCCTCGAACCGTTCCACGCGGTGTCGGGGCCGTCCCGAGCGGGTGAGCTCGTGGTCCTCGCCGGGGAACACCAGCAGCTCGGCCTCCGTGCCCTGCCGACGCAGGGCGGTGTAGTACCGCGTCGCCTGTTCGAGCGGGCATCGGAAGTCCAGCTCGGAATGGATGACGAGCGTGGGGGTTGCCACGCGGCCGACCATGGCCATCGGGCTTTGCGCCCGGATCGCGGCAGGATCGGTGCCGACGTACTCGTCGCCGAAGACCGAGCCGATGTCGCTCGTTCCCTGGAAGGTCTCCGGGTCGAGGAAACCGCGCTCGACGATCGCCGCGGCGAACCGGTGGTCGTGCGCGATCGTCCAGGCGGTCAGATAGCCGCCGTACGACCCGCCCATGATTCCGACCCGTCCACCATCGAGCCGTGCGTCAGAGGCGACTGCTCCGTCGAGGAACGCGAGGACGTCGACGAGGTCGTCGGTGCCCATGCGCCCGCGGATGCTGCGCCCGTGAGCGCGACCGTATCCGGCGCTGCCCCGCGGATTGCAGTACACGACGGCGTAGCCGGCATCGACCAGCACCTGCGTCTCGTCGAAGAAATGGATGCCGTACGAGGCATACGGGCCGCCGTGGATCTGCAGAAGCACGGGGAACGGGCCATCGCCCTCGGGTGTCGCGACCCATCCGTGCACGCGATAGCCGTCGGGGGCCGTCACCTCGAGCTCGCGCGGAACGACGAACCCCACTCGGCTCGCGGCATCCCCGAAGGAGGTCAGCAACCGCGCCTCCACGCCGTCGGCGTCGAGGAGAAGGAGCTCGCCGGCCGACCGGTTGGTCGCGACGGCGCAGACGATTCGCCGGCCTGCAGCGTCAGCGCCGTGGCCGGTCACCTCCATGCCCCGGCGCAGGCGCACGGCGGCGCCGTCGCGCGAGACGCGGAGCAGGTGCACCTCTCCGCGGGTGCGGTTCTGCACCAGGAAGTCGTCGCCCACTGCCGTGATGTGCGAGCCCACTTCCCCGAGGTCGATCGTCTCGGGATCGGTCAGTCTCCGAGGGCCATCGCCCTCGAGGATCCACAGCGCGACGCCCGGCGCGACGAAGTCCGTGCCATCGGCGCCCGCGTCGGAGGCGAGGAGGGCGATGCTGCCGTCGGGGGCGACGGCGACGTCGGCGATCGAGAGGGTCGCGGGCAGCACCACGCGCTCCCCCGTTCCATCGACGCTGATCGCGATCAGGGGCGAGCGGAGGTCGCGACGTTCGCGCTCGATCTCATCCGTGGTGGTGAGGATCTCCGAGCCGTTGGCGGTGAAGACGACGCCGTCATGGGAGAGCTCGCCCGAGGTGAGCTGGCGCGCCTCCGCCGGCACGCGCGGTGCAGGCGCGGACGAGCCTCCCTGCGGCTCGGGGGCGGGAGCGTACGCGGGCTCGGAACCGAGGTCCGGTGCGGCGACGACGAAGACCTGAGCGGGGCGGTCCGCGATGTAGCCGATGCCGTTCGCATGCCACCGGACGCCCGTGATCCGCCGAGGAGATTCTGCTTCGGCGGCGAGTCCTTCCACCGAGCCGTAGCGGCCCTGCTCGGGAATTCGCGCGGTGAAGGCGAGGAGATCGCCCGCGGGTGACCACGCGAACGCCCCGACACCGAGGGGTGCGTCGGTGACTTGGACGGGCTCCGAGCCGGATGCCGCGATCACGTGGATCTGCGGCTTACCGCCGGCGTCGCCGCGGATGAACGCGACACGGCGGCCGTCCGGCGAGAGGCGCGGCGAGGAGTCGGCCACGCCGCGGGTGAGCCGGTGACCCTCGCCCGAGGGCAGCTCGATACGCCAGAGCTGTCCCACGTTCCGGTTCGCCGAGATATCGGGCCGTGACGTCGCGAACACGGCGAACGAGCCGTCGGGGGCGACCGTCGGACGCCCCACGGCGATGAGAGCCTCGATGTCCGTGGGGCGCATGGTCACTCGCCGCCGAAGGACGAGATGTCCCCGACGAGACGGGTGTTGTCGGAGGGGATCGGCTCGACGGCGGCGAGGGCGATCTCGGCGGCGAATTCCGACACGTTGTACAGCTTGCCGGCCGACTCGCGCCGCGTGGCGATCGCCCCCGGATTCGCGCGCTCGAGCAGGGTCGCGGTGATCGTGCCCTCGATCATGTCTCCCGACACCACGACGAATCCGATGCCGCGCTCGGAGAGCTCGCCGATGCGCTCGCGCAGAGCGTCCTCGCCGGCCCGCTTCGACAGGGCGACGGCCTCGTACTCGGGCATCGTCGGGGTCGTGCGGATGAAGTGAGCCTGGTGACTGGTGACGAACACCACGCGCGACCCATCCTCGAGCAACGGCAGCGCCGCGTCGAGGGTGCCGAGCTGCGCGTCGCGGTTGAGGGTGAGGGCGTAGTCCTCGGCCATGCCTCCCTCCATGCCGCCGGATGCGTTCAGCACGAGCAGATCGAGGTGGCCGAACGTGTCGCGCACAGCGGCGAACATCTCGTCGACCGAGGCGCGATCGGTGAGATCGGCTCCGACGACGAGCACCTCGACGCCGAGGTCGCGGAGCTCGGCCGCGAGCTTCTCGGCGCGGGGCGCCTTGTTGCGGAAGTTGATGACGACGTTCGCCCCCGCCTGCGCGAGGTACCGCGCTGTGTCGGCGCCGATGCCACGCGACGATCCGGTCACCAGTGCCGTGCGACCGGTGAGGGTTCCGGCGGGAAGGGGCTGAGTCATGTGACGCTCCTGCGGGGAAGAAAGGCTCTCGGCACGGCGGGCCGCCGGCACCGCACGAGCCTATCAACCGGTCCGGATCGCACCCCCGACTGATAGGTTCGGGATGAGGGACGAAGGAGCGCCGATGTTGCCCGATCTCACGCAATACCTGTGGATAGCGTGGCTCGTGCTGGCCCTGATCTTCGTCATCGTCGAACTGCTCACTCTCGAGTTCACGTTCCTGATGCTCGCCGGCGGCACGCTCGTCGGCGGTCTGGGCACGAACCTCCTGTCCGCTCCGTGGTGGCTGCAGGTCGCCGCGGCGGCCGCCGTGTCGGCACTGCTGCTGTTCACCATCCGTCCGCTGCTCCTTCGCGCCCTGCATCGCAGCAGTCAGCACATACCGACCAATGTGGACGCTCTCGCGGGCCTCGGCGCTCGCGTCCTGGTCCCGTTCGTCGACGGGGCGGGCGCGGTCAAGCTCGACAACGGCGAGACGTGGACTGCTCGACTCGTCGACGACAGCGCAGACGTGTCCGTCGGCGCCCGCCTCGTCGTCCGCGCCGTGCGCGGCGCGACCGTCGAGGTCGGCATCCCCTCCCCCGACCCGAAGGAGAACACCCGTGGTTGACGTCGGCGCTTTCGTGGGGCAGATCTTCGTGATCGTCCTACTCGTCGTCCTGGCGATCTTCGTGATCGTCGTGCTTTTCCGCTCGATCCGGATCATCCCGCAGGCCTATGCGGGCGTCGTCGAACGGCTCGGCCGCTACCAGCGCACCCTCTCGCCCGGGCTGAACCTGCTGGTGCCGTTCATCGACCGGGTCCTGCCTCTCGTCGACATGCGTGAGCAGGTCGTGTCGTTCCCGCCGCAGCCGGTCATCACCGAAGACAACCTCGTCGTCTCGATCGACACCGTCGTGTACTTCCAGGTGACCGACGCCCGTGCCGCCACCTACGAGATCAACAACTACCTGGGCGCCGTCGAGCAGCTGACGACCACGACGCTGCGCAACGTCGTCGGCGGTCTGAACCTCGAGGAAGCCCTCACCAGTCGCGACAACATCAACGGGCAGCTGCGCATCGTGCTCGACGAGGCGACGGGAAAGTGGGGCATCCGAGTATCGCGCGTGGAGCTCAAGGCGATCGATCCGCCCACCTCGATCCAGGACTCGATGGAGAAGCAGATGCGCGCCGAGCGCGACCGTCGTGCCGCGATCCTCACGGCCGAAGGGTCCAAGCAGTCGCAGATCCTCGAGGCGGAGGGCCGTCGTCAGGCGGAGATCCTCAAAGCGGAGGGCGACAAGCAGGCCCAGATCCTGCGCGCCGAGGGCGAGTCCGCGGCGATCCAGTCGGTGTTCCAGGCGATCCACGAGGGCAATCCCGACGAGAAGCTCCTGGCGTATCAGTACCTGCAGACGCTGCCGAAGATCAGCGACAGCGCGTCGAGCAAGCTGTGGATCATTCCGAGTGAGTTCACCGAGGCGCTCAAGAGCATGAGCGCCGGGTTCGCGGGTCGCCGCGACGACCACCCGACCCCGTCGGCGGAGCGGTCGGCGCCGCCCGCACCGTGACGCACCCCTACTTCGCATCGGAGCGCCCGAGGATCCTGGCGCACCGCGGGTTCGTGCCGCCCGACTCCGAAGGCATCGTCGAGAACACCTTCGCCGCGTTCGCGGCCGCCCACGCCCTCGGCGTGCGCTATGTCGAGTCGGACTGCCACCTGAGCGCCGACGGCACGGTGATCCTCTTCCACGACGCCGACCTCTCGCGAGTGACGGGCGACCCCCGTCCCATCGCTGATGTCGGCGACCGAGAGCTGGAGGCGCTCATGGCCGACCGCGGGGGGCTGGTGACGCTCGCTCAGGCGCTCGACGCCTTCCCCTCGCTGCTGTTCAACCTCGATGTGAAGGCCGACGCGGCGGCGGAGAGGGTCGGCCAGCTGGTGGCTCCGTACGCGGATCGGGTTCTCCTCACGAGCTTCTCGGATCGAACGCGCGAACGTGCGCTCCGAGCCGCTCGCGCCGCCGGCGGACGACCGGCGACATCCGCGGGAACGATCCGGATCGCGGCGCTCGTCGCCGCCGTCGCGTCAGGTGTGCCATGGTTGATGGGTCGTGCGCTGCGCGGCATCGACGCGGTACAGGTTCCCGAGCGCCGGGGTCTTGTCCGCATCGTCTCCCCCCGAATGATCCGCGCGGTCCACCGTGCGGGTGTCGAGATGCACGTCTGGACGGTCAACGATGCGGACGGCATGAGACGCCTGCTGGCGGCCGGCGTCGACGGCATCGTCACGGACCGAGCCGACCGCGCCATGACCGTCGCGGCGGGAGAGCGCTGAATACCCCGACACGCTGAACATCGGCTGTGAAACCCCGATGACGAACCGTTGTTCGGATGATGCACACAGCTGCGCACGTTACAACTGATAGCCGACGAGAGGACCACACAATGGCAGACCGCAGCTTGCGCGGCATCCGACTCGGCGCCTCGAGCCTACAGAGCGAAGAGGGCGTCGTCTTTCACGACCGGGTCAACCACACGTATGTGTGTTCGCGCTGTGAGCACGAGACCGTCATGACGTTCGCCGCTGACGCGGAAGCGCCCGAGACCTGGGAGTGCCGCGCGTGCGGCGCCGAGGCTCTCCTGCGCGTGGGCGAGGGCGTCGTCGAGGTCGATCACTCGGGCGACAAGGCCGCCCGCACGCACTGGGACATGCTGCTCGAACGCCGCACGATCCCCGAGCTCGAGGAGCTGCTCGAGGAGCGTCTGGCCATGCTCCGCGAGCGCCGCGGCTCCCGTCTGAGCGCCTGAGCCTCCAGCTCTGAGCGAATGCCGTCGTCCCCTCGGGGCCGACGGCATTCTCATGTCCGGAACGCGCCGGTCGAGCGCCGCCTCGTGATCGCGACGGCGACGCCGCAGACGACGAGCGCCAGGATGCTCCCCCACCCGAGCACGACCTGCACCGCTCCGCCGATGATCACGGCGGGCGTCAAGCCCGTGCGCAGGGGCACGTCGGTGATCATCGCACCGGCTTCCGCCGCCGGTAGGCCGTCGATCTCCGTGCCATCGGGCGCGATGACCTGGCTCGTGCCGACCGTGGAGATGTTCACGACCGCCCGGCCGGTCTCGATCGCGCGCATGCGTGCGAAGGCGAGCTGCTGGAGGTTCTCATCGGTGTCCCGGAAATCGGCGTTGTTCGTCTGGAAGACGTAGACCTGGGCCCCGTCACGCGCGCCCGACCAGATGACGTCGTCGTAGAGCACGTCGAAGCAGATCGCGAGTCCCACCCCGACTCCCGAGACATCCATGAACGGAGGATTCGTGCCCGGCGTGTACTCGCGCTGGATGAGACCGATGAGGTCGGGGACGATCAGCTCGAAGAACCACCGGTCGGGGACGTACTCCCCCATGGGTACGGGCCGTGATTTGTCGTGGATCGCGACGGGATTATCGGCGCCGGCCCGCCAGAGCATGGAGGTGTTGTAGATGTCGTCGCCGCGCTCCGTCGCGGCGTTGACCAGCAACGGCGCCCCGATGCGCTCTGACAGCCGATCGAGCGTGTCGGCGACGGACGCGTTCGACAGCGGGTCCGCGTCGATCCCGCCCTCGGGCCAGACGAGCAGATCCATGGGTTCGTCGATGATGGGCTGCGTGGCCTCCAGCTGCGACCGCAGAACGCCGTACGCCTCGCGGGAGTCGAAGTATCCGGCCGGACCGTCGCCCTGGACCGAACCGATGCGATAGGTCCCGGCATCCGTGGTCGGGAAGGCGGGCACGGCGACGAGAACGACCGCGACGACGGCGGCGGGGAGTGCCGTCCGGATGTCGCGCAGCCTGCCGAGCCGGAGCCACTCGATGACGGCGGACGTGACGAAGACCATGAGGAACGTCAGGCCTGCCACCCCCGTCCAGGACGCGATGTGGGCGAGCGGGCTCTCGGACTGGCTCATCCCGATCCGGCCCCAGGGGAAGCCGGTGTAGGGCCACGACCCCATGAAGAGCTCGCGAGCCGTCCACAGCCCCGCCACGAGGGCGGGGAGGGCGACCAGTCGCCCTGCCATGCCGGGCAGCAGACGCGGGACCCAGCGGTACGCCAGGGCGATGGGGATCGAGCCGACCGCGAAGAAGAGCGTCTCGATGCCGGCGAGTCCGAACCACGGGATGGGTCCGAGATAACGGGTGATCCACGAGATGTGGATGAAGTAGAAGGACGCCCCGAAGACGGCCCCGACCGCGAGTGCACCCCACGACGAGCGCCCGATCAGACCGACGAGGGCGAACGCGACACCGACGAACGCCAGCGGCCACCACCCGATGTCGGGGAACGCGGCGTCCAGAACCGCACCGCCGACGATGGCGCCGATCAGTGCCAGCCACAGCGGTATCAGGGGCCGCGCGGCG
>JAAIGF010057092.1_pt1 | contig 15049 bp, 11 predicted proteins | sample 6487441 | NCBI WGS metagenome assembly JAAIGF01 (sample SAMN13974129, study PRJNA590717) | phyllosphere metagenome | biome: pepper field; feature: multiple bacterial spot infested pepper fields; material: pepper leaves; isolation source: leaves from pepper fields | host: Capsicum annuum ... | reverse complement strand
CATCCGTTTCAGGCTGCGCTCAGCGCCCTTCAGCTGCGACACGACGCTGGCGTTGTCCATCACCGTGGAAGCAGCGCGCTGCTGCAGGCTGGCCGACAGCAGCAGGCCTTCGCCGGCATGCAGGTTGCCCCAGCCCTCGGTGGCCAGCTCGAAGCCTTCGCCGCGCAGGACGCCGCGGGCGGTGTCCTGGTGGGCGATGAGGTAGCCCAGCTCCAGCCGGCTGTCGGCCAGTGAGCTGTGCAGGCGCGTGCGCAGCTGGCCTGGCGTGTCGTCGATCACCCACTGCTGGGTGCCGCTGCCGTCATGGGCCTGGGTGTGCAGGCCGCTGAGCACGCCGGGATGGCGGGCGTCCTCGTCAATGCCGCCGCCGAAGGGCGGGGCGACGTCGCCGTTGTACAGTTGGCCGGTAATGCGCGGCTGGTCGATATCCCCGTGCAGGAATTCAACCAGCACCTCGGCGCCCACGCGGGGCAGGAAGACGGTTCCCCAGTTGGGGCCGGCCACCCATTCGGCCACGGACACCCAGCTGCCACTGGTGTGGTCGCCGGGGGCATGGCCGGGCTGCGCGCTGCCGGTGTCGTTCAGGCCGCCCGGGTTGGGCTTGCTGCCGCGCTGCCAGCCGAACTGGATGCGCACCTGGTGTTCGCGGTTGGGACTGAGCGCGGCATCGGCCACGCCCACTACGCGCGCGGTCTGCGGGCCGTGCAGGGTCGGCCGGTCCTGCTGCAGGGCGCGTAGCGGCACGTCGGCGCCGGTGGCGATGAAACTGTTGCGGTAGGCACCGCGTTCCAGCGCGGTGTTGCCCAGCAGTTCGGCGATACCCTGGTCCAGGTTGTTCACCGCCACGTGCTGCACGGCCAGCAGCTGGAAGGTGTGGCCGGCATGGTGCGGGTGCTGGGACAGGGCAAAGGTGGCCCCTGCACCGAGCTGGCGCTCGCTGCCGGCGCCGCTGTAGAGCACCTGGCTCACGCGCAGCGCATCCAGCCGCGCCTGCGCCTCGGCGTCGGCCCAGCTGGGCTGGGCGAAGCGGCCGGCGCGCGGTTGCACGTAGACCTCCAGTGCGGGCAGGGTGCCGGCATCGGCGCTGGACTGCGCGGCGACGGCGTTGACCTGCTCGCTGTGCCAGCTGGCCACGGTGCTGGCGTTGGGCACCAGCTGCTGGCGCTCGGCGAAGGCGGTGATGCCGTCGCTGGCCTCGGCCATGTCGGCACGGTGGAAGCGGAACGTGCCGCTGTCCGGCAGCTCCGCGCGCGGCTCGAACACCACCAGGGTGTGCGCGGCCTCATCGCCCTGCGCCTGCTCGATGCGCCAGGCCAGGCCAGCTTCGGCCAGCAGCCGGGTGACGAAGGCCCAGTCGGTTTCGCGGTACTGGGTGGTGATCGCACGCACAGGCAGTTCGGCCTGCACGTCGAAGCGGAACGCCGCCTGCGGGTAGTCGCCGAAGATCTGCTCGCAGATGGCGCGGGTGTCCTGGTCCTGGAAGATCACCGCATTGCGGCGCAGGCGCAGCAGGGCGGTCCAGGGTTCGAGGATCAAGCGGTAGCGGGCCAGGCCGCCATCGCTGCCCAGCTGGGCGGCTTCGGTGCACAGGCCATGCCACTGCCGCAGCGCACCGTCAGCCTTGCGCAGCTGCAGGGTCAGCGGCTGTTCCAGCCAGGGTGCCAGGTCGAGGAAGGCATCAGTAGCCAGACAATCGATCTGCAGGCGGTTGTCGCCGCAGACCGACTCGGTGCCTTCGAAGCGCTCGACCACCAGTCCATGATCCGCGCCCTGTAGCTGGATCAGGCGGTCGCTGTGCGACAGCGAGGCGAGGGATGCAAGCTGGATAGAGCGTGGGATGTCCATTTCGTCATGCTCATGGCAGGGTGATCGTAATGTGGGCGGTGCGGTCCGGCATCTGCACAACATCCTTGTGAGCCGCCAGCTGTTGGCGCGTCTCAAGGTCCAGGTAGGTGCGCATACCGAAGAAGGCGACGATGCCGAAGCAGCCGACCATCACCGCTGGCAACCACATCGGCACGACGCGCCGCAGACGGTGGCGCACACTGTCCGGCGGCAGCGCGTGCGGCGCAAAGCTGTGGCGCTTACCCTTCAGGAAGGCGATCTCATCGCCCAGGCGTGCTTCCAGGTACCGCAGCTTGTCGATGCCCTCCAGCCGGTACTTGCCCTCGAAACCCATCAACAAACAGCAGTGGTAGACCTCCAGGGATGGCAGCCGCACCGCGCCCTGCCGACGAAGCCCTTCCAGGCGATCAAAGAAATGCTCGCCCGCCAGGTGCTCGCCGAACATGCGCAGCTGCAGTGGGTTGCACTCCCAGGCCGCATGCATCTGTGACGATTGCGACAAGACCGCCTCGTCCACGGCTGCGCAGAAGGCGTACTTGGCGGCATGGACATCTTCAGATGCCACTCCAAGACGTACCGCGTTGCGTTCCACGTTGTCGAGGAACCGCTGTACGGTCTGCACGAATGCATCCGCATTCACCGGCAGCTGACCGCGCTTGAGCAGCAGCAGCAGATAGAATCCGTCGGACAGCAGATCCCTCAGGCTCTGCGAGGTCGTCACATCGGCCGCAGGAGCGATCTCTGCGCCACTGGTCGTCAGCGAAGGCATCGGGCCGGGGGTGGGGGGCAAGGGAGAGTTCATCACAAGGCCACCGCCACAAGCTCCATCTTCAGTTCGGCAATACCGGCCGGGACGTAGATCATCAGAGACTGCGACTTGAGCATGCGCTCATAAAGTGCACTACGCGTATCGAGTTCGAAGTAGTGGCTGCCCGGGCGCACTGGAATCGCCGCTGGCACCTGCGCTGCATGGACCAGCTTCACACCCGGCAGCGCGGACAGTACGCACTTCTCAACGTCGTCGGGCGCACCGACCTTCAACCGCACTGGAATACCCTGGATCAACTCCTGGGCCGGCATCGACGCTGATACGGAAAGATAGAACGATGCCTCGCCGTCGATACGCTGCGAGTCCAGACGCCCCCGGTAGTAAGACGGCTTGACTTCGTTGAGCGCGATCTTGAAATAGCGGGTCGAAATCACCGTGTCCAGCAGGGCACGCACGATCTGCAGCAGCGCGTGGAATGATCCTTCCGGCTGATCGTGGCGGTACATGGGCAGGTCACCCAACTGATAGGCGTTGGAAAAGGTCAGCAGTGCGCCCGCCATGCGTAGCAGTTCCTGGTGCAGGCGTTCGGGGTGCAGCTGTGGATGCTGGTGCAGATGGGCCAGTGAGCTGAAGGAGCTGTTGATGGTATGCAGCAGCCAGAATGAGGCAATGTCGCCGGAGCGGAACTCGATGATGTTCTGTGATGTCTGCCGGTGCAGGCCGTAGAGCGCGTCCACCTTGGCCTGCAGAGCATCAAGCACCGCACGAAGCTCGCGGTGCAGGAACGGTGATGCCTGCAGCTGCGCACAGGGGGGGATGAACGTGTCATCCAGCTCGAAGCCACCGCTGGACGTGCGCCGGATGCGTGCCACCGCGACCGAACTGAATGCATCCCGAGGCCGGTCGTCGGTGAGAAGCTTCACGGACTTGGAAAGATAGGAAAGCTCGGCGTCGACGGCGCCAGTGAACAGATCCCGCGTGTCCCGGTTGCTCTGGTGAAAGCGCGCAAGCGTCGTTTCATCGGGCTCGGCACAGTTGGCACCATCGTCGCGCAGCAACGGCAGAGCCAGATACACCACGGTGCTCTGGATGCCGGGGGACAGTTCCTGCAAAGAGACTGCATCGGGAAGGCTGTCATCAGCTGGCGCATCATAGGCGTCCCCGTCGGGAAATACGACGGACAGGTCCAAGGGGCGCAGCATGCCGGCAGACAACGCATGAGGATCAAAGCGCACGCGACGCACGCCCCAGGCATAGGGATGCAGCGTCTGCGACAAGTCCTGCAGGCGCGCCTCGTGGTACGCATCCTGGCGCTGGAAGTGCTGGGGACGCAGGAACAGCCCCTCACCCCAGAGAATCTTTGACATCCGGCTTGGGTGGGGCACGTTCATTCCTTTGAGTTTCGACAGGTTTGGGCAGCGCGTGCGCCCGCACGGGCACGCCGACTGTCGATGATGCTACCCATGGAAAAAATCGAATTGCACGATCTCCGTGCAAAGTCCGTATCACTCCGATCAAAACGCATCCGGTGAATTGCTTCGGACAGGCTGGGTACAAAGCACCGCAGCAGGTTCGTTGAGAAAAGCGCGAGGGTGGATCGGCGAACGGTTTTGACGCGGCGGAAGCCCGCATGACGTGCCGGATACGACATAGCGCCGCTGAACGCGGCGCAGTGAAGTCAGCGCGCCACAGCGTTTCGAGCGGACGCCCACAGGCCGGCGTCCACGCGGAAGTGACGGGATGATGAGGCCGTTGACGCGAATCACCGCCCTGGAAAAGCTGTTTTCATGACAAGTCGTGATCAGGGTCACGCTGCCACATAAGAAAAGTTGCAGGCTTCAACAGAAATCGCCCTGAAATCCATTTCCGCGTTCGCTGATGCGTATAACTACCGGCCATTGGAGAGGGTGCGGAGCGAGAAGGTTCGGCGCAGTTCGGCCTTCTCCGTAACCCCAATCTCACGAAGGATGATCATGGAAGTCAAAGAAGCAGCGAAGACTGCGTCGCGGTCGCTGGTGGCATTGCTGCTGATGTCGACAATCGCAGGGTGTGCATCGATGTCGAAGCGGCCTGAACCCGTCTCTTTTGATGCCGCGATGAGTCTCGCCGAGGCCCAGGTGGCGACCGGAGAAGCGCGGGCCGCCATTGGCGCATTTGAGCAGGCGGCTGAAGCTGATCCTGCGCGCAAGGAGCCATGGGTGCGCATCGCGCAACTGCAGTTCGATCAGGGCAGCTATGCACGTGCCATGGTCGCTGCCGATCAGGTACTGCAGATTGATCCCGACGATCTTGTAGCCGACGGTGTGATGACCGTGGCCGGGCTCCGTCTTGCCCATCAGTCACTGACGCGCCTGCAAGGTCGTGGAGGCCTTGCGTCAGGTACCGCTCAGAAGGAGGCACAGGCGCTGGTCGATGTACTGCGCAGGACGATGGGAAGTGACGTGCTTGCGCCCGAAAAAAAGACCACGCCGCGCCGCCGCGCCGGGGGCGGGCGCGCATCGACGGGTGCAGTACCTGCGGCAAGGTCGCCGGCGCGGCCCGCATCCCGGTCCACCGGTGCTGACCCCTTCCAGAACGTCGGCAACTGATTCGACACCTGCAATCGTCAAGGAGACAGAGATGGCCAAGAAGGAGAGCACCCAGAAGCGCCTTCAGAAGATCCGCCCGCCGCGCGTTCAGCTTACGTATGACGTGGAGAAGGGTGACGCGATCGAGCAGAAGGAACTGCCGTTCGTGGTCGGCGTGATGGGCGACTTCAGCGGCAATCCGGAACAGCCGTTGCCCAAGGTCAAGGATCGCAGGTTCGTCAACGTGGACCTGGACAACTTCGATGAAGTGATGGAAGGCGTCGCGCCGCGCGCGGTCTACCGCGTGCCGAACAAGATCAGCAACGACGGCGGCGAATTCGGTGTCGAGCTGAAGTTCAACTCCATCGATGACTTCCGTCCCGAGTCCGTCGTGCAGCAGATCGAACCGCTGCGCCGCCTGCTCGAATCGCGTACCAAGCTGGCCGATCTGCGCAACAAGCTGGCTGGCAACGAGAAGCTGGAAGATCTGCTGACCGACGTGCTGAACAACACCGAGCAGCTGAAGCAGCTCGGCGCGACCGGGGAGGACTGATTGATGTCAGCCGAAGCCAGCCAACTGGCCACCCAGGCCACCGAACTGGAAGACGTCGGTCTTCTCGACCAGATTGTCGAGAAGAGCAAGGTCGCCAGGTCGCAGACCGAACACGACCGCGCCAAGGACATCATCGCCGCCCTGGCGAAGGAAGTCCTGGACGGCACCGTCGTGGTCTCCGACAACCTCAACCTGACGCTCGACGCGCGCATCGCCGAGATCGACCGTATCATCTCCGAGCAGCTCAGCGCGGTCATGCACGCCGAGTCCTTCCAGAAGCTGGAAGGCAGCTGGCGCGGCCTGCACTACCTGTGCCAGCAGACCTCCACCGGCCCGAACATGAAGATCAAGGTCTTCAATTCGCCGCAGAAGGACCTGGTGAAGGACTTCAAGTCCGCCATCGACTTCGACCAGAGCGCGCTGTTCAAGAAGGTCTACGAAGAAGAGTTCGGTACCTTCGGTGGTGCGCCGTTCGGCGCGCTGATCGGTGACTACTTCCTCGGCCGCCAGCCGGAGGACATGTACTTCATCGAGCAGATGTCGCACGTCGCCGCCGCCGCGCACGCGCCGTTCATCTCCGCCGCCAGTGAAGGCATGTTCGGCCTGGAGACCTTCACCGATCTGGGCAAGCCCCGCGATCTGGCCAAGGTGTTCGACACGGTCGAGTACGCGAAGTGGAAGTCGTTCCGCGAGAGCGAGGACAGCCGCTACGTCGGCCTGACCATGCCTCGCTTCCTGGGCCGTCTGCCGTACAACCCGAAGGATGGCACAACGGTCGAGGGCTTCAACTTCGTCGAAGAGATCGAAGCGGCCGACCATGGCAAGTTTCTGTGGTGCAACACCGCCTACGCCATGGGCGGGCGCCTGACCCAGGCGTTCGAGAGCTTTGGCTGGTGTGCGGCCATCCGTGGCGTGGAAGGTGGCGGTCTGGTCGAAGACCTGCCGACCCATACCTTCCGTACCGACGACGGTGAGGTGGCGCTGAAGTGCCCCACCGAGGTAGCCATCACCGACCGTCGTGAAAAGGAACTCAGTGACCTCGGCTTCATGCCGCTGGTGCACTGCAAGAACACCGACTACGCCGCGTTCTTCGGCGCCCAGTCGGCACAGAAGCCGAAGAAGTACAACACCGATTCGGCCAATGCCAACGCGATCCTGTCTGCCCAGCTGCAGTACATCTTCGCGGTCTCGCGTATCGCCCATTACCTCAAGGCGATGATGCGGGAGAAGATCGGCAGCTTCGCCTCGGCGGGGAACGTCGAGGAATTCCTGAACCGTTGGATCGCCCAGTACGTGCTGCTGGACGACAACGCTTCCCAGGAAGCCAAGGCCCAGTTCCCGCTTCGCGAGGCGTCTGTGCAGGTTTCGGAGGTGCCGGGCAAGCCCGGTGTCTACCGCGCGGTGGCCTTCATCAGGCCGCATTTCCAGCTCGATGAGCTGTCTGTCTCGTTGCGTCTGGTCGCCGAACTGCCGGCGTCCGCGAAGAAGTCGTAACGATTTGCAGTACCTGAAGCGTCCAGGGAAGTTCACCCCCCGGATTGCGGTGACGCTTATTTCAAGAGGGCGTAGCCCCCTTAAGCGCCAGGCCCCCGCCTGGCACACCAAATATCACGGAAGAACGGAATTTAGGAGACCAGATATGCAACACGCTTTCCTCTCGATTGACACCATCAAGGGCGAGTCGCACGACGACAATCACAAGGACTGGATTGAAATCCAGTCGTTCTCGCAGGATCTGCTGCAGCCGCGTTCGGCCACCGCGTCGACCTCCGGCGGCACCACCGCAGCCCGCGTGAACCTGTCCCCGATCGAAATCACCAAGGCGATCGACCTCGCCTCCACGGCCCTGAACCAGGCCGCTTCCAACGGCACCACCTTCCCGAAGGCGCAGATCCAGTTCATGCGCGCTGACAAGGACGGCAACGCGATCAATTACTACATGATCGAGCTGCTGAACGTGCTGGTCCACCGCGTCACCACCACGGTGGACAAGGAAGGCATGCCGCAGGAAGTTGTTCAGTTGAGCTTCGGCGCCATCAAGTGGACTTACCAGCAGCAGAAGCCGGAAGGCGGAGTGGGTGGCAAGACCGTGGCGCAGTGGAGCGCAACCAAGAACATCCCGAACTACACCGTTTGATGTTGTGTCGCTGCGATGGCGCCTCGTGCGCCATCGCAGTCTGATCGTCCGGTGAGGGCAGGAACGGCCTTGCCTTTGCTGCACCGCTGCCGCGCGCACGGATGCCGAAACTGAGTGGATCGTCCAATGAAGGGACTCGAACCCAGCCTGCTAGAAAAACTGTTCGACGACGCGCCGAAGCAACCGGCCGGCGGGCCTGTGTTCAAGTCCGTTTCGCTCGAGCAGTACAAGGAATCCATTGCCCGCGACCTGGAGGGGCTGCTGAATTCACGGGCCGCGTTCCAGGAAGGGGACATGAAGGGATTTCCCAATTGCCGTCAATCTCTGCTGACCTACGGGCTAGCGGATTTCTCGGCGATGAGCCTGGCCAATGCGTACGATCGCGCTGCGATCTGCCGTTCACTGGAGCAGGCCGTGGCGCGCCATGAGCGTCGCCTGCGCAATGTCAATGTCCACCTGGATTCAGGCAACCAGTTTGCAGGTGGCCTGCATTTCACCATCCATGCATTGCTCGACCTGGAGCCGGCCCGCGAGCCGGTCAGCTTCGACGCGATGCTGCAGCCTTCGACCCTGCAGTACCAGGTCAGCCGCGCACGTCGTACGCAGGCCGCCTGATGCAGGATCTGCTGCCTTACTACGAACGTGAACTGGGCTACCTGCGTCGCTATGGGCGGGAGTTTGCCGAGCGCTATCCGAAGATCGCCGGACGCCTGCAGCTCTCTGCCGACGGCAGCCAGGATCCGCACGTCGAGCGCCTGATCGAAGCCTTCGCACTGCTGACCGCGCGCGTCTCCAAGCGCGTCGAGGATGACTACCCGGAGTTCACCGATGCGCTGCTGGACGTGCTGTACCCGCATTACCTACGGCCGTTCCCGTCCTGTTCCATCGCCTGCTTCGACATGGAAGGGGTGGCGTCCAAGTTGAGCGCCCCGGTGCGGGTGCCGCGCGGCACCGCCCTGCAGAGCCGTCCGGTTCGCGGCGTGCCCTGCGATTTCCGCACCGCCTATGACGTCGTGCTCGCGCCGATCGGCGTGCAGCAGGTGGTCTACCGCAGCGTGGCCGAGGCGCCGATGGCGACAGCCCTGCCGTCCGGTACCGGCGGGCAGATTTCCCTTGGTTTCCAGCTGCTGTCCGACCAGCTGGGCTTCCACCAGCTGGGCACCGATCACCTCCGCCTGTTCCTCGACGGTGAGCCGTCGGTGCGCGCTGCCTTGCGCGACGCACTGATGCTGGGTGTGAAGGCGGCCTACGTCGAGTCCGACGGCGATGGCCGCTGGCGTCGGCTGGATACCGTGCCGCTCAGCCCGGTTGGCTTCGCCGACAGCGAGGCGCTGATCGATTTCCCGGCGCGATCGCATCCGGCCTATCGTCTGCTGACCGAACTGTTTGCCTATCCGGAAAAGTTCGGCTTCGTCGACCTGCACCTGCCTGCACTCATCGCCAGTGCGAGTCGTCGCTTCACCCTGCACCTGGTGCTCAACGCGCAGGGGCGGGACCGCAACGGCTCGATGGTGCTGGAGGAGCTGGGGCCGCATAACCTGCGCCTGGGCTGCACACCCATCGTGAACCTGTTCAAGACCAGCGGAGAGCCGATCCGGGTCACCCATCGCACGGTCAACTATCCGGTGCTGGCCGACGCGCGTCGCGCGTTCGCCCATGAGGTGCATTCGATCGATTCGGTACACCGCATCCGGCAGACCCCGCAGGGCGAGCTGATCCAGGCCTTCCGCCCGTTCTATTCGCTGCAGCACGGTGAAGATCCCGAGCGCACCGGCCAGTACTGGGTGGCGCGCCGTGATGAGGACGTCGCGCGGCAGAGCCCGGGCTTCGAGACGGAAATCAGCTTCGTCGACCTGGGGTTCAATCCGGTGTTGCCGCAGACCGATACCGTCAGCCTGGAGCTGACCTGCAGCAATCGTGACCTGCCCAACCAGCTCGCCTTCGGCGTGGCTGGCGGCGACCTGAGCATCGAGGGCGGCAGCCCGGCCAAGGCGATCAGCCTGCTGCGCAAGCCGACCAAGCCGCTGCGCTTCCGCCATGGCCGCAATGCAAAGTGGCGCCTTATTTCCCATCTTTCCCTCAACCAGCTTTCGCTGACGGCCAGTGGCCTGCCCGCGCTGAAGGAGATGCTGCGTCTGTACGACCTGTCGGGCAGCAACGTCTCGGCGCGCCAGATCGACGGCATCCTCGAGCTGGAACAGACCCCGGTCACCACCTGGATGCACGGCCGCCAGTTCGCCTCGGTGGTCCGTGGCCTGGAGATCCGGTTGACCCTCAATGAAGCCCATTTCGTGGGTACCGGTGTGGCCGCCTTCGCCCAGGTGATGGACCACTTCTTTGCACTGTACGTGCATGCCAACAGTTTTACCCGACTGGTGCTGGTGTCCAGCGACAGCGGGGAGGAGATCGTCCGATGCCCAGCGCGCAGCGGCGAATCGATCCTGGCGTAGCCCAGCAGCTGCTCGCCGAGCCCCACCGCTTCCAGTTCTTCCAGGCGGTCCGGGTCCTTGAGCAGGTGTTCCAGCGGCAGGGCGTCAAGCCCGGCCAGGCCGTGCCCATGCGGGTGCGCTTCCGCAATTCGCTCTCGCTGGGCTTCCCGGCCACCGAACTCTCGGCCGAGGGAGAGGTCTATTCGCTGCAGGGCGACCGGCTTCAGGGGCAGGAGGCGATCGAGGAAGCACTGCACGGCGAGACACTCGCCGAAGTGCACCTGACTCCGCAGTTCATGGGCCTGCTGGGTACCGCCGGCGCGTTGCCGCTGCACTACACCGAAACCCTGCAGCTGCGCGAGCTGTACCAGCGCGATCGCACTGCACGCGCCTTCCTGGATATCTTCTCCAGCCGCGCGGTGTCGCTGCACTATGCTGCCTGGAAGAAGCATCGCCTGGCCATGCAGTACGAACTGGACCGGCGCGAGCGTTTCTTGCCGCTGGTGCTGTCGCTGCTCGGCATGGGCATGAGCGAGCTGCGCGATCGCCTGCACGAGGGCAAGGGCGACATCTTTGACGAAGCGGTTGCCTACTACGCCGGTGCGGTGCGCCAGCGGCCGGTGTCGGCAGCGCTGATGCAACGCGTGCTTTCGGACTACTTCAAGGTGCCACTGCACGTGGAGCAGTTCGTCGGCGCGTGGTACCGGGTGCCGACGGGGCAGGCAACCCGCCTGGGCCAGGCCAACGCCGTACTTGGCGCCAGCGCGTTGGCCGGCGACCGGGTCTGGCAGCGCGACCTGCGCCTGCGCCTGCGCATCGGCCCGCTGCGCCGCGATCAGTTCGATGATTTCCTGCCCGGCGGCAGCGCTGCCGAAGCATTGGCCAAATGGCTGTCGCTGTTGACCGGCGGCATTCTTGAATACGAAGTACGGCTGGTGCTGCGTGCCGAGGATGTGCAGGGCAGCGCACTCGGCAGTGGCGGTGGCGCCCGCCTTGGCTGGGACAGCTACCTCTGCACCCAGCCGCAGGTGACTTCGCGTGAGGACACCACCTATGGCATCCACACGCTGCAATGACAACCTGCCGGTGGCCGTCGCGCCGCCGGCCCCTGAACGGTTCCAGCAAGGAGTGCGCGTTTCCGCATGAGCATCAACCTCAAAACCCTGATCAGCAAGCTGGACGACACCTGCCGCCAGGCGGCCGAGCGGGCCGCGAACCTGTGCATGGCGCGCGGCAACTACGAGGTGGACTTGGAACATCTGTTCCTGGCGCTGCTCGAGCAGCCGCAGAGCGATTTCGTGTTGATCGCACGCCGCAGCGGGATCCTGCCCGAGTCGCTGGAGCGCGATCTCAACGACGAGATCAGCCAGTTCAAGAACGGCAACAGCCGCACGCCGGTGTTTTCCCAGCACATTCCCAAGCTGTTCGAGCATGCCTGGCTGATCGCATCGCTGGATTCGGAAACCACCCGTATCCGCAGCGGCCACCTGCTGCTGGCGCTGCTGACCGAGCCCGACCTGGCGCAGCTGGCCTACCGCGGCTCGAAGCTGTTCGTGCGCTTCAAGCGCGATGAACTCAAGCACGACTTCGCCAAGCTGACCGAAGGTTCGCAGGAAGCCGGGCAGACGGTCCGCTTCGCCGACGCGTCGGCAACCGGCGAGCCGGCCGAAGGCGACGAGGTGGGGGCAGGGGAGGCCAAGGGCGGCCTGTCCAAGACCCCGGCGCTGGACCAGTTCACCACCAACCTCACCCAGCGCGCACGCCAGGGCAAGATCGACCCGGTGATCGGCCGCGACGGCGAGATCCGCCAGGTGGTCGACATCCTGATGCGCCGGCGCCAGAACAACCCGATCCTCACCGGCGAAGCCGGCGTCGGCAAGACCGCCGTGGTCGAGGGCCTGGCCAAGCGCATCGCCGACAAGGACGTGCCCGGTGTCCTGCAGGGCGTCGAGCTGCACACCCTGGACATGGGCCTGCTGCAGGCCGGTGCCAGCGTCAAGGGCGAGTTCGAGAACCGCCTGAAGAACGTCATCGATGAGGTCAAGAAGAGCCCGCATCCGATCATCCTGTTCATCGACGAAGCGCACACGATGATCGGTGCCGGTGGCACGGCCGGCCAGAACGACGCGGCCAACCTGCTGAAGCCGGCACTGGCCCGCGGCGAGCTGCGCACCATCGCGGCCACCACCTGGAGCGAGTACAAGAAGTACTTCGAGAAGGATGCCGCCCTGGCGCGGCGCTTCCAGGTCGTCAAGGTGGAGGAGCCCACCGAAGCACTGGCTGCCGCCATGCTGCGCGGCATGGTCGGGCTGATGGAGTCGCACTTCAACATCCGCGTGCTGGACGAAGCCGTGACCGAAGCCGTGCGCCTGTCGCACCGCTATATCAGCGGCCGCCAGCTGCCGGACAAGGCGGTCAGCGTGCTCGACACCGCCTGCGCCAAGGTGGCGCTGGGGCAGAGTGCCACGCCGGCCATCATCGAAGACACGCGCAAGCACCTGGATCGACTGCACGCCGAGATCAGCGCGCTGCAACGCGAATCCGCCGGCGGCAGCGACCATGGCGAGCGCCTGGCGGAACTGCATGTCCAGCAGAGCGAAGCGCAGGCGGTACTGGCCAGCAACGAAGAGCGCCTCGGCCGCGAAAGCGACCTGGCAACGAAGATCGCCGCACTGCGCCAGCAGCTGGAGCAGGGCAGCCCGGAACCGGTCGAGCGCGATGGCGCTGCCGATGACGCCGACGGTGATGTCGCCGTCGCCAAGCCTGCCGCCAAGCGTGGCAAGGCGGCGCCCGTGCAGTCGCCGCAGCATGCCGAGCTGGCACGCCTGCAGGCCGAGCTGCGCGAGCTGCAGGGTGAAACCCCGATGGTGCCGTTGCAGGTGGATGGCACGGTGGTGGCCGAAATCGTCTCTGCCTGGACCGGCGTTCCGCTGGGCCGCATGGTGAAGGAGGAGATCCGCATGGTGCGCACGCTGGGGAACCTGCTGGTTGAACGCGTGATCGGCCAGGACCACGCGCTGGATGCCATCGCCCAGCGCGTGCGTACCGCCACGGCCCGGCTGGAAGACCCGAACAAGCCCCGCGGCGTGTTCATGTTTGTGGGTCCGTCCGGTGTCGGCAAGACCGAAACCGCGCTGGCCCTGGCCGACATCCTTTACGGCGGCGAGCGCAAGCTGGTCACCATCAACATGAGCGAATACCAGGAAGCGCACAGTGTGTCCGGCCTGAAGGGTTCGCCGCCGGGCTACGTCGGCTACGGCGAGGGTGGCGTGCTGACCGAGGCGGTGCGTCGCAACCCGTACAGCGTGGTGCTGCTCGACGAAGTCGAGAAGGCGCATCCGGACGTGCTGGAAATGTTCTTCCAGGTGTTCGACAAGGGCGTGATGGATGATGCCGAAGGCCGCGAGATCGACTTCCGCAACACGCTCATCATCCTCACCTCCAACATCGGCTCCTCGCAGATCATGCAGGCCTGCCTGAACAAGCCGGCCGAGGAGATCCCTGCGGCCGACGCGCTTGGCGAGGCCCTGCGCCCGGTACTGATGCGTACTTTCAAGCCGGCCTTCCTGGGCCGCCTGAAGGTCGTGCCGTACTACCCCATCAACGATGACGTGCTGGTGCAGATCATCACGCTCAAGCTCGGCCGCATCCGCGACCGCGTCATCGCCAATCACAAGGCCACCTTCAGCTGGGACGACAGCCTGGTGGAGGCCGTGCTTGCACGTTGCACCGAAGTGGACTCGGGTGCGCGCAACGTTGACCACATCCTCAATGGAACCCTGCTGCCGGAGATCGCCGAAAGCGTGCTGGCAGCAATGGCCGAGGGGAACCGGATCAACGCCATCAAGGTCACCGCCGGCAAGAAGGGTGACTTCAAATACAAAGTGTCATGACACTGAGCAAAAGGAGAACGCTGATGGAATTCTTTGGATTTGACCGCGAAGCAGCCCTGAACCACTGCGACAGCCTGGAACTGGGCCTGGGTCGTGAACTGGACCGCGTCCGTTCGTGGAACCGGCTGCGTCCGGAACACGTGATCGAACTGCTGGACAACGCTGTGCCGGCTGCCCGCCAGGATGCCCGCAACATCGCTGCGCAGATCAGCCGCGGTTCCTGGCGCATCCACATGGATGCCCCGGTCGTGGGCAAGCCGCAGCTGGTGAGCAATGCACGTGAAGTGCAGATCACCGCTGGTGGCCGCGACTATCGCCTGAAGATCAGCGAAGGCGTGCGCCTGCAGCTGGAAGAGATCGTCCAGGCGGCCTGATCGCCGTGTGCGCCTGCGGCCCGGGAGGGGCGCAGGCCGCGCGGCACGGGAAGCGGAGGCAACCGATGCGCATGTCGCATGCAGACCACCTAGAAGTTCGGGACGTCGGGGAAACACCATGGACCTGGTAAACAACCTGCGGGCGGCACTGGCTGGCCCGTCGCACGCACAACGCTTCCTGCGGCTGCATACGTCGCTGGGAGTTGACGTGCTGGTGGCCGAAACCCTTGATGGCGTCGAGCAGATCGACGGCATCGGCTTCCAGTGGACGATCACGGCGCTGTCGCTGGATGCGAGCCTGGCGCTGGCACCGCTGATCGGGCAGGGCGCGCTGCTGCAGCTGCAACAGGCCGACGGCAGCATGCGGCCGCTGCATGGACGCATCACCGCCGCCGAGCGGCTGGGCAGCAATGGCGGCCTGGCGCGCTACCGGCTGCGCCTGCAGCCCTGGCTGGCCTTGCTGTCGCAGCGGGTGGACAGCT
>JAAIGF010064234.1_pt1 | contig 15052 bp, 11 predicted proteins | sample 6487441 | NCBI WGS metagenome assembly JAAIGF01 (sample SAMN13974129, study PRJNA590717) | phyllosphere metagenome | biome: pepper field; feature: multiple bacterial spot infested pepper fields; material: pepper leaves; isolation source: leaves from pepper fields | host: Capsicum annuum ... | reverse complement strand
CCTTGCCAGCAATGGAGCCTATATTGATGATGTGTGCATTTGTACTGCCTGCCATCAATGGAACTACATATTTTGTAGTATATAGTAGGCCTTTTATATTGGTGTCGATCATGCGATCCCAATCGCCGGTATCTCCTTCGGCTATGCCGTCGAGTCCTTGGCTGAGTCCGGCATTATTGATTAAAATGTCGATAGCACGCCATTCTTCTGGTAGGTTGGCAAAAACGCTTTCCACCGCTTCACGGTCTCGTACATCAAGCTCGAAACAGAAGATCTCACAGGAAGGATATGTGTTTTGAATACTTTGCTTCAGGTCCTCCAAGCGTTGTAGTCTTCGTGCGCATAGCAGAAGTCTATAGTTGGATTCTTGAGCAAGGACGGTGGCACATGCTTGGCCAATTCCAGAACTTGCGCCTGTTATAAGTACTGTTCTCATCATTATTGAAAAATTAAACTGAATTGGATATTGCGAAGTTTGGTGTTGCCTAGTGGCGCCATGAAGGCATTATTGCTTGCAAAAGCATGGTTTCTGTCGAGTACATCACCAAAACTCTGTATGAATTTTATTTCTGGCGATACCCTGAAAAAAGGGAAGAAAATCTCCACGCCTAAACCTGCCTCCCAGGATAGGTGCCCTGCCTTCATTACTAAAGGCTGCGGACGATTTTCTGCAGGGCTAGCCATCCACTCACGGTATTCGCCAACAAGGTCTATCCAACGGGTATAACGAAGACCGCCTGTTACGTAGCCCCTGTATCGGTTAAATTTGTTCCGAAGCATTTTCTCGTCCGATCGAAAACGAATATTCAATGGAAATTCAAAGGCATTAAAATTAGAGCCTGCATTGTTTGCCGTTGTATGCCGCATATTGCGCAGCACTGGTTGGCTGTTGGTTACGGTGTCCCGATATTGTATCCCCGAGTTGTTAATAAACCGGAAGCTTGGTGCAAATGTAGAAGATAGATTGTCTGAAAATCTCACTTCAATAGGGATGCCAACAGACATGCCGTGCGCTGCCAAGCTTGTAATAGATGCGAAATTGCCCACGTAAAGTTCGTTGTTCTCAGGTACTGCCATACTTCCCATTGATGCCCAATTGTCCTGCAGACCGATCAGATAGCTGCTGTTTACGTAATTGTACTGTAGTCCCATTGATAGCCATGCATCTTCATCATAGAATGATGAAAAAGGCAAGGATATGCGTTGCTGCGCTTTCACATGAATCGAAAGCAGAAGGAAGGCACATACGAAAAACAGCTGACGTATCATTTTGTACATTCGTAAATGGTGCAAAATCCGAAAGTTTGCGGTCTTACCTTCGTTTCCGTAAAGCCTACTTCTTTGGTGATCGCTGCAAACCGTTTTCCATCGGGAAAGTTGGCTACAGACTCCGGAAGATAAGCATACGCACTGCTGTCTTTCGATATTAGTTTTCCCATAGCAGGGGTGAACTTATGGAAGTAAAAATGATACAACTGCTTGATGGGGAACGCCGTCGGATTTGATAATTCTAAAATTACTGCACGCCCTCCGGGTTTTAACACGCGACGTATGTCGGCAAGTCCTTGTGGTAAATTTTCAAAATTACGCACACCAAAGGCTACCGTAACCGCGTCGAAAGTATTATCCTCAAACTGTAGCTTCTCCGAATCGCCCAGCTGTACCTCAAAGCGATCCTGAAGTCCTTTTTTTGCAATCTTTTCCTTCGCCACGGCCAGCATTCCCGAAGAGATGTCGACGCCTATGATTTTGAGAGGTTTAAGTATACGAAGGGATTCGATTGCAAAGTCCCCGGTTCCTGTGGCCACATCTAAAATTAGTTGAGGCTTTAAGCTCTGTAACGAACGGATGGCCTTTTTACGCCATATGGTGTCGATGCCCATCGTCATCATTCTATTCAACATGTCGTAGGTCTTCGAAATGTTGTTAAACATGTCAGCTACCTGCTCTTTCTTGCCACCGTCCTTCGTTTTGTAAGGCTTTATTGTAGATGTGTCGTTTGCCATTCAACAAATATACGATATTGGAAAACACCAAAAAAGCAGGTTCTTATCAATAATGTGCATGACGTTTTGTATAACTGTTTGGCTGTTAGTATATAGTCTGTTTTTACACAGATATTTGCTTTAGTGTTGTTCGTTTTTGGACAGTTTTAAACAGTAGGCCAAGTTCTTAACATGTGTGTAACTTATTGATAGCTAATAGACTTTTTTGTGTATTAACACGTTACTAACATGTAGTGTGGATAAAGACCTTGTCTTTTCGAGCTCTTTAAGAGCTGTTGCCGCATGCTTGTTGGAGAAACTGAAAAGTGGTGTTTACAAATAGTTGAAAGGTTCCTCTTTATTTTTTATATTTTTGTTTCCCCGTTACGAGCACGGTCAAAAGACACACAATTTTTTAACAGATCAACCTTTTTTGGAATGGCGACAGAGAGTGAATTTTCGAATAATGCGGCTGGCAAAACCAATTTTGCCAAGAAGAGAGCGAATCTCAATAACTTAATCGGTGGTTTGGGAAAGTTACCTCCACAGGCTTTGGATCTGGAGGAGGCGGTGCTCGGTGCGCTTATGCTCGAAAAGAATGCGCTCAGTGAGATTATCGATATCCTTAAACCTGACTCTTTCTATAAAGATTCGCATCAAAAGATTTATGAAGCGATTTTTAGTTTGTTTCAACAAACTTCGCCGATCGACATCCTGACCGTTACCACAGAATTACGCAAAATGGGCGCGCTAGAGATGGTTGGAGGAGCCTATTACATCACGCAATTGACCGATAGAGTCGTTTCTGCTGCCAACATTGAGTATCATGCACGTATCATCTCCCAAAAATATATTCAACGTGAGTTGATTAAGGTTTCTACAGAAATTATCAATAGCTCCTACGATGAAACGGCGGATATTTTTGACTTGCTGGACCACGCGGAGAAGTCTTTGTTTGATATCGCTCAAAACAACTTGCGCCGAGATTCGCGTAAGATGGACGATATTATGCGCGAGGCCATTTCCAATTTGGAGCTTTTGCGTGATCGTACTGATGGCTTGACAGGTATACCTTCTGGCTTGACAGCTTTGGATCGGATGACTTCTGGCTGGCAACCTTCTGATTTAGTAATTATCGCTGCGCGTCCCGCAATGGGAAAAACAGCCTTCGTATTGTCCGTGGCACGTAACGCTGCTGTTGATCACCAACGCGCTGTGGCCGTATTTTCCCTAGAGATGTCCTCCGTCCAGCTTGTCAATCGTTTGATTGCCGGTGAAACTGAAATTGAGCAGGAGAAATTGAAAAAAGGAAACCTGGCCGATCACGAATGGCAACAATTACACTCCCGAATCGGACGGCTTACGGAAGCTCCTTTAATTATCGATGATACCCCTGCGCTGAACGTTTTTGAATTTCGCGCGAAGTGCCGCCGCTTAAAGGCGCAGCACGATATTCAGATGGTCATTGTGGATTACTTGCAGTTGATGCACGGTAAGTCTGAAGGCAAGGGCGGTGGAAACCGCGAGCAGGAGATTGGTTCGATTTCCCGAGCACTGAAGTCTGTGGCGAAGGAGCTCAATATTCCGGTGCTTGCACTGTCTCAGTTAAGCCGTGCGGTAGAATCTAGGCCCGGAAATAGCAAGAGGCCTATGCTTTCGGATTTGCGGGAGTCGGGTTCTATTGAGCAGGATGCGGATATGGTGTTGTTCCTTTACCGTCCAGAATATTATGGTTTGACCGAAGACGAAGAAGGACGGCCAACTGCGGGGATCGGTGAGGTTATCATTGCCAAGCACCGTAATGGTGAAACAGGTATTGTGCCTTTGAAATTTGTTGGTAAGTTTGTTAAATTCGTGGATCTTGAAGAGGATTTTGCCGGTGCAGGTGGAGATTCCTTTGCTGCAGGGCAGGATAGCTTCAGTTCAGCAATCAATCCATCCGATTCATTTGGTAATTTTGGCGGTGGCTTTGATGGCGGTGGTATCACCATGCCATCGCGGATGAATGATATGCCGGATGATGCGCCATTTTAAGGATGCTACGTAATTTTTGCTGGTAATAATATAGAGCAAGCTGCTAAAAAGGGCTTGCTTTTTTATACCCTCCATGTGGTATCGATTATTTTTATTAATTTTACCCATACTTTTTTGTTGAAACTTTCATAAAATTTAGGAGAGAGATTTGGATTATTTAGCAGGTTTAAACCATGCGCAACGTTCTGCCGTAGAACAGACCGAAGGTCCGGTGATGATCGTTGCGGGAGCAGGTTCTGGAAAGACGCGTGTAATTACCTATCGCGTAGCCCATTTAATTAGAAAAGGAGTGGATCCTTTTAATGTTTTGGTGCTTACGTTTACCAATAAAGCGGCTAAAGAGATGCGGGAGCGTATCATGAGTGTAGTCGGCCCTGAAGCAAAAAACATATGGATGGGCACTTTTCACTCGGTTTTTTCGCGCATTTTGCGTGTAGAAGCGGAATTGATAGGTTATCCCCGAAATTTTACTATTTACGATAGCGACGATACCAAAAGCTTAATACGGGCGATCATCAAAGAGATGAACCTTGATGATAAGCTATATAATGCGAACCATGTTTATGGGCGGATTTCTTCTGCGAAGAATAATTTAATTTCTCCGCAGGAGTATAATAAGAATGAAGCCATCATGGCGGAAGATATTGCGAATGGTCGTGGACAACTGGGACAGATCTATATGACTTATGCACAGCGTTGTTATCGTGCCGGAGCGATGGATTTTGATGATTTACTTTTCAAGACCAATGTGCTATTGAACAAGCATCCTGATGTGTTGCATAAATACCAACATCAATTTAAATATTTGATGGTGGATGAGTATCAGGATACCAACTTTTCGCAGTATTTGATCGTTAAGCGTTTGGCTGCCGTGAATGAAAATATATGTGTGGTAGGGGATGATGCGCAAAGTATTTATGCTTTTCGAGGCGCTAATATCCAAAATATCTTAAACTTTCAGAAAGATTATCCTGACGTAAAAGTCTTCAAGCTAGAGCAGAACTACCGATCCACCAAGATGATTGTTAACGCGGCCAACAGTGTGATTGAAAAAAATCAAAACCAGTTGGAGAAAAACGTGTTTTCAGAAAATGAAGACGGTGAGAAAATAAAGGTAACCCGTGCATTCTCTGACAATGAGGAAGGGAGAATTGTAGCGGAGGCGATATCGCAGGAACGTTCCTTAAAAGGCTTAAAATATAAAGATTTTGCAATCCTTTATCGCACCAATGCACAGTCGCGGGCGATGGAGGAAGCTTTGCGTAAGTTAAATGTACCCTATAAACTTTATGGTGGAACGTCATTTTATCAACGTAAGGAAATTAAAGACCTAATCGCATATTTTCGTTTGACGTTTAACCCTAATGATGAAGAAGCATTGAAAAGGGTTATCAATTATCCGCGTCGCGGCATCGGTGATACTTCTGTAGAAAAAATTCTTGTTGCCGCCGATAAGCAGCAGTACCGCTTGTGGGATGTGGTGGTTAACGCGCAAATGTTTTTGGATGGCCGTAGCGCCACTGCTGTCGGTAATTTCGGATTGATGATCCAAAGTTTCCAAGCGGTTGCAAAAACAAGTTCTGCTTTCGATACAGCTATGCACATTGCGCAGCACTCGGGTATACTTAAAGATCTGTATGAAGATAAATCAGTGGAAGGCCTTAGCCGCTATGAGAATATTCAGGAATTACTGAACGGTATCAAGGAGTTTTCCGAACGGGAAGATATCGAAGAGAAGGGACTGGACGTCTTTATGCAGGACATTGCCTTGTTGACGAATGATGACAAAGATAAGGATCCCAATGCTGATACAGTATCTTTAATGACTATACACTCGTCGAAAGGCTTGGAGTTTCCTGTTGTTTTCATTGTGGGGCTAGAGGAAAATCTTTTTCCCTCGCAGCTATCGCTTAACTCGCGATCGGAGCTGGAAGAAGAACGTCGTCTGTTTTACGTGGCTGTTACGCGTGCTGAAAAGAAATTGCATTTGTCTTACGCAACATCGCGCTACCGATGGGGCACCCTGAACAACTGTGAGCCCAGCCGTTTTCTGGATGAACTTAATCCTGCCTGTCTGGCGTTAGATTTTCAGCCTCGAAGCGTGTCTACCGGCGCTGATGCTGGTTTTCAGTCAGATCGTATTGCTTGGAAACAAAAGGATGCCGATTCGTTTTCGAAACCAAAACCAAAAATCGTTAAGACGACTTCCATCTTGCCGAAAGCACACGTGCCGACGGAAGGATTTGCACCGTCGGATACTTCAGGGCTGCAAGTCGGGATGGAAGTAGAGCACGAACGCTTTGGATTTGGCAAGGTAGTAAGCCTAGAAGGCAATAAACCAGATATAAAAGCAACAATTTTCTTCAAAGAGTTGGGGCAGAAACAATTGTTGCTTAAATTTGCAAAACTTAGAGTAGTTTAGTATATAGATAGAATAATAACGGCGCTGTTCAAACGTTGAATAAGCGTGAAACTTAACAATATGGATTTCGATTACAATAGCACCCGTCCAAAGCTCATTTTGGCAGAATATGGAAGGAATGTACAGAACATGGTAGACTATATCTGTACACTTCCAACCCAAGAAGAAAGAAACCGCTATGCACAGGTGGTCATTGATATGATGGGGGTTCTTAACCCGCACCTGCGCGACGTATCGGACTTCAAACATAAACTATGGGATCACCTCCATATTATCTCTGACTTTAAAATCGATGTGGAGTCGCCGTACCCGGTGCCCGACCGTGACGCCATCCATAAAAAGCCGGAATTGTTGAACTATCCGCAGCATTCCATCCGTTTTAAGCATTACGGATATACGGTAGAACGGATGATTGAAAAGGCTTTAGCTATGCCGACGCCTGAATATAGGGAGCGGATGGCCATTTCGGTAGCGAATTTCATGAAAATGGCATATACCACGTGGAACAAGGATTCGGTGCAAGATGAACATATTATACAGGATTTATTCGAGCTTTCGAAAGGACAGCTTCGCCTGCCTGCCGATACGGTGTTAACAAAACTGGACTTCAAAACGCCGCCTCCTGGAAATCGGATCAAGAGCGCTCCTGCGAATAATAATAACAACAATAATCATAGTAATCATCAAAAGAGCGGAGGCTCAGGACATAGTCATGGCCACCGTGATAATAACAGAAAATTCAGCGGCGGTGGCGGCGGCGGAGGAAAGAAGACTTTCGTTCCGAAAAAAGGCGGCTTTAAAAGATAAGGCTTTTTGCTAACTGAAACACAGGAGGGCAATTGCGTGGCGAAAATCGTTATCCAATTGCTCTCTTTTTTAATTTTAATTAACGTGTATCCCAAAGAAATATGAATGCATTTGAAATAATTGGCGGAAAAAAACTACAAGGAGAGATTGTTCCTCAAGGTGCAAAGAATGAAGCATTGCAGATTTTATCTGCAGTGTTGCTCACGGAAGATAAAATGACGATTAGCAACATCCCTGATATTAAGGATGTAAACAAACTGATCGATCTTTTGGCTGCCTTGGGCGTTTCTGTCAATCGTGTAAACAAAGATACCTACGAGTTCGAAGCTAAAAATATTAACATCGACTACTTCCAGTCTGAAGAATTTAAACATAAAGGTGGTGGCTTGCGTGGCTCCATCATGATTGTTGGCCCATTGCTGGCACGCTTTGGGAAAGCTGCTATCCCAAAGCCGGGAGGAGATAAGATTGGTCGCCGCCGTTTAGATACGCACTTCTTGGGCTTTGAGAAATTGGGGGCAAAATTTGTTTATGATGCCGAGAATAACTTTTTTAACGTAGATGCTACAGCTTTAAAGGGCACCTATATTCTTTTAGACGAGGCGTCCGTAACAGGTACGGCCAATGTGGTGATGGCTGCAGTCCTAGCAAAGGGAACTACTACTATTTATAATGCGGCTTGTGAACCTTATCTGCAGCAGCTTTGCAAGATGCTTAACCGCATGGGAGCAAACATTTCTGGTATTGGCTCTAACTTGTTGACGATAGAAGGTGTAGAACGTTTGGGCGGAACTGAGCATCGTATGTTGCCTGATATGATCGAAATTGGTTCATTTATTGGTCTCGCTGCAATGACTGGATCCGAAATAACGATCAAGGATGTTTGCTTTAAAGAGCTTGGTATCATCCCTACCGTTTTTGCTAAACTTGGCATTCAGTTTGAACTGCGCGGCGACGATATCTTTATACCTGCACAAGAATCCTATGAAATTGATACCTTTATCGATGGTTCTATTTTGACCGTTTCCGATGCTCCTTGGCCAGGATTTACGCCGGATTTGTTAAGCATTGTTTTGGTAACGGCCATTCAAGCTAAAGGTAATGTCCTTATTCATCAAAAGATGTTCGAAAGTCGTCTTTTCTTCGTTGATAAGCTGATTGATATGGGTGCGCAGATTATTCTTTGCGATCCGCATCGTGCTACGGTAATTGGTTTAAACAAACAAACAAAGCTTCGCGGTATAGAAATGACTTCGCCGGATATTCGTGCCGGTGTTTCTTTACTGATTGCTGCCCTATCTGCGCAGGGTAAATCGGTTATTTATAATATCGAACAAATTGAAAGGGGATATCAGGATATCGAAGAGCGTTTGAAGGCTTTAGGAGCTGATATTCGTCGGGTAGAGGCACAGCCTTCGCATTAACATTCTGGCGAAAGCCTTCTATAATAATCACGCTATACATGGAACACCTATAATGTATGTTCCTTTGATAGCGTGATTTTTTTGTTTTTGTCGCTGTTTGGTCTTATCCAGATTGAACAGCTAATAAGGATTTTTATGCTTTTTTGTAGACGTCAACGTTGACTACCTGCGGCATATTATTGCCATTTTTCACAGCAATAATATTATTGGCTGCCAGCAGTGCCATTTGTGTTCTTGTTTCCAACGTTGCAGATCCTATATGTGGGAAAACGCAGGCATTGGACATCTTAAGCAGCGGATTATCGGGCTGCATCGGTTCCGGATCGGTCACATCTAGTCCTGCGCCCCAAATTTCGCCGGTCGATAGTGCGTCTATGAGGTCCAGCTCGTGATGTATCTTTCCGCGCGCAGTATTTACAAATATAGCCGAGGTTTTCATACGTTTAAAGGCATCTTTGTTAAAGCGGTATTGCGTCTCCTCCGTTAAATTGCTGTGTACCGATAGTACATCACTTTGTGTAAGCAGTTGGTCGAAACTGACATAAGTTGCATTGACCAGACGTTCGGCTTCGATGTTGCGGCTTCTGTTGTGGTAGATAATCTTCATGTCGTAAGCTGCTTGGGCTTTTCTCGCCAAGGAGAGCCCTATTCTGCCCAATCCGTAAATGCCCAGTGTTTTTCCTTGTAAGGTTGTTCCAAGCTCTTTAGTGAATTCAAAGTCGGCCCATGCGCCATTGACCACTTGCATCGCTCTAAAAAAAGCTTTTCTTGATACGTTAAGCATAAGCAGAAATGCAATATCGGCTGTCGCATCGCTCAATACGTCCGGTGTATTGCTTACGGGTATTCCATGTGCGGTCGCTGCGTCAAGATCTACATGGTCAAAACCTACACTGGTCAGCGCCACACCTTCTAGATGTTTGCACGCCTCGAAAAAATCTGCATCGAGTTGTCCTTGTCCTACATTTAATAAGAAATCAACTTTTTGGCAGGCCTTGATGAGGTTCGGTTGCGATAAGCGATGGCTGGACTCATTAACATAAATTTCCAATCCTGAATTTTTTAATGCTTCTATTCCGGGACTAGGGATATCTTTTGATATAAATACCTTCATGTTTGTTTTTGTTAAACAATATAGCGATTTAAAACTATTTACGGAAATTGAAGTTGGTAATGTGTTTTATCTCATTTTGCTGTCAGCTATTGATTGGTTTTTTAGATTAAATTCAATAAAAATACTTTTTAAGTCTCATTTTTTTAAAATTACCATTGTTTTGTTGTGTTTTTTGTATATAATTGCATCGTTAAATCATTAAACTTATGTCTACAGCACAGAAAAAATCATTATTTCCTTTTTTAATCATGGTTGCATTGGTAGTAATAGCGTTTTTTAACCCATCATTACCTATAAATGCGAATGAATACGAGTATAATGGTGCCGATGTAGCTTGGATGCTCACGTCGACAGCACTTGTTTTGATCATGACGCCAGGCTTGGCCTACTTTTACGGGGGTATGGTGAAAAAGAAAAATGTCATTTCGACGATGTTGCAGAGTTTTATCTGTATGGCAATTGTGGCGGTGATCTGGATTACTTTTGGATTCAGCTTGGTTTTTGGAGATTCGATAGGTGGACTTATAGGCAATCCAATGAGCTTTTTTATGTTCGATGGCGTGTTGGATCACGAGCCTTGGGCAGGTGCGCCTACCATTCCTTTTGCGCTGTTTGCTATGTATCAACTGAAGTTCGCCATCATCACGCCAGCGTTAATTACCGGTGCATTTGCTGAGCGCATACGTTTTACCTCGTACATTCTTTTTATTTGTCTTTTCTTCATATTTATTTATGCGCCACTTGCGCACGCTACTTGGCATCCAGATGGAATATTGTTTAAAATGGGAGTTCTGGATTTTGCCGGTGGAACCGTCGTGCACATGTCGGCTGGCTTAACCGCACTTGCGTCGGCTATTTATCTGAAGCAAGGAAACGAATGCAAAGAGCATACACCTGCAAGGATTACCTATGTTCTTCTTGGCACGGGCTTGCTATGGTTCGGTTGGTTTGGTTTCAACGCGGGCTCTGCATTCGGCGCATCAGCGCTAGCGGCGACAGCTATGGCCACAACAACTGCTGCATCAGGTGCTGCTGCGGTGATGTACATTCTATTTGATGCTGCACGAGGTACGAAGCCGTCAGCAATGGGAACTTGTATAGGTGTAGTGGTGGGTTTGGTTGCTATTACGCCTGCAGCGGGTTTCGTTACCGTTCCTCATTCTATCGTGATTGGCGCTGTAGCCGCCATTATCAGCAGGCTGCTTATCGAATGGCGCACAAAATCCAATATTGACGATACCTTGGATGTTTTTCCAAGTCACGGTGTAGGTGGTATGGTCGGCATGATCCTTACTGGCGTATTTGCACATTCTGCGATAAATGGTGCTGTAGAAACCAATGGTTTGTACTATGGCGAAACAGGTTTATTTACTGCTCATGTTATTGGCTTACTCGGTGCAACGGTCTTTATTTTAGTATTGGCATTTGTATTGCTTAAAGTTACGGATATCATTACACCACTTCGTGTAAATGAACAAGAAGAATTGGAAGGATTGGATCTTTCACAGCACGGTGAAAAATTATAAAGTCATATTACTACTAACTAAAATCCAATTGTGAATTGACCGTGTTCGTTAAACGAGCACGGTTTTCTTATGTAGTTTCTCCAAAGCCCAGTAGTCCCCTTTCGTTTCTGGGTACTTTATTCAAATTCAGTTTGTTTATGACGACAGCACAAACGGTAATGCCAATAAAATTTGTTACCGATCGGGCTTCGTTCATGAAGCGATCAATAGCGTAAAGGAGAGCAATATCTGCCGTAGGTATATGGAAACGCCCCATGGTGAAAGCAAGCGCTAGAAATCCTGAGCCTGGTACTCCTGATGCTGTTTTAGAGGTAAACGAAATAATGGTTAAAAGCCACAAATAGTCCGTAAAGGTCATAGAGATTTTATAAAACTGAACAAAAAATATACAACTGACGGCGATGTAGATACATGCCCCCGCGAGATTAAAGCAGTAACCTAAGGGGATGACAAATCGTAATATATTTATATCGTAACCCTTAGCTTGCAACTTTTCGAATATCATAGGGAAGGCTGTTTTTGATGACGATGTAGCCATTACTAGTAGAATCTCTTCTTTTATGAGTACCAGCAAATCCCATATGTTGAAGCCAAAGAGCCGAGCTATCAGTCCTAATAGACCGAAGATAAATACTATGTTTGCCAGATATACTGTTGCTAATACCTTACTCAGGGGGATTAAGGCATGTAAGCCATATATAGAAATACTATATGCGATGTTGCTGAAAATGATGAAAGGAAGCAGGAGGTAAATGTACTTTACAATTTTTAAAATGAAGTTTTGGATGGAATTCAACCAAATTATGATCTTTTCTTTATTTGCAGAGAGATTGATGTAAATTCCTAGCCCAATTGCTAACAGTAAGAATAAAACATGTCTGTTGCGATAAAGCATCGAAAACTGATCATTATAGTCCATCTTTTCAGCAAATCTTGGTGGCGCTGGATAGAGGTCTTTCAGGTTCGAATTGACTAGCTCTCCCGGCTTTATGATAACAGCAAACGCAAACCCCAAGATTATACAAAGTGATGTGATACAAATAAAATATATTGCCGTTTGCCACATCATACGCTTAGCGTGCAAGACTTGAGATAAGCTGCAGATGCCTTGTACAATGGCTAAGAATATAATTGGTAGAACTATAATTTCTAAAAGCTTTAAGAAACGTGCGCCCCCATCATTAAAAGAGATTGCTGTAGTTGGAAAAAAATAGCCGGTAGCTACTCCACCAATGATAGCGATGAATGTAAATAAACTTAAGTTTTTAAGGTATTTTCTCGTAAATGTTGTTTTTAATAGCACTTGTTCTCTTTAATTACATGATTTTGCAAATTTATCGTATAATGATGATGTTTTTTCTGTATAACTTTATTTTCTATCTCTTTAGTAATACTTGCGCTTAAATAATTCCTAAAGCGAGTGCTGCAAATAACATAATGAGGGAGGAACCGATAGCCCACTTCAGCGTATAGCGTAAATGATCCGCAAATTCTACCCCTGCCAGTGATACTAAAAGATATGTGGAGGGCACAAGGGGACTTAACAAATGTGAGGCTTGACCAACTAAACTTGCGCGTCCCAAAACGTCGGATGCAACGCCGAGCTGTTCACCTGTGGCTTCAACTATCGGCAAAATCCCGAAGTAATAGGCGTCATTGGTTAGGAAGAAGGTGAGCGGTACGCTAAATACAGCCGTAATACTGCTCAGCGCATTATTCCATGAATGGGGGACAATATTTATCGCACTTGTGCCCATTGCCTGCATGATTCCTGTCCCGTTGAGTATGCCGGTAAAGATTCCAGCGCCAAAAATCATTCCTGCCACTGACAGGGCGTTGCCTGCGTGTTTTCCAATAATTTTCTGTTGGTCTTTAAGCTTGGGGTAGTTGATGACGGACGCGAAGCAAAATGCAAGCATAAAAGCAATGCCTAAAGGGATAACATCAAGTATCATAATTATAAGCAGCACAAGAGTAAGTATGAGATTTACCCAAATCAATTTAGGACGCCTCAAGCTGTAATCTTCATCTGCCTGCATCGTGCTTTCTGTGGATTTTTCACTTTTTTCTTCCTTAGCTATGCGCTTCTTCTCGTAATAGCCAAGGATATACGCGACAATGAATACCCATACTAGCCCTATCGCCATAACGGGAATCATAGGGACGAAAATTTCCGCGTGTCCTAATTGCAGCGAACTCATTACTCGAGCTGTAGGTCCTCCCCATGGCAAAATATTCATGATGCCTCCAGAAAGCATAATGAGACAGGTAAGTACAAGAGGGTTTATGCCTTGCCTTTTGTAGACGGGCAGTAGTGCCGCTACCACAATAAGGTAAGTTGATGATCCATCACCATCTAGCGATACTAACGTGGTTAAAACTACCGTTCCCAATGTTGTTTTTATAGGGTCGTTGCCTACATTTCGACGGATAAGTCGCACCAAAGGTTCAAATAATCCGGTTTCGATCATCAAACTGAAATACAAAATTGCGAAAATTAGCATAACGCCTGTAAATGCAATATCTTGTACACCTTGTTTCATCATCGGTCCTAGATCTGGGCCATAGCCGGCTAGCGTAGCAATAGCAGCTGGGATAAGAACCAATGCTGTGAGTGGTGTAAGTTTTTTTTTCATGATGAGAAGCATAAAGAGCCCAATCATAAAAAATCCTAAAAAGCTTAACATAATGATTGATTTTATTGGTTTTTATTTTTTTTTCTCCAGTCCAAAAAGTTACGTGCTACAATTGCTCCATAATTACTGGACGAACCTTCGTCGAGTTGCGCAACAAGATTTGCTTCGATAGCCCATTTCTTACTAAGCCTCCATCCCACACCACCTGTTATTCTATTGCTATCAAAAGCACGCTCATTTCGAACATTTACGCGTATCTCATTTTTAAAAATGCCGTAAAACTTTTCATCTTGACCTACCTTGTAGAAAGGAATATTAATCGATATGAGATAACGTAGGCGCAGGATAAACTGATCTGGATTATTCAAAAATCGCTCTTCGGCTCGAAATCTGTGATTAATACCAACACGCCCTATGTCTCCGGCAAGCGTAACTTGTTGGAAAGGCCGTTTTTCGTATCGTATAAGATCTTGGTCATCCTCAGGATATGAACGTAGGAGCAGGTACATAAAGCCTAGGGCAGGTCGGACACCTTTTACTATCTCGTAGTCTACATATGTCAAACCTAAAAATAGACGGGTGTCATATATAAAATCATATGAACGGTATTGACCCAGCGCGATGATATTGCTTTTAGATGAAACCTTTGCTGATAAAAAATATTGGTACCACATGTTGTAGCTACCACTGGACTGGCCACTTGATTTGGAGATGTTTACCAAAAGGAAAAAGGTGATGATCATTATTGCTCTCATATGTTATTACCTCCTAGTAGCTATTTGGCTAAGTTTGTCTGCGGAAATCATATTGCCTATTATTTGCGAGGACATAATGGCGCCTAATCACATTTAACGTGTACAATGATGATACGATCAATGTGCAAAGACAGAAGTTTAGCTTTGGTTTACAATTTGTTTAATTATGATGCAAAATAATCATGCTGTTGTTCTAACCCGAATAACTTCAACAAATAGCGTGTTTTTTAAACGAACGACATTTATTCTCGCTTATAAGCGGCGCTATTACTGTTATTTTTATAGTAAATCTTAAAAAATTAGGTGCTGGTTTATTATATTTCTACCAAAAATATTAAATTGCAATGAT
>JAAIGF010143948.1_pt1 | contig 15074 bp, 13 predicted proteins | sample 6487441 | NCBI WGS metagenome assembly JAAIGF01 (sample SAMN13974129, study PRJNA590717) | phyllosphere metagenome | biome: pepper field; feature: multiple bacterial spot infested pepper fields; material: pepper leaves; isolation source: leaves from pepper fields | host: Capsicum annuum ... | reverse complement strand
TTTTAAATTCTTCAAAGCCTATCTTGCTCTATAATTTTCTCCCTGCAAATGTAGATGAAAGCAAAGGCTTTTCTGTCAAAAATCTGTCAATACGAGGAATTTAGAATGATTTTAAATAATGTTAAATTTTTGTTAAAGTGTTGATTTGTAGTGTTTAATGGTTGTGTCTCACAGTTGTTGTGATATCAATCACATCATGGCAGATGAATATGTGATCTAGGCAACTTATTTTTCTCTTGTTTTTTTAACAAACTATTGTAAAATGGACAAAGAATTCTAAATCTTTGCATAGAAAATTAGTATCAATATGTACATCCTTCGAAAACCCATGGCCCTAGTAGGCATCTTTGTTTCCGCATTGTCACCGCTATTTCTCCCTTTTCTCAAAGTACCTATAAAAGGGAATTGGAATCTATATCAAACGGATGCCAGTTTGTTTTTTATTACCTACGGTCTGCTGGCGCTGTGTGTACTTGCTTTCTTCTTGCGAAAAGTCAGTTTCTACCGCCTTTGCACCAAGATTTATCTAGGCTGGTGCGTTTTGGGATTCCTCGCCGTCTACTTCAAGATCAATAATTATTTTGGGATGAAGTTTGTCGATAATCTTCTGTCGTCCACCTTGCATCTGAGATGGGGTTGGTTTTTCCTTTTTTTTGGTGCACTGGTCATGTTAATATCGGTCAAGAAGACAGTCGTCGCCCAAGCGGAGCCGGAGAAGACATCGGAAGCCTAGCTCGTTTGCTATCAGCAGATACAAAATGCCCGTCGACAACATAGTCTTAACGGGCATTTTGTATCTAATGGAAATACCAATACTAGCGTTTGTTGGGCCGATGGCTGATGAAATGATCTTTCAACTTATCCAATCCGATATGCTCTTCGGGCTTATCCAGCTCGAACCGCCATATTTTTGTATCCATAATAGGATCATGCTCCTTCGATAAGATTAAATCCATCGGTTTCACGCGAAACTCCTTGCTAATAGGTGCTGTCGAAAGACGTGGTTGTCCGCTATGGCGCAAGATCTGAATATTAAAAGTAGGCCATTTACCTACACTGCCGAAATTTGCCGTATAGAACTGCACAAAATCTTGTTGGGGTATTTTTTCTGCAAATAGGCCAGTTGTTTTGTTTCCGCTGGTTTCCGCAATGCTCACCAGTAAATCGAAAGAGCTGTGGTTAACAATAAAAAATTTAGCCAGTCCATCACGTTGCTCGCCATCAACACCCAAATAGATGCCCCGTTCCACAAAAGGCTGGTTGCCTACGGCCGAGCTGCGCGGCGCATCCTCATCGTCCGCACGACGCATGTTGCCGTGCACAAGGGTGATCTTGCTCACCAAGACCGGTATCTCAAAACCAGATTCATCCGTCACACCCACAATGTCGTTTTGTTGAAAGGAGGTAATATGTCCCTCGATCGGTTCGTCAACGAAGCGAACCAAGTCGCCAATTTTATATTTCATATATTGTATTTTCTTTTATGTATTAAAGACGATCGATGATCTGCAATAAGCGATCCAAGTCATCTTCCGTGTTGTAAAGGTGTATACCTATTCGAATGCCGCTACCACGCGGGAAGCACTTCACCCCAGCGTCCATAAGCGTAGTATAGTGTGCTGGTGAAACCTGTATATTGATCAGGCTCGACCGCGTTGTCCGGGCTGCTACTTCGGGTAGCAGCAACTGCCGTTTGCCGAGCTCTTCGTGCGCGAGTTGCGATAGTTCGCTGATGTACTTTGCGACCGCCCCCAGTCCCAGACTGTTCAAGAATGCAAGAGACTGCCCGAGCGTTCCATGGCTCAATGTATCTTGGTGGCCTGGCTCAAAAAATGTTTGCAGTATGGATTTTCCGGCCCACATGGCTTCTCTGGGGGGCGCTATTTCACCAATCAACTGCTGTAAAAAATCAATAAATTGATTGCTGAGCATTAAAAAGCCGTTGCCGAATCCCGATAAAAGCCATTTATAACCACTACCACCCACAGCGTCGAATCCCGACTCGATAAACGAAAACGGCTCGGTTCCAAAATACTGTGTTCCATCGCCGATAATAAGCAGTTGCGGGAAGTCATGTTTTAGCTCTTTGATAAAGTTTAGATCCACATTGATGCCGTTGATATACTGTACCATGCTCAAGACCAAGATATCGGGCTGATACTGCGCTACTGCTTCCCGTATGCTCATCTCCAGTTGGGCGTTCAACGAAATACGCTGATAGGAGAAATTACGGCTGATAATCGGGTAATTCAAGGATGGATAGTCCTCGTCTAATAGTAGGAAGGTTGTTTCTTTAGGGAGCAAATCGAGTAAGGTACTGTAGCCAAATGAAAAGTTTGGCGTGCAGAACACCTGGTGGGTTTGCGCTCCAAAAGTATTTCCGAGACTGTCTCGAACGCTATTGATTAGGTCGGCCTGTTGATCCCTAAGTAGGCTGTTCAAGTCAAAAAATGACTGTTCTCGAGCAGACCTCCACTGATGGACTTGACGAGGCAATACGCCATTTCCCGGTGTGTTCAGGTAGGTTATGTCTGGAGGGATATCAAAATGCTGTTTAAAAGGCATGAGGGATTAGGTTTTGTTGTTGTAAAAGGTCATAATAAACATCGCCAGGGATCATCTTTGCACCGAGCGAAGCCAGATGGTCGGTGTACACTTGGCAATCTATTACTTGGAGACCAGCATGCTGGCATAGGTGTATAAAAGCTAGTTTGGACGCGTTGGCGACATGAGAAAACATACTCTCCCCGCAAAATATGCGCCCCACTTGTATGCCATAAAGGCCGCCGACAAGGTTTCCGTGTTCATCGTAGGTTTCAACGCTGTGCGCAAAGCCAAGTTCGTGTAGCTTAATATAGGCATTTTGCATATCTGTCGTAATCCAAGTGCCATCCTGCCCCACACGAGCCTTATCGGCGCAAGCTACGATAACCTCGTGAAAGCAATGATCCACCCGCACCGTGAGCCTACTGTTGCGCATAAACTGCCGCATACTTTTGCTGATCTTAATTTCATTGGGATAGAGCACAAACCGCTCTTTTGGTGCGTACCATAGTATCGGTGTCTCCTCCGAATACCAAGGGAATATGCCATGTTCATAGGCAAGTAGCAGGCGCTCCGAAGACAGGTCGCCACCAATGGCCAAAAGTCCATCTTCATCCGCTAGGGATGGATGCGGGAAAGTCAGTCGTTCGTCAAGTCGGTAGGGCATAGGAGCATAAAAGCAAAAAACCAGATGTTAGTCTGGTTGTCTAGGTTCTTTACTGATTTCATCAAAGAGTTTGTCCATATGTTCGACGTACTCGTTGGTATCATCCAAAAAGAATTCCAGCTGCGGTACGATCCGTGCTTGATTCTTGATGCGTGTTCCTAACTTGTAGCGAATTTCGTTGGTCTTACTTTGTATGTTTCCGAGATCCTCCTTGGCTGTTTTGGTGTTCAGGAAACTCAGGTACACTCGGGCAATAGCCAAATCCGGAGTCATCCGAACGCGTGTAACGGTAATAAATGCACCCGGAGCCCATGCATTGCCCTCACGTTGGAAAAGCTCCGCGAGATCCTGTTGTATTACACCCGCAAACCGTTGTTGTCGCTTACTTTCTGTTCCCATAGCTCTTTTTGTTTTATATCCGCTTTAAATAATGAATAAAGTGTTCTGCTACTAAATACAAAGATACAAATTAATGCTGGACTACACATCAAAAGAAAAGCGTATCACAGGTCGAGATACGCTTTCAGAACAAAATTAGTTTATAAATGGTTAGCTGTATTTTTTCAAGATTTAAGACCTTCGTCTATCACATTTTAGTTTGTCTAGCCTTGGCAAATAAAGTGTGAGTATTAACTCACTGTCTTTATTTTCTTTCTTCCATTTTCCCCTTACTTCTACAAACATAGGTATATAATAGATTCACGCAAAGACTTTTTTTTAAAAAAAGTGAGTGCTTACTTTTTTATTGTGTTTTTGACGTTTTAAGGCGCTTTATTGATTTCAGCCATTTTTTTAGGAATGCGTCATGCGCGAGGTTATTGTTGTTTTTGCATGTATATTTGCGTGTGCTGTGTAGCTGATTGCTTAAAAATCTGTTAATGAAGAAACGGCTACACAATTATTTGGTAAAGAATATTAAATTTGAGCCTCGGAAAGTTCGCTTAACAAAACATTTCCTTTTTTTAGCATAAAACATACAGTAATGAAGATTTGGCAAAAGAACATCAATGTAGACAAATTTGTGGAAACTTTTACCGTAGGCAACGATCGCGCTATGGATTTGCAGCTTGCCGCGGCTGATGTGTTGGGATCGCTCGCGCATACAAAGATGTTGAACACGATAGGGCTTTTGCCTACAAATGACTTGCTAGCCGTTCAGCGGGAGCTTAAAAACATCTATGCGGACATTACATCTGGTAATTTCACGATCGATGATTCGGTGGAAGACGTACATTCGCAGGTGGAGATGTTATTGACCGAGCGCATTGGCGAAGCGGGAAAAAAAATTCATTCCGGTCGTTCTCGAAACGACCAAGTGCTTGTGGACCTCAAACTTTACTTTCGTTCAGAAATAGAACATCTTGTGCTGCTTGTTGAGTCTCTTTTCAATAAGTTAATCGCGTTGAGTGAAGATCATAAATCGGTGCTTATTCCTGGCTATACGCATTTGCAAATTGCTATGCCTTCTTCGTTTGGATTGTGGTTTGGGGCTTATGCGGAAAGCTTGGTGGATGACCTCGAGTTGCTCAAAGCGGCTTGGAAGATATGTAATAAAAATCCGTTGGGTTCGGCTGCTGGGTATGGGTCTTCTTTTCCGCTCAACCGAACACTGACTACGGAGCTCTTGGGGTTTGACGACCTTAACTATAATGTGGTGTACGCACAGATGGGACGCGGAAAAACCGAACGTATCCTTGCGCAGGCCATGAGTGCCGTTGCGGCTACATTAGCAAAGTTTGCGATGGATGTTTGCATGTTTATCAACCAAAATTTTGGATTTATATCGTTCCCAGCGCACCTAACTACAGGATCTAGTATTATGCCGCATAAGAAAAATCCGGACGTTTTTGAGCTGATACGCTCCAGATGCAATAAAATTCAGGCGCTGCCCAATGAAATTGCGCTGATGACAACAAACTTGCCCTCAGGATATCACCGCGATCTACAGTTGCTGAAGGAAAATCTGTTCCCGTCGTTTCAATCGTTAAGCGAGTGTTTGGAAATCGCCACCTTCATGCTGGAGCATATTGCGGTTAAAGATAATATCTTAGACGATCCAAAGTACGATTACCTTTTTAGCGTCGAGGTGGTCAACAATGAAGTGTTGCAGGGCATTCCTTTCCGGGAGGCCTACCGTAACATCGGCTTGGCCATTGAAAATGGAACGTTCCAGCCCGCAAAAGAGGTGCATCATACACACGAAGGTAGTATCGGTAACTTATGCAACGAGCAGATTGTGCGTATGTTCAATGAGGTAAAGGCTTCTTTTGGCTTCGATAAGGTCAAGAACGCACTCGATACATTGGTTCAATAAAAAAGGAGATTTTTTAAATCCCCTTTTTTATTGAAAACCTGTAGATCGTTTGCGATTCAAATACTTCTCCCGGTTGTAGGATCGTGGGTGGGAAGAGCTTTTGGTTTGGACTGTCTGGATAATGTTGTGTCTCAAAACAAAAAGCGTTGCGCGAAAAGTAGGTGCCCCCAGATTTCCCTTTATCATTGCCTGTCAAAAAGTTTCCCGTATACAGTTGTACACCCGGCTCCGTTGTCAGTACGTCGAGCTTGATGCCCGATAGCTCCGAATAAGCAGACGCTGCTGCCGTCGAAAAGGTTTGCTTATTCACAAAAGTATGGTCGTAGCCATTGCCCATTTTAAGCTGTTCATCCTCCTTGTTTAGGTCGTCCACAATTTTTTTCGGAGTACGGAAATCGAACGCACTTTCATCAACTGCCGTTTCGGTGCCCAAAGGAATTTGGTGTTCATCGATGGCGATAAAATGTGTTGACGGTATATGTAATATGTGTTGCAACACATCGCTGTGACCTTCACCATTGAGGTTGAAGTAGGCATGATTCGTGAGATTTACGGGTGTAGCCTTGTCTGTTTCCGCCTTGTATTGAATCTTGATCTCGTTGTTGTCGGTCAATTCGTAGGATACGCAAACCTTTAAGGTTCCAGGAAAACCTTCTTCACCGTCTGCGGATACATAGTAAAAATCTACCTTCTTTTCCATGGATACCTGTCTGTCCCATACCTTGGTATGAAATCCGGTAGGTCCGCCGTGTAGGCAGTTTCTACCATTGTTCTGTTGTAATACGTAATTTTTACCGCCCAACTCAAATTGACCATGGGCAATACGGTTTGCGTAGCGCCCAATCGTAGCGCCGTGGTATTGTTCATCCGCACTTAGGTACTCTTGGATGCTGTTGAAGCCTAATACGACATCGCGGAGTTCGCCGAATTTGTCGGGCACTAAAATACTGACGATCCGAGCGCCATAATCTGTAAAAGCCACCTGCATACCCGATCGGTTTTTAAGGACAATCAGGTGGGTATTTTTGCCATCAATTTTATGTTCGAAATCTGCCGGATGCGGAAGTTTATATGTCATGGTATTTGTGTGTAGATATTTTTTAAAAATACGCAATACAGCTGAGAAGGAAAAACAATGTGACAAAAGTCTTTTTTCGACGTGCGATACCTCTTGTTTCCTGTTCGCTATCAGGTTGTTCTATGAAGAGTGTGCAGTTCCTATGTACTGTCTACTGCAAGGGAAAGTAACCCTGTGCAAAAATGCTTGCCGCAGCTCCAGTTTAGAAATGGTATATTTGCTAGCACACAACAATCTATAGTTTACATGAATTGGAAACAATTGCTGTCCGCAAAGCGATGGGGATATGAGCATAGGGAGGTAAGTGATCATCTCGATGCCCGTTCGGAATTTCAGCGGGATTACGATCGACTGATCTTTTCCTCCCCGTTTCGAAGACTACAAAATAAAACGCAGGTTTTTCCTTTGCCGGGAGCTGTTTTTGTACACAATCGACTTACGCATAGTTTAGAAGTGGCCAGCGTGGGACGTTCTTTGGGCAGGCTTTTCTACAACCTTATGAAAAAGGATAATCCAGCTATCGATACGGAATGTCCATTTCTGCAGGAGGTTGGAAATATTATTTCTGCCGCCTGTCTTTCGCACGATCTGGGAAACCCCGCATTTGGACATTCCGGAGAGGCAGCAATATCTTCGTACTTTACTGAAGGCGCGGGACGAAAATACCAAGAGCATGTGACGTCAAAGGAATGGGCAGATTTGACACATTTCGAAGGGAATGCCAATGCGTTGCGCATCTTAACACATCCTTTTAATGGAAAGGATAAAAAGGGATATGCCTTAACATATTCAACTTTGGCTTCAATTGTAAAATATCCCTGTGCGGCCATCGATGGTCACATCAAGGGAAACCATCACCGTAAGAAATATGGTTTCTTTGAATGCGAAGCAGCAAGTTTTGTACAGATAGCCGAAGAACTGGGGCTTGAAAAGGATCCGACGAATGCAAACGGTTATCTCCGCCATCCGCTTGTTTATCTTGTGGAAGCTGCAGATGACATCTGCTATAATATTATTGATTTGGAAGATGCCCATCACCTCAAGATACTGTCTTACAAAGAAGTCGAAGAATTATTGCTTCCGTTATGTGGAGGCGAAGATCTCCGTGCTCGGCTGGATGGCTTGACCGATACGGGTAGTAGGGTGGAGCTGCTGCGTGCAAAAGCAATCAATACACTTATACATGGCTGCGCTGAAGTTTTCGCGAAAAACCAAGACAAGTTTTTGGCCGGTAGCTTTGAAAGTGCACTGATCGATGCGCTGGATACCCCTATAGTGGAGCAGATGAAGAAAATATCCAAGGTGTCGGTTGCGCAGATCTATAACGCACCCACGGTAGTGCAGATTGAGATTGCTGGTTACAAGGTGATGAACGCACTTTTGGAGGAATTTGTGCCGGCCTATCTAAAGACCAACAAAACGATGTTTGATAAAAAACTGGTCGCGATGATTCCCGAGCAGTTTCATACCGATAGTAACGAGGCCTATGCAAAAATTAGGGCCGTGTTGGACTTTGTGTCGGGCATGACGGATGTCTATGCGGTAGATCTTTACCGAAAAATTAAGGGTATATCTATTCCCTCGTTGGATTAAGTAAATCCTAGCAAAAAAAATTATGTTGCACAGTTGCCAGCCCATTTGATCCGGCTGGGCAGCGTTTTTTATTTTTTAAGTTTTAATTTACCAAATGAAAGTCGTTATTGCGGAAAAGCCATCGGTGGCAAGAGATCTAGCGCGCGTTATGGGTGCCAAGGAGGTGAAAGATGGATATATCGCCGGCAACGGCTATGCATTCACTTACGCTTTCGGTCACTTGGTGCAGCTGTGCACACCGCAGGCCTATGGCTATGCAACGTGGTCGGTGTCTAATCTGCCTATCGTGCCCACGAGCTTTCGCTTGGAAGCGAAAAAGGTAAAAAGAGACGGCAAGCAAATCGATGATGCCGGTGCCGTCAAACAGCTCAATACCATTAAACGACTTTTAGACGAAGCCGAAGAAATTATCGTAGCCACGGATGCAGGGCGCGAGGGGGAATTGATTTTTAGAAATATTTACTATTTCCTCAATTCGAAAGTTCCGTTTAAGCGATTGTGGATTTCCTCGCAGACCGATAAAGCCATTAAAGAGGGCTTTGCCAACTTGAAAGAAGGGGCAGCATACGATAGCCTTTATATGTCCGCACGATCACGATCGGAGTCCGATTGGTTGATCGGCATTAATGCCACGCAGGCGTTGACCTTGGCTGCCGGAAATAAGGGCTTGCTATCGCTCGGTCGCGTGCAAACACCGACCTTGGCGATGATATGCTCCCGTTATCTGGAAAACAAGGATTTTAAACCACAGGCATTCTATAAGATACAGGCCGGATTCGAGAAGGACAATATAAGATTTAAGGCCACCTCCAACAAGATCGATAAGAAGGGAGATGCGGAAGAGGCGGTAGCGAAGATTACGGTAGGTTCGGAAGCCAAAGTGGTCAAGGTAGAGGCAAAGGAGACTAAAGAACCGCCTCCCTTGTTGTTCGATCTCACCTCTCTGCAGCAAGATGCTAACAAAAAATACGGCTATTCGGCTGATCAAACATTAAGCATCGCCCAAGCGCTCTATGAGAAAAAAGTCATCACCTATCCGCGTACAGGATCACGCTATATCGGTGAGGATGTTTTTGAGGAAATAGACAAACTCTTTCAGCATTTGGCCGATACCGCAGAGGAGGGGATTGCGACCATCAGCCGTAATCTTATCGGAGCTAAATTAAATAAACGATCGGTAGATGATAAAAAGGTGACGGATCACCACGCGCTCTTGGTAACCGATGAAAAGCCAGGCCCCATGTTGAAGGAGCAGCAACATATCTATAATATGATTGCCAAACGCATGGTAGAAAGCTTTTCGGAGATATGTATTAAGGATATCACTACCGTGACCATCGACGCGCAGGGTGTTGAACTGATTGCTAAAGGTACCGTGATTAAGCAGTACGGATGGCGCCTTTCCGCCGATCAGGTGGAATTGCCAGATGAGGATAAAAATACCGACGATCAGGATAATGAAAATGCACAGCTTCCACGGCTTAGCGCCGAGGAGCTCTTGGAGATTCTATCGCTTGAGCTTGCTGAGCGTTTCACCAAAGCAAGGCCAATCCATACGGAAGCTTCCTTGCTGAAGGCCATGGAAACTTCGGGTAAGGAAATCGAAGATGATGAGATGCGCCAAGCTATGAAAGATTGTGGTTTGGGTACACCCGCAACGCGTGCCGCTACTATCGAAACCTTGTTTCAACGCGACTACATCAAGCGGGAGAAGAAGAAGCTCATCCCAACAGAAAAGGGACTGGCGGTCTATAATTTGGTAAAGGACCGATCTATTGCAAAAGTAACGCTAACGGGAAAATGGGAGCAGAAACTGGAGGAGATGCGCGAAAACAAGGTGTCCTATGATATCTTCATGAAGCATATCAAGGATTATACCATCAAGATAACCAAAGAATTGCTGCAGTTGCGGATAGCAATACAGCAAGAGGAGGTTAAGCCTTTGCAGAAAGGAAAAATAAAATGCCCCAAATGTGAGCCTGGCCTTATCCAACTATACGATAAAGTGGCGCAGTGCGATCACTATGCACGAGGCTGCGACTTTAAGATTTGGCGAACGCTGAACGGTGTGTTCTTGGAAGAGAAGGAAATGAAAAATTTGTTGGAGAGAGGGAAAACATCGGTCTTGAAGGGTCTTCGTACCAAAGAAGGTCAAGTATTGGACGGTAGTTTGGTTTTTCAGGATTTTAAGGTGAATGTAGGCTAGATGGGTTCTTCTCCGCTAGCAAAATTGACCTCAAACAAACAAATGCACTTCTGAAAAGCAATATCTTTGCCCCCTATGGCAGCTACACTGTATAATCCGTTTTTGGATTTCAAATTCGATAATGATACCTGTTTTCTTTCGGGCCAAGCATTAAAATCACGCGATGAGCAGATTCAGGTATTCCCATTATGGATGATGAGGCAATTTGATCTGGAAGAGAAACCTTTCAAGATGCTGGATGAGAATATCGTGACCTATAAGGCGCTCAAACTTCCTTGTTCTTCGGATGCGGCAGCTTTATTTGAACAGCTCGAAGCTGACGTGGAAAAAGCGATGCAGCAAGGTTATGATGCGGTTAAGCAGCTATCTCAGGTGCAGCTTTTTCAGTGGGTGGCTAAGATCCTATATGGCGTAGTGTTTAATGAAATTCAATCGGGTGTGCGGCAAGCGATGTTGAGCGGCGAGCCTATGAATTTTTCACAGGCCTTGGTACATAAATTCCGGAATTTGCATTTTATGCTGCAGTCTATCCGCACAGCTATGGAGTTCGAACATCGGAACCCTTTCTCCGTTTTGATCCTTCCGGTAGATAATGCCACCGAAAACTTCAATTACCGCGACGAGATTAATACGCTTATCTTTTCGTTCAGGATGAACGATTTCGCGATTATAGCCACCTTGCAGGATAATGGTACACATGCCATCTATCATGAAGAGGTACTGCAGGCTGTTGCCAATCAGCGATTGCATCCCATACAGTTTGAAGAAATTTGTGCTCGTTATTTTTATTCTGCCTACCTTTTCAATCGTTTGCCCGAATACACCTATATGGAAACTCCCGGCAAGGTGTATGTAGAGCCAATGCCGCTTAACGACTGGACCATGAAGCCGATCTTTGACAACTGGCAGGTGAAAACATATGGACAGGTTTTGGAAAATTTTTGGAAACCTTGGGGTTTTACCCTGTTTGAGATTATTAAAAATCCGGAAAACCCGATGAGCTTCATACGTGATGATCAGGGGCACTTTAGGCAAGATGTGGGTTTGGCGAAGGCGTAAATCTTCCTTACCTTTGGGTAATAGGAGGTTAAGATGAAAAAATGGACAATTTTTCTTTTTCTAATGGTTGCGTCTTGCTGGGTTCATGCGCAATCCCTGCCCGATACCGCTATAGTAACCTCGATAGATACTTATCCGCAGTTTAGAGGCGGTGTTCGTGGATGGAATAGATTTGTACAACAACATCTAAACGTGCGTGATCTGCTTCAGAGCATTGATAGTACGTCCTATGTGGACTATGGCCTGCGGCAGACTGCCGTGATGGAGTTTACCGTGTGCGAGGATGGGCGCGTGTGTGATGTAGAGATCGTGAACAAAAGCAAGATAAGCCCCGAATTTGCAGCGGAGGCGTTGCGCGTGATGAAGAAATCACCCAAGTGGACACCCGCCAAGAAAGATGGACAAGGTGTCCGAACCCGCTTTAAACAGTCTATCACCGCACTTTTGGAAGCATCGAATTAACAACTCCAGCAGCCCGCCGTGCGGAGGCTGTTGAAGCTGTTCCAATTTTTTTACGCATGTAGCGATTGCTCAACGATGAGCATCGCTTGGTCTATATCCACTTGTTTCACGTTTAGATGCGGCCTAAAACGAATACTTTTCTCACCACAGCCGAGCAGTAGTAGTTTGTTTTCCATGGTTTTGGCAAGGAAAGAATCCCGCTGCTCGCTCGTCTCAAAGTCGAACGCCACCAAAAGGCCAAGTCCACGTGGGTTCGAAAGGAACGTCTTGCGGCTTACCAAGTCGCTTACCTTTTCCAAAAGATACTCGCCCACTTGAGCTGCGTGATCGACAAGGTCTTCCTGTTCGATGATCTCTAGAATAAACTGGAAGCGCAGCATGTCGACAAAATTGCCGCCAAAAGTCGAGTTGATCCTACTTGATTGAACAAATACATGATCCTTCACACGGTCAAATTTTTCTTTGTTGGCAAGTATGCCACATACTTGGGTTTTCTTACCAAAGGCGATCAAATCTGGAATAATCCCAAAATGTTGATAGGCCCACATCTTCCCTGTCATTCCCAAGCCCGTTTGTACCTCGTCCAAAATCAGTAGTATATCATGCTGATCGCAGATGTTGCGTAGTGCTTGGAAGAACTCTTTTCGGAAGTGGTTGTCTCCGCCCTCGGCCTGTATGGGCTCAAGGATAATGGCGGCAATATCATCCGGATTATTGCTGATGGCCGCTTCGATCTGTCTTATCGCTTCTTTTTCATGTTCGATGGTTTCGTTAACGGATGCCTCTGTTAGGGGGAAATGCAGTTTTGGGTTGTTGATGCGCGGCCAGTCGAATTTCGGAAAGTACATATATTTTCTGGGATCCTTGGTGTTCGTCATGGATAGTGTATAGCCAGAACGACCATGGAAGGCCTGTTTAAAATGTATGATCTGCGAGGCTTCCTTTGTTTTTCCTTGACGCAGGTTAAGCCTCGTTTTCCAGTCGAAAGCCGCTTTCAGGGCATTCTCCACAGCCAATGCTCCGCCGCAGATGAAAAAGCAGTAGGGGAGCTCGGCAGGGATGGCAATGCGGGCGAAAGTTTCGATGACAGCACCGTATTCCTGTGGGTAGGCGTCCGATAGCGCAGGTTTGTTAACGGCCATCTTGCCGAGAAATTCTTGTTGCGCAACGATATGTGGGTGGTTATACCCGACAGGGGAAGATGCGAACATGGAAAACATATCGAGGTAAGTGTCACCATTTACATCCTGTATATAGGAGCCGTGCGAATGGACAAGGTCAAGCACAATAGGCAGTCCGTCCGCTAAGATATGCTGTGCTAATATTTCGTGTAGCGCTCTCATGATTTTTTAGGGTTTTGATGAACCTGTTGTATGCTACAGGTTAAATGTGATACCTTGTGCGAGCGGTATGCTGTCGCTGTAATTGATGGTGTTTGTTTGTCTGCGCATATAGGCTTTCCATGCATCGGAACCTGATTCGCGTCCGCCGCCAGTTTCCTTCTCGCCGCCAAAGGCGCCGCCAATTTCGGCGCCCGAGGTGCCGATATTTACGTTAGCAATGCCACAGTCGGAACCCCGATGGCTTAAAAAATGCTCGGCTTCGTGCAGGTTATTGGTCATGATGGCCGATGACAAGCCTTGGGCAACGTCGTTTTGCAGCGCAATGGCATCGGCTATGGTCCCTTCGTAGCGTATAAGGTATAGGATCGGAGCAAATGTTTCGGTTTGTACGATGCAGTAATAGTTCTCCACTTCGGCGATGACGGGTTTCACGTAGCACTTACTTTCGTAGCCTCTGCCTTGGAGAACTTTTCCCTCAACAAGCAATCGACCACCTTCAGATTGGATGTCTTCCAGTGCAGCGAGGTAATTATCTACCGCTTGTCGGTCAATTAACGGACCAACGTGGTTATCTGCATCCAACGGATCTCCTACTTTTAATTGCTTGTAAGCATCAACAAGCGCGCTTCGTACTTGGTCGTACACTTCGTTATGTACGATAAGCCTGCGCGTGCTGGTGCAACGCTGGCCTGCCGTGCCTACGGCTCCAAACACTGCTGCCATAATGGTCATCTTTAAATCGGCATGGGGCGTGACAATGATAGCGTTGTTGCCGCCCAGTTCTAGAAGCGATTTTCCTAGACGTGCTGCCACCATGCTAGCCACCTCCTTGCCCATACGGGTCGATCCCGTCGCTGAAACAAGATCGATGCGATTGTCTGCCGCCATCCATCGTCCAAGCTCCGCTCCGCCTGTGCAAATGGACGAAATGCCTTCCGGTAGATCGTTATCTGCCAATACTTCGGCTAGAATCATTTGACAAGCAATGCTGCATACTGGCGTTTTCTCGCTCCCTTTCCATATAATGACATTTCCGCAAACCAAGGCGAGTGCAGCATTCCATGCCCAAACGGCTACAGGAAAATTAAACGCCGAGATGATGCCGACGATTCCTAAAGGATGATATTGTTCGTACATCCTATGGGCCGGACGCTCTGAATGCATGGTGAAACCATATAGTTGTCGTGATTGACCTACGGCGAAGTCGCAGATATCTATCATCTCCTGAACCTCGCCCAGTCCTTCTTGGTAGGATTTTCCCATTTCATAGGATACCAATTTTCCAAGTGCCGATTTTTGCGCACGTAGTCGATCGCCAAATTGACGCACGATTTCTCCTCGCTTCGGCGCTGGCATACTCGACCATATACCTTTCGCAGCAATAGCCTTTTCTAAGACTTGCTCGTAGTCTTGCTTGCTGCTGGAGAAGACGCGTTTAAGGTCTTTTCCATCCACCGGAGAGCTTGATGTAAGTATTTCTCCTTCTCCAAACCAATGTTGACCAGTGGACGTCCCTTCTTTGGTAGCAGCGATGTTTAATGACTTTAATTCTTTTCTTATCATAAAATGGTTTATTTTATTCTTTGATATGGTGAATATAATGAATTTTGTTTTATTCTCTACATTTTAGGTTTGAGAAATCTTTTATCGAAAAAAACGGAAGGGGTAGCTTTGTCTATTACAGCGCATGTACATATTGTGCGTGGTCTATAATTGCTGTATTCTTTTGCCTAATGGGATTCTGCGGAGCTTTAACTTAAATTCAGAAATCTATTTATTAAAAATATCGCGCAGTATTCCAGCGTCTT
>JAAIGF010102334.1_pt1 | contig 15087 bp, 7 predicted proteins | sample 6487441 | NCBI WGS metagenome assembly JAAIGF01 (sample SAMN13974129, study PRJNA590717) | phyllosphere metagenome | biome: pepper field; feature: multiple bacterial spot infested pepper fields; material: pepper leaves; isolation source: leaves from pepper fields | host: Capsicum annuum ... | reverse complement strand
CTTAACGAAGCTTTTAAAATTTTCACTGTATGGGTGGATCGAAACGACGCTTCATTATCTCACATTAGTCGTTGTGGCTATTGGAAGTTTTTACTTTCTTTATTCCTCGATCCGTCCATTGCGCAACATTCGGTTGAAGAAGTTTAATTTCCAAGATGCGGAATTTGATCTCGATGATAATATCAGCAAATCGATTTTAAACGATCACTTGGACGAGATATTGTATTTTTTTGAAGTAACGGAGTACACTGTTGTAATTATCGAGGATCTGGATCGGTTCGAGCAGACCGAGATTTTCACAAAGCTCCGCGAGCTGAATCACTTGATTAACTATTCCAAGAAAACGAAACGCAAGGTAACTTTTATTTATGCGGTACGGGATGATATGTTTCAGGATAAGGATAGAACCAAATTTTTTGACTTTATCATTCCGGTCATTCCCGTAATCAATTCCTCCAATTCGAATGAAATCCTATTAAAAATCGTCAAGGAGAACCACTATCCCATCGAGCCAGATCTCTTAGAGAGTATTTCGCTATTTGTCGACGACATGCGTCTACTATACAACATTATGAACGAGTATCATTTGTACCGTAAAAAGCTAGATGATAAACTGGATCAAAACAAGTTACTGGCTACAATTGTGTACAAGAATATATTTCCGAATGATTTTGTTAATTTAAGTAATTCCGATGGCGACCTCTACCAAGCGATTCATCAAAAGGGAGATCTTATTAAAGGAAGATTGCTACAACTGGATGAGCGCATTGAAGAATTAAACAAAGAGATTTCACGTCTTTCTACGATCGGTATAAAAAATGCGGACGAACTGCGCATGTTGTATGTTCTGCGTTATGCAGTAAAAGTTCCACACTTTGATAGTTTCCGTATCGAAAATGAACGCTACAACTTTCAACAAATGGCTACTGAAAAACTTTTTCAGTCATTTGAACAAAATAAGGTTGGATATACTTATAGAGATGCTTACAACCGCATAGGTAATGGGACGCAAAACATAAGATTTAGCGATATTGAAAAGCAAGTCGATGCGGTTTACAGCTATAAGCAACGACTTGAGCAAATCGAATCCTATAACAGTGACAAAATTGAGCATATCAAAAAAGAAATTGCTCAAATCAAGCACGATGGCCGAACCCTTAAGCAACAAACTATCAAACAGCTGCTTAAAAATGAAAATCTAAGTATTGAGGTTGAAAACCATAAGCAGTTACAGTTGATCAGTATTCTGTTACGCTTTGGATACATCGACGAGAACTACCTTGATTACATTTCGATTTTCTATGAGGGAAGCATTACAAGGACCGATAAAGATTTCCTGCTGAATGTAAAAGCCCACCTTCCTACGGATTTCAGCCATAGGCTCAATAAAATTGATAAGCTTATTCCAAAAATCCCGGTTAACGAATTCAGAAATGAATATATCTTAAATTTTGACTTGGTTCGTTACATGCTAGATTCAACGGGCTACCAAGTTTTTTTAAAAGATATATTTACCAAACTTTCCGATGAAAGTGGCAGGTCGGTGTCATTTGTTGATGGATTTGTTTCCGCGGACGAGCATGCCGATAAGTTTATTGTTGAGCTCGCAGCAAGCTGGCCTAATATGTGGAAATACCTTACCCTATATTCGGAATACACACGTGAGCGCATCTCCGAATATTTTCTACTGATCATACGATTTGTTGACGTTGACACCATTATAACCTTAGCACAAAATTCTGATCTGCAAAATTATATTGCCGAACGTTCCGATGTGCTACAACTTCCAATCGAGGCAGAAAGATTAAAACAGATAATATCGAGCTTAGATATTCATTTAAATGAACCCGATTATAGTAACGTCGATGAAAGTCTATTACAATTTATCTTTGAGGGAAGTTATTATAAAATAAATCATTACAACTTATCCTATTGGTTCCAGAAACATGGTGTATTTTCGTCGACAGATTTTGAACGGCAGAACTATACGAGTATCCGTAAACAATTCTCACATTCAAAAACAAAAAAAATTAAGGAATACGTTGGTCGAAACCTTACGTTTTATTTAAAAGAGGTATGGTTGAAAATGCCTACGCCACAATCCGAGTCTCCGATATACCTAAAAGATCTTTTAAACAAGGACATCGCACTTGAACTTAAAGAGGAAATTTTAAGCTTTAACACATCGAAAGTTCGCGATGTTGGACAATTAGAGGAAGAAGAAATAGTCGATCTGGTTATAGAAAGAAATATGATGGAGCCGACTTGGCACAACGTGATTACTTACTACAAACTGAAAGAATCGACAATTGATGAACTGCTGATCAGCTTCCTCGATGATGAAGAAAACTATGGCGAACTAGGCAAAACAAGATTACCACTGCCAGAAGATGAGAACGAAAAAAAAACCGTTGTCAAGTTCATGAGGGAATGCTACATCATGCAGGAGTTAACGATTGGTGCATACCAAGCTTTAATACAAAGTATGAACTGGAATATTAACCACAGTCTTGACTTCAGCAGTCTTAACCGAGAAAAAGTTGAGATATTGATAGCCGCAGGTAAGCTAAACGTGACCCAACAAAATTACGTCATGTTACGAGAAAACCACCAGCCATTACATATCAAGCTCATCGAACGTGATCCAGCAAAATTTGTAAAAGAGGCAGATGTTTTTACCTTTGAGAACACTGATATACCTGCTATCCTAAAATCGGTAAAATTCACTCTGGAACAAAAAACAGCGATTCTAAGTCGATTTTCGGATCAGCAAATAGTTGGCCATCCACCTATTTTAATAGAACTTGGTAGGTTGCTAGCACAAAATATCAAAATATCTGACAGTAGCACCGTAATAAGCGCAATCCTACAATCACCTCTGTCTTCAAAAATTTTGGTACAGATATACATTAACAATCATATGTTATTTAATAGGGTGGACTTCTACCATATCGTTAGTCATTGGGCCGATCCATTTAACAACATCCAGCCAACAGGCAAAAAACCAGTGATACCTGAAGATGATGTGTACTGGGAGTTTGCTAACTTGATTTATGAACAAGGTTACACCTACAAACCCAATAAAGACAAAAGAGGAATAAGGATAAATAATCTCAAGACTGAATAAATTTTCAGAGGAAGCACATCACGTTGCAAAGATTTTCATCAGTGATAGCATCCAGCGACTAGAAACAGCAGGCTCTAGATTCCGCTCGCTTAGCATTTACAAAATAAACCGTAACTGCGACAAAATACTCACGATCGGCTTTTGGCATTGCGGTCGTTGGCCGCAATGCATGTTGTACTAATTTCACGAGAAAGCAGCTCATCGACACTCACTTCAAAATAAGCAGACATCCTCACCAACAGTTCAATTGGCGGCTCCGCTTGTCCGTATTCATACTTTGAATAACGCGCCCGGGTAATACCCAAAGCATCCGCTAAGCCCTGTTGCGACAGTCCTTTCCTCGCCCGGAGGTATTTTATGTTATCTACCCAATACAACATTGTCCTAAATATGGACAACAATATTACTAATTATTTTAGTATTTCAAATTAGCTTTGTAGAAATTTTACAAAGGAGGTCACGATGGAAAGGGCGATAGTGCATATGGATTTGGATACGTTTTTCGTATCCTGCGAGCGGTTAAGCAACAGCAAACTCAGCGGTATACCTGTTATTATAGGTGGTGGCGAGCGAGGCGTTGTCGCCTCCTGCTCCTATGAAGCCCGCTACTACGGTGTTCGTTCGGCTATGCCCATCAAGATGGCGCTAAGGCTTTGTCCAGAAGCCAAAGTTATCAAGGGCGATATGGAGATGTACTCCAAACTCTCGCGCACGGTCACCGAGATCATCGAAGAGCAAGCACCCGTAGTGGAAAAGGCAAGTATCGATGAGCACTACCTCGATATCACCGGTATGGATAAATTCTTTGGCGCCTATAAATGGACTGACGAACTGTCCGGCTCCATTACCAAGCACACCGGCCTTCCGATCTCCTTTGCCCTATCGGTCAATAAAACCGTAGCTAAGATCGGCACTGGAGAAGCGAAGCCTAAGGGTAAAAAAGAAATCCAGCAGCTGGGCGTCCGCTCCTTCCTCAACCCGCTTTCCATCAAGAAAATTCCTATGCTGGGCGATGCTACCTTTCAGCTGTTATCACGCATCGGTATTCGTCAGATATATACCTTGGCCGAAATGCCCGTCGAAGTGCTCCAGCAAATGATCGGAAAGAACGGCAGGGAGATTTGGAAGAAGGCGAACGGCATAGACCACTCCCGCGTTGAACCCTACTCAGAGCGCAAGTCCATCTCTACCGAGCACACCTTTGGCATGGATACGATCGATATCCCAAAACTCCGCGGACTCATCACCGGCATGGTCGAAAAACTGGCTTATCAGCTGCGTGCCGAGCAGTGGCTCACCTCCACAGTCGTGCTTAAAATTCGTTATTCCAATTTTGATACCGAGACCAAGCAATGTCGGGTATCTTACACCTCTGCAGACCATACGCTTTCGCAAACCGTCATGGAGCTGTTCGATAAGCTCTACAACCGCCGCATGCGCATCCGCTTGATCGGCGTACGATTTACCAACTTGGTGCATGGCAGCCTACAGATCAATATTTTCGAGGACACACAGGAAATGGTTTCGCTTTATCAGGCGATGGACAAGATCAAAAACCGCTTTGGGGCGGATAAAGTAGGCCGCGCATCAGGTTTCCGGTTTGCAAGCAACGAAGAGAAATAAGTCATGTACCTGAACTGCCACTCCTTTCATAGCCTACGTTACGGTACCATCGCGATTGAAACGCTGGTCAAGCAAGCGCGTACGCTGCATATCACCGCATTGGCGCTGACCGATATCAATACAGTAACAGGCATCTACGACTTTACCAAAGCATGCCTTGCCGAGGGCATCAAACCTGTTGTGGGTATGGAAGTCCGCGAAGAAAACAGGCTGCTGTATATCACTCTTGCTAAACAGCTATCCGGGATCGGCGAAATATGCCGTCTGTTGACAGACCACAACGTTGAGGATATACCGTTACCAAAAATAGCTCCCATATTCCAAGAAGTTATCACGATCTATCCCCTATCCAATGTTCCCGAGCAGCTGAAGGATAATGAATATGTAGGGGTTCGACCTGAGCAAATAAGTCACCTTATACGCGAGCAGTGGAAACCCTATATTTCCCGCATGGTGATCTTAAGTCCTGTTACGGTGTCAGGCAAGATCGAGCACAATTTGCACCGCATCCTTCGCGCGGTGGATCTGAACGTTATACTCTCCAAGCTTGGCGAGGGCGACACCTGTCAGCCGGAGGAAATCTTAAAACCTCTCGATAAACTGCTAGAAAACTATCAAGATTACCCGCAAATCATTGCCAATACACGCAGGGTAATCGAAAGCTGCAATTTTGAGTTTGCCTTTGGAACGCCCCGAAACAAGAAGCATTATACCGAAAACCGACAAGGCGATATCAAACTGCTCAGCAGCTTGGCTTACGCAGGATTAAAAAAGCGTTATGGTGACAAACATACCGCTGCACGGGCGCGTGTCGAAAAAGAGCTCAAAGTAATCGATGAGCTTGGCTTCAGCGGTTATTTCCTGATCACTTGGGATATTATACGCTATAGCAACAGCATGGGTTTCATGCATATCGGAAGAGGTAGCGGGGCAAACAGCATTATTGCCTATTGCCTGGGCATAACCGATATCTGTCCGTTGGAGCTCGATCTCTACTTTGAACGTTTCCTCAATCTAAACCGCAAAACACCTCCCGACTTTGATATCGACTGGAGCTGGCAAGAACGCGATACGATACTCCAATATATCTTCGATCGCTATGGTAAAGATCATGTAGCCTTTTGCGGCACGAATGTCGAGTTTAAGTACCGTTCTATCTTCCGGGAAGTAGGTAAAGTATTTGGCCTACCAAAAGAAGAACTAGACGCCTTGTCCACGCGCTCAGCGGAGCGTGATGATGATAGTCAGGTGGTCCGCCTGGTGATGAAATATGGAAAAATGCTGGAGAAGTATCCTAACCAGCGAAGTATGCATTCCTGCGGTATACTGATCTCCGAAGAGCCGATCACCAATTTTACCGCACTGGAGATGCCACCAAAGGGATTTCCGATCGTACAATTTGATATGCATATCGCCGAAGATATCGGCTTTGAGAAATTCGATATCCTTTCCCAGCGGGGTATTGGCAGTATCAACGATACCGTCAAACTCATCAAGAAAAACAAGCGACTTAACGTCGACATACGCGACACTACTATTTCTAAGAACGAAAAGCGCTGTAACGATATGCTGAGTCGTGGTAAAACGATCGGCTGCTTTTACATCGAATCTCCTGCAATGCGCGGATTGCTCCGCAGGCTAAAATGTGAAGATTACAAAACCCTTGTTGCGGCCTCATCGATCATCCGGCCAGGTGTGGCCCAATCCGGCATGATGAAAGAATACATCTTCCGGCACAATCACCCGGATCAGTTCGAGTATTTCCATGAAGTATTTGAGGAACATTTGGGCGACACCTACGGTATTATGGTCTATCAGGAAGATGTTATCAAGATCGCCATTCACTTTGGCGGTCTTTCTGCTGCCGATGGCGATGTACTACGCCGTGCCATGAGTGGCAAGGGAAGATCCTTGGTCGCACTGCAAAAAGTAAAGGATAACTTCTTTGCCTCCTGCAACAGGCAAGGCCATCCCGAAGAGCTGAGCCAGGAGGTCTACCGACAGATCGAATCCTTTGCCGGCTATTCCTTTTGCAAGGCGCACTCCGCTTCTTATGCCGTGGAAAGTTACCAAAGTCTCTACCTGAAAACCTACTACCCTATCGAGTTTATGGTAGCGGTCATTAACAATAAGGGAGGCTTCTATCGCACCGAAGTATATGTACACGAAGCGCGCATGTCGGGTGCAAACATCCTCACGCCTTGTGTCAACAAAAGCGAATACGAGACAACGCTTTACGGCAGGAACATTTACCTAGGGCTAATGCACCTGCAAAGTCTAGAAGCCAAGATCGGTATGCTTATCCCCGAAGAACGCAAAAAGAATGGCGATTATAAAACACTAGAGGATTTCGTGCGTCGCATTCCGATCGGTATCGAAGGATTACAGATATTGATCTTTATCGGTGCTTTCCGCTTTACCGGCAAAAGCAAGAGCGAACTATTGGTACAAGCTCGGCTGCTGCTTGTTAACTTCAAACCCGAAGATCGAAATGGCCTGCTGATCAACGAACCCGCAAAAGAATACAAACTACCAAAACTCGAGCGTTCTGTTTTTGAAGACGCCTTTGACGAAATAGAACTGCTCAGCTTTCCGGTCTCCTGCACACCTTTTGAGCTGCTGCAAACCAAATACCGCGGGCATGTTATGGCAAAAGATCTGAATTACCACCACAAGCGGCAGGTCAAGATGTTAGCCTATCTCATTTCTCGTAAGCATGTCCCCACCAAACGTGGCACCATGTTCTTCGGTACCTGGATCGATGCCAACGGAGATTACTTTGATACTGCTCATTTCCCAAATAGCCTTGAACACTCTCCTTTTTTGGGCGGTGGCTGCTACCTCCTACTTGGTACTGTCGAAGTCGACTACCACTTCCCCACAGTAACTATTCATAAAATGGCTAAGATGCCTTTTATTCCGGATCCGCGCTATGCACATGAGAAAAGCAAAGCTTACGACGCCCACCGGCAAATCAAAGAGGATGTCAGCATGACCAACCGAGCTCCTTATCCGTTAGAGCATGAGATTGGGTTACCAAGAAAAAGTTACTACAAACACTAAAATAAAATCATGTCTTCCACAATTAAATGTTGTTTAATAAATTTTAAGACAATAATTTACAAACGTTATAATTTTATTATAATTGTCTATTCAGAAATATGTCGACCAACGTTATTAACAGACGTCCCCAATTATTTCAAAAAATGTGTATAGCGCATAGAATAACGCCATAGAACAAATTAAGAACTACCTAGTGCCAATGAACTATAATCTTGAAGTATTAAATGACAAAGAATTTGAGCAACTTTCTAAAGACCTTTTGGAAGGTATACTTAAGCTTCCATTACAGAATTTTAAATCTGGAAAAGACGGCGGCATAGACCTAAGACACTCATCAGTTAATCAAAATGATATAATAATTCAAGCAAAAGCTTACACAAAGTCTACCTTTTCTCAACTCAAAGCGACTCTGCAAGAAGAGCTCAAGAAAATGATCAAACTTAGCCCTCAGCCACGTCGATATATACTCACTACAACCTGTCCACTTTCACCTCAACAGGCCGACGAAGTTGTTAGTCTAATGAAACCGTATATATTAAATGTTCAGGATGTATTCGGGCGGGATCGTGTAGAATCCTTGTTAAGTAATCAACATAATATTGAAAAAAAATACTTCAAACTTTGGCTCACCAGCACGAATATTCTAGAAAATATATTGCATAACGGTCAGCGGTCACAATCGGATTTTTACAAGGATAAAGTTTTAAAGAAAGCAAGTTTGTATGTTCCAACTAAAAATCTTGATGAAGCTTCTGCAAAATTAAATGACAACAAATATCTGATTATATCTGGAGAACCCGGCGTAGGTAAAACCACATTAGCATATATCTTGATTTGCGATATGCTAGGCAAAGGTTTCGAATTAATCAACATTGACGATAGAATTGGAGATGCTCAAAACCTTCTATCGAATGACCCTGAAGTAAAACAAGTTTTTTTCTATGACGATTTCCTAGGGGCAAACATCAATGAGATATTAAATCCAAGAAATACCGAGAGTAAAATAGTAAGCTTCATTGAGCAAATAGAAAGTTCAAAAAATAAGTTTTTAATACTTACTTCTCGAACGACAATTTTAAACCAAGCAAAAGATAGATATGAGCAATTTAATCGCTTAAATTTCGAGAAGAGGTCTAAGTACGAACTTAAATTGACAGAGTATTCATTACTTCAAAAAGCTAAAATTGTCTACAATCACCTATATTACAACAATATATCAGAAGATTTTCGTGACGCATTTTTTGAAGGTAAAAAATATCTAAAAATTATCAAGCATCCCAACTACTTCCCTCGATTGATAGAGTTTATAACGACACAACACAATTACGATCGAACGTATTTTAAATCTGTAGATAGTTTTATATTTAACAACCTAAATAATCCTAGTGAGATTTGGAAAGCTGCCTTCGAACATCAACTACAGGACGAAGAAAAATTTCTTCTACTTACAGTATTTTCCTTCGCAAAACATCGAGTACGGCACAAAGAGCTGGAAGTAGCTTTTTACAGACGTTACGATTTCGAGATTAGGGAAAATGGACATTCAAAAAGTCTTGATTCTTTTAATCGTGCACTAAGAAAATTGCTAGATTCCTTTCTTTCTTCAATATTGACGGAGGAAGAAGAGAACCAATATCAATTTATAAATCCATCTATTGCAGATTTTCTATTGAACTACGTGATACATAGTGAGGAAGAGCAAAAAAGAATCCTATATTCAATTTATGATCTGCGACAATTGAACGGATATTTCGATGTAAACAATACTAACAAGATCAAATTAGATATTGCATTTTTAAGACCTTATTATCCAGTCTTTAATAAACTAATCCAGACATCGAAAGGTAGGCAACATGCATACGGTGTAATAGATATTTTGGACTGCATGGATCGACTTTTTTTTAACATAGATGATGATTTTTTTGAAAACGTATTATTCTATTTAAAAGAGTTAGTTAAACTACTAACCTCTGAAAGTTATGTTGCAATAGCTAAACTCTCCTCTTTACTTAAAAGCTACAGTTTGAGGTATCCAAATGTAGTTATTGATTGTGTAAAACTTAACTGGCAAGGCATAATCAACCTGTACATTGACAACTCAAACGATTCAGATGACCTAGCTAATTTAGAAGAACTTCATGAAATTTATCAAATGGATCTGGAAGAACTTTTAAAAGACTCGGACATTACTCAAAATGTTGAAAAAAAACTATATGAATTATTTTCTGATTATATCCGTGATTATGATGTTGTTCTAGATGAAAATCAAGTTTTGGATAATTATCATTCAGTTGATAAAGATTATGCAAAATCGTACATTAACCGAAAATATCTAGATTCATACTCAGACTTTTTTAACGATTGTGGCTTACGAGACTATTACGATTATTTTCGGCATGATCCATTAATAGATACCCAACAGATCCTAGATAATGTTTTGGAAAGGTTCGAATATCACGAAGAAGAATATAGAGTGGAATCCTACGAAGAAATAGACAGCGATAATGAACAGGATGATCTGTCCAAGATAGAGGATCTGTTCACTAGATAAATATCAATAAACAATCACGATCATCATGACCAACTATAAAATACACAATCTTATAAACTTAGTTATGCTGCCCCAGTTTCTTAACATATACTAGCTAGCATAATTATCTCTAAATCATTTTTTTATTATTTATGGGTGAAGCTGTTGGCGAAAGCTTAGCAAATGTCCTCTTTGTGCAAAATACAATTAAAGTCTTATTTGCTGTGGATACAAACAAAAATCAATAATTAACAGAAATACTATTTTTTATGCCCAGTATAAATTTCGAAAATAGCTCTATATGGAAAAACACATTATCTAGGGAAGCTACTGATACGTTTCCAGATGAGCGAGATAGCTTGAGAGCCGCCTTCCTTTCTACCCGTGAAAAAATTTCACATCTGGTAAGCAGAATAAATGCGACTCTACCAGGGCTCACACAACATGAAATCTCGCATTTGGATTCCTTGTGGGAAACGGCTAGCTTGCTTGTCGGGGATTCTTTTCAATTAAATCCTCTAGAAGGATATATCTTAGGTTGTAGCTTCTTAATCCACGATTCCGCATTATGCTTTGAAGCATATGAGCGCGGTCAGGCCGGTTTGCGAGAAACCCAACAATGGAAGGATGCATTTGCTGAAATTAAAGAGTCCAAGAAAGATTTACCAGAAGAAAAGGCCGAAAGTGAAGCAGATTTTGCTGCTCTCCGGAATCTCCATGCCAGTGAAGCGGAAAAACTTTTAGCAAGGAGTTGGTCAGTTGGGAGTTCGGATAAACCGCATTTTTTGATCGATGATGCCACATTACGCTCGCATTTAGGTAAGCTGATCGGCGAGATCTCTGCCAGTCATCACTGGGATATTGAAAAAGTCATCACCACGCTCCCTGAACAGGTCAATGCCCCAACCTCACTACCAAGAGAATGGCGCATAAACGCTCGTAAGCTGGCCTTCATCCTACGATGTGCCGATGCCATCCATATTGACAATACCAGGGCACCAGATTTTTTGCACGCACTGCTGAAGCGCGGTGGGGTATCATATGACCATTGGAATGCTCAGAATAGACTTTCCAAAGTTGACCTTGATCAGTCCGATACCAATCAACAAACGTTATTATTTACTTCGTCCATTGCTTTTTCTGAAAAGGATGTTGAATCATGGTACGTAGCTTACGATGCTATTTGCATTGCTGATAAGGAATTGTCATCCTGTAATGCTGCTCTAGAACAAATGAATTTACCAACATTTAAGGTAAAAAAGATAAAAGGCGTAGAAAGTCCCGAGCAAATGGCTAAAAATATTAAAACTGATGGATGGATGCCGAGATCTGCAAAAGTCCATGTTGGTAACGTTGAGCGAATAATAGAAAATCTAGGTGGTGAAATGTTGTACGGTCACGGTAACGAAAAATTTGGCATTGTATTGCGGGAGATGATCCAAAATGCTCGGGATGGAGTAAGAGCACGAGAAGAATTTGACCATGATTTTCAACCTCGCATACTAGTTAAGATGGAGGTAGATGGAGATGAGCAATATATTTCCATTGAAGATAACGGCATTGGAATGTCAGAGCGTGTGCTGACAGGTCCCTTGTTAGATTTTGGGACAAGTTTCTGGAGTTCAAGTCTTGTTAAAGCCGAATTTCCGGGACTTAGGTCTTCGAAATTTAAAGCTATCGGTCGATTTGGTATAGGCTTTTATTCGGTTTTTATGATTGCTGAGACCGTAGAAGTAGCTTCTAGAAAATATGTAGATGGACTTAACGAGGTTCGCCAACTTGCCTTTTCATCCGGTCTAACTTTAAGACCGGTATTTAAAATTGGAGCACCGCAAGGATTTGGTACAAGCACGTCCACAAAAGTCAAAATTAAGCTCAAACCTGGCGAACTTCGATCCGACCTAACAGTTATATGTAAGTCCCATAGATTAGGAATCGCAGATTTTTTTGTACCATTAAGTTCATTTGTTTCGGCAATCTGTGCGGGGCTAGATGTTTCCGTTTATTTTCAGCTTAACCAACAAGCTGCAAGTATTGTTCATACAGCTATCCAATCTCCATCATTTAATTTAATCCAATGGCTAACGAACATTTCCTTTGCTGACCATCAACCTTTTCCCGAAATCCCAAAAAAATCGATCGAATTACACGGTCAACGCCTACGTAAGATTGAAGAGAATGGTAGGATACTGGGTTATGCTGCAATAAATTGTCATATGGTAAGTACTCCCACTTACTTGTCTCAGAGCACCGTTGGAGGATTGTCGACAACTAACAATTTAAACCCGAATGAAAATTTCGTAGGATACATTGATCATTATCCAAACTCTGCAAAGCGTGAAATTTCAACATATTCAGCTTCTCCGCAAGTTGTAAAGGAGTGGGCGCAAGATCAAATGCAAATATTGAAGACTATTGACCTAAAACCTTCCGACAGGTATTTCGCAGCGAGCTCTTTATGTCACTTTAAAGTAGATCCTTCGGAAATAGCCTCGATCTCGATTTATCTAAATGGTAGTAGGATTTATAAAAATCTCGAAGATCTAGCTGATTTGGCACTCAGTACTCCCATTGCATTTCTTTTTAGCGACCAGTTAGGAGCACATATTGATCTATACAACGATATTAATAACATCGCCGGTAATGCAATTATAGCACCTTTGAGCAACGGTAGTTTTCTTTCATTGGAGACTGTAAACAATATACCAAAAAACAATTTCAGTATTTTGGACTGTCTATATCGGAGTATCATAAGTCGTGATTACCGAGTCTCTCTCTTCACTAATTTAAATATTGGCATAAATCGGTTTGGACAACAACTTAGTGCCATTATTATTAAAGCAGAAAAGAAATCTTGACAAGTTTCCTCTTTCTATGTTCCAAGCAAACAGTTGCGATTTACGGGCAACTGTTTGCGAGATTGTAAGCAAAATGGCTGAATTACCGCCCCGCGGGGCGGTAATTCAGCCAATGACACAGTTTGTTTTACACTCCCCTCTCCCAAACCTATTTATTAGCTACATTTAGATTTCCTGCTTCTAAAAGAGTTCTAACAATTCCATACCGTTTTTTACAGATTCAATCTCCAAAAGATCAATCCGCCAAGCTGCTGAATATTCACCATCCTTTCTAGGCGTTATTAGTCCCTCCCTTATCCAATGTTCGACATTCTTCCTGCCGTATTTATTGAATGCCTCCGATTTTTTTAGATATGGTTTAACTTCGCCAGATTTGCTAAGAATAATCTTCGCACCCATTTTTGCTGAATATTCAATAAGCCGCTGTAACTGATCAATAGTTAGATTTACTTCCATATGTCTTTACCAATTTTTCATTCTATAAGTTAGAATACTCATTTCCGTTCACATGTCATTAAATAAGAAAAGCGATTACTGCTCGCAGCAACTTGCGCAAGTTGCTGGCGATCAATCATGCCTTTTTTTCCTGCATTTGAAATACTAACAAGTTTTTCTTTCAGCCACCGGTCGACATTGCTACGACCATACATTTTGTAGGCTTCATTTTTTGAGAGTGCGTCAGCAAATAACTGCTCCTCTGTAATCACATTTTCAACTCCTTGTAAGACGGCTTCTTTGAACACATTTGAAAGTTTGGTTATTGTACTTCTCATAATAAAAGTGATTTAATAATGTTACGTAAAGATCGTTGTCATGCTAATGGCAACATACCAAGTTGAAGATATTGGTATAGAAAATCTTCCATGCTCCCCAATCATATTAGAAAAAGATGCATGGATACTACCATGCACCTTCTCGCAGCCTAGATGGAAACACCTAATTGAATTTCTTTCCAAGCTTCACTTCCACTTTCTTAAATGCATTTAATACAGCTGATTGTACATCGTCTACAATAGTCCAATCTTTAGCAATGTAGATATCCGTCATTCTGTTTCCTTCGTCCACATGATTCATTGCCTCTGCGACATCGTCTTTGTGCATACGGCAAGTGTTACGGGCAACGGTAGCGAAAGTATGCCTTGCCCAATAGAGTGTTAACTTAGGTATTCCAAGTTTACGGCTTATTTGCTTCATTCCTTTACTAAGGGCGGTATTAAGAGAACTTGTTTTACTGTATCGCGTAGAGAGTTGTCCGAGATACTTTTCTAACAAAGGCTTTGCATCCTCAGCAATTTTGATACTAATAAACGCTTTATCTTTTCGCTTTCCTTTAGTTTTGGATCGATTGTAATCAATTCTACCGTTTTGGATATGATCTGGCATCAACTTGTAAAGATCTACAGCGTTCATTCCACATTGGTAAAAGGAAAGAAGATATAAATCCCTTGCTAACTCCATTCTGCTTCCAACCTTGGCTGACAACTTCTTTATCGACACTACCTGCTGCAATGTATTATTTCTTTTAAGAGTAAGTGGAGCAGAGCCGATCTTATAATTTTTAAAAGGATAATGTTTTATTCGGTGAATCCCCAAATCTTCATTGTTGTAGCGATCTCTCGCCGCATTAAAAAGTGTTCGCAAATCACGCATATGGTTATGTAGCCCGCTATCGGCAAGACCTTTCTTGATTGTTACAACTTCCTTCCCCAGTTGGTTAATACGTTTCATTGTCCTTTCAGATCGTAGAAACTTCTCATAGGACTGTAGCATGTTTGAATGAATCTCATTGATCGAAAGGACAATGAAACGTATTAACCAACTGGGGAAGGAAGTTGTAACAATCAAGAAAGGTCTTGCCGATAGCGGGCTACATAACCATATGCGTG
>JAAIGF010378693.1_pt1 | contig 15094 bp, 13 predicted proteins | sample 6487441 | NCBI WGS metagenome assembly JAAIGF01 (sample SAMN13974129, study PRJNA590717) | phyllosphere metagenome | biome: pepper field; feature: multiple bacterial spot infested pepper fields; material: pepper leaves; isolation source: leaves from pepper fields | host: Capsicum annuum ... | reverse complement strand
CAGCTGACGCCGGGCTGGCTGGCCTGCTCAACCGCGCCACGCTTGAACTCGGCAGTGAACTTCCTGCGCTTTGACATGAACACTCCTCATGGCCTTGATCGGCCTTCTTGTAAGTGTCCGTGAAAACGGGGGTGAACCCGATTTGTCCACGTATCCGGCCGTCCATCGCGTCCTATTGAAACCGGGAGGCCTCATGGCGAACGCACATGAACTGGCCCGTGGCCACGAGCGGCTGCGCGCTCTGATCGAGTTTGCTGTGAGCGAAGGCTGGCACGTCAAGCGCACACCCGGCGGACACCTCAAGTTCACCAAGGCCGGCTGCGCCGCTATCTACACCAGTTCAACCGCAAGCGACCACCGGGCAACTCTTAACACCCGCGCGCAGATACGCCGTGCAGAGCGCGAGGCTCGCATGGCACGGGCTGCTAACGCCGAGGGACGCGGCCATGGCTGAGATGACGTCCCAGGACATGGCCGGCAAGCTGCTTGCAGCTGGGTTCGAGCGCAGCGGCCCATCGGCCACGGCATTGAGCGACCCAATCGCCGACACCCCGATGGTTGTGACGTTGGACCAGTTGCGGCCTTACGACCACGATCCCCGCAAAAAGCGCAACTCGGCCTACGATGAAATCAAGGCCTCCATACGAGAGCGCGGCCTGGATGCGGCACCAGCCATCACACGCCGTCCTGGCGACACGCACTACATCATCCGCAACGGTGGCAATACAAGGCTGGCGATCCTGCGTGAACTCTGGGCAGAGACGAAGGACGAGCGCTTCTTCCGCATATCGTGCCTGTTCCGGCCCTGGCCTGCGCGCGGAGAAATCGTTGCGCTGACCGGACACCTCGCCGAGAACGAGCTGCGCGGCGGCCTCACGTTCATCGAGCGCGCCTTGGGCGTCGAAAAAGCCCGCGAGTTCTATGAAGAGGAAAGCGGCGCCACACTGAGCCAGTCCGAACTGGCCCGCCGCCTGGTCGCCGACGGCTACCCCGTACAGCAGTCGCACATCAGCCGCATGGCCGATGCGGTGCGTTATCTGCTGCCCGCGATTCCGACCGTGCTCTATGGCGGTCTGGGCCGCCACCAGGTCGAGCGACTGTCGGTCATGCGCAAGGCCTGCGAGCGCACCTGGGAGTACTATGCCAAAGGCCGCTCCCTTCAATTGGACTTCGACAACTTCTTTCAAGAGGTGCTGTCGCAGTTCGACACTCAGGCTGACGAATTCGCACCTCAGCGGGTGCAGGACGAGCTGATCGGTCAAATGTCCGAACTGCTGGGCGTCAATTACGACGTGCTGGCCTTGGACCTGACCGAATCCGAGAACCGCTACCGTGTGCTTGTCAGCGACCCGACTCCGCCGTCGGCTCCACCTGCGTTGCCTGAGCCCGGAGCCATCGCGCGGTCGCCCGCCGGACCGGCGCCGTCCACCGATACGCCTTCGCCAACTACAGCGCGATCAGCGGGCGGCCCGCTCACGGGCGAGAATGATGCGACCGCTGGCAATGCATCCGCAGGAAGCCCTGCGGCAACGGCTGGAGAGCTGCTGCAGGAGCATATCGTCTCGCCGGCACCGACGACAGAGCGGCTCCAGTCCATCCAACGGATGATCGCGGACCAGTTGGGTGATGCGCTACCGCCCGACTTCTCAGCCCGCGTATTGCAGTCGATCCCGGTGCAAGCCGGTGGCCTCTATCCCATCTCCGACGTCTGGTACATCGACCCCGGCCTGGAAGCGCCCGACCGGCTGCGCATCCATATCGCGCAATTCGCGCGCGAGATCGCCGGCGAGGCGGATTTGGAAGAGTTCATTGAGGACCGTCCCGACGGCATCGGGTTCGCCTGTAGCGCCCAGGCCCCTTTGCCGCGTGGACACGCCGTGCTGGCGCTGCTGGGGTCTCTGTCCGGTCAGCAGCCGGCCGATACCAGCCCCTACGGGCAATTCGTCACCGATCTGCCGGCACTGCTACACGGTCAAGGCGATGTCACCAAGCGATTGAGCGATACCGCGCTGGTCAAGCTGTTCCGGTTGCTGCGGCTTGCCCGACGCCTGCTGGATTTGGAAGCCGGTGCCAGGGCTCCCGATTCTTGAACGAGGAAGGCGAGCATGTCTGCACCAAACCCCCTCAACCAAGCTGTCATCGCCCAAGCACTCTACGACCTGCGCAATGGGCAATTGCGTCGTTGCAAATCGATGGGGTTCGGTGAGGAAGAGCTTGATGCGCTCAAGCACCCAGTGCTGATCAGCGTGCTGGCAAACGCCACCGTCTCGTGGTGCTCCGTAACGGTCAACCGCGAAGTGCTCCTTCGGCTACTAAAGCAGGCTCAGGACGTGGAGAAGGAAATCGCCACGGTTGATCGCATGCTGAGGTTGGCAGCAAGTACGGAAATGGTGAGCCGTTTCTACGGTCTGACCCATCAGGAGGTCGCCCTTCGCCGCGAAGTCCTCGGTCTGCCCAAGCGCAAGGGGCGCCATGCCGTTTTAGACGAAGCCCAGGACACGGAGTTGTGGCGGCAATGGAAGGCCGTGACCAGCAGCAGAAACGTCGATCTGGAGGACGACACCTCGATTCTCGATGCGGCCATGGACCTGGCAGAAGGCATGTCATTGCCGCTGTCGGTGGTCTGGGCCGCGATCAAGAAATGGATCGACCAAGGATTGGGATGACCCATGGCCGTGGATGAAACAGCACCGCGAACACCACGCCAAGGCCCAGTAGCCCTCGCCGATTTGTTCGACAGTGCGCTGAAAGACCTTGAGCCTAAACCTAGTGTGCCTGCGCCTGCTCCTATCCCTACATGCGGGGACGGTTTCCTTTTCAGCGGTAACCGGCACGAGAGCGTGCCGCGGCGCCTGTTCCTGGATCGTCGGTTGACGCCACTGGAACGTAATGCCTGGCAAGTCTTCCGGCTGATGCTCAACAACGACGGCGTGACGGCGTTCCCCACCTATGAGCAATTGCGCCCCTGGCTGGCATCAATGCCCAACGCAGGAAAGGCTTCGCATGAAACCGTAGCACGTGCATTGACGCTGTTGCGCCTGACACGCTGGTTGAGCCTCGTGCGCAGGCGCCGCGGTCCCAAGACCGGACGCATCCTCGGCAACCTCTATGTGCTGCACGATGAGCCCTTGACCCCATTCGAGGCTATGCAGCTTGACACCGACTATCTGGAGCTGGTCAGCCAGTCACTGGGCCATTCTGCGAAGGCCGTGCAGATGGTGGGGCTCAACACCCTCAAGGAAATCGAGGAAGACCCGCTGCTGTCCGGCCGCACGTTGCCGTCGCGGTTGCAGGTGCTTGCCGAACGCCTTGCCCAACAGGGCATCGCTGCCCCCGAGAGTTATCCACAAGAAGACTCCACCCACGATTCCGAAGAAAGGATTTCGAACCTTCTTCGGAATGGCGAACAGCATTCTTCGGAATCCGAAGCAGGGCTGGAACCCACGCCGGACGGTGCTCTTCGGAATCCGAAGCAGGACCGTACTGTACGTAGTAAAAGTAATAAAGAAGTACGTACTACCGCGCGTGAACATGGGCATGTGCGCGCGATGCCAGGTGTTCGCATGCCTGATCGCTTCCTGAGCCTGAAGGAAAAGCAGCAGGCCGGCGCACTGGTGGCGTTACAGCAGGTCGATGCGCCATTGAGGCAAGCTGTACTGGATGAATGGGCGGATCGCTGTCGAGGCTCGACCATTCGCAATCCCGCAGGATATTTGTTCGGCATCATCCAGCGCGCTATCCGGGGCGAGTTCAATGCATGGGCCAAGCAAGTCGGGACGGCACCACCGGTACCTGCTGCGTATGATCGGCCACCAGAAGCACCACGTAACGCGGTTCCGACCGAAGTGGCTCTGCAGCACATCGAACGGCTGCGCGAGCTTCTGCGTAAGGCCTGACTTTTCGGGGCCGCAAGGTCATGAAGAAGATGCCCATGGCCGTCAGTAGCGCTATCCCCTGGGGATAGCCGCGCGGACGTGCAGGACGGCAAACAGGTATGGGCAGGCATCGGGATGCCATGCACTGGATCATATGTGTGCGATCTGTCCTTGGCGAACAGCGTTCCTTGGCGCGCCATGGAGCTATCCCCTGGGGATAGCTCGTGCCGCTCGCAGCGGCCACGACTTAAACCAGGGCTTGGCCAATTTCGCTTTGTTGACTGACTGCCTTCCGCTGCATGCCGATTCTGACCGCTCCTTTTCCAAAAGCGAACGGACACCATGGCAACCAATGAACCTTTGCAATTGAATCTCGGCTCACTGCGCAGCGCGATGTCGCTGACGCTGCATACCCATCACGCTTCCCGCATCTGGCATGGCCGCGCTGCCGCCGAGGGGCGACCGGGCATCGTAGGCCTGAACGGCTACATCGCCGTGATGAACAAGATGAAACGCGGCTCGGAGCAGGACGACCCGTACAGCGACTGGTGGATGCTACGCATTGAGGAAAAACTCGACCAGACCAAGGCCACGCTGCAATCGCTACGCGAACAGGTGGACCAGGCACTGGCAGACGTCCCCGCCGCGTTGAGCCTGGGCGAAAACCTAAACGTGCAGCCGGTTAAGTTGCCTCTCTTCGTTAACGCCCAGCTCGGCTTTGCCGCAGTCTATCTCCTGGCCGATTACGACGACATCGCCCGCAAGCTGATCCTCGCCCATCACACCGCACTCATCGACCGCAGCACTCTGGAGCGCTGGCTCAACGAGGGCGCACATGCGCTTCGTAGCCTTTTCAGCCTGGCACAGCAATACCGTTACTCGGGCTGCACCCGCGATGATTTCGCGGCGAAGAATGCGGCGGCGCGGGTCGCGATGGACAAGTTTGGCGAGCTGCCGCAGGACGTACTCGAAGGCACGCGACGTTCGAAGTTTTCGCCACCCATCGCGCGCCAGAGTCTGCAACAGCGCAGTGTGATTTCTGCCGTAGCCGTCCTCCCTGGCGAAGAGGCCAACACCGACGGGGACCAGTCGGCATGAGCGATCAGGATCAGGACCGGCCCACCCTCTACTTCCAAAGTCTGCAACAGACGGCCTTCATGAGGCTGGAACACGCAGCCTCTCTAAAAGGCCTTTTAAAGCCTTTTAAAGGTAAGGGGACATTGGACACATGGGCCAGCCAGTGCTTTGCCATGCGCGACGAGTTGATAGCCCTGGCGCAGCGGCAGGTGCTGCCACAGGCGTGTGGGCATCCCTTCCATCTGCTGTCCATTGAGCTGGCCCAGCAGTCCACTGGCGCAGGCACGGCCTTTCTGCGCTGGCGCAGGCACGACAGGTCGGCCATGGGCGTAGCGCTGTGGCAGGAACTGATCGCCAGCACCAACACGCCGGTCAACCTGCTGGCCGATCTGCACGCGATCGAGCTTCAGCGCATCACGTTGAACATGCAGATCAGCGTGCTTCACACCCTGGGCAGGCAGGCGCAGGAATGCGCAAGCAAGGCCGGCGAAGCAGATGCCGTCTATCTGCACCGGCTCACATCCCTCCCCGCCGCAGTGCGCAATCAGTGATTGCGCCGGGCATCCCCACACGCGCCCGGGGCCGATGAGGCACGGGTATTTCAACCACCACGGAGATTGCATCATGAGCACGCATTTTTGGGGCGAAGGCAACGTCGGCTCGCCACCCGAGTACCGCGAATTCCCCAACGGAAACGATGAACCGCGCCGGCTGCTTCGCCTGAACGTTTACTTCGACAACCCCATTCCAAGAAAAGATGGCGAGTTCGAGGATCGCGGAGGCTTTTGGGCGCCCGTCGAACTCTGGCACCGCGATGCCGAGCACTGGAAGGATCTTTACCAGAAAGGCATGCGCGTGCTCGTCATCGGCCGCATGGAGCGTGAACCGTGGACGGACAACGAGGATCAGCCACGCGAGACCTGGCAGATCAACGCACGCAGCGTCGGCATCCTGCCCTACCGCATCGAATCCGTGGCCCTCAGTCCGAAGCCGCAGGAGGCAGAGCCGAAGCCCCAAGCCGCCCAGGAATCGACTCCGCCGAAAGACGCGAAGCGCAGGAAGTGAATCAGCATGGAGGGCGGCGGTGCAGTTTTTCGCCGCCTTCCATTCACCCGCAAGCCATCCCCAAGGGATAGCTCCATCGAAGTCCACCGACTTCCACGCGCTCTCGCCAATCGCAGCTTCCGGCCGGCACACCTGCACCCACGCGCGATCCCCACCCAAGCCATTCCATCCCGTGAAAGTGGTCGCCACCGCATGCGGCTTGTTTGCTGCTGCTCTTGGTAGCGCTCGGCATCCTCGATTCCAGCACCTCAATGAACCACGGAAATCGGGTGGACGGACATGCGGCTGTTCTTGTGCGAGAAGCCTTCCCAGGGCAAAGACATTGGCCGGATTCTCGGCGCCACGCAACGCGGTGAAGGCTGCCTCAACGGTTCCGGCGTCACCGTCACCTGGTGCATCGGCCATCTCGTAGAGGCGGCGGCACCCGAAGCCTACGACGAACAGCTAAAGCGCTGGTCCATCGAGCAGTTGCCCATCATTCCCCAGCGTTGGCAGGTCGAGGTCAAACCGAAAACCGCCACGCAATTCAAGGTCGTCAAGGCGCTACTGGCGAAGGCAACACAGCTTGTCATCGCCACCGATGCCGACCGCGAAGGCGAACTGATCGCCCGCGAGATCATTGACCTGTGCGGCTACCGCGGCCCCATCGAGCGGCTGTGGTTGTCGGCACTCAACGATGCGTCCATTCGCGCCGCGCTAGGCAAGCTCCGGCCATCGGCCGAGACGCTGCCGATGTACTACTCGGCACTAGCGCGCTCGCGTGCGGACTGGCTTGTGGGCATGAACCTCAGTCGGTTGTTCACGGTGCTGGGTCGGCAAGCCGGCTACGACGGAGTGCTGTCGGTCGGTCGCGTCCAGACCCCGACGCTCAAGCTGGTCGTGGACCGCGACCGCGAGATCGCGGCCTTCGTGTCCGTGCCGTACTGGGCCATCGACGTGTACCTGACCACAAGCGGCCAAGCCTTCACCGCGCAGTGGATTTCGCCCGACACCTGCACCGACGACTCGGGCCGCTGCCTGCAGCAGCCGGTGGCACAGCAGGCGGCGCAGCAGATCCGCGCCACCGGCAGTGCCCAGGTTGTCTCGGTCGAAACCGAGCGCGTGCGTGAAGGCCCGCCGCTGCCGTTCGACCTGGGCACCTTGCAGGAGTTGTGTTCCAAGCAGCTTGGGCTGGATGTGCAGGAAACCTTGGACATCGCTCAGGCCCTGTACGAAACGCACAAGGCCACGACCTATCCGCGCTCGGATTCCGGCTACCTGCCGGAGAGCATGTTTGCCGAAGTCCCCATAGTCCTCGACAGCCTGCTCAAGACCGATTTCTCGCTGCGCCCGATCATTGACCAACTCGACCGCACACAACGCTCACGCGCTTGGAACGACGCGAAGGTATCCGCGCACCACGGCATCATCCCGACGCTCGAACCGGCGAACCTCTCGGCCATGAGCGAGAAGGAACTGGCGGTGTACAAGCTCATCCGGGCGCACTACCTCGCGCAGTTCCTTCCTCACCACGAGTTCGATCGCACAGTGGCGAACCTCTCTTGCGGCCAGCAGACGCTGACGGCCACAGGAAAGCAGGTGGTCGTCAAGGGCTGGCGCCTGGTGTTGGCCGAACCGCAACCCGAGGAGGATAGCGACACCGCGGCGCGCAGCCAGGTGCTGCCCGCGCTACGCGAGGGCGTGTCATGCCAGGTAGCCGATGTCGATCTGAAGGCGCTCAAGACACAGCCATCTCGACCCTACACGCAGGGCGAATTGGTCAAGTCCATGAAAGGCGTCGCCAAGCTGGTCTCGGATCCGCGCTTGAAACAGAAGCTCAAGGATACGGTCGGCATCGGCACCGAAGCGACACGGGCTAACATCATCAGCGGCCTGATCGCACGCGGCTATCTCATGAAGAAGGGGCGCGCGATTCGCGCCTCGGATGCGGCATTCACCCTCATCGACGCCGTGCCCGCAGCGATTGCCGACCCCGGGACCACCGCCGTATGGGAACAAGCGCTAGACATGATCGAAGCGGGACAACTCACGCTGGACGTGTTCATCGGCAAGCAGGCCGCATGGATTTCGCAGTTGATCACGCAGTACGCCAGCGCGTCCCTGTCAATCAAGGTTCCCCATGGGCCGGCTTGCCCGCAGTGCGGCGCACCCACGCACCAGCGCAGTGGCAAGAGCGGCCCGTTCTGGTCGTGCAGTCGCTATCCAGACTGCAAAGGCACGCTGCCGGTCGAGTCCGGCACGTCCAAGCGCGTAGCCTCACGCTCGCGCCGTGGCGGCCGAAAAGACTCCTGATCGACCCCGTCCCCCCGTGAGCAGTGCTCGCCTTCGGCGGCGCGACTCGTGTCCCGCACGCCCTGCTGGACGCCCAGCGCACAACACCTTCTTGATCCGTGTGCGCGTCCCGCTCAGCCGTCCCCGGCCGCGGGACATGAAGGTGACTTCTCCACGAATCGCGTCACTTGCGTTCTGCTGATCTGCTTTTCTTCCGCCTATCGCGAAGGGTCCCCCGATGGCTTGCTCGCCTACGCAAGCCATCGGGAGACCCCTTTCGGTCAGCGGTATTCAGTGCCGGTGCCCGCCGGCGCAAAAACGGGCTCCCTTTGTGCGCGGATGTGCGCCAGACGATGCCGGCCCCAGCCACGACATGGGCCGGGTGTGCTTGCTGACAGCAGACGGTTCTTCCGACGACCGGGACTGCCAATCAGCCCACGGGTGGCTTCTTATTTCCTCCCGAGCCGAAGGTCCTACGGCCTTCGGCGCCTTTCTCCTGCCCATCAACGTCCCGGCCCGGCCATTGGCTTGGGTCGTACGAACAGGAGAGCTGATATGCACCCTCAACCTTGCGCGCCGCTGCTTTACGGCAGTGTGTGCAGCGGCATCGAGGCCGTGAGCCTAGCGTGGCAACCGCTCGGCCTCGAAGCCGCGTGGTTCGCAGAGATCGAACCGTTCCCGAGCGCCGTGCTCGCCCACCACTACCCGCACGTGCCCAACCTGGGCGACATGACCACGATCGCCCGCCAGGTTCACGCCGGCACCGTGCCGGCCCCCGACATCCTGGTCGGCGGCACGCCATGCCAGTCGTTCAGCGTGGCCGGCGCGCGCCGGGGACTGGATGACCCACGCGGAGCCTTGACCCTTGCCTATGTGGAGTTAGCCAATGCCATCGACCAAGCCCGTCACCAAAATGACCGCTCGCCGGCCACCCTTGTCTGGGAAAACGTCCCGGGCGTCCTCAGCGACCGCAGCAACGCCTTCGGGAACTTCCTGGGCGCATTGGCCGGAGAAAGCCGTGCGCTCCAACCGCCAGGGAAAAAATGGGCGCACGCAGGTTACGTGTCTGGCCCCAGGCGCCGCATCGCCTGGCGCGTGCTCGACGCTCAATATTTCGGCGTCGCCCAACGCCGCAAGCGTGTGTTTCTTGTGGCAAGTGGTGGAGATGGTTTCGATCCCGTCAAAGTACTTTTTGAGCGCACGGGCCTGCGCGGGGATTCTTCTGCGGGCAGCGCGCCGTGGCAAGAAGCTGCCCGTGCTGCTGGACCAAGCGCTGAAGCAGCAGGCGGATACGCAGGACTGAAATCGTCCTACGGTGAGGTCAAGACGACGTTCGGATTCAGTGGAGGCATCGGCCCTGTCGATGTGGCCGCATGCCTAATGGCGGCTGGCCCCAAGCATGACATCCGCACGGAGACGTTCATGGTGCAGTCGGTCGCCGGCAGCATCACCCACACCCTCGACACCGCCAACGGCGGCAAGGGCAGCAGCGAGGACGGTACGGGCAAAGGTGTGCCGATCATCGCCTTCACCGCCCAGGGCAGCGGCGCGGATGCCACGATGGATCTGACGCCGACGCTGCGTGCAGGCGGGCATCGCAGCAGCCATGCGAACGCAGGTGTCGTGCCTGCTATCGCCTTCGCGCAGAACCACCGCTGCGAGGTGCGCTTCGAGTCGGGCCACGGACAGGTGGCTTGCACCGTGCTGTCCAACGGCAAGCCGGGATATGGCGTGCCAATGATCGCCTGCGTTGCCCTGCATGATCGTCAGAACGGTCTGGCTGCTGAACTGGGCAGCGGGGCCAATGGGCATGTGCTGGCGCCTGACCACGAGGCGCATTTCCGCTATGACTGGAATGACCCCATTCCAAGGGACTGGTCGCAGTGGCGGGTGCGGCGGTTGATGCCCGTGGAATGCGAACGTCTGCAAGGCATGCCCGACGACTACACGCTGGTTCCGTATCGCGGTAAGCCGGCTGCGGACGCGCCGCGCTACAAGGCAATCGGCAACTCCATGGCCATGCCGTGCGTCGCCTGGCTAGGCCAGCGGCTGGTGCAGTGCTTGCACAAGATGGGATCGATCGCTTCGGATTGATGCACGACGCCGCCAACGGGCCGCGCCATTCTCGTTCCTGTATTGCCGACATGTCGGCAGCCGCCAGGGTGTCGAGGCTGCCGTGGGTTGCACCCATGCCACCCGCCAGTTCGCATCTGCATCCGCATCCCTCCGGCGATCCAGCATCACGCACCGTCCTGACAGCCCCGCACTTGTTGCGGGGCTTTCTTTGTTTTCCACTTTCGCCAATCGGGGCTGTGCCGGGTTCCGATTCTCGGCTGACGTAGCTCGCCTCGCACATGAAGCTGCCCGCATGTGTCGCTGATCCGTCAGCACCATGCCAGCAGCCAGGGTTTCCAGGCTGCCGCGGAGTTTCTCCGCGCTACCCGCCAGTCCGCCATCGCATCGAGTCTGCGGACGCGCGTCCTCGTGATGCCGGTGCTTTTTTTAACCGCTAGCGGGAGCTGCCATCCCGTTAGGGACAGGGCCCCGCTTTTCCTAGGAGCCTATCCATGTCCCAGCAAGCCTCTTTCAGCCAATTGGCTTTGATCTATTGCGGCAAGTTACTGCCGCTCGAAGTCCTGCAGAGCGCCGCAGGCCACTACATCGGCACACGCAATAGCGAGGGACCCGTTTCGCGGGAATTTCGCGAGTACTTCCGCAGCTACGCCGCGGCTCAACGTGTCCTCGAAAGTGGCGGCTGGTCCCAACTGGCCAATCCCTGATCCAACTAGAGGAGCCACATCATGAACCCACATCTGCCTCTGGAAATCGTCGGTCAGATCATGCAGGAAGTGCAGCATTTCGCTGATGCGCCCCAAGCCTTCTTCGAGGCGTGGAAGCGTGGCGTCGAGATCGCTGGCGCCGAGTGGTTCGGCGAGGGCACCCCTGAAGGCCTGAACCAGGCCAAGAGCAAATGGGATTTGCGTCCCAACGTGCTGCGGATCAACGACGCCCTCGGCGTCCTGAGCAGCGGGGAACGCATGTTCCTGTCCGCCATGGTCAGCTTCTACAACGCGCGCGATGGCGGTGCCATGCTCAAGCGCTGCCACTTCCATGGGCTGTCGGATTTCGACGGTCTCGACCTGGAACGCCGCAAGGTCATCGCCGATCTGCTGGTGAACTACAGCGGCTGGTGAGCATCTCTCCGGCATACCACTACTTTCTCGTCCCCCCAATGAGGAACATGCGCCCGCAAGGCCCTGTTCCTCATATTTTTTCCCCATCACCCAGCGCCACTAGCCTTGGGCTATTAGCAGGATATTGACTGTCTTGATCTGCTGCTTGGGTCAGACGCTACAGTGGAACTTGCAGGGCTGGCCCCGCCGCGCTAAAACCGTGGCCGAAGGAGCACAGCTCACACGCTTGGAGACAGCCACATGGCCAGCACCACCGAAATCGCTGCACTGTTGGCTGCGACCGACGCGCAGGGCCGCGTCGATCCGCTGGCCTACGAAGCGCAGCGCCTAATCCTGCAGCATCAAGGTCTGGGTAGCGTAGATGCGGCCGCACTGGTGCGCGCCCTGCCGGCCTCGCCGGGTTTTACCGCCTTCGACCGCACCACGCTCTTTTCCGCCATCGACCAGCGCCTGGATACGCCGCAGGAACGGCAGCGTTTCGCCGACGCGCTGGACCAGGCCAACCTCAGCGACGGATGGCTCGAACGGCTGGGCGAGCAGGCGGCCGAGGTCGGCGGCCAGGCCTATGACAGTACCCGCACCGCAGTGCGCTGGGCCGATACCCAGGTCAGTGACGGCTTGGCCGCCGCGCAACGCAGCACCCGCGACACGGCGGCCGCTCCTGGCGTGTTGCCCGGCCTGCGCGCCGAAGCGCAGGCCGTCAACAATCTGGTCGGCAATGTGCAGCAAGGCTATGGCTTCGTCACTGGCGGGGCGGGACATGCCGTGTCCACGCTCGGCGATACCGTCGACCTGGTGCGCATGGGCACGCGCTTGGTCACCGACCCGAACTATCGCGATGTGGTGGTCGGCATGGTCCGTATTTATGCGGCCGAGGTCGTCGCCGACCCGCACAAGCCGATCGACCAGGCCCGCAGCGCCGCCACCCAGGCGCTGCAGCAGTGGCAGCAGTGGCAGCAGGGGCTGGCGCAGGCGCAACGCGAAGGCCGCGAGCACGAATATGTAGGCAGCGCAGCCGGCGCGGCTGGGGTGGAGATCCTGGCCACGTTGGTCCCGGCCAGCAAACTGGGCAAGCTCGGCAAGGCCGCGCGAATCATGGAGGACATCGCCCCGCGCGCAGCCGGCGAAGCCAGCGAGGGTCTGGCCGATGCCGCCCGTGCCGAGCGCGTCGGCACCGGCGCGCGCGACGCGGGCGAACACGCACCCGAGCGAGGCGCGGCATTGCCCGGCCGCGCCGGCGCCTACGCCGAAGCGCTGGAAGAAGTCGGCCAGGCCGCGCAGCGCGGCGGTGCGGCGGGCGAAGGCGCGCAGCAATTGCTGCGCGGGCTGGTCGGCCAGGCGCGCCAGGACGGCCACCTGGACGACTTGGTCCGCACCGCCCGCGCCACTGATAATGTCGAAGGCCTGCTACGCAGCGGCGAACTGGCACCGCGCGAACTCACCGCCATCCTCAAGCGCAACCCGGATGTCTTCGATGGCAGGATCGACTTCCCGACTGCGCTAGACCACAGCACGCAGGGCGTGGACCTGACCCGGCTCACCACGCGCCAGCTCGGCGACATCGGCGAAGCCATCCAGACCCACGAACTGGTAAAGCAAGGCTATAGCGACATCGTCGCGATCAAAAACCGCTCCGGCCACGGCATCGACTTAGTCGGCCGCAACCCCGGCGGCGAACTAGAATTCTTCGAGATCAAGACCTCGGCAAAGGGGATGGCGCCGGCGCAACACGGGGATCCGGAACAATTCGTGGCCAAGCGGCTTGAGCGTGCGATTGATGCGAAAGGTCATTGGAATCCACAGAATACAATTCCTGGATTGAATGACATAGCCGATGGGATAAAAAGAGAGATCGGTCCAGAAGCGCAAAACATCAACGCCAAATGGGTGCAACTCAATCTGAGCCGCACCCAAGACTCTCCTCGCCTGCAGATCGAACGCACGGTGGATTCCTGGGTCAAGCCCGCCCCGAAGCACACTCTGCTGACCCCTGGCGAAGCCGGCCACCCTGACCATGCTGCATTCGACACGATGCTACGCACGGTGCAGGGCGACGGCCGCTGGAACGTCGCGGAAAGCCGCAACATTGCCGCGAGCCTGCTGCAGGAGTACAAAGCCGACCCACTGTGCAAGACCCTGGACTCGGTGCGCATCGGCGGCAGCACCGAGACGCCGCTCATCTTCGCGGTCAGTTCGCCACACGGCGACAGAGGCCCGGATTTCCATGTCCACGTCCAAGCCGAGCAAGCTGCGCAGCGCCCGGCGGCCGAGAGCTTCGCTCAGGTCCAACAGATCAACCAGCAACAAGCGCTGACCCAGGAAACAGAGCAACAGAACCTGGCTCACCGCGGCCCGAGGATGAGTTGATGGCAAACGACAAGAGCGACCAACAGTTGCCGACATGGCATCCCTCGCTGAAGAAACTATTCAAGTCCTGTAACAAATGGATCGAGTGGGCGTTCACCACAGATCGAAGGCCAACAAAGTATCTGGAGCGTATCGAAGGCTGCATCACTCAAAGTGGGCCGTTGAGAGGCGAGGTCTGGCTGGATTTGGGCCAAGCCGGCCACACCTACGCCGTCCAGGCCTGCGCCCTCAGCGGCCAGGGCCGCCTGGACGAACTCGCCCAGCCGCTGCGCTGGGCGGTAGCGATGCGCTCGATCGCGTTTCGTTTCGAGGCCACCGTAACCCTGGCCTGGACCACTGAGCGGCAACCGCTGCTGCCGTTCTGGACCAGCATGAAGGTCGCGGCCACCGCAATGCTTTCGCAATGGGACGCCACCGAGGCTGGTGCTCGCTTCCTGATCCAAGTCGCGCACAAGGACCAGGCCCTGAAGCCTGACGAATGGCGCCGCGAGGGCTGGGGCAAAGGCACCAACGACGCTTTCCTGATTTTCCTGTTCGCGCAGGCCTTCGGCATCCCTACCCACTACCGGCCGGTGCATTCGCTGATCCCCGAGTATCAGGCTGTGCTCGACCACTGGCGCAGCACCGACGCAGCGGCGTTCCAATCCGCGATGCAGGCCGCGGCCGACTGGCACATCGCTCGCAGCAAGGATGGCACCGAGCGCAACACCTACGAGTTCGAGAAGGACATTGATCGCGTCTACCCCGCCGAACTGCTCGCCGTGCAGGCCTTGCGCCAGCGCGACGGCCTGCCCCACTTCGATACCGGCCATCTGCTGATCGACACGCCCTGGACCATCCTGAGCAAGCTGCCCGAGTGCCCGCCGCATCCGCTCGCTATCGCGGTGGAAGAGCGGGTGCGCCGGGACTATCCGGATTACAACTGAAGCGAATACCCCAGACACAATGGAGGGTCGGCAGGGATTCGTGTAAAACACAGCCAAAAGTGAGCTAACTCCCTGTCAGCTAAGGATTTCTCACGACGCACTGCCGACCCTCATGCCGGGCTACTGCTGCACGTGCGTCACCAGGTCAACACGGAGAGCCGCAATTCGGCGTCCACCTCGCGCTACACGTTGGCGACGTGTCAGGCCCGACCTATAGCACCGCGCATGGCCTGCTGGCCGCGCTTGGGCGCGTAGCGCGCCCAAGCGCGCTGCGGTGGCGTCATGAACGTGCCGACGCTCATCCGGCTTGATCCATCGT
>JAAIGF010374824.1_pt1 | contig 15094 bp, 11 predicted proteins | sample 6487441 | NCBI WGS metagenome assembly JAAIGF01 (sample SAMN13974129, study PRJNA590717) | phyllosphere metagenome | biome: pepper field; feature: multiple bacterial spot infested pepper fields; material: pepper leaves; isolation source: leaves from pepper fields | host: Capsicum annuum ... | reverse complement strand
CAGCTCAACGGCCTGCTGGATGCCAACGCATCGAGCATCGAGCAGGTCTCCGCACTGCTGGCGGCGCTGTCGCGCGGCGACCTCACCGCCCGCATGCACGGCGATTACCAGGGCGTGTTCGCGCAGATGCGCGACGATGCCAATGCCACTGCCGACCAGCTCAGCGGCATCGTCACCCGTATCAAGCAGTCCAGCCAGGCCATCAGTTCGGCGGCCGGCGAAATCGCCAGCGGCAACAGTGATCTGTCCCGCCGCACCGAACAGCAGGCGGCCAACCTGGAAGAGACCGCTGCCTCCATGGAGGAGCTGACCTCCACCGTGCGCCAGAATGCCGAACACGCCCGCCAGGCCAACCAGCTGGCCATCGGCGCGGCCGGCGTGGCCTCGCAGGGTGGCGAAGTGGTCGGCCAGGTGGTCACCACCATGAGCGCCATCGAAACCTCGTCGAAGAAGATCGGCGAGATCATCTCGGTGATCGACGGCATTGCCTTCCAGACCAACATCCTGGCCCTGAACGCGGCGGTGGAAGCCGCCCGCGCCGGCGAACAGGGCCGCGGTTTCGCGGTGGTGGCCAGCGAGGTGCGTACCCTCGCCCAGCGTTCGGCGGCCGCCGCCAAGGAGATCAAGGGCCTGATCGACGATTCGGTCGGCAAGGTCGCCGACGGCTCGGCACTGGTGCACCAGGCAGGCGCCACCATGGGCGAGATCGTCGCCTCGGTGCAGCGCGTGACCGACATCATGGCCGAGATTTCCGCCGCTTCGCAGGAACAGAGCGCTGGTATCGAGCAGGTCAACCAGACCGTGGTGCAGATGGACGAAACCACCCAGCAGAACGCCGCGCTGGTGGAAGAAGCCACCGCCGCCGCGCGCGCCATGGAAGAACAGGCCGGCCACCTGAGCGAAGCGGTGTCGGTGTTCAAGCTGGAAGAAGCCGACGAAGCAGGCAACGCACCGGCACCGGTACGTTCACGCCCGGCAGCGGCCTCGGCTGGCCCTGTGGCGGCGCCGCGCCGCGCCGCCGCACGCCAGGCACTGGCCGAAGTGGCCGACGGCGAATGGCAGGAGTTCTGAGTCACCGCGCAGGCTGATCGAACGGGACGGAGGCGCAGGCCTCCGTCCTTTTTTGTGTGCGTGCAACGCTAAATTTCCGCCCCCCGCAGCCGATACCGGTGTTGCAGCCGTCTCATCCGCTGGCACCCTCTCCTGCTCCGGTCCGTACATGATGCCCACGCAACGCTGGTACCGCTTCTTCGACAACCTTCCGGTCCGCCGCAAGCTCGGCCTGCTCACCCTGCTGATCGCCTTGGGCGTGGTCGTGCTGGCGGTGGTGGCTGCGCGCATGCAGTACCTGGACCTCACCGAGACACGCAAACAGGCGCTGGCGGTGCAGGTGGAACTGAGCGAGGGCGTGCTGGCGCATTACCAGCACCTGGCCGCCAGTGGCGCAATGAGCGAGGACGCCGCCAAGGCAGCCGCGCTGCAGGCACTGTCGTCGATGCGCGCCCGCGACAACGCGCATTATTACAACGTGCTGGACACCAACTACACGATGCTGATGCATCCGTTCCGGCCGCAGTATGCCGGCAAGTCGCAGAAGGATTACGTTTCCGAAGACGGCGTACGCATCTACTACCAGCAGGTCGGCATGGCCCGCATCGGTGGCGGCTTCACGTACTACCAGACCAACCGCCCCGACCATGACGGTCCGCTGGACAAGGTGGTCTACTCGCACCTGTTCGAGCCATGGCAGTGGGTGGTCACCAGTGGCGTCTACATGGATGACGTACAGGCCCAGGCCGGCCAGTTCGCGCTGGTGATGGGCATTGCCGGCGGTATCCTGGTGCTGCTGGTGCTGGCGTTGAGCTGGGTCATCGGCAGCCGCATCGGCGTGCCACTGCGCCGGGCCACCCGCGTGGCCGAGAACATCGCCGCCGGCAAGCTGGACAACAGCATCGGCGAACAGCCACATGACGAGACAGGGCGCCTGCTGCACAGCATGTCACGCATGCAGGACCAGCTGCACACCGTCATCGCCGGCCAGCGCGAGATGGCACGCCGCCACCAGGCGGGCGAGCTCAGCTACCGCATCGATGCCAGCACTACGCCGGGCGAGTACGGTCAGATGGTGAGCGATACCAACGCCCTGGTCGGCGACCACGTGCAGACCCTGCATGATGTGCTGGCGGTGGTGAAGCAGTACGCGGTGGGCGACCTGCGCACGGATATCGCCCGTTACCCGGGAGAAAAGGCCGAGATGACCGCCACGGTCGATGCGGTCAAGGCCAATCTGGGCCGCATCAATGCCGAGATCAAGCGTCTGGCCAGCGCCGCGGCGGCCGGCGATTTCAGCCAGCGTGGCGATGCCGCGCACTTCGAACACGATTTCCGCGTGATGGTGGAGAACCTCAACGCGATGATGGCGGTCAGCGACGACAGCCTGGGCAAGCTGTCCGCGCTGCTGTCGGCCATCGCAGAAGGCGATCTGACTGCACGCATGCACGGCGAATACCAGGGTGTGTTCGCGCGGATGCGCGACGATGCCAACGCCACCGTTGTGCAGCTGACACGCATCGTCAGCCAGATACAGGAGGCTACCAGCAGCATCACCCTGGCTGCCGGCGAGATCGCCAGCGGCAACAACGATCTCTCGCGACGCACCGAACAGCAGGCGGCCAATCTGGAAGAGACCGCTGCCTCCATGGAGGAGCTGACCTCCACCGTCCGCCAGAATGCCGAGCACGCCCGCCAGGCCAACCAGCTGGCCATCGGCGCGGCCGGTGTGGCCTCGCAGGGCGGCGACGTGGTCGGCCAGGTAGTCGCCACCATGACCGCCATCGAAGCCTCGTCGAAGAAGATCGGCGACATCATCTCAGTGATCGACGGCATCGCCTTCCAGACCAACATCCTGGCGCTGAACGCAGCCGTGGAAGCCGCGCGCGCCGGCGAACAGGGCCGCGGTTTCGCGGTGGTGGCCAGCGAGGTGCGCAGCCTCGCCCAGCGTTCGGCGGCAGCGGCCAAGGAGATCAAGGGCCTGATCGACGATTCGGTCGGCAAGGTCGCCGACGGCTCCACCCTGGTGCACCAGGCAGGCGCCACCATGGGCGAGATCGTCACCTCGGTGCAGCGCGTGAACGACATCATGGCCGAGATTTCCGCCGCATCACAGGAACAGAGCGCCGGTATCGACCAGGTCAACCAGACCGTGGTGCAGATGGATGAAGCCACCCAGCAGAACGCTGCGCTGGTGGAAGAAGCCACCGCTGCTGCGCGCGCCATGGAAGAACAGGCGGTGCAGCTGGCCGATGCGGTGGCGATCTTCCGCCTGAACGACCAGGTGGGCTTGGCGGTACGCGCGGTGGCGGCGAAAGTCCACCCCGCAGCGCCCGCGCCGCACGCCGTCCCACGCGGTCGCGCGCCGCGCGCGGCGAACCGGCAGCGCCCGCTGCCGACACCGGACGATGGTGACTGGCAGGAATTCTGATCCACCCGGCGCGGCAACCGCCCGCGCCGTTGCCCATCGCCCTGGATACGCGCCGTGAACCTGCCAGCTCCTCCTGCCGTCCACAACGAAAACCGCGAGTTCGACTTCGCCGACCGCGATTTCCGGCGTGTCTGCGAACTCATCCACCAGCGCGCTGGCATCGCACTGGCGCCGGCCAAGCGCGACATGGTGTACGGCCGACTCTCGCGACGCCTGCGTGCCCTCGGCATGCGCAGCTTCCATCAGTACCTGGATCACCTGGAAACGGGCGGCGACGAGGAGTGGCAGGCCTTCACCAATGCGCTCACCACCAATCTCACCGCATTCTTCCGTGAACCGCATCATTTCGAACGCCTGCGCGAAGAACTGCAGCAGCGTGCCGGGGCCGCCAGCAGCGTGCGGCCGCTGCTGCTGTGGTCGTGCGCCGCGTCTACCGGTGAAGAACCGTACTCGATGGCGATCACCGCCTGCGAGGCCTTCGGCACCCTGAAACCGCCAGTGCGCATCGTCGCCACCGATGTCGACACCCAGGTGCTGGCGACGGCCGCCCGCGGCGTCTACGCGATCGACCGCGTGACCAGCCTTGAACCCGGCCTGCGCCGACGCTACTTCCAGCGCGGCACCGGCCCCAACGAAGGACAGTGCCGGGTGCTGCCCGCCCTGCGCGGACTGATCGACTTCCGGCCGTTGAACCTGCTGGCACCGCGCTACGACATCGGCGGACCGTTCACCGCCCTGTTCTGCCGCAACGTGATGATCTACTTCGACAAGCCCACCCAGCGCGGCATCCTCGGCCGGCTGGTGCCGCACCTTGCCGATGACGGCCTGCTGTATACCGGTCACTCGGAGAACTACCTGCATGCGGCCGACCTGATCCAGCCCTGCGGACGTACGCTGTACCGCCGCGCGTCGGGAGCCCGCGCATGAATCTGGCGCTGCGCAATGACGAGGTGATGCGCTACCGCGACCCGCGCTTCGAGGTGACAGCCGCCAAGCTTCTGCCCACGCAGTATCTGGTGGTGGACGATGCTACCGTGCTGACCACCACGCTGGGCTCCTGCGTGGCTGCGTGCCTGCGGGATCCAGTGCTGCGCATTGGCGGCATGAACCATTTCCTGCTGCCCGAAGGCAACGTCGGCGATGGCGCCCCCGCCCGCTATGGCAGCTACGCGATGGAGCTGCTGATCAACGACCTGCTCAAGCGTGGCGCGCACCGCAAGCGCCTGGAGGCCAAGGTATTCGGCGGCGCCAACGTACTGAAGGGCTTCACCAGCAATCCGGTCGGCACCCGCAATGCCGAGTTCGTGCGCCAGTACCTGCACGCCGAACATATCCCCGTCCTCGCCGAAGACCTGTGCGGCATCCACCCGCGCAAGATCTGGTTCTTCGCCGACACCGGCAGAGTGGTGGTGCAGCGGTTGCCGCATGCGCACGAAGCCGAAGTGGCCGCCACCGAATCGGCGGTGCGTGCACGGCTGTCCAAGGCACCGGTCACCGGCGGCGTGGAGCTGTTCGAATGAGCCTGGTGCAACCCTGCCGCGTGTTGATCGTCGACGATTCGGCGGTGGTCAGGCAGATCCTCAGCGAGATCCTGGCCAGCGATGCGGGCATCGAAGTGGTCGGCACGGCAGCCGATCCACTGCTGGCACGGGACAAGATCAAGCGGCTGGCCCCGGACGTGATCACCCTGGATGTGGAAATGCCGCGCATGGACGGTCTGGCGTTCCTGGAAAACCTGATGCGCCTGCGTCCGCTGCCGGTGGTGATGATCTCTTCGCTGACCGAACGGGGCGCCGATACCACCCTGCAGGCGCTGGCGCTTGGCGCGGTGGATTTCGTGTCCAAGCCGAAACTCGACGTGGCGCGCGGCCTGTCCGGCTATGCAGAAGAGATCATCGAGAAAGTGAAGGCTGCAGCGCGCTCGCGCGTGCGGCCGCTGGCGCGCAGCACGGGCGCCAGGCTTGACCTGCCGGCCGCCTCGCCTTCGATGGTGTCGCACGCTGCGCAGTTCCGCACCACCGACCGGTTGATCGCACTCGGCGCGTCGGCCGGTGGCACCGAAGCGCTGCGCGTGGTTCTGGAAAGCATGCCGGCCGACGCGCCCGCGGTGGTGATGACCCAGCACCTGCCGGCCACCTTCAGCACGGCGTTCGCCGAACGCCTGGACCGTCATTCGGCCATGGCCGTGCGCGAGGCCAGTGATGGCGAAGCCGTGCTGCCGGGCCACGCCTACCTGCCACCGGGCGGCCGCCACCTGCGGGTGATCCGCGATGGTGCGCGCTGGCGTTGCCGTATCGATGATGGTCCGGCGGTCAACCGCCACAAGCCGGCGGTGGACGTGCTGTTCCAGTCGGTGGCACAGAGTGCGGGCGCCAACGCCATCGGCGCGATCCTGACCGGCATGGGCGATGATGGTGCACGCGGCCTGCTGCAGATGCGCCAGGCCGGTGCACCCACCCTGGTGCAGGATGAGGCCAGCTCGGTGGTGTGGGGCATGCCCGGCGCCGCGTTCAAGCTCGGTGCGGCCACCGAAACGGTGCCCTTGGAGCGCATCGGCGAACGCCTGCTGGCGCTCGCGCAGGCCTCTTAGAGCGGGGCTCTGCCCCGCTTCGCAGCCATCCGCCAGCCGGGCCGGGCCCGGCTCTAGGTCCAGTACAGCCGCATCGGGTTGTCCACCAGCAGCCTGCGCTGCAGCTCCTCCGTCGGCGCGATGTGCGGGATGACATCCACCAGCTGGCCATCGTCCGGCATGTGCTGCTTCATGTTCGGATGCGGCCAATCGGTTCCCCACAGCACACGGTCCGGAAAGCGTTCCACCACGTGCCGGGCGAACGGCACCACATCCGCATACAGCGGCGGCCCCACACGCGACAGGCGCTCCGGGCAGCTGACCTTGCTCCACACATTCCCGTGCTCTGCCATCAGCCGCACGAAACGCTGGAACTCCGGACCATCCAGCGGCTGGCTGACATCCGGCCGGCCCATGTGGTCCACCACCACGGTGGTGGGCAGCGACGTGAAGAATTTCCAACGCTCGACCAGGTCCGCAGCTTCAAAGTACACCACGACATGCCACCCCAACGGCGCGATGCGGTCGATGATGGCGTGGTAATAGGCATCCGGCTTCGGGTCCGCCAGCCGCCGCACGAAGTTGAAACGCACGCCGCGCACGCCGGCCGCATGCAGATCCTGCAGCTCCGCGGCACTCACCGTGTCGCGCACCGTGGCCACGCCGCGGGCGCGGCCGGCGCTGGCCTGCAGCGCATCCACCAGTGCCCGGTTGTCGGCGCCGTGACAGGTCGCCTGCACGATCACGTTGCGGCTGAAACCCAGCAGATCGCGCAGGGCGAACAGGGATTCCTTGCCCGCATCGCAGGGCGTGTACTTGCGCTCGGGCGCATACGGAAACACATCTCCCGGGCCGAATACATGGCAATGCGCATCCACCGCGCCGGGCGGCGGCCTGAACACCGGCCGGCTCGGGTTGGCGCAGTAATCCAGCCAGTCGGCATCCTTCTGGAAGGCGGCCATCACAACCCCCTCGCCTTCAGTCGTGCATCCAGGCGTGGATACACGCGACGGGCATTGCCCTCGAAGACCTTGCGGCGATCGGCGTCGGAAAGCGGCAGCGCCTCCACGTAGCGCCGGGTATCGTCAAAGAAGAATCCGGTCTGCGGATCGATTCCGCGCACCGCGCCAACCATCTCCGAACCAAACAGGATGTTGTCGATGTCGATCACCTCGAACAGCAGGTCGATGCCCGGCTGATGGTAGACGCAGGTATCGAAGTAGACGTTCTTCATCACATGTTCGGCGAGCGCCGGCTTTCCCAGCATGTCCGCCAGGCCGCGGAAGCGGCCCCAATGATAAGGCACCGCGCCGCCGCCATGCGGAATGATGAAGCGCAGATCGGGGAAATCGGTGAACAGATCGCCTTGCAGGAACTGCATGAACGCGGTGGTGTCCGCGTTGAGATAATGCGCGCCGGTGGCGTGGAAGTTGTCGTTGCAGCTGCCGGAAACGTGCACCATCGCCGGCACGTCCAGTTCCACCATCCGCTCGTAGAACGGGTACCACGCCTTGTCCGTCAGCGGACGCCCGGTCCAGTGCCCGCCGGAAGGATCCGGATTGAGGTTGCAGCCGACGAAACCCAGCTCCTGCACGCAGCGTTCCAGCTCTGCGATGGAATGAGTGATCGGCACGCCCGGCGACTGTGGCAGCTGGCACACGCCGATGAACTGCTCCGGGTACAGACCCACCACGCGCGCGATGAGGTCGTTGCAATGACGCGTCCATACCGCGCTGACCTGCCCATCGCCCACATGATGCGCCATGGTGCTGGCGCGCGGCGAGAAGATGGTCATGTCGGCACCCCGCTCGCGCAGAAGGCGCAACTGGTTGGCCTCCACGCTGTCGCGCAGCTCGTCGTCGCTGATCAACGGGTAGACCGGAGCCGGCTGGGTAGCGTCCTTGAAATGCGCAACCTGCGCCTTGCGGAACGCATCGTGGCCGCTGGGTGCGGTGGTGTAGTGGCCGTGGCAGTCGATGATCATGGGAATCTCCTGGAAACGAGGGATCACCAGCCGAACAGCTGGGCGAAATGGACATCCACGCGCAGGCCGACGATCAGTGCATCGGGGATGTCGGTGGTGCGGGTGGGGGCGTAGATCGGATCCGGATTGACCACATACTGCAGGTTCGGCAGTACCCGGATGCCCTTGCGCAGCGCCCAGCCATAGCTGAGCTCGGCGATGATCTCATCGGCGTTCGGCGCACCACTGCCACCATTGCGCAGGCGACGGTCGCGCAGGAAGCCGATCTGCTCATCGCCGAAGTGCGTGTTGGAGACGAACATGGCCACCGTGTCCTGCTCGCGGCCGGCGAACGTGCCGGTCTTGACGAAGCCCGCCGACACGAAATGGTCCACCGGCGCCTCATTGCCGGTATTGACGTACACGCGCGCGAACACTGCCAGGTTGCGCCTGCCCTCGCCACGCCACACGGTCTGGTCGGCCATCGCGTACCCGCCCAGGCGTGCGCCGTCCTGTGCGGCGACAGGCTTGCCGGTAACAGCGGCGGAGTTGCCATCGACATCGAAGTAAGGGCTCTTTCCACCGTCGCTGTTGCGGTACATGCCCAGCCGGAAGGTGCGTGGCAGGCGGTCGTTGGTCGCGCTGGTCTGGTAGCCCAGTTCGTAGGCACTGATGGTGCCGGTGCCCTCTCCCACCGAGAAATCCAGTCCGTTCTTGCCCGCCCTGTTGAGCTCGTTGTTGTAGTCGAACGCGCCGCCCTGCACGTACCAGCGGTCGTTGACGTCATAGCGCAGGATCGCCGCCCACGACGAATTCGGGTAGGCGGTGATGCCCAGGTCGGTGATCGCACCATACGGCGTCAGGCACATCGCATTGCTCATGAACACGCAGTTGAGCGGTGAGTTGTTGAAGTAGCTGTTCACCGGTGCACGGCCGGCAGTGACGCTCAGGCCATTGTCGAAGCGATGGCGCACGGTGAGCCGCGTCAGCCGGCCGCCGGCGACGGGACGCCAGGTCTGCTGTGCGCTGATCGAATTGCCGATCTTCTCGCGCGCCAGGTTGCGTCCGGCGAACCACGCCCACTGTGCGTCGACATCGGTGTTGTGCACGCCGAACAATGTGTCCAGGTCGAACTTCGACTGCGCCATGATCCAGTACGACCCTTCGGTGCCTTCCTGGACACCGCCGACCGGGTTGTGCGCCACGTTGCCTACCAGGTCCAGCGTCAGGTCGACGCCATCGGGCGCGCGCGGAGCAGCGGCAGCCGAGGCACTGGACAACAGGGCAGGAACCAGCAGCGCCCATGGAGTGTGTGACAGAACAGACATGAAGCTTCCTTTGCCGACGCCAGTGGCGCCGATCAATGCGATTAGGGGTTATCACGGCCGCGCCTTGGCGGCAGTGATCAATGACGTGCGATGCGCTCAGGCAGGCTGTACGCCCAGAACGCGCTGCCGTGTGCGTCGGGTACCGATCTGCACGGCCATGACCCTTTCATCCAGCTTGCCTTCCCACTTGGCAATCACCAGCACTGCGATCGCGTTGCCGATCAGGTTCACGAAGGTCAGGCCCTCCGCCAGGATGCGGTGGATACCCAGGATGAGTGCGATGCTTGCCACCGGGATGGTGCCGGTGGTACCCAGCGTGGCGGCCAGTACCACGAACGCCGCCCCGGCCACGCCCGCGGCCCCCTTCGAGGTGAGCAGCAGTACCGCGATCAGTCCCAGCTGGTGCCACACCGTCAATTCGGTATTGGTGGCCTGGGCCAGGAACAGCGCCACGGTGGTCAGGTACAGGCAGGTGCCATCGAGGTTGAAGGAGTAACCGGCGGGAATCACGAAACCCACCACGCCTTCCTCGCAGCCGAGTTTCTTCATCTTCTCGATCAGGCGCGGCAGCACGGTTTCGGTGGATGTGGTGGCCGCCACGATGATGATTTCGTCGCGCAGGTAGGCCATCAACCGCCACAAGCTGGCACCGGTCCACCAGCACACCGCACCGAGCACTAACACCGTGAATGCGGCACAGACCACGAAGAATTCGATGATCAGCTCGCCCAGCGACAGCAGCGATCCTGCACCGAACTGGCCGACCGTGAAGGCGATGGCGCCGAAGGCACCGATCGGTGCGAAGTACATGACATAGCCGATGATCCGGAACAGCACCCCCGAGGCACTTTCGATCACCGCCATCACCGGCCTGCCGCGCTCACCCACGGCGGCCAGCGCCACCCCGAACAGCACGGCCACGAAAAGCACCTGCAGCACGTGCGCCTCGGTGAAGGCACTGACCAGCGTATTGGGGATGATCGCCATGATGTAGGACACGATCGACTGGTCGTGTGCGGTGTGGACATAGCCCTGGATGCTGGCCATGTCGATGCTGGCCGGATCGATGTTCATGCCGGCGCCGGGCTGCCACAGGTCGACGGCGACCAGGCCGACGATCAGCGCCAGGATGGTGATGACCTCGAAGTAGATGATCGACTTCAATGCCAACCTGCCCACGCTGCGCATGTCGCTCATGCCGGCGATGCCGTGCACCACGGTGACAAAGATGATCGGCCCGATCATCATGCGGATCATCTTGATGAAGGCGTCGCCGAACGGCTTCATGGCCGAACCCAGGTCCGGCGCCAGCCATCCCAGCAACACGCCGATCACGGTGCCGGCCAGCACCTGGAACCACAACTGGCCGAACAGGCCGAAGCGACCCACCCGTTTTGCTACCACCGTCATATCAACCCTCCCAGGTCGGAACAATAGAAGGACAACGCCTGTTCAGTCGAACAGCACGCCATCGAAAAGCTTTCTCGCGGTTCGCAGCACCGCCGCATTGGCAACCTGCCCATCGGCATCGACGTCGATCACGCAGACGGTCGAGCCGCTGGGGTGTTCGACCTCCACGGCCTGGTGGACGCCACCGGGAAGCACTGCCACCGCATGTGCCGGTGAATCCACCAGCAGGCAGGCGGTGGCCACGGTCACCGCACCCAGCACACCGATGGACGCATGACAGCGATGCGGAATGAACGAACGCACGCAGACCGCACCACCCGCGCGCGGCGCAGAGACCAGCATCATCTTCGGTACGGATTGGCGGCTGACGTCGCCCAGCCGCATCAGTGGGCCGGCCTGCAGCCGTATGCGTTCCAACCGAGCCTTCAGGTCGCTGTCGGCATCCAGCATGTCGCGTGTTTCATGACCGCTGATTCCCAGGTCCGACGCACGCAGCACCACACAGGGCATGCCATTGTCGATCAGGGTGGCGTCGATACCATCGATCCGCTCCACCGCATTGCCGGTGGGCAGCAGGTCGCCACAACTGGATCCGGCAACGTCGGCGAACGCCAACGGCACGGGTGCAGCGGTGCCGGGCACGCCGTCGATGCGGGCGTCGCCGTCGTAGCACACGCGATGCCCGGGCGTCTGCACCGTGCCGACGGCCACCGTGCCGGTGTTGACCATGAAGATGCGCACCGGCGTCTGCCCGTCCTGCGCCCTCACCAGCCCGCGCTCGATCGCGAATGGCCCGACGCCGGCGAGCATGTTGCCGCAGTTCTGCGCATCGCTGACCAGCGCCTGGTCCACGAACACCTGCAGGAACAGGTAATCGACATCGGCATCGTCACGCGTGGAGCGGGACACCACGGCAACCTTCGAGGTCAGCGGGTCCGCACCGCCCATGCCATCGATCTGCCGGGTATCGGGCGATCCGAAGCTGCGCAGCAGGAAGGCATCACGCGCGGCGGTGTCCGCCGGCAGGTCCGCGGCCAGGAAAAACCCGCCCTTGGAGGTACCGCCACGCATCCACATCGCGCGCACGCCCTCACTCATAACGAAGCCCCCTGGCGGCCAGCCGCTCGCGCATCGCATAGATGTCCAGCCCCAGCTCACCGGCGGCCAGCCGGCTACGCTTGTCCGCTTCGCGGGCCTCGCGTGCCTGCGATTCGGCCGCCACCGTCCCGGCCTCGGCACGCGGCACGATGCAGACGCCATCGTCGTCGGCCACCACGATATCGCCCGGGTGCACCCGCGCACCGCCGCATATCAGCGGCACGTTCACCGAACCCAGGCTTTCCTTTACCGTGCCCTGTGCGTGGATGGCGCGGCTCCATACCGGAAAGCCCATCGCCGCAAGTTCGCGTACGTCGCGCACGCCGGCGTCGATCACCAGGCCGCGGCAGCCACGCGCCTGCGCCGACGTCGCGAGCAGGTCGCCGAAGTAGCCATCGGTGCAGTCGCTGGTCGGCGCCACCACCAGCACGTCGCCGTCGCGCAGCTGCTCGATGGCCACGTGCATCATCCAGTTGTCGCCGGGCGGTACCGAGACGGTGACCGCACTGCCGGCGATGCGCATGCCGCTGTAGATCGGACGCAGGCGCGGGTGCAGCAGTCCGCTGCGTCCCTGGGCTTCATGGACGGTAGCGACACCGGCCTCGGCCAACGCCTGCGCATGCGCCGGATCGGCACGCTCGACACGGGTAACAACACGGGACATCCATCCATCTCCGTTCGGGATGGCGCAGTGTGTTCCGCCGCCACACACCCCTCAAGACGCTTTTTCGTGCATTCCATTCAGTATGGTTATAGTTGCGGAATGCCCACGCTCTCCGGATTGAATCTCAAGCACCTGCATGCCCTGGTAGCCGTGCGCGAACATGGCGGCATCAGTGCTGCTGCCCCGCACATCAACCTGTCGCAGCCGGCCCTGACCCAGGCCATTACGCGTCTGGAAGCACAACTGGACGTCGCGCTGTTCGATCGCCAGCCGGACGGCATGGCGCCCACTGAAGCCACCCTGCTGCTGGTGCCGCGCATTACCCGTGCGCTCGCTCATCTGATACGTGGCGTGGGCCTGGCGCGGCGCGCGGCGCGCCTGCCCTCCCTGCCGGCGCTGGAGCGCAGGCTGACCCTGCCGCAGTTGCGCGCGCTCGTGGCCGTGGACAGCGCAGGCAGCTTCACGCTGGCCGCGGCACGCGCAGGGATATCCCAGCCCGCGATGCATCGCGCCGTGCGCGAACTGGAGGCTGTCATCGAAGTGATGCTGTTCCAGCGCCGCGGCAAGACCATGCAGCCCACCACCGCCGCAACGCCGCTGCTGCGCCAGGTACGCCTTGCGCTTTCCGAGCTGGCTGCAGGCATGGATGATCTGTCGTCGATGCGGCATCAACAGGGCGGACGTCTGTCCATCGGAGTGATGCCGTTGGCCCGTGCGGTTCTGCTCCCGCAGGCACTGGCGCGCTTCACGCAGGCCTGGCCGGGCGCCACCGTGAATGTGGTGGAAGGCTCATTCGCCGAAGTACTGGCTGACCTGCGCGAAGGCAGTCTGGATGTCCTGGTGGGCGCGATGCGTGACCTCAGCGCGGCACGCGACGTCGTCCAGGAAGGGCTGTTCGATGACGATCCGGTGATCGTCGGGCGTGCCGGGCATCCCCTGCTGCGGCAGCGGCGGGTATCGTTCGCGCGGCTGCGCGGTTATCCATGGGTTATCCCGGCAACCGGTGCTCCCGTACGCGCACGCTGGGAACGCATGTTCATTGAAGCAGGCTGCGAGCCGCCGCCGCCACGCATCGAATGCGGATCGGTGCTGATCACCCGCGGACTGATGCTGGAAGGCGACTGGCTGACGCTGATGTCGCGCGACCAGTTCATGATCGAACAACGCGCCGGACTGCTGGCCGAGATTGGTCCAGCCGGGCGGCAGTTGCGGCGCCGGATCGGACTGACCACCCGTGCCGACTGGCACCCCACCCGCCCGCAGCAGGCGTTCCTGCAGGTGTTCCGCGATGTCTGCGCCGAACGCGGCGTGCATGCCCGGACGGACTGGCCATTCCGCCACGCGCCCGGTGGGGGGAGCTGATCGCGCACGCTTGGCTGGTCTCATCGGGGCAATAAAAAGGCCCCCGTCCTGCGACGGGGGCCCTGGCTGCATCGGATCACCGGGCGATGCCCGGTGTCACCGCATCAGGCGGCGACAGTCTTCGCCGATTCCTGGTACTCCTCGATCTGGTCGAAGTTCATGTAGCGGTAGATCTCCGCGCCGCTGGCTTCCAGCACGCCGACATCGGCCATGTACTCCTCACGGGTCGGAATGCGGCCCAGGCGCGAGCAGATTGCCGCCAGTTCCGCCGAACCCAGGTACACGTTGGTGTTGCGGCCCAGACGGTTCGGGAAGTTGCGGGTCGACGTCGACATCGCGGTGGAACCTTCGCGGATCTGCGCCTGGTTGCCCATGCACAGCGAGCAGCCCGGCATTTCCATGCGTGCGCCGGTAGCACCGAACGTGCCGTAGACACCTTCCTTGGTCAGCTCCGAAGCATCCATCTTGGTCGGCGGGGCCACCCACAGCCGGGTCGGCAGGTCGCGCTTGCCGTCCAGCAGCTTCGCCGCAGCACGGAAGTGACCGATGTTGGTCATGCACGAACCGATGAACACCTCATCGATCTTCGCACCGGCCACCTCGGACAGCGTCTTGACGTCGTCCGGATCGTTCGGGCACGCCACGATCGGCTCGTGGATGTCGGCCAGGTCGATCTCGATGACCGCGGCGTATTCCGCATCGGCATCCGGTTCCAGCAGCTGCGGATCAGCCAGCCACTCCTTCATCTTGTCGATACGGCGCTGCAGCGAGCGCGGATCCTCGTAGCCTTCGGAAATCATCCACTGCAGCAGGGTGATGTTGCTGGTCAGGTATTCGATGATGGGTGCCTTGTCCAGGCGCACCGAACAACCGGCCGCCGAGCGCTCGGCCGACGCATCGGACAGTTCGAATGCCTGTTCGACCTTCAGGTCCGGCAGGCCTTCGATTTCCAGGATGCGGCCGGAGAAGATGTTCTTCTTGCCGGCCTTGGCCACGGTCAACAGGCCCTGCTTGATGGCGTACAGCGGGATGGCGTTGACCAGATCGCGCAGGGTCACGCCCGGCTGCATCCTGCCCTTGAAGCGCACCAGCACCGATTCGGGCATGTCCAGCGGCATCACGCCGGTGGCGGCAGCGAATGCCACCAGGCCCGAACCGGCCGGGAAGGAAATGCCCACCGGGAAACGGGTGTGCGAATCGCCGCCGGTGCCGACGGTGT
>JAAIGF010028196.1_pt1 | contig 15116 bp, 13 predicted proteins | sample 6487441 | NCBI WGS metagenome assembly JAAIGF01 (sample SAMN13974129, study PRJNA590717) | phyllosphere metagenome | biome: pepper field; feature: multiple bacterial spot infested pepper fields; material: pepper leaves; isolation source: leaves from pepper fields | host: Capsicum annuum ... | reverse complement strand
TCGCGGATGTAGTCCTGCACCAGTGGCGTGCCCAGCAGGATCTCCATCGCGACCTTGCGCGAACGCCCATCGGGCGAAGGAACGAGCTGCTGCGCGACCACGCCCTTGAGGTTCAGCGACAGATCCATCAGCAGCTGGTTGCGGCGGTCTTCCGGGAAGAAGTTGATGATGCGGTCCATCGCCTGGTTGGCGTTGTTGGCATGCAGGGTGCACAGCACCAGGTGGCCGGTTTCGGCGAAGGCGATGGCGTGGTCCATGCCCTCGCGGGTACGCACCTCGCCGATCATGATCACGTCCGGCGCCTGGCGCAGGGTGTTCTTCAGGGCCGCTTCCCAGCTGTCGGTATCGATGCCGACTTCGCGCTGGGTGATGATGCAGCCCTCGTGCTTGTGCACGAACTCGATCGGGTCTTCGATGGTGATGATGTGGCCGGTCGAGTTCTGGTTGCGGTAACCGATCATCGCCGCCAGCGAGGTCGACTTGCCGGTACCGGTAGCGCCAACGAAGAGGATGATGCCGCGCTTGGTCATCGCCAGCGTCTTGATGATCGGCGGCAGGCTCAGCTCTTCCACGGTCGGAATGCGCGTCTCGATACGACGCAGCACCATGCCGACCTGGTTGCGCTGGTAGAAGCAGCTCACGCGGAAACGACCGACACCGGACAGGCCGATGGCGAAGTTGCACTCGTGGGTCTTCTCGAATTCCTCGCGCTGTGCCGGGGTCATCACGTTGAGGACCAGGTCGCGGCTCTGCTGCGGGGTCAGCGGCGTCTGCGTGATCGGCGAGATCTTGCCGTTGACCTTGATCGCCGGCGGCATGCCCGCGGTGATGAACAGATCCGAGGCGCGCTGGTGCGCCATCAGCTTGAGGAACGAGGTGAAATCGATGGTGCTGGCGGTACTGGCGGTGCTGTTCATGGCGGGCTCCGAATGGGCGTTTGCCAGAGATCGGTCGGTGGACAGGACATCGCAGGACGGCGGCATGCATGCGCACCGCCCCACCGTTGCCTCGCCTTACTCGAACAGACGCTTGTCCTTGGCGTACTCGCGGGCCTGGTTGCGGGTGATCAGGCTGCGCTTGACCAGGTCCTGCAGGTGCTGGTCCAGGGTCATCATTCCGTACTGCTGGCCGGTCTGGATGGCCGAGTACATCTGCGCGACCTTGTCTTCGCGGATCAGGTTGCGGATGGCCGGGGTGCCGACCATGATTTCCCACGCCGCGGTACGGCCGCCGCCGACCTTCTTCAGCAGCGCCTGCGAAATGACCGCGCGCAGCGATTCGGACAGCATCGAGCGCACCATCGGCTTTTCGCCGGCCGGGAAAACGTCGATGATGCGGTCGATGGTCTTGGCCGCCGAACTGGTATGCAGGGTGCCGAACACCAGGTGGCCGGTTTCCGCAGCGGTCAGCGCCAGGCGGATGGTTTCCAGGTCGCGCAGTTCGCCCACCAGGATGATGTCCGGATCCTCACGCAGTGCCGAGCGCAGTGCTTCGTTGAAGCCGTGCGTATCGCGGTGCACTTCGCGCTGGTTGATCAGGCACTTCTGCGAGGTGTGCACGAATTCGATCGGATCCTCGACGGTGAGGATGTGGCCGTATTCGTTCTTGTTGATGTAGTCGATCATCGCCGCCAGCGTGGTCGACTTGCCCGAACCGGTCGGGCCGGTCACCAGGATCAAGCCCTGCGGCTGCTGGATCACCTCGCGGAACAGCGGCGGGCAGGCCAGGTCCTCAAGGGTGAGCACCTCGGACGGAATGGTACGGAACACCGCACCGGCGCCGCGGTTCTGGTTGAAGGCGTTGACACGGAAGCGCGCCAGCGACGGAATCTCGAAGGAGAAGTCGACTTCGAGGAATTCCTCGTAATCGCGCCGCTGCTTGTCGGACATGATGTCGTACACCAGCGCATGGACCTGCTTGTGGTCCAGGGCCGGGATGTTGATCCGGCGAACATCGCCGTCCACGCGGATCATCGGCGGCAGGCCTGCAGACAGGTGCAGGTCGGACGCTTTGTTCTTTACGGAAAACGCCAACAGCTCGGCGATATCCATGAGCGGCTACTCCCCAATAACGGCTTCGACTGGAAGGATCTTTCCCCTGGCGGCAGTATAGCCTCCTGTCACACTGGAACGCGTTACGTGGCCACTGCCCTGCCCGAAATCCTGAGCAACCTGCACAACGCTGCCGAGGCCGCCGGGCGGCCACCGCCGCGCCTGCTGGCGGTTTCCAAGACCCAGCCGGCCGAGGCCGTGGCGGCCCTGGCCGCGCAGGGCCAGCGCGCCTTCGGCGAGAACTACGTGCAGGAAGCCCTGGCCAAGATGCAGGCGCTGCAGGCGCTGGGGCTGGAATGGCACCTGATCGGCCACCTGCAGTCGAACAAGGCCGAGGCCGTGGCCAGCCACTTCGACTGGGTGCAGAGCGTGGACCGGCCCAAGCTGGTAGCGGCCCTGGCCCGCCATCGCCCGGCCGGGCGCGCGCCGCTGAACGTGCTCATCCAGGTCAACATCGACGATGAATCCAGCAAGCACGGCTGTGCGCCGCAGGACGTGGACGCGCTGGCCGAGGCCATCGGCGCCGAGCCCACGCTGTGCCTGCGCGGGCTGATGGCCATTCCCGCGCCGTGGCCGCAAGCCGAGCGCCGTCGCGACGCCTTCGTGCGCATGCGCACACTTTTTGACTCGCTGTCCGCGCGCCATCCGCAGGTGGACACCCTGTCGATGGGCATGAGCAGCGACTACGCCGAGGCCATCGCCGAAGGTGCCACCCTGGTGCGCATCGGCACCGCCCTGTTCGGTGCGCGCCCGCGCCCGGCCTGAACCAAGGAATTCCGCATGACAGTTGAATCGATCACCTTCATCGGCGGCGGCAACATGGCCCGCAGCCTGATTGCCGGGCTGGTCCGTCAGGGCGTGCCGGCGGCGCAGATCCACGTGGCCGAGCCGGTGGCGGCCCTGCGCGAGGCACTGGCCGCCGATTTCGGCGTGCAGATCCATGACAACGCCGCCGAGGCCGCCGCGCAGGGCCAGACCTGGCTGCTGGCGGTGAAGCCGCAGGTGCTGCGCGAGGTCTGCCAGTCGCTGCAGGCGCTGGCCCAGGCGCAGGCACCGCTGGTGGTGTCCATTGCCGCAGGCATCACCAGTGCGCAGCTGCAGCGCTGGCTGGGCGGTGCGCTGCCGGTGGTGCGCGCGATGCCGAACACCCCTGCACTGCTCGGCGCCGGCGTGACCGGCCTGTATGCCACGGCGGCGGTGGATGCGCAGCAGCAGGCGCAGGCTGATCGCGTGCTGGCCAGCGCCGGGCGCACAGTGTGGATTGATGACGAAGCGCTGATGGATTCGGTCACCGCCGTGTCCGGCAGCGGCCCGGCGTATGTATTCCTGCTGGCCGAAGCGATGGAGGCGGCCGGCATTGCCCAGGGCCTGCCGGCCGACGCCGCGCGCGCACTGGTGGTGCAGACCCTGCTGGGCGCATCGCGGATGCTGGACGAAGCCGGTGAGAGCCCGGCCGAACTGCGGCGCCGGGTGACCTCGCCCAACGGCACCACCCAGGCGGCGATCGAAAGCTTCCAGGCCGATGGTTTCGAGGCGCTGGTGGCCAAGGCGCTGCAGGCGGCGCAGCAGCGTGGGCGGGCGTTGTCGGCGGCGAATGATTGATCGCGATCTGTGATGTCGTGCCGACCAACGGTCGGCACCTACCGCAATGCGCCGTCGTTCACCCCACGTGCTGCAGCACGTACTCCACGAAGCACTGCAGCCGCGGGCGCGGGCGCCGGTCCTGCAGGTAGATCAGATGCATCGGCCGCGGCTCCGGCACGTACCCGCGCAGCAGCGGCTTCAGGCGCCCGGCCGCGATATCCGCCGCCAGCAGCGCCGTCGGCTGCAGGATCAATCCGGCACCGGCCACCGCCGCTTCACGCAGCGCGTAGCCATCGTTGCTGGTCAACCGTGCATCCCAATCGACCTGTTCGCCATTGGCCAGCTGCCAGCCATGGCCGCCGCGCCAGGCCAGATGGCTCAGGCAGTCATGCCCGGCCAGGTCGGCCGGCGTGCGTGGCGTGCCGCGCCGGCGCAGGTAGGCCGGCGATGCGCACAGGCTCATTGCATACGGCGGCAGCGGGCGCGCCACCAGTTCCTGCGAGGGCAGCGGCCCGACCCGGATCGCCGCATCGAAGCCATCTTCGATCAGGTCCACCCGGCGGTTGCTGAGGTCCAGTTCAATGTTCAACAGCGGCTGCGCGCGCAGCAGGCCCGACAACAACGGTGCCAACACGCAGCTGCCCCAGGTGGTGGGCGCACTGATACGCAGCAGGCCCTGCGGCTGCCGCTGCAGTCCGGCGACATCGGCCTCGGCCTGCTGCACCTGTTCCAGCACCTGCCGGCATCCGGCCAGGTAGGCCGCGCCCGCTTCGGTCAGCCGCTGGTGGCGGGTGTTCCGCTGCAGCAGCGCGGTGCCCAGGTGCGCCTCCAGCTGCTGGATGTATTTGCCGACCATCACCGCCGACACCTGCAGCTGCACGGCGGCCGCCGCGAAGCTGCCGTGCTCGGCCACGGCCACGAACGCCTGCATGCAGCGCAAGGTATCCATTGCTAACTCTTGGTTAGGAATATGCGAATCATACGCCGCTTACCAAACCCATATCCGGCGGCGCAGACTGAGGCCCTTCTCCATGAGGACGCCACGATGAAGATCCTGCTTGTCGGTGCCAGCGGCACTCTCGGCCAGGCGGTCGCCCGCCACCTTGGCCAGCATCACGAGATTCTTGCCGCCGGCCGCCGCAGCGGCGCGCTGCGCGTGGATCTGGCCGACGATGAAAGTGTCTCGGCCCTGTTCGCGCAGACCGGCCCGGTCGATGCGGTGATCTCGACCACCGGCAACGTGCATTTCGGCCCGCTGCAGGCGATGACCGCCGCGCAGTTCAACAGCGGCCTGCAGGACAAGCTGCTCGGCCAGGTGCGGCTGGCGCTGGCGGCGCAACATCACCTGACCCCGGGCGGCTCGATCACCCTCACCACCGGCATCATCAGCGCGCAGCCGATCCGCGACGGCGTCAACGCCACCGCGGTGAACCAGGCACTGGAAGGCTTCGTGCGCGCCGCCGCGCTGGAACTGCTGCCGCGCGGCCTGCGCATCAACGCGGTCAGCCCGAACGTGCTGGCCGAATCGCTGGCGTCCTACGGTCCCTACTTCCCCGGCTTCGAAGCCGTACCCGCGCAGCGCGCGGCACTGGCCTTCCAGCGCGCCGTGGAAGGCATCCAGAGCGGCGAGACCCTCACCGTCTGGTAAAAAAAGGGGACGGAGGGGATTAAGTCGTTTGTGCACAAACGACTTAATCCCCTCCGTCCCCTTTTTTGTCAGCCCCAGCGCATGGGGCCGTCGCCGCGCTCGCCGAGCACGTCGTCAGGGTTGGCCAGGCGGCAGCGCTTCAGCGACAGGCACCCGCAGCCGATGCAGCCGGTCAGTTCATCGCGCAGCAGCTGCAGCATGTGGATGCGCTCTTCCAGCTCCTGCTGCCAGCGCGCGGACAGCCGCGCCCAGTCGGCCTTGGTCGGCGCGCGGCCCTGCGGCAGGGTCTCGAACGCGCGGGCCACCGCTTCCAGTGGCATGCCCACGCGCTGCGCAACGCGGATCACCGCCAGGCGGCGCAGCACGTCGCGCGCATAGCGGCGCTGGTTGCCCGCCGTGCGCAGGCTGCTGATCAGGCCCTTGCGCTCGTAGAAGTGCAGTGCCGACACCGCGACGCCGCTGCGACGGGCCACGTCACCCACGCTCAGTTCCTGTTCCTGCATCGCTTGACCTCAACCATGGTTCAGGTGTCATGCTGCGTCCTTCGCCGCCGGATGACAAGCGCGGCCCGAGCATCTCCCACCGCATGAACACCCCCACCGCAGCACCAGCGACGGCGACGTCCGCACCCGATTCCATCCTTTCGCCCGCCCACCGCAGCACCACCATCGGCATGGTCGTGCTGGTCGCCCTGCTCGCCTTCGAAGCGCTGGCCGTGGCCGCGGCGATGCCCACCGTGGCCGAAGCACTGGATGGCCTGCGGCTTTACGCATTGGCCTTCGGCGGCACCCTGGCCACCAGCGTGGTCGGCATGACCGTGGCCGGGCGCTGGACCGACCGCAGCGGCCCGGCGCGACCGCTGTGGTGGGGCCTTGCCTGCTTCGTGCTGGGGCTGCTGCTGGCCGGCCTGGCCACGCGCATGGGCACGCTGGTCGCAGGGCGCCTGCTGCAGGGCCTGGGGAGCGGCGCGATCTCGGTGGCGCTGTACGTGATGGTCGGCCGCAACTACCCCGAGGCCCTGCGGCCAAAGGTCTTCGCTGCGTTCTCGGCCGGCTGGGTGGTGCCGTCGATGGTGGGGCCGGCGCTGAGCGGCCTGATCGTGCAGCACCTGGGCTGGCGCTGGGTGTTCCTGATCGTGCCGCTGCTGGCGATTCCGGCGGCGTTGATGCTGCGCCCGGCGCTGGCGCGGCAGGCGCCCGTCGAAACCCGCGACGAGGACAGCAGCGGCGATGTCGTGCGCTGGGCCGTCGGTGCATCGCTGGCTGCGCTGCTGCTGTATTTCGGTGGCCAGCAGCAGGGCGTGCTGGCGCTGGCCTGCATGGGCGTGGCCGTGGTCGGGCTGCTGCTGTGCGGGCACCGCCTGTTGCCGCCGGGCACGCTGCGCCTGCGCCGTGGCCTGCCCAGCGTAATCGCGTTGCGTGGTGTCGCCGCCGCGGCGTTCTTCGCCTGCGAGGCCTACCTGCCGCTGCTGCTGCAGCGCGAGCGCGGGCTGTCGCCGAGCTGGGCCGGCGCCGTGCTCAGCCTGGGCGCACTGGGCTGGTTCAGTGGCTCGTGGCTGCAGGGCCATCAGCAGCGCGGCTGGTCGCGGCAGCAGCTGCTGCGCGTGGGCACGGTGCTGATGACCATCGGCATCACCGCCACCCTGGCGGTGCTGTTCAACGCGGTGCCGCTGCCCGTTGCGCTGCTCGGCTGGACGGTCACCGGTTTCGGCATGGGCATGATCTACGCCAGCCTGTCGGTGCTGACGCTGTCGCTGTCCGCGCCGCAGGAACAGGGCCGCAACAGTTCGGCCCTTCAGTTGAGCGAGGCACTGTGCGTAGCTACCGCGCTGGCGTTGTCAGGTGCGTTGTTCGCGCTGTTTGTCGAGCAGGCGCCGCACACCGGCTATGTGCTGTGCCTGGCGATCACGGTGGGCCTGGCGGTGCTGGGCGCGGTGGTGGCGCGGCGGGTGTAGGCCGCCGCATGGTAGTGCCGGCCGCTGGCCGGAAATCCTGGAAAACCCCTTCGCACATGCAGGTTGCCGGCCAGCGGCCGGCACTACCGGGTACTGCTCCCGACCTCGTCGATGTCACGGTGCAGGATGCGCCGCACTTCCAGCACCGCCTGCGGGCTTTCCTGCACGCTGTGCCCGGAGATGATCACCTTTTCCGACTGCGCGCCCGGGAGGTGCGCGCTCCAGTACGGCACCAGGCCATCGTCGGATTTCTCCAGCGGCAGTTCCGGTTTGCGCTGGGCGAAGATCGAGTGGTACTTCAGCCCCGGCTCGATCGGCAGCTGCGCGGCAGCCTTCACGAACGGATCGCTGGCCTTGAGATTGTCGATGCTGTTGGGGATCTTCGGCTTGGCGGTGCCATCGACCTGCTGCTCGGCCTGCGCCAGCGCCAGGAACACGTCCTCGAACTTGCCCAGGATGGTCAGCGGCAGGCGCACCAGCCGGCCGATCAGGCGGCCGACCTTGTTGCCGGCGATGTCGGTGCCCTGGTGCGGGGCGGCGATGAAGATGGCGCGCTCCACGTTCGGCTGCGCCTTGAAATGGAGCAGCGGCCCCAGCTTGCCCTGCACGCGCTTCAGGCGCTCGCCCTTCAGGTCGTAGTTGGCCAGCAGGTCGTTCCACAGCACATCACCGGAATCGCTGACCAGCAGCCGCGCCAGCACGCCACCCATGCTGTGGCCGATGTAGACCATGTCCTTCGACGCGCGCGTGTTCCCGCTGGGGTCGAAGTGCTTCAACGTGTCATTGAAGGCGTTGGCGATCTCGTAGCGGTTCAGCGCGATGGGCGCGTTGGTCGGGTAGTAGACCTGCCACACCTGGAACTGCCGGCGCAGCTCGGGGTCGCCCATGATCTCGTTGGCCAGGTTCACCCACGCTTCCGGGCTGCTGGCCAGGCCGTGCAGCATGAAGATGATGCGGCGGTTCGGGTCCCACGGCTGCATCAGGTAGATGTGCGGCTCGCCGATGCCCTCGCTCAGGCCAAACAGCGTGCGCAGCGACTGCGTGGCGAAGCCGCTCTGTGCCAGCCACAGGCCGTAGGCCGCGGTGAAGTTGCCGGCCAGCGGCACCTGTTCGCCGTGCAGGGTGATGCGCTCGGTCGCTTCCGGCGAATACGCATCCAGCTCGACCCGCCGCGTGCGCATCACATCGTCCAGGCTGTCGCCTTCGAAGCGCAGCAGCGCGGTGACATTGACCGAGGACATCTCGCTGAACTCGGGCACGCTGTCGTCATGCCGATGGCGGCGGCCGCGCGAGTCATCATCGCCCTGCGTGGTCTCGGCCTTGGGGCCGTCGGCGGCCACCACCGGCACCACCAGTTTCGGCGGGTCCATCACCATCACCAGTTCGGCGCCGAAACCATCGCGACGGTAGGTGCTGCGCAGGCCGACGAAGCTGACCGAACCAGCCGGCACCAGCTGCGAAGGAATGCTTTTCAGTGCCAGCTGCTGGTAGTTGGCGGCCAGCGTCCAGCTGCCGGCGGACATCGGCCGGGTGTAATCCTCGCCGGCCAGCGCCGCCGCACGCGCACGCGCGAACAGCACCACGGCGGCTTTTTCCGCCGCATAGTTGTAGTAATCGCGCACCTGCGTCTGCCGGTCCTCGAACGCACGGTCCGACGGCGAGCGACCGCTGAAGAACAGGTAGGCATAGCCGTAGCGCGCGGCTTCCAGCCAGGCATTGAGTGCGGCATCGCTCATCGGCGGCTCGCCGGCGGCGTGCTTCTTCGGGGTCAGTTCCAGCGCAGCCTTCACCCACAGTTCGGACAGGGTCGACAGCCGCTGCTCGACATTCAGGTCATCGGTCATCAGCAGCGTGCTGCGGCAGACCATGAAGTCCTTTTCGCACTGCGATTCGTCCAGGCCGGCGGCACTGAGCGTCTCGCGCGAGGCCGGGCTGAGCTTGCCGGTATTGAGCACGTCGGCGCGCTTGTTCACCAGCGACTCGCTGGACGCCACCTGCTTGACGGTAACCATGGCGCAGCCGCTGCCACCCAGCAGGACGAACGCAGCCAGCAGCGCCGGCAGCACGCGCTGCCAGCGGATCGGGAAATCGAGGGTCATTGCTGCGGGTCCTGCTCGGTGCCGGGAATGCCGCGGCGGATCACGGTGGAATAGTTCTCGCCCGCTGCCATGTGCAGCGCGCGCTCGGTGATGCGGCCCTTGGCGTGCAGCTCGGCATACGGCACGCCGGGCACCAGCGCACCGACCTCCTGTGCGTACTCAGCCAGGTAGCCGGACAGCAGCAGCCGATAGTCCAGCGGCAGGCCGGGGGCGATATGCCGGGCCAGGTCGAAGACGATCGTGGTGCAGTTGCTGGTAGCCGTGTTGTAGAACGCCGGCGCGACGTCCAGCTGCTTCGCCTCATCGAGATAGGCAGCGAACAACGCTTTGAGCTGGCCGCGATCCAGCCCGTGCAGGCGGTACAGGTAGACGTCCTCGCCACGGGCATTGGTGCGCGTGCGCAGGATGTCGGTCTCTTCCGAGGCGACCAGGGTCATCTCGAAGCGACGGAAGAAGCCACCCAGGGCCGAGAACGATTCGCCCTGCTCCTTGCGGATTTCCAGCGAGAACACCAGGTGGCGGCCATCGTCGAAACCGAAGGACACCAGGGTGTGGGCGATGGCCGGGCCCATCCAGTACGACAGCACCAGATCGGCCGAACGCAGCTGGTCCAGATCGTATTCGCGGCGCACCCAGCGCGCGTCGTAATCGGTTTCCGTGCGCCAGGTGAAGTCACGCACGTTGTCCAGCACCACGTGGCGGCCATCGAAGGATTCAACGTGCAGGCGCTGGGCCACGTCATCGGCCCAGTCGCGGTCCTGGCGCGGGGTCAGCAGCAGCCACCACAGGCCCGCCAGCGCCACCGACGCCACGTAGAAGCCGGTCCAGCGCTTCGTGCGTTTCCCGCGCGCCACCGTCAACGCCGTCCACAGCGCGGCCAGCAGCCACAGCACGGCCACGCCCGCCGACAGCCAGCCCGGCCCGGGCAGCTGGTAGGCGAACAAACCGGCCACCCACAGCGCCAGCAGCGCCATGGCACATCCTGTCATCCAACGTCCTGCGGCTCTCACGGGCATCCTGTCGCGTACGGGGGGCGGCATAGTTAGCCACAAGCCGGCTTACGCTGGCATCACCGACCCATTCAGCAACGGGCGCGGGCCGGCCTGTCAGCGCATACTGGCCGGGTCACCACAGCAGGGAACAGCGATGGGAATCACCTCCGTAGCCGGCGTGGCCGTGCAGCCCCGGCACCGCGCCACCTGCCATTGCGGCGCGGTGGAGCTGCTGCTGGACCTGCCCGATGGCATCGTCGACCCGCGCCGCTGCGACTGCTCGATGTGCCGGCGCCGCGGCGCCATCGCCGCCAGCGTTACCCGCGAGGGGCTGCAGGTGGTGCGCGGCCAGGACCAGCTGCGCCTGTACCAGTTCAATACCCACGTGGCGGAACACTACTTCTGCGGGGTCTGCGGCATCTACACCCATCACCGGCGCCGCTCCAACCCGGACCAGTACGGCTACAACGTCGCCTGCCTGGAAGGCATCGATCCCTTCGCGCTGGGCATCATCCCGGTCAACGACGGGGTCAACCACCCCGCCGACCGCACGCCTTAGTGGCGCGTGCGGCGCGTGGCCGGGGCAACCTTCTGCCACGGTGCCATGCCGCTGCGCCCGGCCCGTGCGGGGCGCTTCAGCCACGGCCTGCGCGGTGGCAACGGCGGTTCGAGGGCCATCGGCGGCGGCAACGGACGGCGGCTGGGCCAGAGATGATCAAGCAGCCACATGGCGGATCTCCGTGGGGGCGGGGATGATCGACTTTAGGCCTGCGGCGGCATGGACCGCGTGAGCCCTTGACGACACGGTGATGACATCCCGGACGAGTTGCGGCGGAGACCGGGGCGATGCGCACCTTGACCGGTTCGGCTTGGATGCGGACGGACCTCTCCGGGATGGCACAGGAGCTGACGCCTTGGTTCAGGTCCCAAGAGTGCACCGCCCGCCGCCACTCCCCAGATGAGGTGCGCTCTGCCAGTGCAGCGCTGCAGCGCTCATACCCACGTTGCGGCGTGGATGGGCGGCGGGCGATGCGGGTTGGCGTACCGGCAAACTCTGGAGCGGACCGGCGGATCGCGGTGATCCCCACGCATCACCCACCACGGACCAGCGGGCCGCGTCATCCGGAAAACGCCCTCCTTGGACATCTTTCCGGACACGCGCCAGAGTTGTTTGTGGGACGCCAATCCCAGCCAGCCATGACAGCCGGCGAAGGGATGCTGACCGCTGGCACCGACGCTGGCTGTAGGGCTTACCCGCAGGCACCGGTCAGAAATCTAAGGATTGCCGACGTGGCGCCCTGAAACCCTTGCCCGGCGCGGTCTCGGCCGCAGCGTCGCAAGACGCAATACCTGGAAATCCGGGTCCTGCCACCGCAGCGAACAGACATCCCAACGCCGATCACGACAGATTGTGCTGCCCAGTAGAGTCGAGCTTGCTCGACTGATGGCAGCAGCAGTCGAGCAATCTCGACTCTACGGCGCAATCAAGTCAGGGCACCACGGTGATGCCGATGCGCTGCATCAGCAGCGCCGCCTGCTGCACATCCAGCCGCGCCCCGCGCAGGTTGACCACGCGCAGGTCCAGGTCGCCCAGCTCCGAGCAGGTCAGGTCGCAGTCGGTGAAGTTGGCACTGCTCCAGTCAATGCCCTCGAACTGCCCAGCCGACAGATCCGAGCCGGCGAAACTGGCGCCGCTGAGGTTGGCACCGTCCCAGCGGTTCTCCCACAGCTCGCACTTTTCCAGCGTCACCCGCGAAAAATTGGCGTAGCGCAGGTTGGACTTCTTGATGAAGGCACTGCAGAACCAGGTGCGCGTGGTGATCTGGTTCATGAAACTGGCGTTGCTGAAATCGGCACCCTGCGCGCGGCACTCGCTGATTTCCAGGCCCAGCGCCTTGATGAAATTGAAATGACACATGCTGATGTCACATCCGCGGAAGCTGGCTTCCTTCAGGGTGGCGCCATTGAAGCGGCAGCCGGTGCGGCTTTCGGCATCGTAGAAGCTGCAGTTCACGAACTCGGTGGCGGTCAGGTCGGCACCGGAAAAATCACATCCGTGGAACTGCTGATCGACCACTTTCTGGCCGGCGTACTGGTCGCCGGTGATGCGCAGCGCGCGGTGGATGCTGGGAGACATCTGGATTTCCATGTCACAGTTACCCGCCATGATGCCGGGCAAACGTGGTCTTCCGTAAGCGGGCGTGCCGCGGGATTCACCGGCAGTCCAGCCGCGCTGTGTACAAAGCGCGGCCGACATCAGTGCCGACGGCGCCGGAACTTCATCCGCAGGCGACGGTAGCCGATCACCACACCGGTGGCGCACAGGCCCGCACCCGCCATGCTCAACAGCAGCAGCACGCCCAGCCGCGTGTTCCCCTGCCGCAGCATGCCCGGCAGGTCCCAGCTGTGCAGGAAGTAGAACAGCCAACGGCCGACCCGCTCGCGATGGCCCAGGGTCAGCAGCGGATCGCCGGTCGCCAGATCGAAGTAGACGCGCGTGGCGTGCGCATCGCCGAAATCGGCCACTGCCACCGGGAAGCGCCGCACGGCCGCACCGTTCATCGCCTCGGGGGCACGCGGGTAGAAATACGCATCGGGCGTGCGCAGGATCGAGAATCCACGCAGTGGTGCCGAACTCATCTCTTGCGCGTGCTGCTGCAGCCACGCGGTCGGCAGGGTCTGGGCGACCCGCAGCTGCCCCTCTGCCTGCGAAACGATGCGCGTACCGCCCTGCCCGTCCAGCAGCACCGCGAACAGTTCGCCACCGATGCGCCGCCACTGGATTTCCACCGGTGCGAAGCCTTCCTTCGACGCTGCAGCGAGCAAGGCCTGCGGCTGCGCCACGGCGGTATCCAGCGCCACCGTCGCGCCGCGATAGCGCGCCGCGTCCACGGCACCCGCAGTAGTGCTGAACACCTGCAACGGGTTCATCGACATCAACCCACTGAAGATCCAGGTGAACACGAAGGCGCACGCCATCAGGCCGACAAGGTGGTGCCAGCGCATCCATGGCTCCACGTAGGGCGTCTTCGCACCCGAACGATAGCTGCCACGGAAACGCCAGCGCCACACGCCCACCACGATGCCGCTGATGGCCGCCACCGTGCACAGCGCGGACAGCACGATCACCACCCACGTCCACACCGGGTCCACTGACTGCATGCGCAGGAAGTACAGCCAGTGCAGCCACGCGCCGACGTAGTTCCAGCGCTGCTGATGGTACGGCGCATCCAGCACCACCTCGCCGGTGCGCGAGGAAACGTACAGACTGCCCGGCTGGTGGCCGCCCACTTCCACCTTGTACAGCGGCCGATGCGCGTCCAGCCCACGCGAATGCGTCCAGCGATCCTCGTCCACGCGCACCGCACCGGGAAACGCCGGGCCAGCGGCAAACGCGGCGGCCGACAGCTCCGCGCGCTGCGTAGACACTGGCAGCAGCGCGTGGCTCGTAACGGCGGACCACGCACCAACGTTTGCACCGCTGCGCACCACGTAGGCCGGTTCACCGCGCAGCGTGGTCAACGCCACGCTTTCCGGTTCCGCCTGCACGGCGTCGGGCAGCACCGGCAGGCCCTGCAACACGCGTGCACCCTCCAGCACCGGCAACGCGGCCAGCCGCTCGCCTGGCGTCAACTTCGGGTAGCCGATGAACAGCATCACCATGCCGCTGACGAACCACAGCAGCATCAGCAGGCAGCCACCGATGCCCAGCCATCGGTGCAGCAGGTAGGTCCAGCGCTTGGCAGTGGATCGCAGCGACATCAGCTACATCCTCAGAAGCGATGGTCGAGAGTGAACTCGACGCGGCGGTCCGCGCCCAGCAGCCACTGCGTGCTGGTGTAGTACGCCGTCGCGTAATACGCCTTGTCGAACACGTTGAACACGCGCGCGCTAACCCGTGTACGCGGTGCCGCCTGCCAGGTCAGCGCCAGATCGGTAGTGCTGTAGCCCGGCAGTTCCAGTGTGTTGGCGTTGTCCGCGTAGCGCTTGCCGACATAGCGCGCGCCGCCGGCCACGGTCCAGTCCGGCAGGAACTGCCAGCTCAGCCACACGTTCGCCATCCGCTCGGCCACGTTCGGCGGCACGTTGCCATCGCGTGAGACCACCACCGCCGGCGAGCCCGTGGTTTCCAGGAAGTCCTCGAACTCGGCCTTCAACACCGTGGCATTCGCATCCAGCGACCAGTGCGGTGCGAACGCCCAGTTCAACGATGCCTCGATGCCACGCGAGGTCTGCGCGCCCACCTGCACGCGGCGATCCGGCTGCAGCGGATCACGGCTGAGCAGGCCGGTCTTGCGGATGCGGTACGCCGCCATCGTCCACTCGCCGCCGTCAAAGGCCTGCTTCATGCCCACCTCGAACTGCCGGCCCTTGGCCAGGTCGAACGCACCGTTGGCCGGGCTGATCATCAGCAGGCCACTGACCGGATCGGCCGCCTGCGAATACTGCGCGTAGAGGCTCAACGTCGGGCGCAGCGCGAACACCGTACCCGCGCGCCAGCCGGTGCTGCTGTAGGTCTTGGAGAACGCTGCCGCGCCACTGATCAGATCGGTGCGGTCGATGGTCGCGCGGTCATGGCGCAGCCCGCCCAGCACCGACCAGCGTTCACTCAGCGTCAGGTGGTCTTCGGCAAACAGTGCGTACTGTTCGGCACTGTTGCGGTAGCGCGGCAGGTTGGGGGCATCGCTGGCGAACTCACCCGGCACCGGATGGAACGGATCGACCGGCCCGGAGCTGCCTGCGTAGGTGTTGTTGGTGTGCTTGAAGTGCGCGCGGTTGGCATCCAGG
>JAAIGF010061571.1_pt1 | contig 15117 bp, 12 predicted proteins | sample 6487441 | NCBI WGS metagenome assembly JAAIGF01 (sample SAMN13974129, study PRJNA590717) | phyllosphere metagenome | biome: pepper field; feature: multiple bacterial spot infested pepper fields; material: pepper leaves; isolation source: leaves from pepper fields | host: Capsicum annuum ... | reverse complement strand
GTCATCGACGAAATCGCATTCCAGACCAACCTTCTGGCGCTCAATGCCGGTGTCGAAGCCGCGCGTGCGGGTGAGGCGGGCAAGGGCTTTGCGGTGGTTGCCCAGGAAGTGCGTGAGCTTGCCCAGCGTTCGGCCAATGCCGCCAAGGACATCAAGGCGCTGATCACCACCTCCAACACGCAGGTTCAGCAGGGCGTCGAACTGGTTGGCGAAACCGGTCGTGCACTGGAAACCATCGTGGCGGAAGTGCAGGAGATCAACCGGCACGTCATGGCTATCGTGGAATCGGCACAGGAACAGTCTTCCGGCCTGCAGCAGATCAACACGGCTGTAAACCAGATGGATCAGGACACGCAGAAGAACGCGGCGATGGTGGAAGAATCGACCGCCGCCAGCCACAGCCTTGCGCGGGAAGCGGCATCTCTCAACCAGTTGCTTGGCCAGTTCAAGCTTGCCGGTTCCTACGAAGCGCCAGTTCGCGCAGCAACGCAGGCCGAACGCCCGGCCCCATCACCAGCCCGCGCACTTGGCCGCAAAATCGCCTCCGCCTTCAACGGCAATGCGGCGGTGAAGCAGGATTGGGAAGAGTTTTGATAGGCGCAAACTGACGATGTGAAATAGAAACCGGGCGTCATGGGCGCCCGGTTTTTTGTTGTAGAAGAGTACCCTTCATCTACCGATTCAATTCGCTCCCAAACAGATTCCGAAAACCGTTCCAACCCGTTGAAACAGAATCACAACATCTCCAGCGATGTCTTCTTTTGCGGGGGCGGGAAGGCGGCGTCCAGCGCGGTCCAGTCCTCTTCGCTGATCTCCAGATCCGGTGCGCCGCGATTTTCCTCGACCCTCTCAGGCCTTGCACTTTTAGGGATGGCAAGAACGCCATCGCGCTCCAGCAGAAACGCCAGTGCCACCTGCGCCGGTGTTGCCTGATATGCTTTTGCGATGCGGATGAGTTCGTGGTTGTTGAGAAGCCGCCCCTGTTCGATGGGCGAGTAAGCCATGATCGGCACGTTGTGCTGCTGGCACCAAGGCAGCAGATCATATTCCGGTCCGCGACGGGAAAGATTGTAAAGTACCTGATTGGCGGCGCAGTTGCTGCCGTTTTCCACCGCAAACAGTTCTTCCATATCGTCCGTATCGAAATTGGAGACGCCCCAATCGGCGATCTTGCCGTCCCGTTTCAGCTGCTCGAAGGCTGCTACGGTTTCCTCCAGCGGGTATGAGCCGCGCCAGTGCAGCAGATAGAGGTCCAGCTGCTCCACGGCCAGCCGCCTTAGGCTGCGCTCGCAGGCGTCGATGGTGCCACGCGCGCTGGCATTGTATGGATAGACTTTGCTGACGAGGAAGACCTCGTTGCGTAGATCCCGGATCGCCTTTCCGACGACTTCTTCCGAACGTCCATCGGCATACATTTCCGCCGTATCGACAACCGTCATGCCAAGCTCGATGGCCTTGCGGATGCTTGCCACTTCCTGTGCTTCGGAAGACCGGCTGTCGCCCATGTTCCAGGTGCCGATGCCAAGCGCCGGAATGTTCTTGCCGGAGGGAAGGGTGACGGTTGGAATGTCATCATACATAAGGCTTCTCCCGTTTGGTCTCGGTACCATAACCGAAATGCGCGAAGCGTCGATCCATCAAAACTTGTGAGGCATCGCATTCGTCTGGGTCGCTGGTTTTCGGCTCTGGGGGCGAATAATGTAGCGTTTCCGAGGGGACTTACATGACTATCGAAACACTCATAGCGCTGCTGCTTTTCGCCTTCACGACATCGATCACGCCGGGGCCGAACAATATGATGCTCTTTGCATCGGGTGTGAATTTCGGCTTTCGACGGACCATTCCGCATATGCTGGGAATAGGTGTGGGCTTTCTGTCGCTGCTCATCGGCGTTGGGCTGGGGCTTGGAGCGCTGCTGCACTCCGTGCCGATGCTTTATACGGCGTTGAAATTTGCAGGTGGCGCTTATCTCGTCTGGATTGCGTGGAAGATCGGCACGTCCCGCAGCCTCAGCGATAGCAAGACCGGCGCAGAGCCGATGACGTTTTTCGGCGCTGCCGCTTTTCAGTGGGTCAATCCCAAAGCCTGGGTCATGGCCGTTACCGCAATGGCCACCTACACGGATGAAAGCCAGTATTTCCTAACCGTCATGATGGTCGGTTTCGCTTTCGCCGCCGTCAATCTGCCGAGCGTCTCGACATGGGCAGGTTTTGGATCGGCGCTGCGGGAGTGGCTTTCCGTCCCGGTGCGGCTGAAGTGGTTCAACATCACCATGGCCATTCTTCTCGTCATCAGCCTGTGGCCGATGCTGAAATGAAAAAGCCCGCGCTCATGGCGCGGGCTCTCTGTCATTCTTGACCGAAGTGATCAGAACTCTTCCCAGGATTGCGCCGCAGCAGCCGAGCCGCCGCCGAAGGCGCCAGCGACCTTCTTCATCAACTGCCGGGTTGGGGATGCGACGGGTGCAGAAGAGGCCGATGCGACGTGGATCGAGCGGCTGCCCGTGTCACCATCGAGATTGAACTGGGCAATCAGCTTGTTCAGCTCTGCCGCTTCCTTGGCAAGGCTGTGGCTTGCGGCGGTGGATTGTTCCACCATGGCCGCGTTCTGCTGGGTGCCCTGATCCATGGTGTTGACGGCGGAATTGATTTCCTGAATGCCGACCGACTGTTCGCGGGAGGATTCCACGATGGCGTTGACGTGGTGGTTGATCTGCTGAACTTCGGAAACGATACCTTCCAGCGCCGTGCCGGTATTGCCCACCAGATTGACGCCAGCCCGCACCTGATCGCCCGAGGTGACGATGAGGGTCTTGATTTCCTTTGCGGCGGTTGCCGAACGCTGCGCCAGTTCACGCACTTCCTGGGCAACGACAGCAAAGCCCTTGCCTGCCTCACCCGCACGCGCGGCTTCCACACCGGCATTCAATGCCAACAGGTTGGTCTGGAAAGCGATCTCATCGATCACGCCGATGATGTTGGAAATTTCACCGGAAGATTTTTCGATCTGCTGCATGGCCAGAACGGCATCGCGAACGACCTGACCGGAATGTTCGGCGCTCAGTCTGGTTTTCGTCACCAGGCTGCCGACTTCTTCTGCGCGCTTGGCAGAGTCGCGAACGGTGGTGGCGATCTGCTCCAGAGCCGCAGCGGTTTCTTCCACCGAAGCGGCCTGCTGTTCGGTGCGCTTCGATAGGTCATCGGCGGCGGAGCGAATTTCGTTCGCGCCAGCGTCGATACCACGGGCGTTCTTGCCAACGGAAGTCAAAGCCTGATGCAGCTTGCCAACGGAGTTGTTGAAGTCATTCCGCAGTCTGTCGAGGTGTTCCACGAATGGGGTAGCGATGCGGTAGCCGACATTGCCATCCGCAAGCTGGCCGAGACCCTTTGCGAGGCCATCGACGGCGAACTGAATGTCTGCTGCTTCCTGTGCCTTCTGACGTTCGCGTTCGTGGCGCTCCTTCTCAGACATGGAGCGGTTGGCTTCCGCTTCCTGTTCCATGCGGACCTTGGCGATTGCGTTGTCCTTGAACACCTGAACGGCTTCCGCCATGTGGCCGATTTCATCCCTGCGGCCAACGCCGGGAACGTCCACGGCTGTCTCGCCGCCTGCAAGACGTTTCATGGCGTTGGTCATGGCGATGATGGGACGAGAGATACCCGCGCCGATGAGCATGCCTGCCGTCAGCGCAATGATGGCGGCGGCGACGAGGCTGCCCCAGATCAGCGTAATGGAGGAGGAAACGGTGGCTTCGTTCGCTGCGGAACGCGAAATGAGAAGGCTGCTTTCGTCGCCCTGTACGTCGTGGATCAAATCGCGAAGGCTGTCGAAATAGATCTTGCCTTTCGAGGCATCGAGTTGGCGGTTCATGTCGCCGATGGAAATCGTGTCCGGCAATTCGCCACGCGCCTTGATGCGCGGTTCGGCGAAATTCTGCTGCCAGTCCGTTATCGCCGTCTTGATCTTGTCGATGCGTGCAACCTGCTTGGGATTGTCGCTCACCGACGCCTTCACGTCTTCTATGGTTTTGTAGATGGATGCGCTGCCTTGTTTGTAAGGCGCCAGGAAGTCCTGATTTCCCGTAATCATGTAGCCGCGCAGACCGGTTTCCATATCAACCGCTGCACCGGTTATTGCATCTGTCTTGCGCAGAACATCGGTCGTGTGGTCAACCCAGAAACTGCTCTGCTTCATCGAGCTGATACTGGAAAGAGCAATTGCGCCAATGGCGACCGACAGTAATGCCGGGGCAACGGTACCAGCGACGACTTTCGCTTTAGTCGGAAGATTATTGAATGAAAACATAAAGGCCGGCCTCCAGATGGCACAGTGTTGACGCTTTGCATGGCGTTTCGCCGAACAACTGCGACTACCCTTCAAGTCTTCAATTCCATAGGGTTAAGCGGTGGGTCGTTCTTCGTCGTTTCATGGCACGGCTGAGAAACATCAGGGAATTTCAGCGAGCGATAAAATGATACTTCCGAGATAGTTAAAAATTTAAACATTGTGCAGTGCAACTATTCTGGTTCCTATTCGTTACACCTTGTTTTGCAATCCATTGATAATCGTCAAAACGAGCGCTCATTCTTCTTTCGTTCTTTTTCTATTGCGCTTGCTGCTCGAATCCTGCGAATAGGACGCATGCAATTTTCACCGCAACAGGATGAAGCCCTCAAGGCTGTTTCGCGATGGTTGAAGGAAGGCCGTAGCCAGGTCTTCCGCCTGTTCGGCTATGCCGGTACGGGCAAGACGACGCTCGCCAAGCATTTCGCCGAACATGTGGATGGCGAAGTGCTTTTTGCTGCCTTCACCGGCAAGGCTGCTCAGGTCCTGCGTTCGCGCGGGGCTACCAACGCGCGCACCATCCATTCGCTGATCTATCGCCCACGCGGCGAGGAGACGGTGGAGGATGAGGAAACCGGCAAGACCTCCATCGCGCCGATGTTTTCGATCAACCGCCAGAGCCCGCTTGCCAAGGCGGCGCTCATCATCATCGACGAGTGTTCCATGGTGGATGAGCAGCTGGGCAAGGACTTGATGAGCTTCGGCACGCCGATCCTGGTTCTGGGCGATCCCGGCCAGTTGCCACCGGTTACCGGCGGCGGGTTCTTCACGGAACAGGAGCCGGATTATCTTCTGTCGGAAATCCACCGTCAGGCGAAGGACAATCCCATCATTCAGCTTGCCATGGATGTGCGCGAGGGCCGCGAGATCATGCGTGGCGATTACGGTACGGCGCAGGTCATTTCCAAAACGGAAGTGACGCAGGGGCTGGTGCTGGACGCCGATCAGGTTCTGGTGGGCACCAACCGCACGCGCAAGCGCTACAACCAGCGCCTGCGGGAGTTGAAAGGCTTTACGGCAGACTATCCGCAATCCGGCGACAAGCTGGTCTGCCTGCGCAACGATCCGGCAAAGGGTCTGCTGAACGGTTCTCTGTGGCAGGTCATGAGCTCATCGCGCGAGACAGTAAAGCCCGGTATCAACCTGATGATCCGCCCGGAAGACGACGATATGGATCGCGGTGCGGCAAAGATCAAACTGCTGAAGGCTGCTTTCGAAGAAACCGAAACGGAAATTCCGTGGTCGACGCGCAAGCGTTATGACGAGTTCGATTACGGTTATGCGCTGACGGTTCACAAGGCGCAGGGCTCGCAGTGGAACAATGTCGTGCTGTTCGACGAAAGCTTCGCCTTCCGTGATACGCGAGAGCGCTGGCTCTACACCGCAATCACCCGCGCCGCCGAAACGCTTACCATCGTGCGGTAAGCGACGGCGCTCACGCGTTTCCATTTAACAAGGAAACGCTCTCGGGTCGTCCATCAAGCCTTCAGCACACCCATGACGGTTGCCTTGGCAACGGCCTGAAAGCGATTATTGGCGCTGAATTTCTGCAGCAGGCTGTCTTCGAGGCTTTGTAGTTCGTTGGAAGAAATGCCGAGCGTGCGGGTCAGCCGCACAGCGGCGTAGCCTTCGGCCATCAGTTCGAGGCAGGTGCGTTCCTGCTCGGTCAGTTCCACATCGGCATCATCCGCCTTCTGTTCCGGCAGGTCTTCCGGCGACATCAGGTCGCTGATCTGCTGGATTTGGCGGCGGACGGTGGAGATTTCGGATGTCAGTTCGCGCTTGCGGGCTTCAAGAACCGTCTGGAAAATGTCATCGGCTTCATCTTGCGATGACGCTGCCTCGAGCTTTGCCATAATGTCCTGAATGACGGCAACAGGGATGCCGACTTCGCGGAAAAGGTTCACGACGGCCATACGGTGAACGTCCTGATGGGAGTAGATGCGCATCAGACCGGAGCGGCGCGAAGACAGGATCGCCTTTTCCTCATAGAAATGCAGGGTCCGGTGCGTAACGCCGAACATGTTTGCCATGTCGGCAATGGCAACGGGCTCAGGAGGCAGCGGGTAGGGGAGTTTGACGTCGGGTAGAAAGCCCTTCAGCTTCGCTACGGAAAAGGGAGTAGCCCCAGGCTTATGCATTCCCGTTTTCTCGCCCATAGATGTCTCCCTCCAAGGCGACTTACGGACGGAAACCGGGCCTGCGCTGCGCGGTTTCCGGCTGATTACGGCATCGATGCTCGCATCATCTGCAAAGGCAATATCGTCATTCATTTCAAGTTGTACGTTAGTATATGAAAATGTTTGTGTCATTTGATTTCCCCAAGCCATCCGCGCATGAATGCAACCCAAAGGGATTAGTTCCACGTAACAACAAATATTTTTTCGAATCCGCTTGCGGGTAGCGCAATACTGCGGGAAACAGGGCATTATCCGCTGTTAGAACAGGTGCCGAAGATGCCGACGAAACTCTCCGTCAATCTCAATGCCATCGCCATGCTGCGCAATCGCCGCGACCTGCCATGGCCGGATGTGGCTGCCTTCGGACGCATCGCTCTTCAGGCGGGCGCCAGCGGACTGACCGTTCATCCGCGTCCCGACCAGCGGCACATACGCTTCTCCGATCTGCCGATCTTGCGCGCGCTCATCGATGACGAGTTTCCGCAGGCCGAGTTCAACATGGAAGGTTATCCGACGGAGGATTTTCTGTTGCTGTGCGAGGAGACCGAGCCGGAGCAGGTAACGCTCGTGCCGGACGATCCGTCTCAGGCCACTTCCGATCACGGCTGGGATTTCCGCAAGCATGGAGACTTTCTCAAAGACGTGGTTGCGCGGCTTAAATCCCAAGGTATGCGCGTGTCGCTCTTTGCCGATGGTGACGGGGACCGGGAGGCGGTTGAGCTTGCTGCTGCAACGGGCGCCGCTCGCATAGAGCTTTACACCGGCCCTTATGGCGGCTGCTACGATGATGCGGAGGCCGCTGCCGAATGGATCGAGAAACTCGGAAAGACAGCTGATTTCGCTCGGGAATTCGGTCTCGATGTCAATGCCGGTCACGATCTGACGGTTGCCAATCTCCCGGCTCTGGTCACGCGCATTCCGCAACTGGCGGAAGTTTCCATCGGTCATGGGCTGACGGCGGATGCGCTGAAATATGGCATGGCCGAAACAGTACGGCGTTTTTGCCGGGCCTGCGGTCAGGCTATTTCATAACTATCGTCAGTTTTTTGGCTTTATAATGAAACCGCGTAGACCCTACGCGGTTTGATTTTTTTTATTTAAGAAGGCACCATCTATGCAGGAACATCATGTCGTCGTCGTTGGAGGAGGCTTCGGCGGACTACAGGTCGTCCATGGACTGAAAGGCGCACCCGTTCGCATCACCTTGATCGATCGGCGCAACCACCACCTTTTTCAGCCCTTGCTTTATCAGGTTGCCACCACGGCACTTGCAACGTCAGAAATCGCCTGGCCGATCCGTCGTCTTTTCCGTGACAGGCCGGAGGTTTCCACCATTCTGGGGGAAGTCTCGGGCGTGGATCGTACCAATCGTGCGGTTCATCTCACCAATGGCGAGGTCATCTCTTTCGATACGCTGGTGCTGGCAACAGGCGCGCGCCACGCTTATTTCGGCAATGATGCCTGGGAAAAACATGCGCCCGGCCTCAAGACGCTGGAAGACGCCACCACCATTCGCCGCCGCCTTCTGCTTGCTTTTGAGCAGGCGGAACTTGCGAAGACGGAAGAGGTGAAGCAGGCCTATCTCACCTTCGTCGTTATCGGTGCTGGCCCGACCGGCGTAGAAATGGCGGGCATGATTGCCGATCTTGCCAACAAGGTCCTGCCGCCTGAGTTTCGCAACATCGATACCCGCAAAACCCGTGTCCTGCTGGTGGAAGCAGGCAAGCGCGTTCTTCCGACCTTTACCGAGGATTTGTCGGAATACAGCAAGCAGGCGCTGGAGAAACTCGGCGTCGAGGTATCGCTCGGCACCCCCGTTTCCGCCTGCACGGAAGAGGGCGTGAAGATTGGCGATGAATTCATTCCCGCCCGCACGATTATCTGGGCCGCAGGCGTTCAGGCTTCGCCTGCCGCGCAATGGCTTGGTGTTGCGGCCGACAGGGCAGGGCGTGCGGAAGTGGGCCCGCATCTCAATATTCCCGATGATCCAAGCATCTTCGTCATCGGTGATACGGCTTCGGTTAAACAGGAAGGCGGCAACGCCGTCCCCGGCATCGCCCCCGCGGCCAAGCAGCAGGGCAGCCATGTCGCCAAGGTCCTCAAGGCCCGGCTTACAGAGCGGCCAGAGCCCGCACCGTTCAAATACTTCCATCAGGGCAACCTTGCGACCATCGGTAAGCGCGCGGCGGTCATCGATTTCGGCAAGATCAAACTGAAGGGCGTCATCGCCTGGTGGATATGGGGCCTCGCCCACATCTACTTCCTCATCGGCACCCGCTCGCGCCTTGCTGTGGCGTGGAGCTGGCTGTGGATCTATCTCACCGGACATCACAGCGCGCGTTTGATTACGCAAAAGGAAACGCTGAAGGATGAGGCGTAGTGGGGGCCGGGGTTTGGGGCTGAAACTTCGCTGACGCAGGCGGATTAGAGGTTTGGCTTGGCTTGGCTTGGCTTGGGATATGTCTCCATCGCCAAACCCACTGCCGTCATCCTCGGCCTTGAGCCACTGCTGTCCGGTTTAAACTGAGTAGGTGTGGGGGGCGAGAACAGCTCCCCCACCCGTCACCCCGCACTTGATGCGGGGTCCAGCAGACGCGCGTCTGCGCGTCAAAAAGTATTTCAGACCAAAGACTTGGTCTGGCTGGATCCCGGATCAAGTCCGGGATGACGGAAGTGGGAAGTACCGTTGCCACATTCACAGCCAGCGTTGTACTGGCGACTCCGGATTCGCAAGGAGTACAAAAAACGAAATGCAATCAATACCCTATATCAAGTCCATAAATCTCAACCGGACAGCAGTGGCCTTGAGCCGAGGATCCATTGCATCAACGAAATCAAGCGGTTGTGGATCCTCGGGTCAAGCCACCCGCTGTCCGGTCTAAATGTGCAGATGCTAGGCAAGGCTTTGAATGCATTGCAGTTCCATACTTCAAATCCGGTAGGGGCACGCTTTGACCGCGTTCGCTGCAGGGTGGCGACGAGTGCAACCCCACCTCCGTCATACCGGGCTTGACCCGGTATCCAGTCAGACCAAGTCCTTGGTCTGAGACACTCTTTCGACGCGCAGACGCGCGTCTGCTGGACCCCGCATCAAGTGCGGGGTGACGGGCGGGGGAACTGTTCTGACCTCAAACTAACCTATCAGTTTAGACCGGACAGCAATGGGTCATGCCGATGACCGAGGAAGGGTAGAAACTACGAACTCCTCACCGCCTCCAAAGAAAAAAGGCAGGACATCGAAACGCCCTGCCTTTCATTGACTGCGATTGCGAGCCTATCAGGCCTCGAGCGTCGCCATATCGATCACGAAACGATAACGAACGTCGCTCTTCAGCACGCGCTCATAGGCTTCGTTGACTTGCTTGATGTCGATGGTTTCGATTTCCGAGACGATGTTGTGCTTGCCGCAGAAATCCAGCATTTCCTGGGTTTCCTTGATCGAGCCGATCATCGAGCCGGACAGGCTCTTGCGACCGGGGATCAGCGAGAAGGCGTGGACGGGGATCATATCTTCCGGCGCGCCGACGATGACCATGGAGCCGTTGACCTTGAGCAGACCGAGATAGGCGTTCCAGTCGATTGCCACACCTGCGGTGCAGATGATCAGGTCGAAGGTGCCTGCGAGCTTCTCGAAAGTCGAGGCATCGCTGGTGGCGTAGTATTCCTTCGCGCCCAGCTTCAGGCCGTCTTCCTTCTTGGAAAGCGTCTGGGAGAGAACGGTGATATCCGCGCCCATGGCAGCGCCGATCTTCACGCCCATATGGCCGAGGCCGCCCATGCCGACAATCGCGACCTTCTTGCCGGGACCGGCATTCCAGTGCTTCAGCGGGGAGTAAAGCGTGATGCCTGCGCAAAGCAGCGGAGCGGAAGCATCGAGCGGCAGGTTGTCCGGAATGGAGAGGACATAGCCTTCCTTGACGACGATATGGTCGGAATAGCCGCCCTGCGTTGCCGTCTTGCCATCGGCTTCGACGGAGTTGTAGGTCTGGACGAGGCCCGGCATATACTGCTCATTATCCACATCGCGCGCCGCACAGCCAACGCAGCTATCGACGAAGCAGCCGACGCCGACATGATCGCCGACCTTGAATTTCGTAACGTTCGCGCCGACCGCGGTGACGATACCGGCAATCTCGTGACCTGGGACGATCGGATAGACGGCGTTCTTCCATTCGTTGCGAACGGTGTGAATATCCGAGTGGCAGATACCGGCATATTTGATGTCGATGACGACGTCGTCGTCATTCGGCTCGCGGCGTTCGAACGTGAATGGTGTCAACGGCTTGGTGGCGTCCGTTGCAGCGTAACCTCTTGCAATAGCCATCTGAAGTTTCCTTTCAGCTTTGGGAAGGTGATGGTTCATCATGCGATAGGACCGTGACGAAACGTTAGAGCGATCCTCCGAGCTTTTTGCACAATTCTACAAATTTGAGCGGTGCGCCCTTTGCGAAACGGGGAAGGCATTTTAGATATGGCTTACCGGAAGCAGCCGCTTCTCTACACAGGTTCATCATCCCATGACGCTGCCTTTCAGCCCCTATCAGGAAATCGTCTCGATTGCCTCCCGCCACGCGGATGTGGAGGGCGAGGTGAAGACTGCGATTGATGGCGTGCGTATCAGCAAGCGCTCCGCTCCCAGTGCGCCGTGCCATGGCAGTTATCATCCGTGTTTCGCCATGGTAATTCAAGGCGCAAAGAGCCTGCAGCTCGGCACCGATACGATCAATTACGGCGCGGGGGATTATCTCCTCACCTCGTTCGATCTGCCCGTTGCATGGCGCGTGGTGGAGGCCAGCCCGGAGGTGCCGCATTTCTGCATTTCCATCACCATCGACAGCGAAAAGCTGCTCGATGTGATGAGCCGGGCACAAATCGACCGCCAGTCCGCGCCCGCCACCAGCCAGCGCGGTATCGTGGTGAATGCGGCCACGCCCGAACTTCTGGATGCCGCGATCCGCCTGCTGCGCTTGCTTGATCGTCCAGCCGATATACCGGCCATGGCGCCGCTGATCGAACAGGAAATTCTTTATCGCATTCTCACCGGTCCCGCTGGCGGGCAGCTGATGAATATTCTTGCCGCCGATAGCCACGGCAACAGGATAGCCCGCGCCATTGCCTGGCTGCGCGAAAATTTTGCCCGCCCCATCCGCATCGAAGACGTGGCGGAACGCGTCGGCATGAGCGTGTCTTCATTCCACCAGCACTTCAAGGCCGTCACCGCCATGACGCCGGTGCAATATCAAAAACAGCTGCGCCTGCATGAGGCGCGCCGGTTGATGCTGCTGGAAAGGCTGGATGCTGGCACAGCAGGCCACCGCGTCGGCTACCAGAGCCCATCCCAGTTCAGCCGCGAATATAGCCGTGTTTACGGCATGTCACCGGCGCGTGACGTTGAGGCATCGCGTGAGAGTTTGGTGGCGGAGTGAGAGGCGGGACGGTGCCGCAGCCTTATCTCTCCCCTTGTGGGAGAGAAAGCAATTTCAACATCTTAGCCCGTAAGGGCTCAAGTGTTAGAAATTGCAAGTGAGGGGTTTTGCTTTGAGGTCGTAGACAAACCCCTCACCAAGAAAATCTACGACTTAGCTGAAGCTAAGATCGTGATTTTCTAACCTCTCCCACAAGGGGAGAGGTAACGTTGTTGCACCCTCGCGGATCATCTCACCCAATCAAAGCCGCCTTGTTTTCCTCAAAAAACTCGGCAGATGTCTGCGGCTTCTTGCCGGTCAGCGTTTCGTAATCATCCGTCAGAAGCTCGAAATTGCCGGCAGCGATATTGGCATTGGCGGAGGCCAGCATGGCGGCGACGAAGCCGGGCATTCCGGCGCTTTCAATGCCTTTTCTCAAATCGTCAGCCGAAACCTTGACCGTTGCAAGAGGCTTGCCGGTGGCCTTTGAAACCAGTGCAGCGATTTCATCGGCGTCGAGCAGTTCAGGGCCGGTCAGCGTGTAAGTCTTGTTCTCGGCCTTGCCCTTGGCAAGAAAGGCGGCGGCTGCGCGTGCGCAGTCATCACGAGAAATGTTGGAGACCTTGCCGTCTGCCGTGGCGGTGTACCATGTGCCGGTTTCGAGGTTGTGCGGCATGGCGTGGATGTAGTTATCCAGATACCAGGCATTGCGCAGGATCGTGTAGGGCAGGCCGCTTGCCTTCACCGCTTCCTCGGTGCCCAAATGGTCCGGCGCGAAGGTGACGAGCGATTTGTCCGGGTTCGGCATGGACGTATAGGCAATGTGCTTGACGCCTGCCTTCTGGGCGGCTGCAACGGCTGCCTGATGTTGCTTCAGACGCTGGCCTGGAACGGCAAGCGCATCCGTGGAAATGATGAGAAGCGTGTCGATGCCGGTGAAGGCCTTTTCCAGCGAAGCGGAATCATCGAAATCTGCAGCGCGCGTTTCGACGCCCTTTGCGGCAAGATCAGAGAGTTTTGCCGTATCGCGGCTGGCGGCCACGATGTTGGCGGCAGGAACATTATAGCTTTCCAGAAGATGGCGAATGACTGCCTGGCCGAGATGTCCAGAAGCGCCGGTAACGAGAATCTTGCTCATGACTGTTTCCTTTATGGTGGTCTCAAAAAGAGAGTAGCTCTAAAATAAGAATTGACCGCATGCTGTAAAGAAGGCATTTCTGCCGCACTACGTTACCAAAAGGGAACCGCCATTATGAGTGCAACAATTGCCAGATTGAAGACTGCGCCCGCCCGCATTCCCGACTTCGGCAACCTTAACTTTGCGGATTGCCCGGTGCGGGATCTGCTCAATCAGATCGGCGGCAAGTGGGCGACACTGCTTCTGCAAGCGCTGGCGGAACGCCCTTATCGCTTTGGTGAGCTTCGCCGCATGGTGCCGGATATTTCCCAGCGCATGCTGACCCAGACGCTGCGCGACCTTCAGCGCGACGGCTATATTCACCGCGAAGTATTCCCGACGAAACCGCCAAGCGTGGAGTACAGCATGACGCCGCTGGGTCGCTCGCTTTACGCTCCTCTGTCGGACGTCATCAACTGGGCGCTCGACAATCGTGAGTCGGTGAAGCAGGCGCGCGCGAAGTTCGACGCGGAAGCCTGACCTCTCCATTCGCAGTTTCAGCAAGCCTCATATTGCGGCGCGTCAAATCGCATCGTCGGCGTAAAAATCCGCTTGACCCCGCGAGGCACTCGGCTTAAATCACTCTCGAACCGTACCGTACGGTACATAATCGAGAGTGGAGTGGACAAGGTGGGGACCGATCCGATCACAGCGCAGGAATTTTCGCCGCGACAGAACGCCGTTCTGGAGCAGGCATTGCGTCTTCTGGTCGAGGGCGGGGAAAAAGCGTTGACGACCTCCGGTCTCGCGCGCGCCGCCAACTGTTCCAAGGAAAGCCTCTACAAGTGGTTCGGAGACCGCGACGGTCTGCTGGCGGCGATGATCAGCTTTCAGCAGAGCAAGGTCCGCACCTTCGAAAAGGCGGGCGACCGCGTGACTGCGCCGCAGCTTGTCGATCATCTCGATGTTTTTGCGCATGATCTGCTGGACGTTCTGGCGGGTGATGTTTCGCTGGCGCTGAACCGTCTTGCCATCGGCCAGGCCAGCCGAGATGGCTCCAAGCTCGGCAATCTGCTTCTGGAGCGCGGGCGCCGCCAGATCGACAAGCGCGCTCGTGGCTTGATCGAGGCGGGACGTCGCTGCGGCTATCTGCGCTTCGATGATCTGGAAGATGCCTATCGCAGCTTCTACGGCCTCATCGTCTCGGATCTGCATGTTCGCATGCTGCTGGGCGAGGCGCAGGCAAAGGATTTTTCCGCCCGGGCGCGGAAGGCGGTTGCCGCCTTCCTGACGCTGTACGGCACGGAAAAGGTACATTCGGAGACGGGCGTAAAATCGGCCTGATCTCTGATTTCAATCATCTCATTTCGAATAGGGAAGGACCTAGAAATGCGCGTTTATTACGATCGTGATGCCGATCTCAACCTCATCAAGGCGAAGAACGTCGCCATCGTCGGTTACGGCTCTCAGGGCCGTGCCCACGCGCTGAACCTGAAGGACAGCGGCCAGAAGAACATCGTCATCGCGCTGAAGGCCGGTTCGCCGACCATCAAGAAGGCGGAAGCCGATGGCTTCGAAGTCAAGACCGTTGCTGACGCTGCAAAGTGGGCCGACCTTCTCATGATGGCAACGCCTGACGAGCTTCAGGCGGACATCTACAAGGCCGATATCGCCGGCAACATTCGTGATGGCGCTGCCATCGCCTTCGCACACGGCCTCAACGTTCACTTCGGCCTCATCGAGCCGAAGGCAACGCTTGACGTCGTCATGATCGCACCGAAGGGCCCTGGCCACACGGTTCGCGGCGAATACCAGAAGGGCGGCGGCGTTCCTTGCCTCGTTGCCGTTCACCAGAACGCTTCCGGCAACGCGCTTGAAGTTGCCCTGTCCTACGCCTGCGGCGTTGGCGGCGGTCGCTCCGGCATCATCGAAACCAACTTCAAGGAAGAGTGCGAAACCGACCTCTTCGGCGAACAGGTCGTTCTGTGCGGCGGTCTGGTAGAACTGATCCGCGCTGGCTTCGAAACGCTGGTCGAAGGCGGTTATGCGCCTGAGATGGCTTACTTCGAGT
>JAAIGF010078326.1_pt1 | contig 15121 bp, 12 predicted proteins | sample 6487441 | NCBI WGS metagenome assembly JAAIGF01 (sample SAMN13974129, study PRJNA590717) | phyllosphere metagenome | biome: pepper field; feature: multiple bacterial spot infested pepper fields; material: pepper leaves; isolation source: leaves from pepper fields | host: Capsicum annuum ... | reverse complement strand
TACCGGAACGCAACACACTGTCAAACACTCTGACTTGGCAGTACCCAAGGCTCTGTTAAGATGCTTCTCGACCTTGGTCACGGACCAACAGCATTTACTAGGAGTGTCGCCATGCGCGAACAAGATTACGCACATAGCCCTACACGGGTTGAACAAACCGCAGTCAGCAGCGTTCTGCGCAACACATACGGTTTGCTGGCTCTCACCCTGGCATTCAGCGGTATCGTGGCATTCATGGCGCAGCGCGCCAATGTTCCCTACCCGAACATCTTTGTCGTGCTGATCGGCTTCTACGGCCTGTTCTTCCTGACCGCCAAGCTGCGTGACTCGGGCTGGGGTATTCTGTCGACCTTCGCTCTCACCGGTTTCATGGGTTACACCCTGGGCCCGATTCTCAACCGTTACCTGGGCATGGCCAACGGTGCCGAGGTTGTCAGTTCGGCGTTCATGATGACGGCCCTGGTGTTCTGCGGCCTGTCGGCTTACGTGCTGACCACCCGCAAGGACATGAGCTTCCTGAGCGGTTTCATCACCGCCGGCTTCTTCGTCCTGCTGGGTGCAGTACTGGCCAGCTTCTTCTTCCAGATCAGCGGCCTGCAACTGGCGATCAGCGCCGGCTTCGTGCTGTTCTCGTCGGCCTGTATCCTGTTCCAGACCAGCGCGATCATCCATGGTGGTGAGCGTAACTACATCATGGCGACCATCAGCCTGTACGTGTCGATCTACAACCTGTTTGTCAGCCTGCTGCAGATCTTCGGCATCATGGGCGGCGACGACTGATCGTTAGCGAAAACAAAAAATCCGCCTTAGTGGCGGGTTTTTTATGGCCTGGAAAAATTACTGCTGGGCCTTTTCGCGCATGCCCTTGAGCGTATTGAACGGCGCTTCGACCACGAACTTGTTGGACAACCACGACGGAACGCTGCCACCTGGATCGGTATGCGCCTCGTACACGACCTCGACCATGCCCTCCGCTTTTGGCGTCATCGTCCAGCGCCCTTCGACACTGGCAACGCGCACATAGCCTTTTTCCTCGGGCCGGTATTCAGGTACGCCGTGCAGGGTGCGGGTAACGCTGCCATCTGCACCCTGCTCGGTGGTGACCTCGATGACCGAATCGCGCGGCGTCACCGGCCATGGCGTGTTGAAACGGGTGTAGGTCCAGCTCTTGTCGCCTTCATGCTTGAGCAGCCGCTGCTCCTGGCACTCGTGGATCCAGGCACAGGACGCCACTACATCCTCCTGCAGGGCCCTGAGCCTGGCGATGTCGGTCTTGATCAGGGTCACGCCGCGGTAGGCCTTGTAAGGGGAGCCCGCCACTTCACTGAGGTACACCTTGATGCCCTCCTCGTCCTTGGCCAGGCGCCAGTCCTCGGCATGGGCGGCAGAGGCGAGACATAGCGCCGTACTTGCTAGCAACAAACGGGTGAACGACATTTTTATTCTCCGGGGGGGTTGGCCTGTAGAGCGTCAGACAGCCGTTGCGGTGGCACCTTCCAGCCACGCCAGCAGGCGGATGGCCTCTTCACGGCTATTACCGCAGACAGTGGAATCAGCTGAAAATGCGGCACATACGGCGGGTCGATCCTCGCGCCCGAAGATCGAACAGCGATTATCCTCGGCCAGATTCACGCAGCGCTCACCGGCGGCCTTGCCTTTGGGCATACCGGGGATAAAGGAACTGATCGACGGGGAGATACAGCAGGCGCCACAACCAGGACGGCATTGCATGGAGCGGACCTCGAACAAGGGCATGCAGCAAACGGCGGCGATTCTAGCCTACAGCATGGCGAGCCGGCAGCCCCCGACAGTCAGTTCAAATCCAGGCGGATGCTGAAGCGCGATCCCTCGCCCGGCGTGCTGTCGACCTCCAGCTCGGCGCCGAGCACATCCACCGCCAGCTGGTGGGTGATATGCAAACCAAGGCCAGTGCCGCCCTGACCGCGACGGGTGGTAAAAAACGGGTCGAATATCTTGCTCAGCAGCTCCTCATCCATGCCGCGACCGTCGTCGATGACCTCGATGACGCACTGCCCTTGCGCTTCATCTAGTTGGCCACGAACGGTGACGACACCCTTCACGCCGGGATCGAATGCATGAACGAGCGCATTGTCGACGAGATTCTGCACGATCTGCCCGAGAGGCCCTGGGTAGCTGTCCAGAATCAGGTCCGGGGCCACGTCCACGACGATTCGATGGTCGTTCTGGCGCAGCTTCGGCTGTAGCAGCAGCGCCACCTCGTTCACCAGTTCAAGCAGGTCGAAGCGCCGCCGCTCGGTGCTGGCACGGTCGGTGGCCAGCTGCTTGAAAGCACGGGTCAGCTGCGACATCCGCTCCAGACTGATCAGAATGATGCTCAGGCCATCATCGGTGCGCTGCACGAAACGCTCCAGGGTGGTGCGCTTCAGGCCTTCGCGCATCGCCACCTGAAATTCCTGGCTGGCCCGCTCCAGCGTCGAAGCGGCCACGCTGGCAGCGCCAATTGGCGTATTCAACTCATGGGCGACGCCGGCGACCATGGTGCCCAGGGACGACAGCTTTTCAGCCTGCAACAAGGCACGACGGGTGCGCTGCAGCTGCTCGACAGTACGCTGCAATTGCTCGTTGCTCGCCGCCAATGCCTTGCTGCTCACTTGCAGCCCCTGCTCGGCACGCAAGCGTTCGGCCTCGTCGATCGCCCGCCGTACGCTGATCAGCAGCCCCAGCCCCTGCAGCACACCGAAGAACAACAATACGCGCCACAGCACGCCCCACCGCAACTGGTTGAGGTGTTCGGCTGGCAGGTGTGACAGCAACAGCCAGTGATCGGCAACGTTGCTGGTGGCCGATGCGGCGTCACTCGGCCGGAAATGGCTGTAGGTCCAGAAACCCGCGGCGTCGCTGAACGAACCACGTTGCTCGGTTTGCAATCGCCGCCAGGTGGCCGGCTGGCGGCTGGCCAGCGTCAGCTCTGGTTTGCCGAGCAGAAAGCCCCAGGCGTGCTCGGGTCGCTCGCCGAGCATCCAGTAGCCTTCATGGTCGAGCAACTGCAGCGAGCCGCCATAGGCGAGCGAGGTTTCCCGCAAGCGCGCCAGCAGCCGTTCGGCCCGGTAGTCGAGGATCAGAACGCCACGCCGCTCGCCGCGCTCGCTGAAAACCGGCACCGCGGCTCGCAGGATCGGCACAAGCGCCTCAAGGCTGCCATCGGGTCGATAATGCCGTTCCAGATCGAAGCGCGACAGATAGGACTCGCCCTTGTAGAGATGCATGGTCTCCACGAAGTAATAGGCGGCCGAGTCGTTCTGCAGGTCTGCCGCCTCGACCTGTCGTGCCTTTCCCGAGCCGCCGTCGATACGCACGCGTTCCATGCCGTTCTCGTCGAGCCAGCGAATGTGCTGATAGATGCCGCGGCTATTGGAAAACTCGGCGAACAGCTCACTCAGCGCGGCGTAGCTGCTAGCGGAGGCATGCCTGAGCGCGCGGTTGAGCAGCGGCTGCTGGCTGAGAAACTGCAGATCACCGCGCAGGCTGGACAGATGCCGCTCCAGCACCGCAACACCTTCGTTGAGGCTGTCCGACTCGGCGTCGAGCAGAGGCTCCAGACGGTCGCTGAGCATGCGGTCGTAAAGCAACAGGCTGAGCACCACGATCAATAGCGACCAGGGCAGAAACAGCACCAGCAGGTTACGCGGCAGTGGCATGGCAAGCGCAGCTCGCCAGCCAGCGATGCGGCGACCGATCACCGCGGCGAACGCTCGCCCAGCCAACTCAACAGCCGTTCCAGCGACATCGGTTTGGCGAACAGGTAGCCCTGAGCTTCCAGGCAGTCATGCTGAGTCAACCATTCGACCTGTTGCTGGTTCTCCACGCCCTCGGCAATTACCGTCATCCCGACGCGCCGGGCGATCTGGATGATCGCCTCGGCGATCGCCTGGCCGTCGTCCTCCGCACGCAGCTCCTCGACGAAGCTGCGGTCGATCTTCAAACGATCGGCAGGCAGCTGGCGCAGGTAGCTGAGCGACGAGAAGCCGGTGCCGAAGTCGTCGATGGCCACTTTAACCCCCATCGCCCGCAGTGCCAGCAGCTGCTCGCAAACCTGCTCGAACGAGCGCATGGCCACTGACTCGGTGATTTCCAGTTCGACCTGACTGGCGCTCACGCCGGCCGCCTCCAGATGCAGGGTGAAGCGTTCGATGAAGTCGCGCTGCAGCAACTGGGTGGCCGACACGTTGATCGCCACCCGAATGTCGCGATACCCGGATTCAGCAAGACGACGAGCCGCCTGCAAGGCCAGGCGCATGAGCAGATCACCCAGAGGCAGGATGTAGCCGGTAGTCTCCGCCAGCGGAATGAACTCCAATGGTGGGATGGCCTTACCGTCGGGCTGGTACCAGCGCGCCAGGGCCTCGACCCCGGTGACCACGCCGCTGCGCAGATCCACCTGGGGTTGCAGCTCGATGCTGATCAGGTCGCTGGCCACCGCATCACGCAGCGCCAGCAGCAGGCGGAACGATTCGGCATGGGCGCTCTGCAGCCGGCGGTCGTGCACCACATGCTGGTCGTGGCCCAGCTGCTTGGCTTGCTTGAGGGTCAGCCGGGCATCCTGCAGGGCCACGCTGGCCGTATCGTCGAAATCGCGCAGGTACAGGGTGACGCTACTCAGGCTGTGCACCTGACCTAACTCATAGGGCCGATTGGGGCGGCGGAACAGCGCCACGATATCCTCGGCGCGCACCTGATGCTCGGGGCCGAGCACGGCGAACAGATCGTCGCGAACCCGGGCGATCAGCACGTTGCCGTCGAATGTTTCTCGCAACCGATTGGCCACCAGGCCAAGAATGAAATCCCCGTAGCCGGTGCCGAAGGCGGTGTTGGCACCCGAGAAGTTGTCGATGTCGAGCAGCACCAGCACCCGATCGCCCTTGTTCGAGCTGCTCAGGGTCATGTCCAGCATGCGGATCAACGCATTGCGATTGGGGATCTTCAGCAGGTCGTCCTGATAGGCCATCTCCTCCAGACGACTGAACAGCGCCACGTTATAGAGCCCGCGGCTGATACTGGCGCTGAACACCTCGAGCAGCTCCAGCTCGGTATCGTCCAGCGTTCGCTCGGTGGCCACGTAACAGGCGTAGTCCGCACCCGCCTGAAAGCGCGGGAAAAACAGCACGGTGCAATCGTCGAAACGCAGCGTCGCCTGTTTTTGCAGGCTGCAGCGCAGCGCGCTGGCTACCGCTTCATCCCCCAGGCCGTTGAGGCTGCCATCGATGGAGCTGTAGAAGCGGCCGCTAGCACTGATCACGTAAGCGTCGGGCAGCTCGCCAGGCGCGGCATCATGGGCCTTCACGCAAACGATACCCTCGGCCTGCAGATCGAGCAGCGAGGCGATCTCGGAAAGAATCTTGGCCGACAGCTCGCGGGTGTTCTTCGAGCAGAACAGCGCATTGCTGGACTCGACGATCATCTGCAGGCCGCGGCGTGCCCGTGCCGTGGCCTTGAGCTGGGAATAACTGCGCAGCCCGCCGGTGAGCACCGTGCGCAGGCGCTCGGCGCTGAGCTCGCTCTTGGACCAGTAGTCGTTGATGTCGTAGTCGCGCATGACGCTCTGCACCGGTGCCATGCCGGGCTCGCCGGTGAGCAGTACGATGCGAATCTCGGCGTTGCCGATGACCTCGCGCAGGGTCTTGACCAAACGTAGCCCGGCGTCTTCGGTCTCCATCACCACATCGAGCAACACCAGGGCAAAATCCTGCTGCTCGGCCAACAACATGGCAGCCTCGCGGTTACTGAAGGCCTGCGTGATCTCGACACGCCGGCCCAGAATGTCCATCTCACTGATGGCAAAGGCAGTAGCACGCTGAAAGTCAGGGTCGTCATCAACGGTCAGGATGCGCCACGCCTGGTGAGTGCTGCCACCAATCGTCTCGTCATCTGAAAACACCACAGAGTCATCCATGAAACACGCTCACCTTTCGCGCGGGAATAGAGAACCACGGCCTTCCGTGCGCAAGTATAGCCAGCGCTGCAAAGACACAATGTCCATGATGGCATTTCACATATGGCACGAATCGCACCACTCGTCGGTCAGAGCTCTGAGCGACCCTCAGCAGACGCTATGGCGGGCAGACAAGGAGAAGCAATGGGGTATTGGCTGGTCATCGACCTGGAAGCCACCACCGAGGAAGGTGGCTGGCCGGTGGAACACATGGAGATCATCGAGATCGGTGCCAGTCTGGTCGATGCCGACGGCCACGAGATCGACCATTTCCAGCGTTTCGTGCGGCCACTGCGCCGCCCGATGCTGACCCGCTTCTGCCGGCAGCTGACCCACATCAGCCAGGCGGAAGTGGATCAAGCCGCCACACTGCCGGTGCTGTGGCCGCAATTCGAGCGTTGGCTGGAGCCCCACCATCCCCGCCTGCAAGGCTGGTGCAGCTGGGGCGACTATGATCGCCAGCAGCTGGAGCAGGATTGGCAGCACCACGGCCTGGTCAGCCACCTGCAAACGCTGGCCCACCTCAACCTCAAGCGGCGCTTTGCCGAAGAGCGTCAGCTACCCCGCCCCATCGGCCTGAACGCTGCCTTGCAACTGGCGGGCATCAGCTTCAGCGGCCAGCAGCATCGCGCACTGAATGATGCACGCAATACCGCTCGCCTGCTGCCGTTGGTGATGGCCCGGCGAGGCGTTAAGCGCAACACGTGACGCCGCCAGATGCCTTGGGCATACTTGCCAGCCATTTATTCTGCCGCTCACGAGGATGCACATGTTCAAGGTCAACGAGTATTTCGACGGTACCGTCAAATCCATCGCGTTCGGCATGGCAGAAGGCCCGGCCACGATTGGCGTGATGGCGGCGGGCGAATACGAATTCGGCACCGGCCAGCTGGAGATCATGCACGTGATCGCCGGCGCACTGACCGTCAAACTGCCGGGCAGCGACAACTGGGAAACCTTCACCGCCGGCAGCCGCTTCACCGTGCCGGCCGACAGCAAGTTTCAGCTCAAGGTCGAACAGGACACTGCGTACCTGTGCGAATACCGCTGACAGCTCTCGCAGCCACAAAAAAGCCCGGCCAAGTGCCGGGCTTTTTTGCATTCAAGCGCCGCGCTTGCCAATCAGACGCGCAGCTCCATGCCTTCCTTGAGGAAGCGCGGCGCGATGTAACGCTCGAAATGCGCCTCGGAGAGCAGAAAGAACTCGCGGTCGATGGCGTCACGCAGATCCGGCAGTTCCCAATCGCGAAATTCGGGTAGCAAGACGATGCCGTAGGCCTCCAGCTGGGTGATCACCCGCGCACCGCGGGCCAGCAGCTGGTAGGCCCAGCAATAAGCCGACTGTTGGGGCACGAAGCGAATCTGCCGCTGCTCCAGCTGTTTGAGCAGCAGCGCCTCGTCGAACACCTCCAGCTTGGCGGTCATCACCTGCACCAGCAACATTTCCAGGCGCAACCACACCGACTGTTTTTCCTCGTCGCTGTAACCGTTCCAGTTGATCACCTCATGGTGAAAGCGCTTGCAGCCGCGGCATACGGTATCGCCGAAAACCGTGGAGCACAGGCCTATGCAAGGCGTCTTGATACGTTGATTGGGCATGCGTTGAATCGACAGACCAGACAATAAGGCGTGCATCTTAGCCCTTTGTCTAATGGGGATCACCCCAGAGGACGATGGGTCTTTCGCTTAACTTCGCGTAAAGATTCCGCTAGAATCAGCGCGCCTTGCGAAAGGCGCCAATGTCCGTTGGAAGCTGTTTTCAAAGCGTCACGAGCACAGTCGATCCTGCAGCACGATGTTGGCGTGGCCATCCTCAGGCCATGCCAGCCCCTCATCAAGTACGTCCTGCAGGCGTAAAACTTTGAAAGCAGCTTCCGGATGGAAGCATTGAAACCATCGCGCACAGCCCATCAGGCTGAGCTGCGGATGTGTTTGGTGCATTCCTGCATGCGTCCCGGACTTCCCTATTTGGGACCACTGATGAGGGTAATAACTGTGCTTGAAGCCTACCGCAAACACGTAGCAGAGCGTGCCGCCCAGGGTATCGTGCCCCAGCCGCTAAACGCCGAACAAACCGCCGGTCTCGTCGACCTGCTGAAGAACCCGCCGGCCGGCGAAGAAGAATTCCTCCTCGACCTGATCACCAACCGCGTGCCGCCAGGCGTCGACGAAGCTGCCTATGTAAAGGCCGGCTTCCTCTCCGCTATCGCCAAGGGCGAAGCCACCTCCCCGCTGATCGACAAGAAGCGCGCCACCGAACTGCTCGGCACCATGCAGGGCGGCTACAACATCGCCACCCTGGTTGAACTGCTGGACGACGCCGAACTGGGCGCCGTCGCTGCCGAACAGCTCAAGCACACCCTGTTGATGTTCGACGCCTTCCATGACGTGGCCGAAAAAGCCAAGGCCGGCAACGCCAATGCGCAAGCCGTGCTGCAGTCCTGGGCCGATGGCGAGTGGTTCAAGAAGCGCCCGACCCTGGCCGAGAAGATCAGCCTGCGCGTTTTCAAGGTCACTGGCGAAACCAACACCGACGACCTGTCGCCGGCGCCGGATGCCTGGTCGCGCCCGGATATCCCGCTGCACGCCCTGGCCATGCTGAAAATGGCCCGTGAGGGCATCGTCCCTGACGTGCAAGGCTCCATCGGCCCGATGAAGCAGATCGCCCAGATGTACGGCGACGGCTTCCCGGTTGCCTACGTCGGTGACGTAGTCGGTACCGGTTCTTCGCGTAAATCCGCCACCAACTCGGTGCTGTGGTTCTTCGGCGACGACATCCCGTTTGTTCCGAACAAGCGTGCTGGCGGCTTCTGCTTCGGCACCAAGATCGCCCCGATCTTCTACAACACCATGGAAGATGCCGGCGCGCTGCCGATCGAGTTCGACGTGTCGAACATCAACATGGGCGACGTGATCGACCTGTACCCGCACCAGGGCAAGGTCTGCAAACACGACAGCGACGAAGTGATCACCACCTTCGAACTGAAGACGCCGGTGCTGCTCGACGAAGTTCGTGCTGGCGGCCGTATCCCGCTGATCGTCGGCCGTGGCCTGACCGAGAAGGCACGTGCCGAGCTGGGCCTGGGCCCAACCGACCTGTTCAAGCTGCCGGAAGCGCCGGTCGATACGGGCAAGGGCTACACCCTGGCCCAGAAGATGGTCGGCAAGGCCTGCGGTCTGCCGGAAGGCAAAGGCGTGCGTCCGGGCACCTACTGCGAACCGAAGATGACCACCGTCGGCTCCCAGGACACCACCGGCCCGATGACCCGCGACGAGCTGAAAGACCTGGCTTGCCTGGGCTTCTCCGCTGACCTGGTGATGCAGTCGTTCTGCCACACCGCGGCCTATCCGAAGCCGATCGACGTCACCACCCACCACACCCTGCCGGATTTCATCCGCACCCGTGGCGGCGTGTCGCTGCGTCCTGGCGACGGCATCATCCACAGCTGGCTGAACCGCATGCTGCTGCCGGACACCGTCGGTACCGGTGGTGACTCGCACACCCGCTTCCCGATCGGCATTTCCTTCCCGGCCGGTTCCGGCCTGGTGGCCTTCGCCGCTGCCACCGGCGTCATGCCGCTGGACATGCCGGAGTCGGTTCTGGTGCGCTTCAAGGGCAAGCTGAACCCAGGCATCACCCTGCGTGACCTGGTCCATGCCATCCCCTACTACGCCATCCAGAAGGGCCTGCTGACCGTCGAGAAGAAAGGCAAGATCAACGCCTTCTCCGGCCGCATCCTGGAAATCGAAGGCCTGGACGAGCTGACCGTCGAGCAGGCATTCGAGCTGTCCGACGCCTCTGCCGAGCGTTCCGCTGCAGGTTGCACCATCAAGCTGCCGGAAAAGGCCATTGCCGAGTACCTGAAGTCGAACATCACCCTGCTGCGCTGGATGATCAGCGAAGGCTACGGCGATGCACGCACCATGGAGCGTCGCGCTCAAGCGATGGAAGCCTGGCTGGCCGACCCGGTGCTGCTCAGCGCCGACCAGGACGCCGAGTATGCCGAGATCATCGAGATCGACCTGGCCGACATCAAGGAGCCGGTGCTCTGCGCGCCGAACGACCCGGACGACGCACGCCTGCTGTCGACCGTTCAGGGCGAGAAGATCGACGAAGTGTTCATCGGCTCGTGCATGACCAACATCGGTCACTTCCGCGCTGCCGGTAAGCTGCTGGATCAGGTCAAGGGTCAGCTGCCGACTCGTCTGTGGCTGTCGCCGCCGACCAAGATGGACGCTCACCAACTGACCGAAGAAGGCTACTACGGCATCTACGGCAAGGCTGGCGCGCGCATGGAAATGCCGGGCTGCTCGCTGTGCATGGGTAACCAGGCACGCGTCGAGCCGAATTCGACCGTGGTGTCGACCTCGACGCGTAACTTCCCGAACCGCCTGGGTGATGGTGCCAACGTGTACCTGGCTTCTGCCGAGCTGGCCGCTGTCGCGTCCATCCTGGGCAAGCTGCCGACCGTCGAGGAGTACATGGAGTACGCGAAGAACATCGACAGCATGGCTGCCGACGTTTACCGCTACCTGAGCTTCGACCAGATCGCCGAGTTCCGCGAGGCTGCGGCCAACGCGAACATCCCGGTGGTTCAAGCCTAAGCGTTACGAGCGTCAAAAGGAGCCCCGCCCAGTGCGGGGCTTTTTTATGGTTTTTCACAATACGTCGGGCAACGAATTACCTGGGAGCGGCTTCAGCCGCGAGCCCTTCACAGGCTGCCGCTGATCCCAGGCCAGCTTCCTACAAAGACATTGTTCGCCTGAGATTTGCGCTAACTGTACCGGATACAGCTGTGCTGGCCGCTGCGCTGTAGGGGACAAGCAGCCGTGGGCTGTATCTGACAGGCCGCCATCCCCCTCGGTTAGGGTTGCACATCGCTGCCAACTTCCGAGACCCGCCCCATGCGCATTGCCGAACACGCCCTGCTGACCGACGCCGACCGCCGTGCCATCGCCTATAACGACTCGCTCGATCAGCGCCGGGTCTATCCCCACGAGAGCGCCATCGCCGCCCTGGATGCCTTCGACCAGCCCCTGCCAGGCACGGGGCAAGAGGCCGGGCAGGTATTGCATACGCTCGATGAACTCGGCTCGCCCGCCACCGTCACCAGCAATGGCCCGCGCTATTTCGGCTTCGTGATCGGTGCCACCCTGCCTGCCGCGGCGGCGGCCGAGCGCTTGGTGCTGGCCTGGGACCAGTGCGCGTCATCCTTCGACGGCTCGCCCATCGCCGACAAACTGGAGAAGGTCGCCGCCCGCTGGGTCTGCGAAGCACTCGGCCTACCAGGCGAAAGCGCCGTGGGTTTTGGCACCAGCGCCACCGCCTGCACCCTCGCCTGCCTGTCCGCAGCACGGCGCGCGCTGCTCGCCAGGCACGGCTGGGATTTCGATCAGGATGGCTTGATCGGCGCCCCGGAAATTCGCGTGGTGATCTCCGAAACCGCCCATATCACCGTCAGGAAAGCCCTACGCGTGCTCGGCTTCGGCATGCGCCGCCTGCAACTGGCGGCGGTCGACGAACACGGCCGCATCGATCCGGCCAGGCTTCCGGATCTGGATGATCGCACCTTGCTGATCCTCCAGGCTGGCGAGGTCAATACCGGGGAATTCGACCGCTTCGCCGAGCTGATCCCCAAGGCCAGGGCGGCCGGCGCCTGGGTGCATGTCGACGGCGCTTTCGGCCTGTGGGCGCGGGCCTCGTCATCAGCCAGGCTGGCCAAGGGCGTGGAACTGGCGGATAGCTGGACCACCGATGGCCACAAGTGGCTGAACACACCCTACGACAGCGCCATGGCCATCTGCCGTGACAGCGACGCCCTGGCTGCGGCGATGAACAGCGATGCGGCGTATGCCATGGCCTCGAGGGACTCGCAGAAGAACCTGACCCTGGAGTTCTCGCGCCGCGCGCGGGGCGTGGCGATCTGGGCGGCACTGGCCAACCTGGGGCGCGATGGCCTGCGCACGATGATCGACCAGCATATCCGTCAAGCCGGACACCTGGCCGACGCACTGCGCAATGGCGGCTATCAGGTGCTCAACCGCGTGCACCTCAATCAGGTGCTGGTACGCGCCGACTCGGACGAGCAGACCACGGCTATTCTCAAGGCTGCGCAGGATTCGGGCGAAGTCTGGTTCGGCGCCACCATCTGGCAGGGCCGACCGGCCTTTCGCCTGAGCGTCAGCTCCTGGCGAACCACGGATGCCGATATCGAGGTGCTGATCGCCCTGCTGCTGCGCCTGAAAAACGCCTGAGCCTACCGTTCAGCTTCCAACACTTGCTGCAGCAGCTTGTAGGACGCATCGACTCGAGCCTCCAGCGGCACGTTACGGTTGGCCAGCATCACCACGCCGATGCGCTCATCCGGCACGAAGGCTGCGTAGCCAGCAAAGCCATTGGTCGAGCCGGTCTTGCTGAACAGCACACCTTGCTCGCCGGTTTCTCGCTGAGCCAATCGGCTAGCAGGCTGCGCTTGCAGGGCCATCGACGGCGCGTTACCCGCCAACAGGCGCTCTCGTGAAAGCGGCCAAGGATAGCGCTCCCAGATCATTGCCTGGGTGAACTGGGCGTTTTGCGTCACGCCTTGATGGGTCGCTGCGATAGCAGTGGCGAGGGGTTCGGGCACCGCCGTTGACCCCAGGTTGATGTCGACGAAACGCAGCATGTCGTCAATGTTCGACTTCAAACCGTAGGCCTCCGCATCCAGCATGCCCGGGTTCACCCGGATGGCCTTGTTGGTCTGCTGCGCATAACCATAGGCGTAGCGCGGCATCTGCGCTGCAGGCACCTGAATATACGTGCTGCCCAGCGCCAACGGCGCCAATACCTGTTCATGCAACGCCTGGGCATAAGGCTGGCCGAAGGCGCTGGCGGAAATACGCCCCAGCAGGCCGATGCTGACGTTTGAATAGGAACGCTCGTGGCCGGTGCCCGCCTTCGGCTGCCACTGACGCAGCCAGGTCATCAGGGCGCTGTCACTCTGGATGGCGTCCGGCACCTGCAGCGGCAGGCCGTTGCTTTGATGGGTGGCCAGGTCCATCAGGCTCAAGGCGCCGACCGGCGTGGCCTTCAACACCGGCAGGCGCTCGCCGACCTGATCATCCAGCGACAGCAGCCCGCGCTCCTGGGCCAATGCCGCCAGGGTGACGTTGAAGGTCTTGCTCAGCGAGCCCAGTTCGAACAGTGTCTGCCGGGATACCGCGATGTTGGCCTGGCGATTCGCCAGGCCCTGGGTGTAAACGTAATGCTTGCCCTGCCAGGTGACACCGACCGCCAGGCCCGGCACGTCGTACTCGGCCATCAGCGACGCGAACGCCTGTGCTGCCGCATCGTTGAATTGCTGCTCGGTCATCGCAGCGGCTGGCAGCGTCACGGCGAGGCTGGCCGTGAACAGGCCCATGGCGATAGTGCGGTGAGTCATCTGATAAGGCTCTCTGTCTTGTTGTGATGCGACACCGGTCTGCCCGGTGCCTGCATGATGCGTGGGTGTTCGAGTCAGCGCCAAGGATAGCGTTTCGTGGCGGCCAGCAGGCAATCCGCAAAAACCGCCTGCCCTGCTGATCAAGCCTCTCGACAAAGCCCGTGGTGGGCCTTATTGTCCGCCCAGGCCACCGCAGTGGCCTACGTCGCTCGGACGGTTCCGGGCGCTTACGTTCTTCGAGGAAAGCATGTCTGAACAGGCTTCGCGTCGCTTTGCGCGCATCGATCGTCTCCCCCCTTACGTCTTCAACATCACCGCCGAACTGAAGATGGCCGCTCGCCGCCGTGGCGAGGACATCATCGACCTGAGCATGGGCAACCCCGATGGCGCCACGCCGCCGCATATCGTGGAAAAGCTGGTGCAGGTCGCCCAGCGTGAAGACACCCACGGCTACTCCACTTCCCGCGGCATTCCGCGCCTGCGCCGGGCGATCTCGCGCTGGTACCAGGAGCGCTATCAGGTCGACATCGACCCGGAGAGCGAAGCCATCGTCACCATCGGCTCCAAGGAAGGTCTGGCGCACCTGATGCTGGCCACCCTGGACCACGGCGACACGGTGCTGGTGCCCAACCCCAGCTACCCGATCCACATCTATGGCGCAGTGATCGCCGGTGCCCAGGTGCGTTCGGTGCCGCTGGTGCCGGGCGTGGACTTCTTCATCGAGCTGGAGCGGGCAATCCGCGAGAGCATCCCCAAGCCGAAGATGATGATCCTCGGCTTCCCCTCCAATCCCACCGCGCAGTGCGTGGAGCTGGACTTCTTCGAACGCGTGGTGGCCCTGGCCAAGCAGTACAACGTGCTGGTGATCCACGACCTGGCCTACGCCGACATCGTCTACGACGGCTGGAAGGCCCCGTCGATCATGCAGGTGCCGGGCGCCAAGGACATTGCCGTGGAGTTCTTCACCCTGTCCAAGAGCTACAACATGGCCGGCTGGCGGATCGGCTTCATGGTCGGCAACCCAGAGCTGGTCAATGCCCTGGGGCGAATCAAGAGCTACCACGACTACGGCACCTTCACGCCGCTGCAGGTGGCGGCCATCGCCGCCCTGGAAGGCGACCAGCAATGCGTGCTGGATATCGCCGAGCAGTACCGCCAGCGCCGCAACGTGCTGGTCAAGGGTCTGCACGAGCTGGGCTGGATGGTCGAGAACCCCAAGGCTTCGATGTACGTCTGGGCGAAGATTCCCGAGGCCTACGCCCACCTCGGTTCCCTGGAGTTCGCCAAGAAGCTGCTGGCCGAAGCCAAGGTCTGCGTGTCGCCGGGCATCGGCTTCGGTGACTACGGCGACGACCATGTGCGCTTCGCGCTGATCGAGAACCAGGATCGTATCCGCCAGGCCGTGCGCGGTATCAAGGCGATGTTCCGCGCCGACGGGCTGATCGAGGCGCCAGCCGCGAAAACCCCACGCAAGGCCAGCGAAGCCGGCTGACCGCCATGGCGCGGCACCGCAAGGGTGCCGCGCCGCGTTATGATCGGCGCTCACCCCGCAGACGAGCGCGCCATGCAGGACCTCGGCAACTATCCCCACATTCGCCAGTCGGCCATCCGTTCGCTGTTCGAGATCTTCGAGCAATCCAGCGAAGGCACCATCATCGTCGACCGCGACGCCCATATCGTCTGGATGAACGAGCGCTACGCCCAGCGCTTCGGCCTGCAAAGCGCCAGC